>Ga0315553_10000036_pt1:0-30000 | contig 105598 bp, 77 predicted proteins | sample SalMarSW160140MG_FD_203099 | JGI IMG/M metagenome (GOLD analysis project Ga0315553, IMG submission 203099) | Salt marsh sediment microbial communities from the Plum Island Ecosystem LTER, Massachusetts, United States - Salt Marsh Sediment SW1601-40 ... | reverse complement strand
GCCTTCTGCGCGACCAGGCGACGCGCCTCGCCTCGCGAAGCCGCCAGACCCAGCGCCTCCAGGATCTCCAGCAATCCGCGTTTCTTGTCCGGTGCGGTCGTCAGTCGATGGACGGGAATCTCGTCCGGCAGTTCCTTGCGTCGCACGACCTTGCGGAAGTGTGCGGCCGCCTCACGAGCGGCCGGTTCCCCGTGGAAGCGCGCCACGATGCGTCCCGCCAACTCTTGCTTGAATCCGAGCGGATCGCGCCCAACCGACGCGAAGCTGGACCGCCACTCCTCAAGATCCTCCCAATCGTCCCCGCGGAGTCGGTCGAAGTACTCCAGCATCAATTCGTCGGACACACTCATGATCCGCCCGTACATCTCCTCGGGCTCGTCCGTGATGCAGATGGCGTTGCCCAGGCTCTTCGACATCTTCTCGACGCCGTCCATTCCCACCAGCAGCGGATGCGTCAGCACCGCCTGAGGAGCCTGGCCGTAGGCTCGCTGGATCTCGCGGGCCATCAGGAGATTGAAGGTCTGATCGGTACCGCCCAGCTCGACGTCAGCCTCTAGCACGACGGAATCGTAGGCCTGCGCAAAGGGATAGAGAAGCTCGTGTACGGCAATCGGCTCACCACTCGCGTAACGCTTCGCGAAATCGTCGCGTTCGAGTAGTCTCGCGACGGTGTAGTGCGAGCAGAGCCGGATCCATTCCGATGCCGGAAGCGAATCCATCCACTCACTGTTGAAACGGATCTCGGCTCGTTCGACGTCGAGTACCAGTCCGGCTTGGGCGACGTACGTGGCGGCGTTCGCCTTCACTTCCTCCGCCGACAGGGCGGGGCGCGTCTTCTTCTTTCCGGTGGGGTCGCCGATTCGCGCCGTGAAGTCGCCGATGAGGAAGATCGGCGTGTGGCCGAGCTCTTGAAACCGGCGCAGCTTCGCGAGGACCACGGTGTGCCCCAGATGCAGCTCCGGCGACGAGGGATCCATTCCGAGCTTCACGCGCAGGGAACGACCGGACTGGATCGCCGAGGCAAGCCGCAACCTGAGCTCGTCCTCCCCGTAGAACTCGACGGCGCCACCGCGGATGATCGCGAGCTGCCGCTCGACCTCGGCGGTGACGTCCTCCGGACTCATTGCACCTCCGTTCGCCAGGCCCAGCCCTCCTCGCTCACGATCGCATCGACCTGGCGATCGCGCGAGTCATGGGGCACCGAGTCGACCAGCTGGAAGGCATAGCCCACCCCGACGAGGCAGGGCGCTGGCTGGTCCGGGGGGAATGCGCGATCGAAGTAGCCCGCCCCACGACCGAGGCGCCAGCCATCGCGATCGAAGGCGATTCCGGGCAACAGCGCGACATCGCCGGGACCCAGCGACACCGAGGGTCCCTGGGTCGGCTCCAGGATCCCAAAGCGCCCCGGCAGCAGATCCTCCCAGCGGTCGACGGCGACCCATTCGATCATCTGTCCGCGGATCCTGGGAAGGCAGCGACTCCCGGGCATCGAGGCCAGCCGGTCGAAGATCGGCCGGCTGGGGAGCTCATCCCCGTGGGAGGCATAGAGTCCGATGCACCGCGCGCTTCGAACACGGGGCTCGGATCCGACCAGGTGGGCGACCGCTTGCGAAGCCGCACGTGCGACCTCGGGCGGAACGCGGCGCCGACGATCGCCCAGGGTCTGCCGGAGTCGGCGCTTCGCCTGCGCGGCCTCCGAGATCACTCGTCGTCAGCTCGCCTCGTTCCGGAGCGCGGACTCAGCCAGCTCGATGAGCGACCGCAAGCGCCCCGACTCGACGGCCCCGCGCTGGGAATCGGAGGCGACGACCTCACGGGCGAGATTCAGGGCGGCCAGCATCGCCACGTCGTAGGAATCGACGGCACCCGTGCGCTTCTCGATGCGCGCCATCGTCTCGTCCACGGTTCGAGCGATGCGCGCGAGCTGCTCGGGAGGCTCGTCGCTACGGATCCGGAAGTCTTGACCGCGGATCCGCACCGCCACCGTGCGCTTCTCGGTCACTCCGGCTCCAATGTGGCGAGCTGAGCGTCGAGCTGATCGAGCTGCGAGATCAGCTCGTCGATCCGCTTTCCAGTGTCCTGCCGCGACTGATTCGCCTCGATGATCTGAGCCTCGAACCTGCGGATCCGATGCTCCCGTTCGGCGAGGTCGGCGCGGATGGACGCCAGCTCGTCGCGCAGATGCGACTGCTGATCCACGAGCGCCCGGACCGCAACCTCCAGACGGTCCCAGTCGAAGGCCTTCGAGCCCGTCGGCCGAGACGTGTCTTGGGGCGCACTGGCCGGCGTCGGAGGTGCGACCGAGCTGGTGCTCGTTGCCTTCCGTGTCGCGCGTGCCGCGCGCGTCGGCGCAGGATCGGCGTGCGGAATGGTTCCCCCCAATTGCCGCCCGATCGTACCGGGTCTCGCCGAAGTCCGTCAACAAAGTCGGGAAGGATTGCGCGACTCCTCGCCTCCCATCGGGGCGTAGTGCCGCGTCACACGTAGGTGCTTCGCGACTGGAGTCGGCTCTCTCCCTGGAGGTACGCGTCTACGCTGCGCGCCGCCTCGCGGCCCTCCCACTGAGCCCAGACGACCAGGGACTGCCCGCGACGGCAGTCGCCCGCGGCGAACACGCCGGGCTCACTGGTCGCGAACCGGCGCGTATCCGCCTCGACGTTCCCTCTCGCGTCGAGCTCGACACCAAGCCCTTCGATCAGACCCGAGCGAGCGGGGTGGAGGAACCCCATCGCCAAGAGCACCAGCGTCGCGGGGATCGAGAACTCGCTGCCAGGCACCTCTCGCATGGTGCTCATGATCGGGAGATTCAGGCGGTCCCGGTCGAATTCCACGCGTACACCGTGCAGCTTGCGAACCCGACCGGCCTCGCCGCTGAGTCGCGTCGTCATCATCGCGTACTCGCGCTCACCACCCTCGGCATGCGAGCTCGATACGTTGAAGTAGTACCGCTTCGCGAGCGGCCACGGCTCGCTGTCGTGTCGCCCCTCGGGAGGCCTCGGAAGAAGCTCGATCGAGGTCACCGACTTCGCGCCCTGGCGATGCGACGTGCCGATGCAGTCCGAGCCCGTATCGCCGCCCCCGAGGATCACGACATCCTCGCCGGTCGCGAGAAGCGCCTCCCCATCGGGAACCGGATCTCCCGCAACCCGGCGATTCTGCTGCGGAAGGAAATCCATCGCGAAGTGCACCCCGGCCAGCTCGCGACCCGGTACGTCGAGATCGCGGGGAACCTCGGAGCCGGTGCAGAGCAGGATGGCGTCGAATCCCTTGCGCAGCTCCGAGACCGAGAGGTCCACTCCGACGTGAACGCCGGCCTGGAACGAGACTCCCTCGTCTCGCAGCTGCTCGAGTCGCCGGTCGATCACCCATTTCTCGAGCTTGAAGTCGGGAATGCCGTAGCGAAGCAGTCCCCCGAAGCGATCACTCTTGTCGAAGAGCGTTACCGTGTGACCTGCCCGGTTGAGCTGCTGCGCGGCCGAGAGCCCCGCGGGGCCTGAGCCGATCACCGCCACCGAGCGGCCGGATCGCCGCAGCGGGCCCACGGGCCGGATCCATCCCTCGTCCCAGCCGCGACGGACGATCTCCCACTCGATCTGCTTGATCGTCACCGGGTCCTGGTTGATTCCGAGCACGCACGCCTGCTCACAGGGCGCCGGACACACGAGCCCCGTGAACTCGGGGAAGTTGTTCGTCGAGTGGAGCCGGGCGAGCGCGTCCTCCCACTTCTCCCGGTACACCAGGTCGTTGAAGTCGGGGATGATGTTCCCCAGAGGGCAGCCGTTGTTGCAGAAGGGGATCCCGCAGTCCATGCAGCGCGAGGCCTGGGCGACGGACTGCTCCGGATCGAAGTCCTCCTGAACGAGCTTCCAGTCCTGCAGGCGCTCGTCCACCGCGCGGTAGGCCGTGCCCTTGCGCCCGTGCTTGAGGAATCCCCTCGCGTCACCCATTGCCGCTCTCCGCCGCGATCCGGTCGCTCAATGCCCGCTTGTAATCCTTGGGGAAGACCTTCACGAATCGTGGCGCGTAGTCCTCCCACTTGCGCAGGACCTCGTCGGCCCGCTCGCTCCGCGTGTACTGGAAATGTCTTCGCACGAGTCTCTGCAGGCGTTCGAGATCCGCCTCGTCCAAGGGATCGAGGTCGATCGTCTCCGAATTCACCTGGGTCTCGAAGTCACCGCTCTCGTCGAGGACGTAGGCGATCCCACCACTCATGCCGGCCCCGAAGTTGCGCCCGGTCGATCCCAGGATCACCACGTGCCCACCCGTCATGTACTCGCAACCGTGGTCTCCGACGCCCTCGACGACGGCGTCGGCGCCGCTGTTGCGCACGCCGAAACGCTCGCCGGCGAGCCCCTGGAAGTACGCTTCGCCAGACGTCGCGCCGTAGAGAACGACATTGCCCGCGATGATGTTCTCCGATGGGTCGAACGTGGAGGCCGGAGGAACTCGAACGATGATCTTGCCGCCGCAGAGGCCCTTGCCCACATAGTCGTTCGCATCGCCCTCCACCTCGAAGGTGAGACCGCGAGTACAGAACGCTCCCAGGCTCTGGCCGGCGCTGCCCTTGAGCTTCAGCCAGATCGTGTCCTCGGGAAGCCCCTCTTCCCCGTACTTCAACGAGACCTCCGAGCCCAGAATTGCGCCCAGTGTCCGGTCGGTGTTGTGGATCGGCATCGCGATCTCGACCCGCTCACCCCGCTCCAGAGCTGGCGCTGCCATGCGGAGCAGCTTCTGGTCCAAGACCTTCTCCAGCTCTCCGGCGAGGGTCTGGCTCTCGCACTGGCGGATCGCGTGGGGAACGTCGGGGCGGTGGAAGAGCTCGGAGAAGTCGAGTCCGCTTCGCTTCCAGTGATGCTCGGCACGCGCGACGTCCAGATGCTCCACGTGTCCGATCATGTCATCGAGCGTCCGATAGCCGAGCTTCGCCATCAGTTCCCGAACTTCTTCTGCGACCCACAGCAGGTACTGAACGACGCTGTCCGGCGTGCCGGCGAAGCGCTTGCGCAGAATTGGATCCTGGGTCGCGATGCCCACCGGGCACGTGTTGAGATGGCAGACGCGCATCAGGATGCAGCCCATCGCCACCAACGGCGCCGTCGCAAAGCCGAACTCGTCGGCTCCCAGGAGCGCCGCGATCACCACGTCCCGGCCCGTCTTCAGTCCACCGTCGGTCTGGACCCGAATGCGGCCGCGCAGGTCGTTCAGCACCAGCGTCTGCTGCGTTTCGGCCAGACCGATCTCCCAGGGCATTCCCGCGTACTTGATCGAAGCCTGGGGTGAGGCGCCCGTCCCGCCATCCGTACCGCTGATCAACACCCCGTCGGCCTTCCCCTTCGCCACGCCCGCGGCGATCGTACCGACGCCGGTGACCGACACGAGCTTCACCGACACTCTGGCGTAACGGTTCGCGTTCTTGAGGTCGTAGATCAGCTGCGCCAGATCCTCGATGGAGTAGATGTCGTGGTGCGGCGGAGGCGAGATGAGACCAACACCCGGCGTCGAATGGCGCACCCGAGCGATGGTGTCGTCGACCTTGTGACCGGGCAGCTCGCCACCTTCGCCCGGCTTCGCCCCCTGGGCGATCTTGATCTGCATCTCGTCGGAATTGACCAGGTACCAGCTCGTCACGCCGAAGCGACCGGACGCGACCTGCTTGATCGCGCTGCGCCTCAGATCGCCATTGGGTTCGGGCTTGAAACGACTCGGATCCTCGCCCCCCTCTCCCGTGTTGCTCTTTCCACCGAGACGGTTCATCGCGATCGCAAGCGTCTGATGAGCCTCGATCGAAATCGACCCGTAGCTCATCGCGCCGGTGCAGAATCGCCTGACGATCTCGGTTGCCGGCTCGACCTCGCCGAGCGGCACGGGCGGCTGCAGATCTTCCTTGAAGCGGAACAGCCCGCGCAACGTACAAGCGGTCACCGCAGCGCCGTCCGAGGACGCACTGAACTGCTTGTAGTCCTCGTAGCTCCCACGCCGCAGGGCGATCTGAAGCTTGGACACCGTGTCGGGGTTGAAGGCATGGCGCTCACCGCGGGCGCGCCACTGGTAGAGACCACCCGGGTCGAGCTCGGGGTACTGATAGTCCTCTCCCGGGAACGCACGCGCGTGCCGCATCGCGGCCTCGCTTGCCAGAACCTCGTAGCCCACACCCGAGACGCGCGACGGTGTACCCGTGAAACAGCGGTCCACGAGGGCGCGGTCCAGCCCGATTGCCTCGAAGATCTGGGCGCCCCGATACGACTGGAGCGTCGAGATGCCCATCTTGGCGAAGGTCTTCAGCAGCCCCTTGTCGTTCGCCTTGATGTAGTTCTCGATTGCGGTGGCCACGTCGAGGTCTTCGGGGGTGTAGGTTCCGTCGAGGACCAGCTCCTCGACCGTCTGGAGGGCGAGGTAGGGATTGATGGCAGCGGCTCCGTAGCCGATCAGCAACGCCATGTGGGCCACTTCTCTAGCCTCACCCGTCTCACAGACGATGCCGCATCGCGTTCGCAGGGTGGCCCGGACCAGATGATGGTGGACGGCTCCGGTTGCGAGAAGCATCGGGATCGGAGCCAGGTCGGGCGAGACACCGCGGTCTGACAGGATGATGATGCTCACGCCCTCGCGTACGGCGGATTCGGCCTCGGAACACAGGCGGTCGAGCGCCGACTGGAGACCCGCACCGCGCTCCGCGACCTTGAAGAGGCAGGCGAGTCGCCGCGCCCGCAGACCACGTTGGTCCAGGCTTTCGAGCCGTGCGAGCTCCTCATCGGTGATCACCGGGTGCTCGACGCGGATCATCCGCGCGTGCTCGACCGTCTCTTCGAGCAGGTTCCGCTCGGTGCCGAGCGTCGAATACAGCGCCATCACCGGACGTTCGTTGATCGAATCCATCGCCGGATTCGAGACCTGCGCGAATCGCTGCTTGAAGTAGCGGTAGAGCATCTGCGGCCGGTCGGAGAGGCAGGCGAGCGCCGCGTCCTCACCCATCGAGCCGATCGGCCACTTCGCATTCACCGCCATCGGCGCAAGCAGGATCTTCTGGTCCTCGCTCGTGTAGCCGAATGCCTGCTGCAGCGCGAAGCGCTGCTCGGTATTCCGCCGTTCCTCCGGGACCGGGACGGTCGGTACATCGCTCAGCAGGAGCCGGTTCTCCTCGACCCACTCGCGGTAGGGGCGGCGCGAAACGTACCGACGCTTGATCTCCTCGTCGCCGACGATGCGACCCTCCTCGAGATCGATGAAGAAGATCTTTCCCGGATGGAGACGCTCCTTCACCAGGACGTTCGCCGGCTCGATGTCGAGAACACCCACCTCGGACGCCATCACGACGAAGCCGTCCTTGGTCACGACGTAGCGTGAGGGACGCAGACCGTTGCGGTCCAGTACCGCACCGATCTTGCGACCATCCGTGAAGGCGAGCGACGCGGGACCGTCCCAGGGCTCCATCAGGAACGAGTGGTACTCGTAGTACGCGCGGAGGTCCGGATCCATGTCGGTCCGGTTCTCCCAGGCCTCCGGGATCATCATCAGAACCGCCTCGGGCAGCTCGCGCCCCGAGAGCGCCAGGAACTCGAGCGCATTGTCGAAGCGCGCAGAATCCGATGCCCCGACGCGCAGGATCGGGTAGAGCTTCGCGAGGTCGTCACCGAAGAGATCGGAGGACATCGTCCCCTCTCGCGCCCGCATCCAGTTCTGGTTTCCCTCGACGGTGTTGATCTCACCGTTGTGAGCCAGGTATCGGAACGGGTGTGCGAGATCCCACGACCCCAGGGTATTGGTGCTGTATCGCGAATGAACGAGGCAGAGTGCCGACTGGAAGTCGGGGTCGCGGACGTCGGGGAAGAAGCCACGGATCTGCCGCGAGATCAGCATTCCCGTGTACACGAGAGTACGACTCGAGAAGCTGGTGACGTAGAAGAAGTGGCGCTCTTCGTGAAGCTCGAAGATGTGCTTCTCGGCGAGCCGGCGGATCACGTAGAGCTTGCGTTCGAAAGCGTCTTGGTCCTCGGCGGAGCGCCCTTCGGCCGCCACGAAGAGCTGACGCACCCGCGGCATGCTCTCGCGAGCCAGCCATCCGATCGCGTCCTCATCGCAGGGGACGTCGCGCCAACCCAGCACGCGCTGGCCCTCGGCGACGACGAGGGACTCGAGAACCCGGATCTGCTCCTCGGCCGCTTCCGGATCCTGCGCCAGAAAGATCATCCCGACCGCGTAACGGCCGGGGGCAGGGAGATCCACGCCCCGAACTCGCATCTCGCGGCGCAGGAACCGGTCGGGAACCTGGACGAGGAGGCCCGCGCCGTCTCCGGTCTCCGGGTCGCATCCACAGGCGCCGCGGTGCTCCAGGTTGACCAGCACCTGGATGCCCTTTGACACCACCGCGTGTGACTTCTCTCCCGAGACGTTCGCGACGAAGCCCACGCCACAGGCGTCATGCTCATGGGCCGGGTCGTAGAGACCCTGTTTGTGCATGCGCGCGAACCGGCGGACGGGGGGATGCATGCTGGCTCAGCCTCCGTTCTCTTCGGGTTCCGCCGAACGCCGCCGACCGCGGCGAGGTTTTTCCGGCAACGATTCCTCGGCTCCCAACGCGATGCGCGAACGCTCGGTGCGCGTCGACAGGACGACCATCGTCTCGGTCCGTGAGACGCCGTCCACACCACGCACACTGTCGATCAAGCGCTCGAGCGATTCCGTATTGCGCGTCTTCACCTTCACCATGAGCGTGTAGCCACCCGTGACGTGGTGGCACTCGAGCACCTCTTCCATGGCCACCACCTGCGCCTCGACCCGGTCGATTGCGCCCGGCCGGTCCGTCGACACGCCGATGAAGGCGGTGATGTCGCGCCCGAGCTTGCGCGGATCGAGCAGGGCGGTGTAGCCGAGGACGACTCCCGCCTCCTCGAGCTTGTGAATGCGCTCGACCACCGCGGGGGCGGACAGCCCGACCTTCTCGCCGATGGCGGCGAGGGGCTGCTTGCAGTTGTCCTGCAGCAATTCAAGGATGGCTCGATCCGTGGCGTCGAGACCTACGGAATCACGGCCGAATTTCATTAGGCACCGATGGGGTTTAGACCGAATACATAGACGATCGACCAGGGTTTCGTCAAGCGAAACAGAGGTAGGTCCGAAATTAAACCGTGCTCTATTCAGCACTCGAACGGCCCGCACCCGCGGGGGAAGAATCCACCAGCTCGCGCATGCGCCCCGGGAAGTTCGTGAACAGGCCGTCACAGTCCTGCGCGAGGAGCGCCGCCATCTCCTCCAGACCGTCCACCGTGTAGGCGTAGACGGCCAGACCGTCGGCATGGGCGGTCTGCACCGACTCCAGCGTGACGAGGCCCTTCCAGAAGTGGACCGCCTCGGCGCCCACCGCGGCGCAACGCTCCCGCCACCGGCCCGGCGCGCGCCCAGACACCAGTACACCGATGCGCGCTTCCGGAGCCGACGCGCGCAGCCGCTCCAGGATCTCGTCCTCGAAGGACGAGAAGAGAATCGTGGCGCCCAGGTGCCGAGCGGCGAGCGCCTCCAGGACGGCCTGCTCCAGACCGGGGTAGGTCCCGCCGCGACCTCGCTTCAGCTCGAGGTTGAAGGCGATCCGCCCGCCGAAGGCGTCCAGGACCTCCTCGAGCGTCGGAACCCGATTCCCGTCTCCGGCCTCCAGTGCGCGAACCTGGCCAACGGTGGCGTCGCCGATCCAGCCGTCTCCGGGAAGGCCCGGAAGGCGGTCGTCGTGGGCGACGATCACCCCTCCGTCGCGCGTGCGGTGCAGGTCGATCTCGATCATGTCCGCCCGCTGCTCGACCGCGAGGGCGTAGGCGGAGAGCGTGTTCTCGGGTCGCTCGCCCGAGGCCCCGCGGTGCGCGATCACCAGGGGCCGCGGCGGACGGGTCACGCCGGGGCCCAACCGCGCGATCGCTCGACCGCGCGCTTCCAGCCGGCGTAGAGCTCTTCGCGCCGCTGGGGGCTCATGCGCGGCTCGAAGGTGGTGATCGCGTCGCCGCCCAGGGGCAGCGAGTCGACGTCCCGCCAGAAGCCCACCGCGATGCCGGCGAGCGCCGCGGCGCCGAAAGCCGTCACCTCGAGCAGGGCCGGCCGCTCGACGACCGCACCGAGCACATCGGCTTGGAACTGCATCAGGAAGTCGTTGACGGCCGCACCCCCGTCCACGCGCAATCGGTCGAGGGCGATCCCGGAGTCGGCCCGCACACACTCGACGACATCGCGGGTCTGGTAGGCGATCGACTCCAGCGTCGCCCGGACCACGTGCGCGCGGGTCGTGCCGCGCGTCAGCCCCACCAGGACCCCGCGCGCCCGCTCATCCCAGTACGGGGCGCCGAGGCCGGTGAACGCCGGAACCAGGTAGGCGCCCGCCGTGTCCTCCACCGACGCAGCCAGCGCTTCGCTCTCCGCGACGGTGCCGATCAGGCGCATCCCGTCGCGCAGCCACTGCACGGCCGATCCGGTGACGAAGATGCTTCCCTCCAGGGCGTAGTCGACGCGACCGGCCAGCCCCCACGCGATGGTGGTGAGCAGGCCGGATGCGGAGGTCGGCGCGGCGCTTCCCGTGTTCATCAGCAGGAAGGATCCCGTCCCGTAGGTATTCTTCGCGCGCCCCGGCGTGGTGCAGCCCTGACCGAAGAGCGCGGCCTGCTGATCGCCCGCGATCCCCGCGATCGGCACCTCGACCCCGAACCACTCCGGATCCGTCGCCCCGAACAGACCGCTCGAGTCGCGAACCTCGGGGAGCACCGCGCGCGGGACGTCCAGCTCCTCGAGCATCCTCTCGTCCCATTCGCGCTCGTGGATGTTGAAGAGCAGCGTGCGCGACGCGTTCGAATACTCCGTGGCGTGGACGCGGCCCTTGGTCAGCCGGTACAGCAGCCAGGAATCCACCGTCCCGAAGGCCAGGTCTCCGGCGCGGGCCCGCTCGGGTGCGCCGGGCACCGCGTCCAGGATGAAGCGCACCTTGGTTCCCGAGAAATAGGCGTCGATGACCAGTCCCGTGCGCGCCCGCACCTCCTCGGCGAGGCCTCGCGAGCGGAGGGACTCGCAGATGGGTGCCGACTGGCGCGACTGCCACACGATCGCCCGATGGATCGGCGCGCCGGTGCGGCGATCCCACATCACCGTCGTCTCGCGCTGGTTCGTGATCCCGATCGCGGCGAGGTCGGCGCCCGTGGCGCCCGCTCTCGCCAGCGCGTTGCGAGCGGCCCGAAGCTGGGTCTGCCAGATCTCCTCGGCGTCGTGTTCCACCCAGCCCGGCTGTGGAAAATGCTGGGTGAACTCGATCTGCTCGAGCGCGGCGACGCTCCCGCCGCGGTCGAACAGGATCGCCCGAGACGAGGTGGTCCCCTGATCCAGGGCCATCACGTAGCGACTCATCGCACCCCCCGCTCTCGCTCGAGGTCAGGGTACCAGCGCCCCGAGCGTGCCGGCGCGCAAAATCGGCGCCGCGCAGGGGTCACTCGATCGGGGAGTACTTTCCCGGCGCGTGGCGTGCGATCAGGAAGGCGGCGGGCAGCGCCAGGATGAACAGGACTCCGATGAAGTAGTACGCGTCGTAGAAGGCCTCCATCGAGGCCGTGGCGTCGAGGAGCCGGTTGACCGCCACGCTCGCCGAGAACGCGGCCGCCCCCGGATCGAGCCCCGCGTCCTGGAAACGCTGGGTGAGCATGTCGAGGTGCTGGACCGTCGGCGCGTCGAAGGGACCCACGTGGGCGGCGAGCAGGCTCCGGTGCACCTCCGTCCGGCGGTCGAGGATCGCGGCCAACGCCGCGATCCCGAAGCTGCCCCCGAGCTGGCGGAACAGGTTGTACATGCCGGCGCCCTTGGTCACCTCCGCCGAGGGCAACGACCGCAGACCGGAGGTCGAGAGCGGGATGAAGAGCAGCCCCATCGTGATCCCGCGCAGGACCTGCGCCGGAAAGATGTCGTCCCACCCCGAGGCAAGTGTCCAATGGCTCATCAGCCACAGCGTCACCGGCATCAGGAACATCCCGCTGACGAAGATCGGGCGCGGCCCGAGGTACCAGACGGCGCGCCCCGTCACGAACATCATCGCCGCCGTGGCCACGCTCGAGGGCAGCACCGCCAGGCCCGATTGCCACGCCGTCCATCCCAGGAGGGTCTGGCTGTAGATCGGGAACAGGAAGACGAGACCGAAGAGCCCCATTCCCGTGAGCGCACCGAAGATGCAGGCGAGGGTCAGCTGCCGGTGGCGAAGAACGCGAAAGTCGATGATCGGCTCGTCGATCGTCAGCTCCCTGATCACCAGGCACACGATTCCGAGACCGGCGAGGATCGCGAGAGCGACCATCAGCGGACTCGCGAACCAGTCCTCCTTGTTGCCCCGCTCGAGCAGCGTCTGGAACGAGCCCACCCCGACCACGAGCAATGCGATCCCGGGCCAGTCGACACGGCCACCGCGGCGACCTCGCAGATGCGGGGGATCGTGCAGGTGCGCCGCGCACAGCGTGGCGGCCGCGATGCCAAGGGGCACGTTGATCAGGAAGCACCAGTGCCAGGAGTAGTTGTCGGTGAGGAATCCCCCGAGCGTCGGACCCAGGCTGGGCCCCACCATCGCGCCCACGCCGAAGAGCGCCTGCCCGACGCCCTGCTTGGAGGGCGGAAACGTCTCGACGAGGACCGCCTGCGAGGTTGCGACCAGTGCGCCGCCCCCGAGCCCCTGGACCAGCCTCCAGAACACGAGCGCCTCAACCGAGGTGGACGCTCCGCACAGGGCCGAAGCGGCGGTGAAGATGCAGATCGAGGTGATGAAGTAGCGCTTTCGCCCGAAGCGGGTCGCCATCCAGCCCGTCAGCGGAATCACGATCACGTTGGCGATGATGTAGGAGGTGATCACCCAATCGATCTCGTCCAACGTCGCGCCGAGATTTCCCATCATCGATGGAATCGCCACGTTGACGATGCTCGTGTCGATGATCTCGAGCATGACGGCCATCATGACCGAGACCACGATGAGGAGGCGCGGAAGATCGAGGCGGTATTCCTCCTCGGACGTCAGCGAGGGAATGACGGCCGGCTCAGCGGACATCCACGGACACCTGCGCCGACAGTCCGATCGCGAGCGACGGATCGGAGCCGTCCTCGTACGCCCGGCGGCGTCCATCGCCGTTCGATACCTCGTCGATCACGATCTTCACGGGGACTCGCTGGACGACCTTGGTGAAGTTTCCCGCCGCCGGCTCGGGGGGAATCAAGGCATACTTGGCGCCGCTCGCGGGTGAGAAGGAAGCCACGTGCCCCCACCAGGTCGTGTCGGGGTAGGCGTCGATGTGGACCACGACCGGAGCGCCAGGCTTCATCCGGCGCAGCTGGGTCTCCTTGAAGTTCGCGACGATCCAGCTGGCCTCGCGCCGGCGCAGCGCCATCAACGCCTGTCCCGGACGCACGATGTCACCGAGGTGCACGCTCTTGCGACCGACGACGGCGTCGAAGGGAGCTACGAGCTCGGTCCGAGCGAGCATCAGCTCGGCCTCGCGCACGGACGCCTCCGCCTGTCGCACGGGAGCTTCGTTGCCGAGCGCGGCGCGCTCGGCGTCCGCGCGCAGGCCGAGCGCGCGCACGCGCTCCTGGGCTGCTTCGTGCTCAGCCTGGGCCGCGTCGAGATCCTGGGTGCTGGAGGCACCGCGCTTGACGAGGTTCTGCACCCGATCGAGCTCACGGCCCGCGCGCCAGACGTCGACCCGAGCGGCCTTGCCCTCGGCGTCGGCCGCAGCCGCGGCGGCCTCCGAGGCGACCATCGCGTTGCGGGCCGCCGCGAGGTCGGCGCGGGCCCGCGCGAGCCGCGCCTCGGCGTCGGCACGATCGAGTCGGACCAAAACCTCTCCCGCAGCGACGACCTGATGTTCTGCGACGCGGATCTCGACCACGCGTCCCGCGATCTCCGAGGCCAGCTGCCCGATCGTGCCCTCGACGAAGGCGTCGTCGGTGGATTCGCGACCCAGGTGGCGATGCCACTGGAAGGCCATCACCGCCAGCAGCAACACCACCGCTCCGATCGAGAGCCAGCTTGCGGGGTGTCCTCCGCGCAGCGAATTCCAGAACCGGCGCGCCGGGCTCACGAGGAACCTTGCCGCGGGCCCTCTCCGGAGACCTCGGGGGCTCGGATACCCGTGAGGAAGAGATCGACGAAGGTCGCGACGACCTCTTCGACCGGCTGCGGGTAGACCTCGGTCTGGCCGTGGACGATGCGCACGTTCAGGTAGTCGCGGATCATGCCCAGGAAGGCGCGCGCACCGAGTACCGGGTCGATCGCACGGAATGCGCCTTCTTCGATGCGAGTGCGCACGTAGTCGGTAACGAACTGACGCAGCGGTCCGATGTGGGCGGTGAAGAGCGGCATGGCCAGGACGTGGGACTCGAGCGCCGTGAAGAAGAGCAGACGAACGAACTCGGGGTCGCGCGCTCCCCGCTCGAGGACACCCAGGGCGAGGCCCCGGAACACCGCCTCGTCGTCGCGGCGGCTCGCGTCCTCCGCGACGCGGTCCACCAGGGACGGCGTCCCGATCTTGCTCGCGATGATCGCTGCGTACAGGCTCTCCTTGCTCGGGAAGTAGCGGTACAGGGCGGCCTCGGTGATCCCCACCCCGGAAGCGACCTCGCGGGTCGTGGTCCCACTGAAGCCGCGCGCCGCGAAGCAGCGCATGCCCTGGCGCAGGATCTCCTCCCGCCGCTCGCCCGCGGTGGGGCGCCTGCGGCGGGGGCCGGGGGGTCGGGAGGCGATCTCTTCGTCCATCGGACAGAAGCTAGTAAATACTTACTAATTCTCTATATGGACAAAAAGATAAGTACTTCCAAATATTTACGATCCTCGGACGGGGCTCTACTCCGCGAACAGCGCCTCGACGAACTCGTCGGCCGCGAAATCGCGCAGGTCCTCGACCTTCTCGCCCACGCCGACGAAGCGCACCGGGATGCCGAACTCATCGGCCAGCCCCACGATGACGCCGCCGCGGGCCGTTCCGTCCAGCTTCGTCAGCACCAGTCCGCTGACCGGCGCGACCTCGGTGAACAGGCGCGCCTGACTGATCGCGTTCTGCCCCGTGTTCGCGTCGAGCACGAGCAGCGTCTCGTGAGGGGCACCCTCGAGATCGCGGCCGATCACCCGCGCGAGCTTCGCCAGCTCGTCCATCAACGGCTTCTTGGTCTGGAGACGCCCAGCGGTGTCGATGATCGCCACGTCCGCGTCGCGGGCGATCGCCGCCTTGACCGTGTCGAAGGCGACGGCGGCCGGATCGCCGCCCGGCTGGCCCGCGATCACCGTGCAGCCGACCCGCTGACCCCAGGTCTGGAGCTGCTCGATCGCCGCCGCGCGGAAGGTATCCGCGGCACCCAGCAGCACCTTGTGACCGGCCGCTGCGTGGCGAGCCGCCAGCTTTCCGATCGTGGTGGTCTTCCCGGATCCGTTGACGCCGAGCACGAGGATCACGTGGGGCTTGCCCGAGAGCGCCAGGCCGGGACCGCTCTCGACGCGGCGCAGCTTCTCCGCGATCGCGCCCCGCAGGATGGTCGTCACGGTCGACGCGTCCTTGCCGCGCCCTTCGCTGCGGACTCGCTCGAGCAGCTGCTCGGCCGTCCTGACTCCGAGGTCGGCCTGGAAGAGGACCTCCTCCAGACGGGTGAGCAGGTCCTCGTCGATGTGTCCGCCGAGGATCCGCCCGAGGCCGCCGACGAGCGCGTCGCTGGTTCGCCGCAGGCGGTCGCGAAGACGCGCCGGAGGCGGCTCGGGCGCCGGCTCCCGTTGCGCGGCCGGCGCCGGAGCGCGAACTCCCGGAGCCGACGGAGCTACAAGCTCTGGTGTCGGCTCGGTGACCTGCGCCGAGCCGCTCGCCGGAGCCGCGCTGCGATCGGCCGACGGCCGGGTGGACGGCGGAAGCGGGGCGGAAGCGGCGCCCTCGCCCCAGCCCTCGTTGCGCCCGAACAGCGCGGCGGCGATCACGCACAACAGGGGCATCAGCGACGCCGCGCCGATCATCCATCCGGGGTGCGCGCCGATCCAGGCGACGAGCGTCGGCCAGAGGGGGTTCTCCATGGGGCGGCGAACATACCACTCCGATCCCGTTCTCCTATCCTCGCGAAGCGCACCGGGAGCCGGCTCCGGCCTCGCGTCCGACCGCGCCGGCGCCGCTTCCGGTTGCTGGAAGGATCACGGGCGCCGGCTCAGTGGATCTCCACGGCGACCAGCTTGGACACCCCCTTGCGCTCCATCGTCACGCCGTAGAGCACGTCTGCCACCTCGATCGTGCGCTTGTTGTGGGTGATCAGCACGAACTGGGAGTCGGTGGCCAGCTCGGTGACGATCTCGTTGAAGCGCCCCACGTTCGCGTCATCGAGGGCCGCGTCGACCTCGTCGAGCAGGAAGAACGGCGACGGGCGCACCTGGAACACGGCGACCAGAAGCGCGATCGCGGTGAGCGTCTTCTCGCCGCCCGAGAGCAGGTTCACGTTCTGGAGCCGCTTCCCCGGCGGCATCGCCATGATCTCGATCCCGGCCTCGAGCACGTCGCCGCTGTCGGTGAGCGCCAGGCTGGCTCGCCCGCCCCGGAACAGGCGGGGGAAATTCTCCGAGAAGCGCTTGCTCACCGCCTCGAAGGTCTCGCGGAAGCGACGCCGGCTGGTCCGGTTGATGCGCGCGATCGCCTCCCGCAGCGAGGCCAGCGTTGCCTCGAGGTCCGCCTTCTGGTCGGACAGGAAGCGGAAGCGCTCCTTCAGCTCCTCGTGCTCTTCGATGGCACCCAGGTTGACGTCGCCCAGTGCCTGGAGCTTCCGTCGCACCTCCTCGAGGTGGCGGCGCCGCTCCGACGCCGGCGCGCGGGCGAGCAGGGCATTGGCGCGCGCATCGCGGGCCGCGTCCGGGGAGTCCTCGTCCTCCGCACCCTCTGCCGCCGGGTCGACGTCTCGGGTCTCCGCCGCCGGTGGCGACGCGGCCGCCACGTCGGAGGGTTCGGAGTCGGCGGCGGGCGGCTGCCAGGTCGCCAGCTCGACGTTCCACTTCTCGCGGATCGAGTCGTCGAGGTGCTGGAGCTTCAGCTCGCTCTCACGCAGCGCGAACTCCGCTCCCGACAGCGCCTCGCGCTCCCGACCGATCTCGGCGCGCAGCTCGCGCACCCCCTCTTCCAGGCTCTGGACCTCGGCGGAGACGCGCTCGAAGGCCTCGCGCTTGGCGTCGTGGCCCGCGCGTGCGGCCTCCTCCTCGCTCAGGCGGCCCTCGAGGCGAACGCGCGCCTCCTCGATGCGCACCGCGAGCTCCTCGCGGCGGGCGTCGGCGTCCAGGATCTCCCTCTCCCGCCGCTCGATCCAGGTGCGCGCTTCCGTCAGCGAGACCGCGGCCCGCTCGCGCGCCGCGCGCAGGCGGTCGCGTTGAGCGGCGTGTCCGCCGTGCTCCACCCGCCGCTCGGTGGCGACGCCCTCGAGGCGCGACACCTCGCGCCCGATCGAGCCGATCCGCAGGACCAGGGCGTCGAGGGCTCGCTGACGTTCGATGCGCTCGCCGCGCGCCGTCTCGAGCGTGCCGGCCAGGCGCAGCGACTCCTCGCCGAGCGCTTCGAGCTCCGCCAGGAGATCCGAGCGCTCGCTCTTGCGACCCTCGTGCGCCTCGCCGAGCGCCTTCACGCGCTCGCGCGTGCGCTCGAGATCCTTCTCGTGGTTGGCGACCGCGAGCGCGGCCGTGTGATGTCGGTTGCGCAGGTTCTCGAGCTCGTCGCTGGCCGCCGCGAGCCCTTGCCGGGCGGCGAGGTAGGCGCTCTCCAGCTCCGCGGCGCGACCCTCGAGGCGCGCGACCTCTCCATCGAGCTCGCGGACCTCGCGCGTGCGCGCGAGGTGTCCCCCGACCCCGCCCGAGCCGCCGCGCACCGCGCCGTCGGGCGAGAGCAGGTCCCCCGCAGCCGTGACGAAGGTGGCGGGAATGCGCCCGCGCCCGTAGACGCGCAGCACCTCGGCCAGGTCCTCCACCAGGTAGACGCCCGCGAGCAGCGAGTGAACCAGGTCCTCACGGCCCGCGCGCGGTCGCACCCGGCTCGCCAGGGGCGTGCCGAGGGGAACGAATCCCGTGGGCTCCGGTGCCGCGGACGGAGGCGAGACGAACACCGCCCGTCCCGCCCGGGCGCCGTGCAGGATCGCCAGCGCCGAGAGGGCGCCCTCGGGCGCGTCGACCACCAGACCCTCGGCGCGATCGGCGAGCGCCGCCTCGACGGCGCGCTCGACCTCGCGATCGGCCTCCAGGAAGTCGCGCACTAGCCCGCGCAGGCCCAGCCTCGTGCGCGTGGCCTCGTCGCGCTCGAGCAGGTGGCGTGCGCCGGCGGCGACGTCGTCCCCGCGCTCGAGCACTTCGCGCAGCGAGACCAGGCGCGCGCGCTTGCCCTCGGCCTCTTCGCGCGCCGCGCGCACCGCCGCGTCGGCGGCGCGCTCGGCGGCGACCGCCGCCTCGTGCTGCTCGAGCGCCGCGCGCACCGCGTTCATCATCCGATCGCGCTCGCCCAGTAGGTTGCGCAGCCCTTCCTCGAGCACGTGCTGCTCGCGATCCGCGCGCGAGGCCTCGCCCTGCCCCACCTCCAGCACCTCGTCGGCGCTGCGCAGTCGCGCCTCCAGCTCCGCCCGGCGGTCCTCCACCGCGGCGTGCCGGTCCTCCGCGCGCGCGATCGCGGTGAGCACCGAGACCAGCGCGCTGTTGGCCGTCTCGCGCTCGCGCTCGGCCGCCTGCTGGGCACCACGCGCGTCGCGCACCTCGGCTTCGGCGCGCGCGAGGGAGTCGGCCCCCGACTCCACGGCCTGCTCGACGGCGCTGAGCTCCGCCTCCACCCGCGCGAGCTCCCGCTCGTAGGACGCTCGCTGCTCGCGCAGCTCGCCGAGCTCGCCGCGGCGCGCCTCCGCCAGCGAGACCAGGCTCTCCCGCTCGCGGCGGCCATACTCGATCTGCCCCTCGCAGTCCTTGATGTCGCTGCGCAGAGCGAGCAGTCCCTCGCTGCCCTGGGTCAGGATCCGCTCGCACTCGCCGAGCTCGAGTCGCTTGGTCTGCACCGCGAGCTCGCGCTCGGCGAGCTTCGTCTCCCGGGCCGTCACCGCGTCGCGGGTCCGCTGGAGCCCGACGCGAGCGGCCTCGATCCCCTCGGCGAGGGCGCGCCGATCGTCGGCGGCGAGAGAGAGCTCGAGCACGCGCAGGGTCTCGCGCAGCCGCTTGTAGCGCGCGGCCTTCTTCGCCTGGCGCTCGATCGAGCCGATCTGCCGCCGGATCTCGGTCAGGATGTCGTTCACCCGGAGCAGATTCTGCTCGGTCGAAGAGATCTTGCTCTCGGCCTCGCGGCGACGCGCCTTGTACTTGCCGATGCCCGCCGCCTCCTCGATCAGGCTGCGGCGCTCCTCGGGCTTCGCCGAGACGATCTCGGCGATCTTCCCCTGCTCCACGATGGTGTAGCCCTTGGTGCCGATGCCCGTATCGCGGAAGAAGTCCTGGACGTCGCGCAGCCGGCAGGGCGTGCGGTTCAGCCGGTACTCGGACTCGCCGCTGCGGTAGAGGCGGCGCGCGATCTGGATCTCCTGGTAGGCGGCGAAGGCCGGCGGAGCCGCACCCTCGGAGTTGTCGAAGGTCAGCGTCACCTCGGCCACCCCCACGGGGGCAAGACCCTCGGAGCCGGCGAAGATCACGTCCTCCATGCCCCGCCCACGCAGTCGCCGCGGAGCCTGCTCCCCCATGACCCAGCGCATGGCGTCGACGACGTTCGACTTGCCACAGCCGTTGGGACCGACCACGCCGGTGATGCCCGGCTTGAACGCGATCACGGTCTTGTCGACGAACGACTTGAAGCCGTGGAGTTCCAGGGACTTGAGCCGCACCTGACCTCGCCCACCCCGCAGCGGACCGGGCGCGCCCGTGGGCCCAGCGGAGTGGGCAGACGGCGGACGCGCGGCCGGGCGAACGGGGAGTCTGGAAGGCGGAGGGGAGGTGCCGGAGTTTGTACCACCCCCTCGAGGACGCCCGCAACAGGATCGGTGGGCGGCTCGCCGATTTCATCCCCCCGTGGCGGCGATCGGCTTCGACTGCTCTACGTACTGGAGGCGGTAGAGCCGCTCGTAGACCCCCTCGAGGGCGAGCAGCTCGGCGTGCGTGCCCGATTCGACCAGCCGTCCCCGGTGGAGCACGTGGATGCGGTCGGCGTCCTGGATCGTGGACAGACGGTGCGCGATCACGAGCGCCGTCTTCTTCGCCATCAGCACCCGGATGCCCTCCTGGACCAGGGCCTCGGTCTCGGTGTCGATCGCGCTGGTCGCCTCGTCGAGCACGAGCACGTCGGCGCCGTAGGCGAGCGCACGCGCGAAGGAGAGCAGCTGGCGCTGCCCGGCCGAGAAGTTGCTCCCTCGCTCGCGGACCGGGGTCGCGTAGCCCTGGGGAAGCCGTGCGATGAAGCGATCGGCCTGCACGGCCCGGGCGGCGCGTCGCACCCTCTCGCCGTCGATCTCCTCCCGACCCAGCGACAGGTTCTCCTCGATGCTGCCGCTGAAGAGGAAGACGTCCTGGAGCACCATCGCCACGCGCCGACGCAGCTCGTGCTGGGGCCACTGGCGCAGGTCGACGCCGTCGAGCCGGATGCTGCCGCGCGTCACGTCGTAGAGGCGCGTGAGCAGCTTGATGATCGTGGTCTTGCCAGCGCCCGTCGCGCCGACGATCGCGGCGCTCTCCCCGGGGTCGACGCGGAAGGAGACGTCGCGCAGCACCCAGTCGCCGTCCTCGCCCCCGTAGGAGAACCAGACGCCGTCGAACTCGACGACCCCCCGCCCGCCGGAGGTCCCGTGCGGCGTCCGGGTCGTCGCGCCCGGCGCGTCCTGGACGCGAGGCTCCGTATCGAGCAGCTGGAAGATGCGCTCGGCACTCGCCATCGAGGACTGCATCACCGAGTACTTCGCGGAGAGATCGCGCAGCGGCATGAAGAAGCGGCGCATCCAGTCGATGAACAGATAGATGGTGCCCGCTGCCGCCACGCCGGCTCCCTGCCAGATCACCAGCGCGACCGTGATGTAGGAGGCGAACTCCACCACCGCGAACAACGCCGCGTCGTAGCGGATTGACTGGAGCCAGGCGTCGCGGTGATCGGCGTTCATCGCGTCGAAATCGCGGTAGCTCCTCTGTTCGCGCACGAACAGCTGGACGACCTTCATGCCCACCACGTTCTCCTGGAGGTAGGCGTTGATCCGGGCGATGCGCACGCGGACGGCGCGGAAGGCCTCTCTCACCTTGAATCGGAACACGATCGCCGCGACGGCGAGCGCGGGCACCACCAGGAACGTGAAGCCCGCCAGTCGCGCATCGACGAGGAAGAGCGCCGCCGCCAGTCCCAGCATCTTGAAGACGTCGCGAACCAGAGCCGCGATTCCCGCCGAGAACATCTCCGCGACGTTCTCGACGTCGTTCGTCGCGCGTGTGACCAGACGGCCGACCGGCATCGTGTCGAAGAAGCCGAGGTGGAGACGCTGGATGTGGGAGAACACGTCGCGGCGCAGGTCGCGCATCGCCGCTTGCCCCGTCCAGGACATCACCAGGCTGTCGAAGAACTGGGTGAGCGCCGAGAGCGCCATCAACACGAAATAGACGATCGCGAGCCAGGCCAGAGGCGAGAGACCCGTCGGCGCCTGGAGGAAGCCGGCAACCCCGTTCAGGGCGCCGCGCGCGGCGTCCCAGATCGGCTCGGACAGGAGGGAATGAGCCGCCTCGGGAAGGTGCAGCGGCGGGGGTGCCTCGCCGGTGACCCGGGGGACGATCTCCTGGTCGATTCCCACTTTGATGATCCAAGCGGGCGCCAGCTCGAAGAGGAGCAGCGGAAAGAGCATGGCGGCGGTCACCAGAACCTGACGCCAGTAGGGAGCGACGTAGTGCCACAGCCGCCCCATCAACCGGGCGTCGTAGGCCCGGCCGAGCGCCTCTTCCTCGAAGAGCGCGTCGCGGGCCGTGGGCGCCGCGACGCCCGGTCCCCGGGGCGCACTCACGCGGACTCCGCGACGCTCGCGAGGTCGTGCTCGCGCTTCTCGATCTCCGCCTGCTCCGTGGCGAGGCGCGCATAGAGTCCGCCGGCGGCCACCAGCTCGTCGTGCCGACCGCGCTCGACGATGCTGCCGCCATCGAGGACGACGATCCGGTCCGCACCGCGTACGGCGCTCACCCGGGACGACACCACGATCACCGTACGGCCCGCGAACACGTGATCCAGCTCGCGCTGGATCGCCGCCTCCGTCTCGGCATCCACCGCCGAGAGCGTGTCGTCGAGGATCAGGATCGCCGGGTCGAGGAGCAGCGCCCGCGCCAGGGCGGTCCGCTGGCGCTGCCCGCCGGAGAGCATCACGCCGCGCTCGCCCACGATCGTCTCGTAGCCCGCGGGCAGGTCCTCGACGTCCTTCGCGAGCTGGGCGCGCTGCGCTGCGCGCTCGATCCGCTCGCGCGACGCGTGCGGATCGCCGAAGGCGATGTTCTCGGCCAGCGTCGTGGAGAAGAGGAACGACTCCTGGGGAACCATCGCGATGTTGCGCCGCAGCACCGCCAGCGGGATCCGGTTCACGTCGATTCCGTCCACGAAGACGTGGCCGTCCTCCACCTCGAACAGCCGCGGTACCAGCGAGGCGAGCGTGCTCTTCCCGGCTCCCACCGTGCCGACCACGCCGAGGGTCGAGCCGGCCGGCACGCGCAGATCCACGTCGGCGAGCGCCGGCTCGCGGCCGTCCTCGCCGGGATAGCGGAAGGTCAGATCGCGAAACTCGATCTCCCCGCGCAGGGCCCCGGGATCCACCGCATCGGGTCGATCCGCGATCGTCGGCACCTCCGAGAGCAGCTCGTCGATGCGCTGCATCGAGGCCGCACCCCGCTGCACCAGGGCCACGACCCACCCCATGATGAACGTGGGGAAGGTCAGCTCGTAGATGTACATGGCGAAGGTGAAGAAATCGGCGACGTCCATGTGGCCCGCCGAGATCTCTCTCCCGCCGATCAGCAGGATCAGCCCCATCGAAACGGCGGGCAGCATGCCCGTCACGGCGGGCATCGCCGCGTGGGTGCGCACCAGCCCCAGCTCCCGGCGGTAGAGCTCCTGGTTCGCCTCCTCGAAGCGACGCGCGCAGAGCGCCTCCATCACGTAGGCCTTCACTACGGCGATGCCCGAGATCGTCTCCTGGAGCTGATTGGACGCGTCGGCGAGCCCCTCCTGGGTGAGCAGGCTCCAGTGATGGATCGCGCGGCCCAGTGTGCGAGCGACCAGGATGAAGAGCGGATAGGGAAGCAGCACCAGCAGCGCGAGGTGGGCGTCGACCTTCATCATCGCGCCGATCACGGCCACGTACAGCACGGGCGTCTGGATCAGGTTGAGCAGTCCCACGCCCATCAACAGGCGCACCGCGTTGATGTCGTTCACGCAGCGGCTCATGATGTCGCCGGTCCGCCAGCGGAAGTAGAAGCTCTGCGGCAGACGCTGGAGATGGGCGAAGATGTCGCCGCGCAGCTCGTACTCGATCTGGCGCGCGGCGTTGAAGACGAGCGTGCGCGAGTGATAGCGGAGCACCGCGCGGAACGTGGTGGCGACGGCGAGCCACCCCACGCGGCGGGCCACCTCGGCTGCAGGCAGGCCCTCCGCGACCGCTCCCACCGACCAGCCGACCAGCATCGGGACGGCCACGAAGCCCGCCACGTAGCCCAGGGTGACCAGGACCCAGACCGCGTAGTAGCCCCGATTGCGCCCCACATAGCGCGCCAGGCGACGCAGGGCGGAGCGCGCCCCGCTCGGGGAGCGCGCGACCCGGGCCGCGCTCGCGACCTCCGCGGTCACCGCCCCACCCATTGCGCGACGCGCGCGCGGTCCACCCCGAGCGTCCAGGCGGCCGCCGCCAGCCAGTGCCGGAGCATGGTCCGCAGCGGACCGCCCGCCCGATAGCGCCGGGCCGACGTGACGGCCGGCAGCGACAGCAGCGCCAGCCGGCCGCGGCCCTTCAAGGCCTGGACCAGGTCCAGGTCCTCCATTACCGGCACTTGGGGCACGCCGCCGACGGCGTCGAGCGCGCTGCGGCGTACGAACAGCGCCTGGTCGCCGTAGGGGAGCCGCCAGAGGGCGACGCGCAGACGCGTCCCCCACTCGATCGCGCGCAGGAAGGGGGTCCGCTCGTCGAAGTGCAGTCGGAACGCCCCGCCCACGACGCGCTCGTCGGCCAGAGCGCGGCGCAGGACCGCGGGCCAGCCCGGGGGGAGGCAGGTGTCCGCGTGAACCAGGACGAGCGCGTCCCCGCGACTCCACTGTACTCCCCGCTGAAGCTGGCGGGCGCGACCGCGCTCGCTGCGGATCACGTGCGCGCCGAGCGCCTCGGCCCGCTCCACCGTGGCGTCCGCACTGCCCCCGTCGACGACGATCACCTCGATGTCTTCCACCGGGTCCGGACCGGGCGGGACGGAATGCCTTCGACCGCTCGCTCGGCCGACCGCTTCCAACCCCTCCTCGGTGCCGGAGGGGGGCGCGATACCCGCCGGCGCGGACGAAAGAGCCGCGTATGCAAGCGGCGCCGCTCGGGAAGGCCCGGAACCGCAATCCCGGGCGTCGAGGGCGCCGCCCATCGCCGCTTGAATGGCTGCCTCGATGTGCTCCGCCTCGTCGAGCGTCGGAATCACCACCGAGAGCTTCACCGATCGACGATAGCACGGCCCCGATTGCGCTCCGAGGCCCGCTCGCCTATCCATCGCGGCGTGAGCGAAGCCGACGGCGCTCCCGGCCCGTCCGCGCGACGACGCGGCGGTACGAAGCGCGGCCCCTCCCAGCCGAGTGAAGCACGGTCGAACGAATCCCGCTCGAACGACGGGGAGCGGAGCGCCCCCACCTACGCGGCGTCGGGTGTCGATCTCGACCACGACGAGGGGTTCGTCGACGAGATCCGCGACATCACGCGCTCCACGTTGCGCCCCGAGATCCTCTCGTCGGTGGGCGGCTTCGCTGGTCTCTTCAAGGCCCCCGAGCGCTACGAGAACCCGATCTTCGTCGCCGGCGCCGACGGCGTCGGCACCAAGCTCAAGCTGGCTGCCGAGGTCGGCCGCTTCGACACCGTCGGCATCGACTGCGTCGCGATGGTGGTGAACGACCTGGTGGTCCAGGGTGCCGAGCCGCTGGTGTTCCTCGACTACGTGGCCATGTCACAGCTCGATCGGTCCCGCGCCCGCCAGGCGCTGCGCGGGATGGCCGAGGGCTGCCGCCGGGCCGGCTGCGCGCTGCTGGGCGGCGAGACCGCCACGATGCCCGGCGTGTACGCCGAGGGGGAGATCGAGCTGGTGGGCTTCGGCGTCGGCGTCGTCGAGCGCGACCGGGTGATCGACGGCTCCAGCATCAGCCAGGGCGACGCGATCCTCGGGCTCGCCTCCTCGGGCGTACACAGCAACGGCTTCAGCCTGGTTCGCCGGGTGATCGAGGGCGGACTCCGCTCCGGAGAGCTGGACCTGCTCGCGGAGAATCCCGAGCTCAACACCACGCTGGCCAGCGCGCTGTTGGCTCCGACGCGGATCTACGTCCGGACGATCCTCAACCTGATGCGCGACTTCACCCTCAACGGCCTCGCCCACATCACCGGAGGCGGCTTCCCCGGAAACGTGCCGCGAGTGCTGCCGAAGGGGGTCCAGGCCCGGATCGACCCCTCCCTGTGGCCGCGCCCGCCGATCTTCGACTGGCTGCAGCGGCGCGGCGCGATCGGCGAGGAGGAGATGCTGCGCGTGTTCAACTGCGGCATCGGGATGATCCTGATCGTCCCGCCCGAGGAGGCGAGCGACATCCTCGATCGGATCCAGGCGCTGGGCGAACGCGCGTACCGGATCGGCGAGATCGAGGTGCGCAAGCCGGAGGACCCGCCGCTGCGACTCGGCCCCCTCGCAGGGTGATGCGCGGTCTCCCGGCGATCTCGGCGGGCGACACGTATCGGGTTCGTCGCTACGACGTCCTGATGCTGGGCACGGCACTGCCAGGGCTGGTCGCGGCGGTGCGGCTCGGCCAGGCCGGACTGCGCGTGCTGGTGCTGGAGGAGCGGGCCGCCACCCAGGCGGACGCGATGCGCGAGCCCTTCCTGCTGGTCGACGCGGATTCCCAGGGTCTGCTCGCGGAGTGCCTGCGCTCGCTGGGCGTGGCCCTGATCGACCAGCGGCGCTTCGTGGGCGAAGACATCGCGCTTCAGGTGTGCGACGCGGAGCGCCGTGTCGACCTCGGCCGCAGCACGCACACCGCCGAAGAGTGGTCGAGCTGGGGCCTCGCCACCCGCGAGCAGGCGCGCGGCTGGGTGCAGGCGCTCGCCGAGGCCGCCTCCGCCGAGCGCAAGGCCCTGCTCGACACCCAGCTCTCGTTGCGCGCGACACGTCGGGCCCGGGAGGCGCTCGCACCCGGACGGCGCACGGCGCCCGAGCGCGGCTGGCCGGCCGTTCTCGACGGGCTGCCGCCCACCCTGCGCACCGTGCTCGAGGCTCCCGTGCGCGCACTCTCGAACCTGGGCGAGCGCTCGCCGTCTCCCGAGGCGAAGTCGCGCCTGCTCGGCGGTCTGCTCCACGGCGGCGTCGCGGTGAGCGGTGGCGACGGACAGCTGCGTGGCCTGCTGCGTCGGCGGGTCGAGGCGCTCTACGGCGAGCGGCGCGAGATCGAAGGCGCATTCCGCCTCGTCACGGTATCGGGCCAACCCGGTCTCGCTCTGGCGGGCTCGAAGGAGATCTGGACCGGGCGCGCGCTGCTGCTGAACGCGCCGGTTGCCGCGATCGCCGCGACCTCCGACGAGGTACCCGACCTCCTCCAGACGGCGCCGATCCGGTGGCGGCGCCTCACCGCATGCTTCCGCGGACCGCGCGAGCAGCTCCCGCCCAGCATGGCGGACCGGGTGGTGTGGCGCGACGAAGAGGACGGGGAGTGCGTTGCGCTGCGCGTCCACCGCGGGCGAAAGAGTACGGACGGCTTCGACCTGCTGGCCTCGATCGTCGTGCCGACCGGGGATCCGGAGGCGCCGGCGCGCGGTGCGCGCCGCATTCAGCGCGCGGTGCGCGATCTGCTTCCGTTCTCCGAAGGCGCCCTCGAGCGACGACCTCTTCCGGAGCTGCGTTGGGACACCGACGCACTGCTCGCCGAGCCCCTGGGCGGAGCCTGGCCCGACGAGCCCGCGCTGCGCCTCTCCTCGAAGCCGGCGATCTTCGCCCTCGACCGCGCGGCGGTCGGCGGGCTCGGCGGCGAGGGTGAACTCTGGCTGGGCTGGCGCGCCGGCGACGCGATCGCCGAGGACCTCGGCTAGGAGGCCGACACGAGAGTCGGCCGACGCCGCAGCGAGCCGTAGGCGAGCGAAGGCGGGCCCTGCCGGACTCGTCGAGGCGGGGCCCGCGACGGGCCGCGCCGGGAGGCCCGGGCTACCCTCCGCCGCCGTCCGCCGCTCCCGCCTGGAGCCCAGCTTGTCGACCGAACCGAAGGCTCCGGCCGCCCCGCTCGCCGTGCGCTCGGCCCTGTCCCGGCTGGTCGGCTATGCGCGTCCCTACGTGTGGGCGATCGCGCTGGCGGTCGCACTCGCCGCCGGCTTGAGCGTGGCCGGGTACGGACGCGCCTACCTGATCAAGCCGATCTTCGACGACGTGATCGCGCCGACCCAGGCGCTCCGTGCGGCCGGCGGCTCGCTCCCCTTCGACCTCGGTGACCTCGGCGCCATCGTCCCGCAGCCCGACTCCCCGGCCCGGACGCCCGGCGACGCGCAGAGCGAGCGGGAGACCCTCGAACGCCTGCGCCAGGAGATCGTCCAGAGCCTCACCACGGTGATCGGCTTCGTGCTGCTGATCGTGATCGCGCTGCCGCTGCTCACCTTTGCGCGCGAGTACACCGTCCAGTGGGTGCTCGGTCGGATCGACCTCGACATGAAGATCGAGGTCTGCGGCAAGCTGCTCGCGCTTCCGCTGCGCTTCCACCGCGACCGCCGCCGGGGCGACCTGCTCACCCGTCTGATGGGCGACGTCGTCACCGCCCAGGGCGCACTCGCCCTGGTCTTCGACGATTTCGCCGAGGCGGCCGTGATGCTCCTGGTGGGCGTCGCGACGCTCGTCTACCTCTCCTGGCAGCTCTCGCTCACGATGCTGGTCGTGGGGCCGATCCTCTTCGCGACCATCTCGATCTTCGGGCAACGCATCCGCAAGAGCGCGCACCGGCGGCAGCGACAGGTGGCCGACGTGACGGGCCGACTCGTCGAGATCCTCGAGGGCATCAAGGTGATCAAGGCGTTCCGCGCCGAGGCCCACGAGCAGGAGGGCTTCGCGCGCGCCTCCCACAAGCTGTTCCGGCGCGGGATGCGCGTCGTGACGAACCGCGTGATGGCGCGATCGTGGGTGGACGGACTGAACAACCTCGCAGCGGTCGGCGTGCTGGTGCTCGGGATCTTCCTCGTGCTGGGAGGACGCTGGGGACTCACCATGGGCGACCTCGCGGCCTTCTCGGCGGTGACGGTCACGCTCTATCGTCCGGTGCGGTCGCTGGCGCGCGGCTGGGTCCGGGTGATGGACGCGCAGCCCTCGGCGGAGCGCTACTTCGAGGTCCTGGACAGCCCGATCGAGATCCGCGACGCCGATGACGCGGTGCCGATCGGCCGCATCCGCGAGAGCGTGCGCTTCGAGAGCGTGAGCTTCTCCTACGGGCGCGAGCCGGTGCTTCGGGACGTGAGTCTGGAGGTCACCGCGGGCCAGGTGGTCGCGATCGTCGGGCGAACCGGCGCCGGCAAGACCACGCTGGTCGATCTGCTGCTGCGATTCTACGACCCGACCCAGGGCCGGATCTCGATCGACGGCCTGGACCTGCGCCGCATCCACCGCGACACCCTGCTCGACCAGATGGCGGTCGTGTCCCAGGAGCCGTTTCTCTTCGACGGCACGATCCGCGAGAACATCCGCTACGGACGCCTCGGCGCGAGCGAGGAGCAGATCCTCGCGGCCGCCCACGCCGCCCACGTGGACGAGTTCGCCGTCGACCTTCCCGACGGCTACCAGACCGAGGTCGGGGCGGCGGGCCTGCGCCTGTCCGGCGGCCAGCGCCAGCGGGTGACGATCGCGCGGGCGATCCTGCGCGACCCCGCCATCCTGATCCTGGACGAGGCGACGAGCTCGCTCGACTCGAAGAGCGAGCGCCTGGTGCAGGACGCGATCGATAAGCTGCTGCCCGGCCGCACGGCCTTCGTGATTGCCCACCGGCTGTCCACGGTCCGCGCGGCCGACCAGATCGTCGTACTCGAGAACGGTCGCATCTCCCAGCTCGGCACCCACGACGAGCTGATTGCCCGGGACGGTCTGTACCGCGAGCTGATCGAGCTGCAGACCGGGACCGGCGCCAGCGACTGACCGGGCTCGGCGACGCCCTGCCCCTTCCGCTCACGCCAGCTGCCGGTACAGCGCCTCGACCCGGGCGGCGAGCCGCTCCGGGCTGAACTCGGTCTCCGCCCGCCGCCGGGCCGCGGCGCCCATCGCGGCGCGGCGCGGCGCGTCGTCGAGCAGTGCGCGCCAGGCGGACGCGAGCGCGTCGGCGTCCTCCTCCACGGCCAGGCCGGTCTCCCCCTGGCGCACGAGTTCCGGCAGGGCCCCGCGCCGCGACACCACGGCCGGAATCCCGCAGCCCGCCGCCTCGAGCAATGCGCGACAGCTCCCGTCCGAGCCGGGCACCAGTAGCGTGAACACGTCGAAGCTGCGCAGCACGTCGACGTAGTCCGCCGTCCGGTAGCCGGCGAAGATCACCCGGTCGGCGATGCCGAGGCGTGCAGCGGGCCGCACCGCCGTCTCCTCGATGTGGGTTCCGCGTCCCACCACGACCAGGCGCGCGCGCGGGTCGCCCTGGGCGAGGCGCTGCATCGCAGCCAGCAGCCAGTCGAAGCGACGGTGGCGCTGCGCGCGCGCCACGATGCCGATCACGCGATCGGAGACCTCGAGGCCGAGCGACGCACGCACCGCGGGGTCGGGGGGCGCCGGCCGGAACCGTTCGAGATCGACCGCGCCGAACACGG
>Ga0315553_10000035_pt1 | contig 105921 bp, 84 predicted proteins | sample SalMarSW160140MG_FD_203099 | JGI IMG/M metagenome (GOLD analysis project Ga0315553, IMG submission 203099) | Salt marsh sediment microbial communities from the Plum Island Ecosystem LTER, Massachusetts, United States - Salt Marsh Sediment SW1601-40 ... | reverse complement strand
GGCAACCGAGCGTCGCGAGCTCGCTGACGGCTGCGCAGCGGCCGGAGGCAATCTCTCCCGCACGGCGGGTGGCGGCAAGCGGCCGAGCGGCGCTCGCGCGCCCGCCCCCCCCTTCGCCGCGGCGGGCGGAAAGAGGTACCCGGACGCGAGCGTGCGACCCGCGTCCGGGGTCTGGATCAGCGCTGTGGCAGCACCAGGCTGATCACCTGGTTGGTCCACCCCGCGCTCGTGTTGCGCTGCACGATGAGGCTGGTCGCGTCTCCGGGCTTGAGACCCGAGATCACCCGCTGGTAGTCCTCGACCGCATGGATGCGCTGTCCGTTGAGGTCGACGATCACCGCCCCGTGGGGATCCCCGGGGACGCTGCGCCAGATCGGGCCGCGGTCCGCCACCTCGGTGATCACCACGCCCTCCACGTCGCTCGGGATCCCGTACTCCCGACGCGTTTCGCGATCGATCTCGCCGACTTCGATCCCCAGCGGATCGTCGAACTGCTCCGCCGCCGGGGGCTCGGGCCGCACGCGGCGGGCCGTCTCCGTGCCCGTCGTCTCCGCCGCGATCAGACGCACCCGGGCCACATCCGGCTGCCGCGTCATGCGGCGGACGATGTCGAGCTCGACGGTCTCCCCGGGCTCGAAGGCGCGGATGCGGCGCTGGAGGTCCGAGACGCCCTGCACCGGGTGGCCCTCGACGCCGACGATCACGTCTCCGATCTCGATCCCGGCCAGCCGCGCCGGGCTGTCGTCGAACGAGAAGCTCCCGACGACGGCGCCGTGCACTTCGTCGAGCCCGTAGAAACGCGCGTCGGCCGAACGCACATCGGTGATCCCGACGCCGATCAGGGCGCGCCGCACCTCTCCGTATTCGATGAGGTCGTCGATCACCTCGCGCGCCAGCTCGATCGGCACCGCGAACCCGTACCCCTGGTAGACGCCGGTGGTGGAGGCGATCGCCGTGTTGATCCCGATCACCTCGCCGGCGGCGTTCACCAGCGGCCCGCCCGAGTTGCCCCGGTTGATGACCGCGTCGGTCTGGATGAAGTCCTCGATCGCCAGGCTGTTGCGTGCCGAGAGGATGCGGATGTTCCGTCCTTTCTGCGATACGATCCCCGCGGTCACGGAGGTCTCGAGGGGTCCCGTGCCGATGCCCCCGAATCCGGGGCTCCCGATCGCCAGCACCCACTCGCCCACCCGCGTGTCCTCGCTGTTGCCGAGCGGGGTCACGGGGAGGTCGTCGACCGCCGGGATCTTGAGGAGCGCCACGTCGGTCTGCGGATCGCTGCCCACGATCTCCACGTTCTCGAACACCCGCTGGTCCGCGAGCTCGAGGTCGATGCGGCTGGCGCCCTCGACGACGTGGTTGTTGGTCAGCACGTACCCATCGGCGCTGATGATGAAGCCCGAGCCGCTCCACGGGACCAGCTGCGTGTCCTGGTCGGGGTCCTGATCCTCGTCCTGGGGCTCGTCGAACCCGGGAGGGAGCTGGAAGTCGGGGATGCGGCGCGCGATCTGCCGCTCGCCCTCGGCGAACACGGTCAGGACGGCCGGTGCCACATGATCGACGACGTCGCCGAACCCGCCGTTCATCGATACGTCCGAAGCATGGGGCGCCCCGATCACCAGCTTCGGGGCCCGGCGGTCGCTGGCCGCGACGGAGAGGGGGGTGAGGTCGAGGGCGGATGCCAGGCCGAGACCGAACGCGAACGCGAGCGCCGTCGCGATCAGGAGGTTCAACCGGGCCCGCAAGGACTCGCTCAGCTTCTTCATGATCGGCCTTTTCGTCTTCGGGTCCGCCCGCCCGGCTCGGGGCCGGCGCTCGGATCCCCTCGTCGCGTCGCCGCGGGTCATCCTCTCGATGACACTCGAGCCGCGCGTGTCGTGAAGTCCCCGGGGGATGACGACGATCCCGACGGGGGCGTCACCCCGCACGTGCGCGCCGGCAGGTTTGACGACTCCGGCGCGCGCCGGGTTGCTTCCCGCCGGCTCCGCCTCATGATGCAACAATGACGCCCACCGAGCCATGATGGCCCGGCGGGCGTCCACCTGAGATCAAGGGCGGACCAGGTCGGTCACGCTCCTGGGCTCAGTTCTCCTCGACGATCTCGTAGTCCGCCTCGACGACCTCCTCCTCGCCTCCCGCCTCGGTGGCACTGCCGGGCGCCTCGTCGCCCTCCGGCTCGGCTCCGGGGGTCGCCCCGTCGCTCATGCCGGCCTTCGCGTACATCTGCTGCGCCGCGGCGCCGACCGTGTCCTGGATCGCCTGCGTGGCGGCCTGGACTTCCGCGTAGTCATCCTGCTTGAGCGCCTGTCTGCCGCGCTCGAGCGCCGCCTGGATCGAGTTCCTGGCGGCCTCGTCGAGGTTGGCCGACCAGTCCTCGAGGTTCTTCTCGGTCTGGTACACGAGCGAGTCGAGCCGATTGCGCGCCTCGACCTTCTCGCGCCGCTCCTGGTCCTCGGACGCGTGCGACTCGGCGTCCTTCACCATCTGCTCGATCTCGCCCTCGGACAGTCCCGAGGACGCCTCGATGCGGATCTTCTGCTCCTTCCCGGTGGCCTTGTCCTTGGCGCTCACGTGCAGGATCCCGTTCGCGTCGATGTCGAACGTGACCTCGACCTGCGGGACGCCGCGCGGGGCGGGGGGGATCCCGGTGAGCTGGAAGCGACCGATCGTCTTGTTGTCGCCCGCCATCTTCCGCTCGCCCTGCAGCACGTGGATGTCGACCGTCCCCTGGTTGTCCTCCGCCGTCGAGAAGATCTCGCTCTTCTTGGTCGGGATCGTCGTGTTGCGCTCGATGAGCGTGGTCATCACGCCGCCGAGCGTCTCGATCCCGAGCGACAGCGGAATGACGTCGAGCAGGAGCACATCCTTCACGTCCCCGCCGAGCACGCCGCCCTGGATCGCGGCCCCGATCCCCACCACTTCGTCGGGGTTCACGCCCTTGTGCGGGTCGGCCTTGAAGAACTCTCGCACGACGTCCTGGATCTTCGGGATGCGAGTGGACCCGCCCACCAGGATCACTTCGTCGACCTCCTCGACGGCGAGCCCGGCGTCGGCCAGCGCCTTCTTCATCGGCGGGATCGTGCGCTGGATCAGATCATCGACGAGCTGCTCGAACTTCGAGCGCGTGAGCGTGAGGTTCAGGTGCTTGGGGCCCGACTGGTCAGCCGTGATGAACGGCAGGTTGATGTCGGTCTGCGCCGTGGAGCTCAGCTCGATCTTGGCCTTCTCGGCCGCCTCCTTGAGCCGCTGGAGCGCCATCGCGTCCTTCGACAGGTCGATGCCCTGGTCCTTCTTGAACTCCTCCACCAGCCAGTTGATGATCCGCTGGTCGAAGTCATCCCCGCCCAGGTGCGTGTCGCCGTTGGTGGCCTTCACTTCGAACACCCCGTCCCCGAGCTCGAGGATCGAGATGTCGTACGTGCCGCCCCCGAGGTCGAACACGGCGATCTTCTCGTCCGTCTTCTTGTCGAGCCCGTACGCCAGCGCCGCGGCGGTGGGCTCGTTGATGATGCGGAGCACCTCGAGTCCGGCGATCCGGCCCGCGTCCTTGGTGGCCTGCCGCTGGGCGTCGTTGAAATACGCCGGGCAGGTGATCACCGCCTGCGTGACCTCCTGTCCCAGGTAGTCCTCGGCCGTCTGCTTCATCTTCTGGAGGACCATGGCCGAGATCTCGGGCGGCGTGAACGTCTTGCCGGCGTTCGGGATCTTGACCTGCACGCGGTCCTGGGGATCGCATTCGATCTCGTACGGAACGAGCTTGCGCTCCTCCTCCACCTCGGAGCACTTGCGTCCCATGAAGCGCTTGATCGAAGCCACCGTGTTCAGGGGATTGGTGACGGCCTGCCGCTTGGCGACCTGGCCGACGAGACGCTCGCCCTCCTTGGTGAACGCCACGACCGACGGGGTCGTGCGCGCGCCCTCGGAGCTCGGGATCACGACGGGGTCGCCCCCCTCCATGACCGCCACGACCGAGTTCGTCGTCCCCAGGTCGATGCCGATGATCTTTCCCATGTGTCGTCCTTTTCGTGTCTCGCCGGGTTCGGCGAGCCGCCGTGTCGATCTCCGATCGGTCCCCTGCCAGGTCCCCGGTTCCGGGATCGACGGAGGAGGAGGCCCGCGAATCGCGAATCACGGGGTGCAATCGACATGCCCGCCGGGGCCCCCGAAACGGCCGTGTTTCGCGACAAAATGGCACGGACGGAGGGGCATGTGTCCTGCCCCGTGTCAGATCGGCAGGTCCCTGGGCCGATCGGCTCCGACCCGCCCCAGATACTGGGTCGCCTCGAGCGCGGGGAGGGGCATGCTGAACAGGTAGCCCTGCACCTCCGGGCACTCGAGGTTCACGAGGACCTCGAGCTGCGCGGCCGTCTCGACGCCCTCGGCGACGGCGTGCAGGCGGAGTGCCCGGCACATGGCGAGCACCGAGCCGGTGAGAGCGGCCGAGTCCTCGTCCTCGGCCACCTCCCGAATGAAGGCCCGATCGAGCTTCACGGTGTCGATCGGGATCCCCTGCAGGTAGGAGAGCGATGAATAGCCCGTGCCGAAGTCGTCCAGCGCGATCCGGTAGCCGTGACCGCGGAGCGTGGTGAGCGTCTCGAGGGCGGCGTCCCCCTCCTCGATGAGACCGGACTCGGTGACCTCGAGCTCGAACCGGGACGGCTCGAGGCCCGCCGTGCATTCGAGCACGATCGGGATCAGGTCGGGGCGCAGCTGGTGGTGCGACAGGTTGACCGACACCGACAGGTCGCGGTGGCCCGCCTCGTGCCACGCGCGCAGCTGTCGCGCCGCCGTCTGGATCGACCAGCGCCCGAGGGCGTGGATGGTGCCCGTGGCCTCGGCGATCGGGATGAACTCCGCCGGCGAGACGGGCCCGAGCTCCAGATCCGACCAGCGGGCGAGGGCCTCGAACCCGATCAGGGCCCCGCTCCGCGCGTCGATCCGCGGCTGGTAATAGAGCTCCAGCGCCTCCTCGGCGACCGCCCGCCTGAGCAGGTTCGCGATCCGGAGCCGCCGCGAGGCGTCCTGGAGCATCGAGCTGTGGAAGAAGCGTATCGCCCCCGGCTCCTCGAGCTGCGCCCGGCTGAGGGCGGCCTCGCCGTTCCTGAGGAGCGTCTCCGCGCTCGCCCCGTCCTCGGGCCACAGGGTGATCCCGAGCGACGGGACGAGGCTGATCTCCTCGCTCGGCACGTGGAACGGCTCCCGGACGGCCGACAGGACGCGGCGGGCCAGCGCGACCGCATCGTCGCGCCCGTCGAGATGGTCCACGATGAGCGCGAAGCGGTCGTCTCCCAGCCTCGTGACCAGCTCGGCTTCCTTGCCCGCGCCGTGCAGGCCCTCGCGCACGGCGATCAGCAGCCGGCCGGCCACCTCGACCAGGACCGTGTCGCCGACGGCGTGCCCGAACGTGTCCGCGACGCCGCGCAGGTCCCCGACCCCGAGCACGAGGACGGCGAACGGCGTTCCCGGTCCGGCGTCGTCCACCCGGGCACGCAGGGCGGCGAGCGCCCGGTCACGGTTGCCGAGCCCCGTGAGCGGATCGTGCAGCGACAGGAAGCGGATCTCCTCCTCGGCCGTTCGCCGGTCGGTGACATCCTGGATCGACCCCTCGACCCGCGATGGCTCCTCGGGCCTCGGGTGGCAGCGGACGTGGAGGATCCGCCGGCCGTCATCCGGTGTGGACACCTGCACATCCAGCCGGAACGGCGTCCCCCGCCCGATGGCCTCGGCGAGCGCGCCGGAGAGCGCCGCTCGGTCGTCCGCAGCCACGCCGGCCAGGAACCGCTCCTCGTCGACTGGCCCGGGCTCGTCGATCGCCAGGAGCCGCCGGCACTCGGCGGTCCCCTCGAAGCGGCGCGTCGCGATGTCGAGATACCAGTTGCCGAAGCGGGCGAGACGCTGGGCGAGCCGGACGCGCTCCTGGCTGGCCGTCAGGCGTGACGCGAGCTCGTTGAACGCCTCCCCCAACTTCCCGATCTCGTCCTCCCGATCCACCTCGACGCGCTGCTCGAGGTGGCCCTCGCTCAGCCGGCGCGTGGCCTCCCGCATGCGAAGGATGGGGCGCGCGAAGGCGCGCGCGAGGAGGAGGCTGGCCCCGAGGGCCAGCACGAGAGCGAACAGCCCCGAGGCCACGAGGTTGAGCCGTGCGCGGCGGATGATCGCCCGCTCGGCGTCGTAGGTCGTCGCCACTCGCACCTCGATGCCGGGCAGCGAGCGTACGAGGGTGTCGAGGTCCGCTCCGGCCTCGGCGACACGGCCGAGGTGGATGCGGCCGCCGCTCAGGTCGGACAGACGCCCGATCACGGCCGGGGCGATCGGCTCGACCGCGACGAACCCGCCGTCCAGCCGTCCCTCGGTCCTGAGGGGCACGGTCGTGACGGCGTACAGATCGCCGTCGGACTGGAACAGCGAGCCCTCGGCCGGACCCTCCGGGTAGGCGCACGGCGCCCACTCGGCGGCGGACGGGTCGTCGGGGGCGCCCAGGGGAAGGGCGCCGACGCACGCCGGCCGGACATCGTCCCTCTCGACGACCGTGTGGCGCGCCGCCTCGGTCAGCCGGGGATCCCCCGCGGAGGCGATGATGCGCCCGGTCGGGCCCACGAACTCGATCAGCGTCGCGCCCTGGTCCCGGAGCAGCTGCCCGGCGTAGAAGCTCAGCGTGGGCGCGTGCCGCGTGTCGAGGTTGGCCCGCAACTCGGGCGTGCGGCTGATCGCCGCGTAGCGCGTCACCAGGCCGCGCAGGTGATCGGCGATCAGCCGGTCGGCCGCCTCGGCGCTGGTCTTCAAGCGGGTCCGCGCCTGGCGGCGGAGGTCCTGGTCGAGCGCGCGGTCCTGGAGCACGAGCGCGACCCCGGTGGATACTCCGGCCAGCCCGCACAGGAGGAGGGCGAGACGCCCTGCCACGCCGAGCGACACGGGACGACCGCGGGCCGGGGGGCCGGCCGGACTCCCTCTCATGGCCGTGTCCTCGGCGCCTGATCGGCGCGGCGCACGAGACGCGGGTCGATCCAGATGGGCTCGTATCGATGGCTGTAGCCGTCCACGAGCACGTCCCGCACGGGACCCTCCACGCGCTCGTTCCAGATCGACAGGGTGTAGCGTCCCGGATCCACGGAGCCGAAGGAGAACCGCTCCCCCCGCTCCACGACCGCCACGTAGGGAGTCGGTGGCGCGAACAGAATGAACGTCTCGTCCGCGTGCAGTGAGCAGTAGAACCGGATCGGGCCGATCGGGGGCAGTCGGAAGGGCGCGGACCGACCGCCGGGAGGAAGCTCGAAGGCGCGCCCGGGGCCCAGATCGGACGCGAACAACCGGTGGTTGAGCGGGCCGTCGTTTCCGAGCACGACCCTGCGGCCGCGGGGCACGGCGACGAGGGGCGGCGCGAAGCTGGCCCCCCGAGATACGACGCGGATGGGAGGTGAGCCGTCCTCGGGTCGGACGGCCGCCGCGGCCGTGGCGCCCTGCGGGTCCAGGTACACGACGACGCGGCCAAGGTCCAGATCCTCCGGGGAGCCCGACAGGGAGCGGATGTCCCCCCCGACGGCGCCCGCCGCCTCGACGGGAGCCTCGGACACCAGGGTGGTCGCCGCTTCGGGCGCCGGCTCGAACGAGGCGCGGGGCCGCGGCAGGCCGATCTCGGGGCGCGCGGCGCTGCACGCCAGCGTGAGGGCGGCGCCACACGCCGCGAGCCACGCGCTCGAGCTCCTCGATCTCGCGTTTCGCCCGGGTTCGGTGTGTTGTGGCGGTCGCGACCGCTTCGTGGGCCGGGATTCGTCGATCATACCGCCGAATCGAGCAAGTGCTGTGCCCACAACGGACTAGGGAGGAGCGAGCGAAACGCCCGTGCGATCGAGAACGGGTCGCAGGGGTCGTACGCGGTCCCCCCAGGGGGCGGCTGCCGGCCGCCCGACGCCCCCCGCCTGCACGACCCGTGGCCCCCGGCTATGTTGCGCCGCGATCCTCTCACCGGAGCGACGTCGACCCGTGTTCCCCCTCCGCGACGACAACCCCACCGAACTCGCCCCCCTCGTCGCGCTGCTGATCATCGGCGCCAACGTGCTCGTGTGGCTCACCGTACAGGGGATGGGTCAGGGGGCCGTGTTCCTCGAGTCGCTGTGCCGCTACGGCTCGATCCCGGGCGAGATCACCGGCGCCCTGCCCCCGGGGGCCCGGGTGCCCCTCGGGCCCTCCGCCGCCTGCACGGTGGGCGGGCTTCGGTGGGAGACCGTGCTCACCTCGATGTTCATGCACGGGTCGTGGATGCACCTGATCGGCAACATGTGGTTCCTGTGGGTGTTCGGGAACAACATCGAGGACTCGATGGGCCACGCCCGCTTCCTGGTGTTCTACCTGCTCACCGGTGTGCTCGCGGCGGCCACGCACATCGTCGTGGATCCCTCGGGCGCCGTGCCCACGGTGGGCGCGTCGGGCGCGATCTCGGGCGTCATGGGGGCCTACCTGCTGCTCTACCCTCGCGTCCGCGTCCACACCCTGTTCTTCTTCGTCATCTTCATCCGGGTGATCCCGATCCCCGCCTGGGTGATGCTCGGCTACTGGTTTCTGCTCCAGCTGTGGCTGGGCGCCGGATCGCTGGGTCAGGCACAGGGGGGTGGGGTGGCCTTCTGGGCGCACGTGGGCGGCTTTGTGGCGGGTCTGGTGCTCATCCGACTGTTCGCTCGCTCCGGGCTCGTCGACGCGAAGCGCGCCGGCCGGCGTCTCTCTCCCGAGGAGGTACGCGAACTTGGCTGGTTCTGAGCGGGCGGGCGCGCGGCGCCTCCTCGCGCGCGCGACCACGGTGGCGCTCGCGGGCCTTCTGGTCGCCCTGCCGGTCGTCGCACAGGGTCTCGAAGGCGTCGGGGGCGCGATCGACGAGCCGTTTCCCCTGCGGCTCCTGCGGGGGGTGATCGGGATCGCCTTCCTGCTGTCGGTCGCGTGGCTGTTCTCGGCGCGCCGCAAGGCCATCGACTGGGGTCTCGTCGCCAAGGGCGTGACGCTCCAGGTGGTGTTCGCGCTCCTCGTCCTAAAGACGGGATTGGGGCGAGGGTTCTTCCGGGCCGTCAATGACATCTTCGTGGCGCTGATCGGCTACACGAACGCGGGCGCTTCCTTCCTGTTCGGATCGCTGGTGCACTACTCCACCCCGGTCACGGGGGGTGAGGGCATCGTGAACATCGGGGCCAACTTCGCGTTCAGCGTGCTCCCCACGATCATCTTCTTCTCCTCGCTCATGGCCCTCGCGTACCACCTGCGGATCATGCAGCGCGTCGTGAAGGGGGTCGCGTGGGCCATGCAGCGCACCCTCGGGACGAGCGGCGCCGAGACCACATCCGCGGCGGGCAACATCTTCGTGGGTCAGACCGAGGCGCCACTCCTCATCCGCCCATTCGTCGAGAAGATGACGGTCTCCGAGCTGAACACGGTGATGACCGGCGGCTTCGCCACGGTCGCCGGCGGCGCCATGGCCGCGTACGTAGCCCTGCTGGTGGGTGTGTTTCCCGGCATCGCCGGTCACCTGCTGGCGGCCTCGATCATGGCCGCCCCGGCCGGGATCGTGATGTCGAAGATGCTCATGCCCGAGATCGAGGAGCCCGAGACGAAGGGATCGCTCGACATCGAGCTGCCCCAGACGCACGTCAACGTGATCGACGCGGCGGCCGGCGGGGCGGCCGATGGGCTCAAGCTGGCGCTCAACGTCGGCGCCATGCTGCTAGCCTTCCTGGCCCTGATCGCGATGGCGAACGGCCTCATCGGGTGGCTGACCGGCCTGGTCGGGATCGAGGGGCTCACGCTCGAGCGGGTGTTCGGCTGGGTGTTCGCCCCCGTGGCGTGGCTGATCGGCGTGCCGTGGGCCGACGCGGTGGACGTGGGCAGCATGTTCGGCGTCAAGATGGTCGCCAACGAGTTCGTCGCGTTCACGAACCTCAGCCAGGGGCTGGCGGGAAGCCTGGCGCTGTCGAACAAGGCGCTGATCATCACGACGTACGCCCTCACCGGGTTCGCCAATTTCTCCTCCATCGCGATCCAGATCGGCGGGATCGGCGGCATCGCGCCCAGCCGGCGCCAGGACCTGTCGCGGCTCGGACTGCGCGCCATGCTGGGGGGGACCGCGGCCACCTGGATGACCGCGACGCTGGCCGGCATCCTCGCGTGATGGTGCGGGGGGCGTAGCTCGAAGCCGCCCGGTCCCGGCGGGAGCGTCCGGGGAGCCCGACCGGCGTAGCGGTCGATCGCGGATCCGGCTCTCCGTGTTGCAACCTTCCTTCACCCCATAGTGTCTTAGGGGATAGCGCGGGGGTGGTTCCCCGCCCGGGACCAGCGCACGGGGGCGTCCCATGTCGAACACAACGTCTGTCCTCCGACGACCGGGGCACATCGGTGCCGGGCACGATGCGCCCCGATCCGGGGGGATGAGGTGAGCGGGCGGCCGTGGCGGCGTCTGATCCGTGTCCCGCGGCCCGTCGCGCGTCAGGCGCGCGAGGACGTGGACGCGGAGATCGCCTTTCATCTCGACATGCGGACCGACGAGCTCGTGGCGGCGGGGCTCGAGCCCGATGAGGCCCGCGCGCGCGCCGAACGAGAGTTCGGGAGCTCGGAGAGGGCCCGTCGCCGGCTCGAGCCGGGCGCGGCCCGCCGGGAGCGGCGGAGGCGTCTGGGACGCCTGCTGGAGGAGCTGCGGGCCGATGTGCGCTACGCGATGCGTGGTCTGACCGGCAGTCCCGGGTTCGCCGCCGTCTCCGTCCTCACCCTCGGCCTCGCCATCGGCGCGAACGCGGCGATCTTCAGCGTGGCCGACGCCGTGCTCTTCCGGCCGCTCCCCTATGCCGAGCCCGACCGGCTGGTGGCGGTATGGGAGCACCAACTCGGCGAATCCGAGCGCAACCACATCTCGTCGGCAACGCTGATCGACTGGGTGTCCGAACAGACCACGATGAGCGTGTTCGGAGCCTACAGCTTCCCGTTGGGGCAGGCCCTCGCCGGCGAGGGGGAGGCACAGGAGGTCCAGGTCCTGTGGATGACCCCGACCGCGTTCCAGGCGCTCGGGGTCACCCCCGTCCTGGGCCGCCTGTTCACCGGGGAGGAGGGGGTCCCCGGAGCCCCGCGCGTCGCGGTGCTGAGCTTCAGGCTGTGGAGGGATCGCTACGGCAGGGACCCCGATGTGGTGGGGGGGACCATCAACCTCGACGACGTCGACTACACGGTCGTCGGCGTCATGGGCCCCGAGTTCGATTTCCCGCACCTGGGGATCGACGTCTGGCTCGGCCTGCGGTTCGCGCGTACGAGCGACGGCCAGCCGCGCGCATCGCACCAGTGGCGGGCGATCGGACGCCTCGCTCCGGGGGTAACCGCCGAGCGGGCCGATGCGGAGCTCGACGCGATCTCCGCGCGTCTCGAGCTCGAGCACCCCGCTGAGATGGAGGACTGGCGAGCCAACGTCGAGCCCTTCCGGGCGTCGCTCACGAGCGACGTGCGTCCCCTGGTTGGGGTCCTGCTCGGGGTGGTGGCGATCGTGCTGCTCGTCGCCTGCGCCAACCTGGCCAATCTGTTCCTCGCCCGGCACGCCGCCCGGTCCCGCGAGTTGGCCGTCCGCAGCGCGCTGGGCGCCGGCCGGGGACGCCTGGTGCGGCAGCTCGCCGCGGAGTCCGGACTGATCGCGCTGGCCGGGGCGGGGGTCGGTCTGCTCCTGGCCGTGGGGGGCATGCGCGCCCTCGTGGCCCTCGCCCCCGCCGACATCCCGCTCCTCGATGGCGTGCGGCTCGACCGCCCGGTCCTCGCGTTCGCCATGGGAACCACCGTGCTCGCCATCCTCCTCTTCGGTCTACTGCCCGCGTCGCGCGCCGCCCGCACGGACCCGATGGATGCGCTCGCCGAAGGCGGCGTCCGGACGGCCGGGGGGACCGCGCAACGGCGGCTCCGATCGGCGATCCTCGTCGCTCAGGTGGCGCTGTCGCTCGTGCTCCTGTTCGGAGCCGGTCTCCTGACCCGGAGCCTCATCCGGCTACAGCGGGTGGACTACGGATTCGAGCCGGACGGGCTCGCCGTGGCCTGGACGCGACTCCCGACATCGCGCTACCCGACGATCGTCGAGCAGAACGCGTTCTACGAGCCGTTGCTGGAGCGCGTGGCCGGTCTGCCGGGGGTGCGGTCCGTGGCGGGCACGTCGGAGCCCCCCGTGATCGGGTATCAGATGACCTTCGGCTTCGCGGTCGAGGGACGACCGACGTCGGCCAACGACCGCATGTACGCGGCGCGGGACGTGCGCGCCGTGACCCCGGGTTACTTCGAGACGATGCGCATCGCGCTCCGTGCGGGACGTGCGTTCGCTGAGACCGACCGTGCCGACGCCCCGTGGGTCGCCGTCCTGGGAGAGAGCCTCGCGCAAGAGGTGTGGAGGGGTGGGGATCCCATCGGCGAGCGTATCAGCTTCCGGGGGCCGGAAGGCCCCTGGTACGAAGTCGTCGGAGTGGTGGCCGACGTGCGGCATCGGAGCCCGAGGGAGGCGCTCCCCGCGATCTACATCCCGTGGGAGCAACGATCCTGGCCCTGGATGAGCTGGCTGGCCCTCGTGGTGCGCACCGATGGGGATCCGCGCGCCCTCGTGCGTCCGATCGAGGAAGCGGTGTGGGCCCTCGACGGTCGCATTCCGATCCCGCTCGACACCCCCGTCGCGTCCCTCTACGCCCGCAGCCGCGCGCAGAGTCGCTTCGCGACCGCGCTGCTCGTCTCGTTCGCGGCTCTCGCCCTCCTGCTGGGCGCGATCGGCCTGTACGGCCTTCTGTCCTACACCGTGAGCCAACGTCGCCAGGAGATCGGCATCCGCGTCGCGTTGGGGGCCGGAAAGGGACGCATCGCCCGCTGGGTCCTGTGGGATGGGCTCCGGCTGTGCGCCGTGGGAATCGCGATCGGCCTCGCCGCGTCCCTGGGCCTGGCCCGTTTCCTGGACAGCCTCCTGTTCGGCGTGAGCGCGCGCGACCTGCCCACGCTCGGGAGCGTGGCGGGGCTCCTGCTCTCGGTAGCGGTGGTGGCGGCGTGGCGGCCCGCCCATCGGGCCGCCCGCACACCCCCCGCCTCCGTGCTGCGCGAGGGCTGAGGCAGGGCTCCGGGCGGGGCGCGGCCGCTCGAGGACGGCGGGCAAGATCCCGGTCGTCTGGCGGCCCCTCCAGGCGCCGGGTACTCTCGTGCCTTGCCCAAACTCACCGGCACGGGAGGTCCGAGCTGCAGGGACTCGAGGGTCTGACCGGGAGCGTCGAGGTCCCGTTCCTCCTGCGCGCGGCGCGGGGGCTGCTCGGCATCGCGTTCCTGATCTCGGCCGGCTGGCTGCTCTCCGTCCGGCGGCGCGCCATCGACTGGAGCCTGGTGGCCAAGGGTCTGCTCCTCCAGGTGGCCTTCGCCCTCCTGGTGCTCCGGACGGGCGCGGGACGCGCCTTCTTCGGGGCCGTCAACGACGTCTTCCTGGGACTCATCGACGCGACCAACGCCGGGGCCGGCTTCCTGTTCGGCGCGCTCACGGGACCCGTGGCTCCGGTCGTCGGCGGCACGGGGATCGTCGCGCTGGGGGCCAACCTGGCGTTCAGCGTCCTCCCGACGATCGTGTTCTTCTCGTCGCTGACGACGCTGGCCTACCACCTGGGCCTCATGCAGAAGGTGGTGAGCGGGGTCGCGAGGCTCATGCAGCGCACGCTCCGGACCAGCGGGGCCGAGACGACCTCGGCGGCGGCGAACATCTTCATCGGGATGACCGAGGCGCCGCTCCTCGTCCGCCCGTTCGTCGAGCGGATGACGACCTCGGAGCTCAACACGGTGATGACGGGCGGCTTCGCCACCGTGGCGGGGGGCGTGATGGCCGCCTACGTGGCCATGCTGGTCGGGTTCTTCCCCGACATCGCCGGCCATCTCTTGGCCGCCTCGATCATGGCGGCGCCGGCCGGTATCGTGATGAGCAAGATGCTGTTCCCAGAGACGGGGGAGCCGGTCACGCGCGGCACCCTCGAGGTGGACGTGGAGCGGCCGCACGCGAACGTCATCGACGCCGCCGCGAGCGGGGCGGCGGACGGTCTCGCGCTGGCGCTCAACGTGGCCGCGATGCTGCTGGCCTTCCTGGCGCTCATCGCCCTCGTGAACGGCTTCCTCGGCTGGGTCGGTGGCCTGGTGGGGGTCGAGGGCATCACGCTGGAATGGCTGTTCGGGCGCGCCTTCGCGCCCGTGGCGTGGCTCATCGGGGTGCCGTGGGCGGATGCGGTCCAGGTCGGGAGCCTGCTCGGGATCAAGATCGTGGCCAACGAGTTCGTGGCCTTCCAGACGCTCTCGACCGCGCTCGCCGGCGGCGGCACCTTGTCTCCGCAGGCGGTGATCATCGCCACCTACGCACTCACGGGCTTCGCGAGCTTCGGCGCGATCGCGATCGAGATCGGCGGCATCGGGGGGATCGCCCCCTCCCGCCGTGCCGATCTTGCGCGGCTGGGCGTGAGGGCGATGATCGGGGGGCTGGGCGCCACCTGCATGACCGCCACCATCGCCGGCGTGCTGGCCTGATGTGGCGACCCGGCGGCCCCGGAGAGCGAGAGCGAATCGATGACGGCCGAGGAGGGGATGCGTGATGTGACACGGGCCGCCGAGGCGCTCCGAGGACGCGTCCGCGAGCGCCTCGGCGACGATCCACCCCTGGCGGCCATCACCATGGGGTCGGGATTGGGCGAGCTCGGCGACGAGTTCGAGAGCCCGGTGCGGATCCCGTACGCCGAGCTCCCGGGCTGGCCCCTGCCGACGGTCGAGGGGCACGCCGGCGAGGTGGTCATCGGGACGCTGGACGGCGTCCCCGCCCTCGGACTCCGCGGTCGGGTCCACCTGTACGAAGGCGGCGATCCAGGTCGGACGGCGTTCTACGTCCGCGTGCTCGCGGCGCTCGGCGTCCCGATCCTCTTCCTGTCGAACGCGGCCGGGGCCATACGCGAGGGCTTCCACCCCGGCGAGCTGATGCTCATCGCCGATCACATCAATCTCACCGCTCGCAGCCCCCTGATCGGACCCGTCTTCGGGACCGAGCCGCGGTTCCCCGACATGTCCGCGGCCTACGATCCCGAGCTCCGGGATGTCGTGCGGGGCTCCGCCCGCGATCTCGGCATCCCCCTCCAGGAGGGCGTGTACGTGGCCGTGCATGGCCCCTCGTACGAGACGCCCGCCGAGATCCGGATGCTCCGCACCCTGGGCGCGGACGCGGTCGGGATGTCCACCGTGCCGGAGGTGATCGCCGCGCGCGCGGCCGGGATCCGCTGCGTCGCGGTCTCCTGCCTGACCAACTACGCGGCCGGTGCCACGGAGCGACCCCTCGACCACCGGGAGGTGATGGAGACCGGCAGACGGGTCGGGGCCGATCTACGGCAGCTGGTTTCCACCTTCGTGGCGCGCATCGCGAGCTGAATGCCCGGGCCCCCGGGCGCGCGTTCGCTCCTCCGGGCGGCATGCGACGGTCGCCGGCTGGCCCCGCGCCCCCGTCGCGCTCGCAACGGGGGGTCCGGGACGCGATATTCCCTCTCCGTCGGCGGTCCGATCAGAAAGCGGTGTGCATGTCCAACGCGAGACACGATCCCGAGGGTTCTCCATCGGCGCGCCGCGACCCGATCGACGGGGGGGCCGCCCGGCGCATCGTGCCCCTCGGCGCGCGCAACGCGGGCATGGCCCTCGACCTCGACCACGTGCGGGCCCTGAGCGCCAACCGGTCGGCGATCGAGCGTCGGACCGCCACCCTGGGGACCCGCAGGAGCGTGAAGAAGGAGTGGCAGGCGGCGTGGCTGCTGCGCGCGGTGACCATGATCGACCTGACGACCTTGTCGGGCGACGACACGCCCGGTCGCGTCGCGAGACTGGCAGCCAAGGCGCGGCGCCCGATCCGCGACGACATCCTCGGGGCGCTCGGCGCCGGGGAGCTCGGCATTCGCGTCGCCTCGTTGTGCGTCTACCCGACGCTCGTGTCGGCGGCGCGCGAGGCGCTCGAGGGCTCCGGCATCCCGGTGTGCGCGGTGGCCGCCGGCTTCCCGGCCGGCCTGTCGCCGTTCGAGCAGCGCGTCGAGGAGATCCACCGGGCCGTCGGAGCGGGGGCGGACGAGATCGACATCGTGATCACGCGGCGCCACGCCCTGACGGGCGATTGGAGCGCGCTGTACGAGGAGGTGCGCGCATTCCGCGACGCATGCGGCGATGCGCACCTCAAGACGATCCTCGCCACCGGCGAGCTGGGCACCCTGCGCACCGTCGCGCGGGCGAGCTGGGTGTGCATGATGGCCGGGGCCGACTTCATCAAGACGTCGACGGGCAAGGAGAAGGTGAACGCGACGCTTCCGGTCGGGCTCGTGATGGCGCGGGCCATCCGGGAATACCGGGCGCTGACGGGGTACCGCGTGGGTCTCAAGCCCGCCGGCGGGATCGGGAAGGCGAAGCAGGCCCTGGAGTGGCTCGTGCTGGTGAAGGAGGAGCTGGGCGACGAGTGGCTGGACCGCGCCCGCTTCCGGTTCGGGGCGAGCTCGCTGCTGGCCGACATCGAGCGTCAGCTCGAGCACCGGGCCACGGGACGCTACTCGGCCTTCCACCGACACCCGCTGGCCTAGAGAAGCTCTTCAACAGGCTTCCAGACCGCGCGGATCCGGAGGGAGGGGAGCAGAGATGCCGAAGATCGGGGAGCTGTTCGACACGATGGAGTACGGTCCCGCGCCCGAGGTCGCGGATGAGGCGCGCGCCTGGCTGGAGCGCCGCGGGCACCGGTTCGGACACTTCATCGGGGGAGAGTGGGTGGACCCCTCGGAGGGCGAGCACTTCGACACGCTCAATCCCGCCACCGAGGAGGCGCTCGCCCGCGTGGCGCAGGGGAGCGTCGCGGACGTGGACGCGGCGGTGGTCGCGGCCCGCGAGGCGCAGCCCGCCTGGCACGAGCTCGGGGGACATGCACGCGCCCGCCATCTGTACGCGATCGCGCGTCACATCCAGAAACACTCGCGCCTGTTCGCCACGCTCGAGACGCTCGACAACGGGAAGCCCATCCGCGAGTCGAGGGACATCGACATCCCGCTCGTGACGAGGCATTTCTACCACCACGCGGGTTGGGCACAGCTCGTGGAGGCGGAGCTCGCCGGGTACGGACCGCTGGGGGTCGTGGGGCAGATCATCCCCTGGAACTTCCCGCTCCTCATGCTCGCCTGGAAGGTGGCGCCCGCCCTGGCGACCGGAAACGCGGTCGTGCTCAAGCCGGCCGAGTTCACCTCGCTGACCGCGCTCCGCTTCGCCGAGCTGTGCGCGGAGGTCGGGCTCCCGCCGGGCGTCGTGAACGTGGTGACCGGCGACGGGCGCACGGGAGCCGCGATCGTCGAGCACCCCGGCGTCGACAAGATCGCGTTCACGGGATCCACCGAGGTGGGCCGTCTCATCCGGCGGGCCACGGCGGGGAGCGGGAAGAAGATCTCGCTCGAGCTGGGCGGCAAGTCGCCCTTCGTTGTGTTCGACGACGCCGACCTGGACAGCGTCGTGGAGGGCGTCGTGGACGCCATCTGGTTCAACCAGGGCCAGGTGTGCTGCGCCGGGTCGAGGATCCTGGTCCACGAGGGGATCGGCGAACGGCTGGCGGAGAAGCTGAGGTCGCGGATGGAGAAGCTCCGCGCGGGCGATCCACTCGACAAGACGATCGACATCGGGGCGATCATCGCGCCGGTCCAGCTGGAGCGCATCCGGCGTCTGGTGGAGCGCGGACGCGAGGAGGGCGCGACGGTGTGGCAGCCCTCGTGGAGCGTGCCACGGGAGGGGTGGTTCTATCCGCCCACGCTGTGCACCGACGTGGCGCCGGCCGCCACGATCGCGCAGGAGGAGATCTTCGGCCCCGTCGTGGTCCACATGACCTTCCGAACGCCCGAGGAGGCCGTGGCGCTCGCCAACAACACCCGCTACGGCCTCGCCGCCAGCGTGTGGACGGAGAACGTCAACCTGGCTCTCGACATCGCGTCGCGGATCAAGGCCGGTACCGTGTGGATCAACTGCACGAACATGTTCGACGCCGCGTCCGGGTTCGGGGGGTATCGCGAGAGCGGGTTCGGCCGCGAGGGCGGGCGCGAGGGGCTGTGGGAGTACGTTCGGCGCCTCGACGGAGGTGGAGGTGTCGAGTGGGAGAACGCCGCCCCTCCGGCCTCATCGGCCGACGGGACGCCACCGCGCGGCGCGATCGACGGCGGCGATGACGTCGGGGCAGGCCGCCCACCGGCGATCGACCGCACCGCGAAGCTCTACATCGGGGGGCGTCAGGTGCGGCCGGATCAGGGCTACAGCCTCCCGATCCACGACGTCACCGGCCGGCCGCTCGAGGAGGTGGCGCGCGCCAACCGGAAGGATGTGCGGAATGCCGTGGAGGCGGCCCTCGCCTCGGGCTGGGCCGGCACGACCGCGCACCTTCGGGCGCAGATCCTCTACTACGTGGCCGAGAACCTCGCCGCGCGCCAGGAGGAGTTCGAGCACCGGCTGCACGCCCTCGTGGGCGTGTCCCCGGAGCGAGCCACCCGCGAGGTGGACGCCTCGATCGCCCGCCTGTTCACGTACGCGGCGTGGGCGGACAAATGGGACGGTGCCGTGCACCGGACCCCGTTCCGGAACGTCACGCTCGCCATGCCCGAGCCCCTCGGAGTGATCGCGGTCGCCAGCCCCGAGGCCCCCCCGCTCCTGGGGTTCATCTCCACGGTGATCCCACCGGTTGCGGTGGGGAACGCCGTGGTGGCGGTGGCCTCGGAGCGCTGGCCGCTGCTCGGCACCGATTTCTATCAGGTGCTGGACACGTCGGACGTCCCCGCCGGCGTGATCAACATCCTCACCGGCCTCAAGGACGAGCTGGTTCCCGTCCTCGCGAGCCACGACGCGGTGGACGGGATTTGGTACTTCGGGACCGCCGAGGGGAGCGCGGAGGTGGAGCGGCGCTCGGCGGACAACCTCAAGCAGACCTGGGTCGACCGGGGCCGGGATTGGTTCGACGGCGTGACGGGCGAAGGCCGCGAGTTCCTGCGGAGAGCGACTCAGGTCAAGAACATCTGGGTCCCCTACGGGGAGTAGGGGCGCGCGCGCCCCACCCTGACGCGGTGCTCGAGCGGGCCGTGCCCGCTCCCCAGCCCCGGGGCGGCCGAGATGGCGCGCCGCGTGTAGTCGATCCCCTCCTCGACCGCCGTCCACAGGTCCGTTCCAAGAGCCAGCCCCGCCGTGACGGCGGCCGACAGCGTGCAGCCGGTGCCGTGCGTGTGACGCGTGTCGATCCGAGCGTTCCGGAACTCGTGCCACTCGGCTCCGTCCCAGGCGAGGTCGAGGATCTCGGCGCCCGGCAGGTGTCCCCCCTTGAGGAGCACGGCTCCCGCCCCCAGATCGAGGAGCGCCCGGGCCGCCTCGCGCATGTCGGCCTCGCTCGAGATCGTCGTGCCGAGCAGGAGGCCGGCCTCCGGGAGGTTCGGCGTGACCAGCGTCGCGAGCGGGAGCAAGCGCTCGCGCAAGGCGGCCACCGCATCCTCTTCGAGCAGCCGGTCGCCGCTGGTCGACACCATCACCGGATCGACCACCAGGGGCGCCAGCCCCGCCTCGCGGATGGCGGCCGCGGCCGCGTCGACCCCCGCTTCGTCGCCCAGCATCCCCGTCTTGCTCGCCCCGGGGCGCAGATCGGCGCACACGGCCCGCACCTGCGCGGCGATCATGCCCGGGGCGAGAACCATCACCGCCGAAACGCCGCGGGTGTTCTGCGCCGTCACCGCGGTGATTGCCGACACCCCGAACACGCCGTACGCCTCGAACGTCTTGAGGTCCGCCTGGATGCCGGCGCCGCCGCCCGAGTCGCTTCCCGCGATCGTGAGCGCGATGGCCACCCTCCCGCCGCCCGGCGGGTCGCGGCGCCCGGACGCGCCGTCCGGCTGTCGAGAAAGGTTCATGAGCTACTCCGCTCGCGGGGCTCCGGGTCGCCGACTACACTGCCCCGATGCCGAGCCGATCCGAACGAAAGCTCTGGCGCTCGCTTCGCCGACGGAAGGGCCGAGACGCCACGGGTCTCTTTCTGGCGGAGGGGCCCCGTCTGCTCGAAGAGCTCGTGCGCGCGGCCCGCGGGATCGAGGCGGTCCTGCACACCCCCGACGCCGCGGACGACCCCGCGGTATGCGATCTGCTCCAACGCGCCGATCGGGAGGGGGCGCATGTGGAGACGGTGGAGCGCCGTGTGATCGAGGAGCTCGCCGACGCCGGGACCCCGCAGTCGGTCCTCGCGATCGCGCCGATCCCGGCGTGGGGCTGGGGCGACGTGCCGTCCGGTCCACTCCTCCTGCTCGATGGGGTGCAGGATCCGGGAAACGCGGGCGGGCTGCTGCGCACGGCCGCCGCCCTCGGGGCCGCGGGTGTCGTGTCGTTGCCGGGCTCGGCCGATCCCTGGGGCCCGAAAGCCGTGCGCGCCTCGGCCGGGGCGGGATTGCGCCGGCCGGTGTTCCAGGCGGACAGGGCGTCGACCGTGGCCGAGCTCGCACGGCGCCGGATCCCGTTGTGGGTGGCCGACGCGTCGGGCGCCGCCCTTTCGCGCAGCGCCGGTCCGGTCGATCGTGTGGCCATCGCCCTCGGGAGCGAGGCCCACGGCGTGTCTCGCGAGCTGCGGGACGCCGCGGAGCGCTCGGTTGCGATTGCGATGTGGGGGGGTGCCGAGTCGCTCAACGTGGCGGCGGCGGGCGCCATCCTGCTCGACCGGCTGCTGGGTCCGGGTGTGGAAACGGGGTAGGTCTCCGGCGGGTCCCGCGGTGGGATCGGGGGGCCGGGCGGGGAGGGGCGAATGAGCGATCCGATCTTCATCGCGTGGGCGGCGTTTCTCGGAGCCGTGATCGGCTCGTTCCTGAACGTGTGCATCGCGCGGCTGCCGCTCGGCGAGAGCGTCGTGGCGCCGCGCAGCCGCTGCCCCGCCTGCGGGCAGATGATCGCCTGGTACGACAACATCCCGCTCGTGTCGTGGATCCTGCTCCGGGCCCGCTGCCGGCATTGCAAGGGGCGGATCTCGTGGCACTACCCGGCCGTCGAGCTGGCCACCATGCTGATCTGGGTCGGCATGGCCCTCGCGTACGGTCCCACGCCGCTCGGGCTCGTGGGCGCGATCCTGTTCTCGCTCCTGCTCGCCATCGCGCTCACCGATGCGCGGCACTACATCATCCCCGATCCGCTCTCGGTGGGAGGGCTCGCGGCGGGTCTCGCCGCCTCGTTCTTCCCGGGATCACCCACCCCCTTCATGTCGCTGAGCGGCGCGGCGCTCGGCTTCTCGATCCTGTTCGGGGTCGGGTGGCTGGGCGAGCGGGCGTTCAAGAAGCCCGCCATGGGCGGCGGCGACATGAAGATGATGGCCATGATCGGGGCCTTTCTGGGTCCGCTGGGCGCCATGCTGACCATCTTCCTCGGAGCGCTCGCGGGGTCGGTGATCTTCGGGCCGATCTCGCTCAAGACCGGCAAGCTGGTCCCGTTCGGCGTGTTTCTCGCGTTGGGGGCCGCCGTGACCTTCCTGTTCGGCGACGCGCTCATCGACTGGTACGTCGCAATGCTGGCGGCCTGAGCGCCGCGACCGGCGGTCGCGCGCGTCAGTCGAAGCGCCCCGCCGAGAATGGGGCCAACTCGACGAGCAGCGCGTCCTCCGGATCGCTGCGCAGGGCCGCCGCCACCACGAGCCCCGCCGCACGTGGCGCGATCAGAATGCCGTTGCGCGCGTATCCGGTCGCGTAGTGCAGACCGGCCACCGCGGGGTCGGGCCCGAGGATCGGCAGGCCGTCGGGCGTGAACGGACGCAGCCCTGCCCACGTCTCGACCACCGAGGTATCCGCGATCCCCGGGAGCCAGGCCAGGACGCGGTCGCGGATGGCCTCGATGCCGTCGTCGGTCGGGCGCTCCGCGTAGCCGGCCTCCTCCATGGTGCTCCCCACCACCGCGCTCCCGTCGGCCCGCGGTAGCGCGTAGCAACCGGCGTGGTCCGCCACCTGGCGCGGCAGGACGGGCTCGAGACCCCGGACCCGCATCATCTGACCGCGCACGGGACGCAGGCGCGGGGCGCCCCCGTCCGCGAGGCCGCCGATGCGGTCCACCCACGCCCCCGCGGCCACGAACACGAGGTCGGCGGGCAGGGCGACGCCGTGCTCGAGCGCGACCCCGCCCACGGCATCTCCCCGCCGCTCGACCTCGACGACGCGATCGCGCCGGATCTCCACACCCGCGGCCGCCACACAACGCTCGAGCGCGGGCGCCAGCGCCTGGGCGTCGACCGATGCCTCATCCGGCAGCCACAGGACGGAATCCACGCGCCCGAGCCCCGGCACCAGGGCGTGCCCCGCGTCGGCGTCCCGCACCTCCGCGGCGAGACCGTGCGCCCGATACCGTTCGGTGGCCCGCTCCGCGGCGGCTGTCCGTGCGGGGTCGAGGTTCGCGATCACGAGCCCGTCCTCGCGGAAATCGACCGCACGCCCGGAGGCGCGCTCCACGGCGCGCACGAAGTCGCCGTACCCCCGCCGGCCGTCGCGCAGGAGCGGGAACAGCGGGTCCGCGGGATCCGTCTCGAACTGCGGAGCGAGGATCCCTCCCGCGGCGCCCGTCGCGCCACCCAGCGCGGCCCGCGGCTCGACCACCGTGGTCCGCACCTCGGCTCGCGCGAGCTCCAGCGCCACGGTCAGCCCGGCGACCCCGCCCCCGACGACCACCGCATCGGGCCCGACGTTCATGGGTCCTCCCCGGCTCCGTCCTCGTCACCGGGATCGCTGAAAACGCGCCGCAGCCGGGCACGCGTGACCGCCGTCTCGCTGGCGCGCAGGATGTCGATCCGGATCCCGACGCACTCCACCGTCTCGCCGGCGTCGGGCACCCGCCCGAGCTCCTCCAGGAGGTACCCGTTGAGCGTCCGGTGCTCGAGGATCGGGAACGCCGTGTTGAAGAAGTGGTTGATCTCGCGGAGATCGGCGCTCCCGTGCACGAAGATCTCGTTGCGGCTGATCCTGACGATGGGCTCCTCGGGCTCATCGGTCTCGTCCACGATCTCGCCCACCAGCTCCTCGAGAATGTCCTCGAGGGTGGCGAGACCGTCGATGCCGCCGTGCTCGTCGACGACGAGCGCCATGTGGATCCGCCGCGTGCGGAATTGCTCGAGGAGCCTGATCAGCGGGATCGACTCCGGCACGAACAGCGGCTCGCGGGCCAGCTCGGAGAGAGGCACGTCGCGCTGGCCGGAGAGCAACGCCTGGTAGGCGTCACGCAGGTACAGCACCCCCGTCACCTCGTCCAGCGACTCGCCGTAGATGGGGATGCGGCTGAAGCGCACCTCGCTCAGGATCGGTGCGACGTCGGACAGCGCGAGCGAGTCCTCCCAGGCGAAGATCTCCACCCTCGGGGTCATGATCTCCCACGCGCGGCGCCGGTCCAGCATGAACGCGCGCTCGATGATCTGGCGCTCGTGCTCCTCGATTTCCCCCGACTGGTGCCCCATGCGGGTCATGGTGCGGATCTCCCGCTCGGTGACCCTCGGCACCGAGCTCGCCCGGGCGGGGAGGATCGACGTGACCAGGTACTCGAGCGGCACCACGAGCGGGATCAGGAGGCGTCCGAGGGCGCGGAGGACGGGCGCCGAGAGGAGCGACAGGCGGACGGCGTTGCGCGCCGCGAAGCTTTTCGGGGTGATCTCCCCGAAGAACAGCACCAGCAGCGTCATGACCCCCGTCGCCACGCCCACTCCCGCCGACCCCATGGCACGCGTCGCGGCGTAGGTGGCCACCGACGCCGCCCCGATGTTGGCGACGTTGTTCCCGATGAGGATCGTGATGAGAACCCGCTCGGGCTCGCGCTTGAGCTCCGCCAGCGCGCGCGCCCCCACCCGCTCCTCCTCGACCAGCGCCCGCACCCTGACTTCGCCGAGCGAGAACAGGGCGATCTCGGAGCCTGAGAAGAACGCCGACAGAACGAGCAGCACTACCAGAAGCGCGATCGTGCCGATCACGCGGGCCTCGGGCGGCTACTTCCAGGGTCGTCCACTGCGGCGGGTCGTCCGGATCTCCGGTGCGGGTGCCCCTACCAGGACCGGCTGTGCTCGATCAGCCGGGCCACGATGTCGTCGGCGTTCTGGCCCTCCGCCTCGGCCTCGAACCCCGGAACGACGCGGTGTCGCAGGACGTCGGGCGCGACGTCGCGCACATCGTCGAAGTTCGGCACGGGGCGGCCGTTGAGCGCGGCGCGGGCCTTGGCGGCCAGGACGGTGTGCTGCGAGGCGCGCGGCCCGGCGCCCCAGCTCACCATGCGCCGCACGAAGTCGGGCGCCGAGTCGTCCGCCGGGCGCGTGGCCCGCGCGAGGTGGACGGCGTACTCGACAACCGACGGGGGCGCCGGGATGCGCCGCACGAGGCCCTGGAAGTCGAGCAGCTCGTCGGCCGTGACGACGGACTGGACGTCGGCCGGCGGACCCGACGAGGTCATGTCGGCGACCTGGATCTCCTCGGCCAGGGACGGATAGGTGATGCGGAGCTCGAACATGAAGCGGTCGAGCTGCGCTTCGGGCAGGGGATACGTACCCTCCTGCTCGATCGGGTTCTGCGTCGCCAGGACGAAGAACGGCCGCGCCAGCCGGAACGTATCGCTGCCGATCGTCACCTCGCCCTCCTGCATGGCCTGCAGGAGCGCCGCCTGCGTCTTGGGAGGGGTCCGGTTGATCTCGTCCGCCAGGATCACGTTTGCGAAGATCGGGCCCTTGACGAACACGAAGCGCCGCCGACCCGTCTGGTGGTCCTCCTCCAGCACCTCGGTGCCGGTGATGTCGGAGGGCATGAGGTCGGGCGTGAACTGGATGCGGTTGAAGTCCAGGTGCAGCGCGTCGGCCAGCGTCGACACGAGCAGTGTCTTGGCCAGCCCCGGGACGCCGACGAGCAGGGCGTGGCCGTCGGCCAGGAGCGTGATCAGGAGCCGCTCGACGACTCCGTGTTGACCCACGATGCGGCGCGCCACCTGGCCCTCGATCGTTCCCCGCAGCGTCGCGAGGCGCTCGAGAAGCTCGACATCGGATGACTCGATTCTGCGGCCGGCCTCCAACGTCACCGCCTTTGGCCGTCAGCGGGCAGACTCGAGAGCGATTGATGTGACATTGGCGTGACGGGCCGGCGGCCGGCGAGGGTCATCGGAAGGCTCGGTTCGTGTCGGCAGGAAGCTAGGCGTTTTCTGCGTACCGTCAAGCGAAACCGGGCTTGCGAAATTTTTCACAAGCGGGTATCATCGCCTCGCCACGGCGGCAGGAGAGCCATCCATGCGCGAGCCCCCCCGACATTCCCCGGCGAGCCCCGACTACGGGGAGCTGGCGGGTCTCGGGCTCACGATCGGTGTGGCCACCGCGCTGTTCGCGTGGGGCGGGAACTGGCTCGACGACCGGCTCGGCACGTCGCCGTTGTTCGTGTTGCTCGGCGCCTTTCTGGGCTTCGGGGGCGGCTTCTACAGCATGTACGCCCGTCTCGTGATGAAGCCCCGCGAGGGGGACCAACCGGATGATGCGAAACAGACACGAGACCGCGAGTGAGTGACGCGGCCCGCTCCGGGGGGACTCGCTCCATCTCCCTGGTCTACGCGCTCGCCACGCTGGGCGCCGTGGCGCTGGGGGTCGTCGCCTTCGGCGGGGGCTCGGAGCGCACGTGGGGCATGTTCTCGGCATGGCTCATCCAGGCCGTCGCGTTCTGGCGGCTGGGAACGGCGCTTGGGACGGGCTCGAACGCGTTCGGCCCCTGGGTGGGGGGCGTCGCCGCGAGAGCCGGCGGTCTGATCGTGACGGGCGCCCCTGCGCTGATGGGGATCTGGAGTTCGGAGGTACCCGTGGCGTACGGGCTCACGACGCTGATGCTGTTGCTGGCGGAGGCCGGGTGGCTCGCCGTGCGGGGACCGGGCGGATCACGCCCCGGCCGCGCCCGCGGGAACCGGATCGAGAGGACGCACTCGACGGGATGATGGCGGAAGCGTACGGGGCGATCGGCGCCCGGCTCGGCGTGGATTGGTCCACCCTGCAGGCGCATGTCGACACGGTGGCGCAGCAGGCGGCCGGTCAGGCGGGACACGGGGAGGAGTGGAGCACGGACGTGATGCTCCACCACATCGTCGATGCCCGGGAGCTCGACCTCGGCTTCGGTCCCGTACAGCTGCCCGAGCTGCCCACGATCCACGTCGGGGGCATCGCGATCGACCTGTCGATCACCAAGCACGTGTTCTGGATGATCGTGGCCACGATCCTCACGGTGGTGACCATGTGGGCCGCGGCGCGCGCGGCCCGCCGTCTGGACCAGGGGGAAGAGGCGCCGGGTGGCATCCTCGGGGCGATGGAGGCCTTCTACCTGTTCCTGCGGGACGAGGTCGTAATGGCGAACATCGGGCGCGGTGGCGAGGGCTTCGTACCCCTCGTGATCACGTTCTTCTTCTTCATCCTGTACTCGAACCTGCTCGGGCTCGTCCCGTTCGGCGCCACCGCCACCGGAAACATCTCGGTGACCGCGGGCCTCGCGCTGCTCGCGCTGGTGGTCATCGAGCTCGCCGGCTTCCGGGCGCTCGGGCCACGCGGATACATGAGCACGATCTTCTATCTGCCGCCGGGACTTCCCGGGTGGCTCAAGCCGATCATGCTCGTGATCATGACGCCGGTGGAGCTGATCGGGAAGCTGGCGAAGCCGTTCGCGCTCGCCGTGCGTCTGTTCGCGAACATGACGGCGGGTCATTTCGTGCTGCTCGCGCTCATCGGGCTCATCCTCACGTACGGCGGATGGAGCCACGCCTCGGGTCTCGTGACGATCGTCGGGGCCGTGGCGCTGGGCCTGTTCGTGATGTTCCTGGAGATCTTCGTGGCATTCCTCCAGGCGTACATCTTCGCGATGCTGACGGCAGTGTTCATCGGGCTGATCCGCCACCATGCGCATTAGAGGCCCGTCAGGGAGTCGGTGGGTGGCGCGCACGGTCTCGCGTGAGCGGGACGTAACCAGAAACGCAGGGAGTGAGCTCCATGCTGAACATGTTGACGATGTTGCTGCAGGCCAGCGGGATGAGCGGCGATGTGGGGGCGGGGCTCTCCGTCGTGGGCGCGGGTCTGGTCGTCCTCGGCGCGGGGATCGGGATCGGTCGTATCGGGGGAGACATGACCGAGGCCATGGCCCGTCAGCCCGAGGCCGGCGCGAACATCCAGACGGCCGCCATCATCCTCGCCGCGCTGATCGAGGGTGCCGCGCTGTTCGGCCTCGTGATCGCCGGCTTCATCAAGTAGCCGTGCTCGATCGGGCCGCCTTCGCGGCGGGGGTCGGAGTGGCCTTGTCGCTGTCGCACCCGGTGGTGGCGCGGGCCCAGGAGCTGGTGGCCGAGGAGGGCGGCCGGGGCGGCATCTTCTCGGTCGAGCCGGGGCTCCTCGTATGGACGTGGTTCCTGTTCCTCCTCACGCTCGGAATCCTCGCCTGGAAGGTGTTCCCGGCGATCTCCGGTGGACTGGAAGAGCGGAACCGGAAGATCCAGAGCGCGATCGACGAGGCCCGGGCGGCCCGCGAGGAGGCCCAGCGCCTGCGCGCCGAGCGGGAGAAAGCGCTCGAGACGGCCCGCGGCGAGGCCCAGGCCATGATCGACAAGGCCCGCGCCGCGGCGGAGGGCGTCAGGAAGGAGCTCCTGGCCGAGACGCGCCACCAGCAGGAGGCCCTCCTGTCCGACGCGCGGCGCGAGATCGACCAGGAGCGACAGAAGTTGCGCGAGGAGATCCGGCGGGACGCGGTCGAGATCTCGCTCGCGGCGGCCGAGCGCCTCATCCGCAAGCGGCTGGACGCCGAGGACAACCGGCGGCTGGTCGGAGAGTACCTGTCGGAGCTGTGACGTGAGCGCCTCCGCCGTGGCCCGCAACTACGCGGCCGCCCTGTTCGAGCTCGCGGGTCGGGATGGCAGCGAAACGCGCTTCGGAGAGCTCGTCGGCGAGATCGCCGGGCTGTACGGGACCGACGCCTCGTTCCGCCGCTTCCTCGATGCACCGAGCGTGTCGCTCGAGGAGAAAAAGCAGGTCATCCGCGAGGCGTTCGAGGCGCGCGCGCCCGAGCCGTTCGTGCGCTTCCTGCTCGTGGTGCTCGACCGGCGGCGACACCACGTGCTTCCGGGCATCGCGGCGGCCTACCGAGACCTGCTCGACGAGAGGGCCGGTCGCGTGCGGGCCACCGTCACGCTGCCGTTCGACAGCGGCGAGGAGGTGAAGGCGGAGATCGTCGGGACGCTCGAGCGCCTCCTCGAGCGCGAGGTGGTGCCCGAGTTCCACACGGACGCGCGGATCCTGGGTGGGGTGATCGTCCGTGTGGGCGACCAGTTGCTGGATGCGTCGGTGCGCCGGCAGGCCGAAGGGCTCAGACGCGAGCTCCTCTGACCGACGACCGTTTTCGAACCGAGTGGCGAACGCCGAAACGAGACAGCGATGACCAGTTCCGAAGGCACGCTCCGGGCGAGCGAGATCAAGAAGGCTCTGCTCGAGCAGATCGACCGATACGAGGACGAGCTCAAGGTCGAGGAGGTCGGCGAGGTCCTCGAGGTGAAGGACGGGGTGGCCCGCATCTGGGGCCTCTCCTCGTGCGTCGCCAACGAGATGCTGGAGATCACCTCGAGCGACACGGGCGAGGCCGTCATCGGTCTCGCGCTCAACCTCGAAGAGGACAACATCGGCGCCGTCATTCTCGGCGACTACCTCAAGCTCAAGGAAGGCGACCCGGTGCGACGCACGGGTCGGGTGCTGTCCGTCCCCGTCGGTCCGGCGGTGCTCGGGCGCGTTGTCGACACGCTGGGCAAGCCGATCGACGGCCGCGGGCCGATCGACTCGGTGAAGTTCATGAAGGTCGATCGCAAGGCGCCGGGGATCGTCTACCGGCAGCCGGTGAAGCAGCCGCTCCAGACCGGTCTCAAGGCGATCGACTCGATGATCCCGATCGGACGGGGGCAGCGCGAGCTGATCATCGGCGATCGCGGCACCGGGAAGACCGCCGTGGCGATCGATGCCATCATCAACCAGCGTGGTCTGGATGTGATCTGCGTCTACTGCGCGATCGGTCAGAAGGGCTCCACCGTGGCCGGCATCGTCGAGAAGCTCCGCGAGGAAGGGGCGCTCCAATACACCGTCGTGGTGGCGGCCAACGCCTCCGATCCGGCGCCCATGCAGTTCATGGCGCCTTACGCGGCCTGCGCGATCGGGGAGTACTTCATGTACGAAGAGGGCAAGGACGTGCTCGTCGTGTACGACGACCTCTCCAAGCAGGCCGATTCGTACCGGGAGGCATCCCTCATCCTCAGACGCCCGCCAGGGCGCGAGGCGTATCCGGGCGACGTGTTCTATCTGCATTCCCGGCTGCTCGAACGGGCCGCCAAGATCAGCGACGACCCGGCCGCCGTGGAGGGGCACCCGGACATCGCGGTGGCGGGAGGCTCGCTCACCGCGCTTCCGATCGTCCAGACGCAGGCCGGAGACGTGTCCGCCTACATTCCGACGAACGTCATCTCGATCACCGATGGGCAGATCTTCCTCGAGACCGACCTGTTCTACTCGGGCGTGCGTCCGGCGGTGAACGTGGGGATCTCGGTTTCCCGCGTGGGTGGAAACGCTCAGGTCAAGGCCATGCGCCAGGTCGCCGGCCGCCTGCGGCTCGACCTCGCCCAGTTCCGCGAGCTCGAGGCGTTCGCCCAGTTCGGGACCGAGCTCGACGCGGCCACGCAGCGCCAGCTCGACCGAGGCGAGCGCATCGTCGAGATCCTCAAGCAGGGGCAGTACGACCCGATGCCCGTGGAAGAGCAGGTCATGGTGATCTTCGCCGCTACGCAGGGATACCTCGACGACCTTGAGGTGTCGAGGATCCGTGGCTGGGAGAAAGGGTTCCTCGAGTTCATGCGCTCGCAGGAGCCCGAGGTGGGTCGGGCGATCCGCGCGGAGCAGGTGATCTCCGACGAGACCGACGCCGCGCTCCGGAAGGCGCTCGAGTTCTATGCCGGGGTGTTCCGCGGCGACGGTGGGAGGGCGGAGCAGGAGACGCCCGCGGTCGCGGCAGCGGCGAGCGCGTGACCCTCGCCGCGAGATGGGAACGAGGCTGAGCCATGGCCAAGGCGCGAGACATCTACCGGCGGATGAAGTCCGTCGACAACACGCGCAAGATCACGCGCACGATGGAGATGGTGTCGACCGCCAAGCTCCGTCAGGCGCAGAAGCGCGTGATCCAGGCGCGGCCGTACTCGGCCGAGCTGGCGGATGTCATCTCGCGACTGGCGACGCCGGAGCTCGCCGAGCTGCAGCCGCTGCTCCGGCAGCCCGACCGGATCCGGCGCGCCGCGGTGGTGTTGCTGACCAGCAACCGGGGGCTGTGCGGATCGTTCAACGCCAACCTCATCCGCATCGCGCACGGCCGGATCCAGGCGCTCGAGGAGGCGGGGGCGGAGGTCGAGTTCCACGTGTACGGCAACAAGGGGATCTCGTACTTCCGCTTCCGCGGCGTCGACATGGCAGTGACACGCAACGACCTGTCCGACCGCCCGGAGGTGGCGGACGCCGACGACGTGATCGGCGATGTGGCGCGGCGCTTCGTGGCGGGAGAGCTCGACGCGGCGTACCTGATCCACGCGGAGTTCCGCAACATGGTGAGCACACCCGCAATCGCGCGTCGGATCGTCCCCGTCTCGGTGGGCGAGGAGCGGGGACCCCAGCCCTACTACATTCTGGATCCGTCCGCGGAGGAGATCCTCTCCCGGCTCCTGCCCCTGTACGTGACGAACTCCACGTTCAGCGCGATGCTGGAGACCGCCGCCGCCGAGCAGGCGGCGCGCCGGACGGCGATGAAGAACGCGACGGACAACGCGGAAGAGTTCCTGAACGACCTGCGGCGCACGTACAACCGGGCACGGCAGGCGGAGATCACGAACCAGATCGCCGAGATCATCGGCGGGGCCGACGCCCTCGACGGCTGACGCCGTCGCGGGACGGAGCCGGCGCTCGAGGCGCCGGCTCCGGGCCGCACGCGATCGCGAGGAGAGCATGGCGCAGTCCAACGGACACACGGTCGGCAAGGTGGTCCAGGTCATCGGACCGGTCATCGACGCGCAGTTCCCGCCACAGGATCTCCCGGAGATCTACAACGCCCTCGAGCTCGAATGGGTCGACGACGAAGGGACCCGGAACCGCCTCGTGTGCGAGGTCGCGCAGCACATCGGGCGAAACCAGGTGCGGGCCGTCGCGATGGACTCCACAGACGGCGTGCGGCGCGGGCTCGACGTGCTCGACACCGGCCAGGCGATCACCACGCCGGTGGGGGATGCGGTGCTGGGTCGGATCCTGAACGTACTCGGCGAGCCCGTCGATGAGATGGGCCCGGTGGAGGCGAAGGAGCGCTGGCCCATCCACCGCCCGCCGCCGACTCTCGAGCAGCTTCAGCCCAAGACCGAGCTGTTCGAGACGGGGATCAAGGTCATCGATCTCATCGCCCCGTACGTCAAGGGCGGCAAGACCGGTCTGTTCGGCGGCGCGGGCGTGGGCAAGACCGTCATCATCATGGAGCTCATCCACAACATCGCGCAGGAGCACGGAGGAAAATCGGTGTTCTGTGGCGTCGGCGAACGCACGCGCGAGGGCAACGACCTGTGGCTCGAGATGAAGGAGTCCGGGGTGCTCGACGCCACCGCCCTCATCTACGGGCAGATGAACGAGCCACCAGGCGCGCGTCTGCGGGTAGGGCTCACCGGTCTCACCGTGGCGGAGTATTTCCGCGATGTGGAGGGTCAGGACGTCCTCCTGTTCATCGACAACATCTTCCGATTCAGCCAGGCCGGCTCGGAGGTGTCGGCCCTCCTCGGTCGCATGCCGAGCGCGGTGGGGTACCAGCCGACACTGGCGACCGAGATGGGCAACCTCCAGGAGCGCATCACGTCGACCACCAGGGGGTCGATCACGTCGGTCCAGGCCATCTACGTGCCGGCCGACGACCTCACCGACCCGGCCCCGGCCGCCGCCTTCACCCATCTCGACTCGACCACCGTGCTGTCGCGTCAGATCGCCGAGCTCGGGATCTACCCGGCGGTGGACCCGCTCGATTCGACGAGCCGTATCCTCGACGCGCAGTACCTCGGCGATCGGCACTACCGGGTGGCGACGCGGGTGCAGGAGATCCTCCAGCGCTACAAGGACCTGCAGGACATCATCGCGATCCTCGGGATGGACGAGCTCTCCGAGGAGGACAAGATCATCGTGAACCGCGCCCGCCGCATCCAGCGCTTCCTGTCGCAGCCGTTCTTCGTGGCCGAGCAGTTCACGGGAATCTCGGGCCGCTATGTACCCCTCGAGACCACGATCGAGTCGTTCGAGCGGGTCGTCGAAGGTGAGTTCGATCACTTGCCGGAGCAGGCCTTCTACATGGTCGGCGGGATCGAGGAGGCGGTCGAACAGGCGAAGCGGCTCGAGGACGAGGCCGCGTGAGCGCGGATACCCGTGAACGGTCGGTGGCCTCGGCGCCCGGCGACCGCGATGGCCCCTGGGACGACATGCCGGCCCCCGGCGGGTTGAGCCCCTCCCGCCGCCTGCGCGTGCGGCTGATCTCGCCCACCGCGTCGGCCTTCGAGGGCGAGGCGACCTCGCTGGTCGTCCCCGCGCACGACGGCCAGGTGGGCATCCTGTTCGGCCACGCTCCGATGGTCGTCCTGCTCGGCTCGGGGGAGCTGCGCATCACCACGCTGGACGGCGAGTCCCGCTTCCGCGTGTCGCGCGGCTTCCTCCAGGTGGTGGACAACGAGGTGTCGATCCTCGCGGAAGAGGTCGAGACGCTCTAGGCTAGGCGGTGGTCCACGGGACCGTCGGGTCCGGGCGGCACGCCGGTTGCCGGACGGGGGGTCTACGACGCGACCCGCGTCTCCAGCACGGGAGGTGGTGATGAAGAAGGGAGCACTGGTGTCGGCGCTGCTCGGCGGGTTCCTGTTCTGCCTGCCGTCCGGCGCCGCCGGACAGGCGCTGTTCGGAGCCGAGGCCCTGTTCGGCACGGACACGGACTTCGGCCTCGGGGGGCGGGTCCACCTCGACCTCGGCACGACCGCCCCGCTCGAGTTCCAGGGCGGCTTCGACCTGTTCTTCCCGGACGGTCCGGCGGACTACTGGGAGATCAACGCCAATCTGTGGTACGACATCCCGAACTCGGGCGGCTCGAGCGCGCTCCCCTACCTGGGCGGCGGGCTGAACATCGGGCACACCAGCGAGGGTGAGGGGTTCGACAACACCGATCTGGGGGTCAACCTCGGCGGCGGCGTCAAGTTCGGGTTCACGAACACGATCCCGTTCCTCGAGGCCCGCGTCACCCTGGGCGGCGTGGAGCAGTTCATCATCGGCGGCGGCGTGCTGTTCGGAGGGTGACGCCGCGGTCGTTCCGGGCTCGTCCCGACGGCGACGCGAGCCCTCCCGGGGGCTCCAAAAACGGCCGGCGGAGGGTGTTGACGGGTACCCCCCCGCCCGCTACGTTATTCGGCCTCCCTGCCAACGGCCCCCGGGCTCAGCGGTGGGGCGCTTTTTGACAATCAGGTAGTGGAATCGAGTGCTGGGCGCCGAGTGCGTCTGAGGTGCTTGAGCCGTCATCGAAGATGGATCAAGCGAGTAAGGGCACAGGGTGAATGCCTAGGCACGGACCGGCGAAGAAGGACGTGGCAAGCTGCGATAAGCCAGGGGGAGCTGCAAGCAAGCGTTGATCCCTGGATTTCCGAATGGGGAAACCCGGCCGGGGTGATGCCCGGTCATCCCACGGCTGAATCCATAGGCCGTGGGAAGCGAACCGAGGGAACTGAAACATCTCAGTACCTCGAGGAAGAGAAAACAACCGTGATTCCCTCAGTAGCGGCGAGCGAACGGGGAAGAGCCCAAACCACGAAGGTGCCAAGGCGGCAGCCGTTGCTTTCGTGGGGTAGCAGGGATGGTTCGTGGGAGTCTGCCGACTCCCGGAGTCAGCGTCGCGGTGAGTCGAATCCGGATGGAAAGCCAAGCCACAGAGGGTGACAGCCCCGTAGGCGAAGCCGACGACACGAGCTCGGAACCGTTTCCTGAGTAGGTCGGGACACGAGAAATCCCGATCGAATCCGGCGGGACCACCCGCCAAGGCTAAATACGAGTCCGTGACCGATAGTGAACTAGTACCGTGAGGGAAAGGTGAAAAGTACGCCGGGAGGCGGGTGAAACAGATCCTGAAACCGTGTGCCTACAAGCGGTGGGAGCCTGGATTCTTTCTTCGGAAGGGTGTTCGGGTGACCGCGTGCCTTTTGCATTATGATCCGGCGAGTTTGTCCTCACTAGCGAGGTTAAGCCGTTCAGCGGCGGAGCCGAAGCGAAAGCGAGTCTTAAACGGGCGAGCAGTTGGTGGGGCAAGACCCGAAACCAGAGTGATCTATCCATGGCCAGGCTGAAGCGAGGGTAATGCCTCGTGGAGGGCCGAACCGTTGTGGGTTGAAAACCGCTCGGATGAGCTGTGGATAGGGGTGAAAGGCCAATCAAACCTGGAGATAGCTGGTTCTCCCCGAAAGATATTTTGGTATCGCCTCTGAGTGTAGACTGCGGGAGGTAGAGCACTGGAAGGGCTAGGGTCCCAAACAGGATACCAACCCCTACCAAACTCCGAATGCCCGTCAGTTGGTCTCAGGGAGGCAGTGCGCGGGCGATAATGTTCGTGCGCGAGAGGGAAAGAACCCAGACCTTCAGCTAAGGTCCCCAAGTGCTAGCTAAGTGACAAAGGATGTGGATTTGCGGAGACAACTGGGAGGTTGGCTTAGAAGCAGCCATCCTTGAAAGAGTGCGTAATAGCTCACCAGTCAAGCGGGTCTGCGCCGATAATGGTCGGGACTCAAGCTAGCCACCGAAGCTAAGGCTGTGGGCGGCTCTACGGAATCGTCCATGGGGTAGGGGAGCGTTGCCTGGGCATCGAAGCGGGACCGGAAGGCCTCCCGTGGAGCGCAGGCAAGTGAGAATGCCGGAATGAGTACGCGAGAAACAGGGTGAGAACCCCTGTCGCCGTAAGCCCGAGGTTTCCTGAGCCATGTCGATCAGCTCAGGGTTAGTCGGCCCCTAAGGTGAGGCCGAAAGGCGTAGCCGATGGGAAACGGGTCAACATTCCCGTACCGCACGTAGCGCGTTCGAGCTCGCGGAGGGACGCAGAGGTGAAAGGTCCGTCAGCGATTGGATGCTGATGCAAGGAAGTAGGCGTTTCCGGGTAGGCAAATCCGCCCGGTGAAGCCGAGATCCGATGCCGAAGAGGTCTTCGGACCTCGTCAAGGGACCGTAATCGAACTGCCAAGAAAAGCTTCGCGAGCGAGTACTGCGTGCGACCGTACCGTAAACCGACACAGGTGGGCGAGGCGAGTAGCCTCAGGCGCTCGAGTGATTCTTGGTCAAGGAACTCGGCAAAATGTCCCCGTAACTTCGGGAGAAGGGGAGCCCGTAGTAGGTGAAGTCCTTCGCGGACGGAGCCGAGGCGGGCCGCAGAGAATCGGCCCAAGCGACTGTTTAGTAAAAACACAGGTGTCTGCGAAGTCGTCAAGACGACGTATAGGCACTGACGCCTGCCCGGTGCCGGAAGGTTAAATGGAAGGGTTAGCTTCGGCGAAGCTCTGAAATGAAGCCCCGGTAAACGGCGGCCGTAACTATAACGGTCCTAAGGTAGCGAAATTCCTTGTCGGGTAAGTTCCGACCTGCACGAATGGCGTAACGACTTGGGCACTGTCTCGACCAAGAGCTCGGCGAAATTGGAGTATCGGTGAGGATACCGATTACCCGCAGCAGGACAAAAAGACCCCGTGCACCTTTACTATACCCTGATATTGGGTTTGGGCACCGTCTGTGTAGAATAGGTGGGAGACTGTGAAGCGGGATCGCCAGGTCTCGTGGAGTCATCGGTGAAATACCACCCTTGCGATGTCTAGATTCTAACCCGGGACCGTACAGCCGGTCCGGGAACAGTGTCAGGCGGGTAGTTTGACTGGGGCGGTCGCCTCCCAAAGAGTAACGGAGGCGCGCAAAGGTTCCCTCAGCGCGGTTGGCAATCGCGCGTTGAGCGTAAAGGCATAAGGGAGCTTGACTGCGAGACGGACACGTCGAGCAGGTGCGAAAGCAGGCCTTAGTGATCCGGCGGTTCTGTGTGGAAAGGCCGTCGCTCAACGGATAAAAGGTACGCCGGGGATAACAGGCTTATCGCCCCCGAGAGTTCACATCGACGGGGCGGTTTGGCACCTCGATGTCGGCTTGTCGCATCCTGGGGCCGGAGAAGGTCCCAAGGGTCGGGCTGTTCGCCCGTTAAAGCGGCACGTGAGCTGGGTTTAGAACGTCGTGAGACAGTTCGGTCTGTATCCGCTGTGGGCGTTGGAGATTTGAGGAGAGCCGCTCCTAGTACGAGAGGACCGGAGTGGAGTGACCGCTGGTGTACCTGTTGTCCCGCCAGGGGCACCGCAGGGTAGCTATGTCGCGAAGGGATAACCGCTGAAAGCATCTAAGTGGGAAGCCCACTCCAAGATGAGATCTCCCGCACCGTAAGGTGCCTGAAGGACCGCAGGAGACGACTGCGTCGATAGGCGGCAGGTGTAAGGCGTGCGAACGCTTCAGCCGAGCCGTACTAATCGTCCGTGAGGCTTGATCCTCTTTCTATACGTCTTGTGAGCATCTCGACGCACCCGCTCACGCTCGATTCCGCTGCCTGATTCACATACATCCGCGTCGAAGAGCTGGAACGCGCCGCGGAGAGGCAAACGCCGGTGGCTTTCGCGAGGGGGATACACCTGGTCCCATCCCGAACCCAGAAGTTAAGCCCCTCAGCGCCGATGGTACTTGGGCGGAGACGCCCCGGGAGAGTAGGTCGCTGCCGGCTTCTCGATGGAGACGCCCCGTGGTCCGTACGGATCGCGGGGCGTTTTCGCATCCGGCACGACCGTCGTGCCGGGCGAGCGGTGTGCACGGGGTGAGGCTGCGCCGAAGCGCCGCGGGGCCCTCAGCGGCGCCTGCCCTGCGAGCGGGATGCGCGGGCGAGGCGCCGGACGACGGCGGCGGGATCGGGGGCGTCCATGACGGCGGACAGCACGGCCACGCCGGCGCCGGTCTCGAACACGGGGCGGGCGTTGGCCGGCGTGACGCCGCCGATCCCCACGCAGGGGAGACCGGAGGCGTCCATCACGGCGCGCACGCGCGCGGGACCGATCGCCTCGTCGGCGAGTCCCGGCTTCGAACGGGTCCCGTACACGGCACCGACGCCCACATAGTCGGCCCCGGCCCGCGCGGCCTCGCGTGCCTGGTCGGGATCGTCGGTGGAGTATCCGATCAGGAACGGCGGCGGCGCCACGCGGCGCGCGGCGCGTACCGGGAGGTCATCGGGCCCCAGGTGGACGCCTCCCACGCCGGCCGCGAGCGCGACGTCCAGGCGGTCGTTCACGGTGAGGAGGACTCGCGCGTGGCCGAAGCGCGCGCGGGCGGCCCGCGCCAGCTCCAGGAGATCGCGCGCCGAGGCCTCCTTGTCACGCAGCTGGATGGCAGTGGCCCCGGCGTCCACGCAGGCGCTCAGCACGTCGAGGAGGGGGCGGCCGCACGAGGGCTCCGGACGGCTGATGACCAGGATCCGGAGACGGTCGGCGAGCGCGCATCGGTCCGCCGCCGTTCGGGTCACGGGGATAGAGAGTCGCGCTCGCGGCGGATCCGGTTCTTGGCGTTGTTGTGCTCGCGGACGGTCCGGGTGAACTCGTGCGATCCGTCGGGACGCGCCACGAAGAACAGGTAGGAATGCTCGGCCGGCTCGAGGGTGGCGCGCAGCGAGGCGGCGCCCGGCGAGGCGATCGGCCCGGGCGGCAGGCCCGGCTGGGTATAGGTGTTGTACGGGTGGTCGGCCACCGAGTCGATGTCGCGATACAGGAGTCGGGGCCGCGGCTCGCCGAGCGCGTACTGCACGGTGGGATCCGCCTGCAGGAGCATGCCGCGCTCCAGACGGTTCAGATACACCCCCGCGATGATGGGACGCTCGGAATCGATCCGGGCCTCCTCCTCGACGATGCTGGCGAGCGTCACGACCTCGCGCTCGGTGAGGCCCAGCTCGCGGGCCCGCGCCCGCTCTCCCGGTCCCCAGAACGACTCGTATCCGGATGCCATGGCGTGGACGATGTCCCGCACGCCGACGTCCTCGGCGAAGCGGTACGTGTCGGGAAACAGGTACCCCTCGAGGGTCGGTCCGGGGAGCCCGAGCTCGCCGACCCACGCCGTGTCCTGCAGGATGTCGAGCACGGCCCGCGTCGAATCGCCGGTGAACGCCGCGATGCGCCCCGCGATCTCCCGCAGGGTGAGGCCCTCGGGGATCGTGAGCGGCAGTGTGACGACCGCCCCCTCGCGCAGACGCGCCACGAGGTCGCCGTATCCCGTGCCCGCCGTGAGCCGGTAGTGTCCGGCCTTGAGCTCCGAGTCCACCCCGCGCAGTCGGGCGTACCACGAGAACAGCCGCGGGTGACCGATGAGCCCGGCCGAATCGAGCCGGGTGGCGATCGCGCGCACCGAGCTTCCGGTCGGGATGTGCAGATCGACCTCCGTCCCCCCGGGCAGCGTCCCGCCGCCCGACAGGAGGAACCCGGCCGCCACGAGTCCGCCCGTGATGAGCCCGGTCCCGAGCAGAATGCGCGTCCTACGCGGTCCCATCGTCCCGGGCCGCGGAGCGCAGATAGTCCGTCAGCATCAATGTCGCCGCCATCTCGTCGGACCGTCCCTTCTCGCGCCGCCTCGAGCGTCGCAAGCCGAGTGCCCGTATCTCCCGTTCGGCCCGGGCCGTCGTCAATCGCTCGTCCCATTCGGCGGTGGGGGTGCCGGTCGTCTCGCGCAGCCGGGTCGCGAAGGCTCGCGCCTCACGGGCCATGTCGCCGGCCGAGCCGTCCATGCTCAGGGGGATACCCACCACGATCACGGAGGGTCGGACCTGCCCCACCAGCTCGATGAGCTCTCGGGGCGGGAGTGTCCGCGCCGCCTCGCCGCCTGCCGGGCGCTCGATCACGCCGCGGGGGCTGGCGATGGTCCGCGTGGGGTCCGAGATCGCCACCCCGATCCTCCGGCGGCCGTAGTCGAGCGCCATCACGGGGCCGACGGGTTCGCTCAGAGCGGGTCCTCCGGCGATCGGCTCGCGTCCGCCCGTCGTGTCTCGACCGTCCGCGCGGCCTGGACCGCGCGCACGCCGGCCACGGTCCCGAACAGGAACCAGCAGGGCTCGGTGCCTCCGGCGCCGCACCGCACCTCCAGCACCTCGACCGTCCTCGACGCCGCCCGGCTGAGGATGCCCGCCAGCAGGCCCGCGGCGAGGTGACAGCGAGCTCCGGGCCGTTCCGACCTCGTGCCCCCCGCCTCCGGCGACTCGCGCCACGCGAGGGCGCCGATCGAGGACGATACGGGCTCGAAGCGGATCGATCCCATTCCGGCGGCGCGCAGGCGCCGGTCGAGGGCGCTCCAGAACTCCGCAGGAGACAGGGACTCCGGCACATCGGCGAGCGTGGGGAGTACTTCGATCCCTGCCCGATAGCCCGCTTCGCGCAACGCGCGGACACCGGGGGGCCCGAGCTCCGCGCAGCGGTGCGAGAGCATCGTCACGGCCGAGCGGGGGATGTGGACGGAGGGGGTGAGGCGAGACGCGTTCATCGGCGGCAAGCTAGACAGCACAGGATCCCACTACAAGGTTTCGGCTCGCGCGGCCGACGAGGAGGATCTCATGGAATACGACGACGAACTGCAAGCGTTCAGCTTTGTCACGGGGCTCGCTCTGGGGACGCTCATCGGAGCCGGTGTGGCGCTGCTTCTCGCCCCGCAGAGCGGCCGGCGGACCCGCAAGCGCATCGTGCGCGTCGCCGAGGACCTCGGAGACGAGGCCCGCGATCGGATCGAGGACGCCGCCGATGACGTGCGGCGTCACGCCAAGGACGCGGTACGCGCCGCCGAGCGCGGCGGCTCGCGGCTGAAGGACACGGTGCGGCGCGGGCCCCTCGGCGGTCGGTAGCGGCCGGCGCGTGCTCCTCACGGCGCTCATCGAGCGGAAGCGAGACGGGGCCGCGCTGGAGCCTTCGGAGCTGGGCGAGCTGCTGCAGGCATACCTCGCGGGAGAGCTGGCCGATTACCAGATGTCGGCCTTTCTCATGGCCGTGTACTTTCAGGGCCTCTCCGCTCTGGAGCTCTCGACCCTCACCCGCGCGATCGTCGACTCGGGAACGCGGCTCCGGTTCGACGACGACGGCCCGCCGCTCGTGGACAAGCACTCGACGGGAGGGGTGGGCGACAAGGTGTCGCTGGTCCTCGCGCCGCTGCTGGCCGCGATCGGGCTCCGGGTGCCGATGATGTCGGGCCGCGGACTGGGGCACACCGGCGGAACGCTCGACAAGCTCGAGGCCATCCCGGGGTTCGACGTCCGGATCGGTCTGGACCGCTTCCGGGACATCCTGGCGCGCATCGGGTGCGCGATGATCGGGCAGAGTGCGGAGATCGCGCCGCTGGATGGGCGCCTGTACGCCCTCCGGGATGTCACCGGCACGGTGCCCTCGATCCCGCTGATCGCCTCCTCCATCGTCTCCAAGAAGGTCGCGGAGGGAATCTCGGCGCTCGTGCTGGATGTGAAGTTCGGGAGCGGGGCCTTCATGCGAGATCCCGAGGACGCGCGGCGCCTGGCCCGTACCATGGTCGAGCTCGCGGCGGCCGAGGGCCTGAGCTCCTCGGCGCTCCTCACCGCTATGGAGTGGCCGTTGGGGCGGACGGTCGGGAACGCGCTCGAGGTCCGGGAGAGTCTGGAGTGCCTGCGCGGCGAGGGGCCGTCGGACGTCCGCGAAGTGACGCTCGAGCTGGGGGCCGAGCTCCTCGTGTCGGCCGGAGAGGCGCCGAGTCGCGAGGCGGCGCTCCAGCGGCTGGAGGCGGCCCTGGATGGGGGTGGGGCCCTCGAGCGCTTTCGCCGGCTGATCGAGCTCCAGGGTGGAAACGCGGATGTGGTCGACGACCCCGAGCTCCTGCCGCGGGCCCCCGTTCGCCGCGTGCTCGAGGCCGGGGCGGACGGCTACGTGCGTCGCATGGACGCCCGCGCGATCGGCCGGGCCGCCGTGGAGCTCGGCGCCGGAAGACGGCGCGTCGAGGACGACGTCGATCCGTCGGTGGGGTTCGTGCTGCACGCGAAGCCGGGGGATGAGGTACCCGCCGGCGCCCCCCTCGTCACGATCCACGCGTCCAGCGGCGATCGGGCGCAGGCGGCGGAGGAGCGGCTGCGGGCGGCCATCGGGGTGGGGGAGGGGCCTCCCGACGGAACGTCGCTCATCCTCGAGCGCATCCGGCCGGCCGACGCCTGACCGGAGAGCCCGAGCCCGGGAGGGGCCGTCTCAGCGGCGGGAATCGTCCGGGCGGATCGAGCTCGAGTCGGCCCGCTGACGCACGCCCCACGGACCATGCACGTCGCATGTCTCGGTGGGCTCGGTCCCCGGCAGGTAGATCTCCCGGTACACCTCGTTCGCGGGGCACCACTGCGTGGCCAGGAGGCCGGTGGTCCCGTCCACGACGCGCTCGATCAGATCCGCGGGCCGTGGCCACGGGGCCGGCGGCTCGTGGGTCTTGTAGTAGCTGGCCAGCACCGCGGCGCCGACCGGAGCGGCCGTCCCGCCGCCCGTCGCCCCCACGTGGACGCGCGCCGGCAGGTCGAACCCGATCCACGTGGTGGTCACCAGCTCCGGGGTGAATCCGACGAACCACGTGTCGGTGGCCGAGTTGGTGGTCCCCGTCTTCCCCGCCACGGGCACGCTGTACGGAACGCCGGCATGGATCCGGACGGCCGATTGACCCGTGCCCCGGTCCACCGCGTCGCGCAGCATCGAGAGCATCACCCAGGCCACGCGCGGCTCGAGCACCTGCTCGCGGTTGACCTGGCTCTCCCACAGCAGGCGGCCGTCCTTGCTCTCGATGCGGAGGATCGAACGCGGGGTGACGCGCACGCCCATGTTGGCGAACGTCGTGTAGGCGGTGGCGATGTCGAGCGGGATGACCGACGCGGCCCCGATGGCGGCGGACGGCACGCGGGGGATCTCCGTCGAGATCCCCATGCTCGTGGCGATCTGGGCCATCGACTCCTCCCCCACGCGCTGCCCGAGCTTCACCGCCACCACGTTGATCGACTGGGCGAGTGCCTGGCGCAGCGTCATGGGTCCGTGGAAGGTGTCGGTGAAGTTCTTGGGGGAGTAGGGCTCGCTGCCGGGGTTCTCGATCAGGATCGGCGCATCGACGATGACCTCGGAGGCCGGGATCCCGGACGCGATCGCCGCCGTGTACACGAACGGCTTGAACACGGATCCGGGCTGACGGATGGCCTGCGTGGCCCGGTTGAACTCGGAGTCCTCGAAGTCCCGACCGCCGATCAGGGCGCGCACGTCCCCCGTCCGCGGGTCGAGCGCGATGAACATCCCCTGAATGTAGGGCATCTCCGCACCGCCACGGCTCACGGCCCGCAGGCTGTCGGCCGGCCACGACCGGGTCTGCTCGTACGTGACGGGTCCCCGGAACCCGGAGTTGCGCTCCACGGCCGACAGCTGCGCCCGGAGCGCCGAGTCGGCGGTCGCCTGGATGGTCGGATCGAGGGTCGTGTAGACACGGAATCCGTTCTCGTAGATGTCGGTCCCGTAACGCGCGTACAGGTTCTGACGCACCCACTCCACGAAATAGGGGGCGACGCGCTCGCGGGTCGCCCCCTCCTCGATCTCCAGCGGATACGCCTTCGCCACCTCGGCGTCCTCCTCGCTCACGCGCCCCTGCCGGGCCATGAGCGACAGGATGAGGTTGCGACGGCCGATCGCCCGCTCGGGGTTGCGCGCCGGGTTGTAGCTGCGCGGATTCCTCGGGATTGCGGCCAGCGTGGCCGCCTCGGGGAGGTTGAGCTCGCTGGCCCGCTTTCCGAAGTAGCGCTGCGCCGCGGCCTCGATCCCGAACACGCCGTCGAAGTTGATCTGGTTCAGGTACGCCTCGAGGATCTCCTGCTTGCTGTAGGCGCTCTCGAGCGCGTAGGCGACCCGCATCTCGCGCAGCTTCCGGCGGATGGAGATGTCGCGCCGGTCGACGGAGGAGGAGAACATCGCGCCGGCGAGCTGCTGCGTGATCGTCGAGCCTCCGGCCACCTCGTAGCCGTTGAACACGAAGTCGATGAACGCCCGGGTCGTGCGCCGCAGATCGACGCCCCGGTGCTGCCAGAAACGCCGGTCCTCGACCGAGATGAACGCGTCGTACACGTGTGGCGGGAGGTCCTCGAGCCGGATGGGCGTGCGTCGCTCGACGGCCAGCTCGGCGAGCAACGACCCGTCCGCCGCGTACAGCTGCGTCGCCTCCTTGGGCTCGAAGGCGTAGATCTGCGCGATCGAGGGACAGCTGTCGCAGATGTGCACCCACGCTCCCCAGCCCACGCCTGCGCACATCGCCACGAAGCCGAGCACCCCCACCGCCAGCCACCGCCGGCCGCGCGGCGTCAGGCGACCGAGGGTCGCCCGATAGGCCCCCACCACGCCGCGGCGGAGGGTCACGGGGCCCGCCCTCGCCCTGGACTCCACTGACTTCACTCCACCTCCACCTGGCGGGACACCCCCGGCCGGCGGCACATCACCGGCCCCGTCTCGATTCCGCGTGGCGGGACATCACCGCCCCCCGTCTTGATCCGCTCACGGGCCGATTCTATCCTCCGACCGCCCCCCACGGGAGTCGCGAGGGGCACCGCCCCACCGGGGGCGTCCGGCTCCGGCCGCCCGAATATACCAGCCACGAGAGCGGATGTTTCTTCCCGTCCCGGAACAGATGGCCCGGATCCGCGAGCACGCGGTCGAGATCGTTCCGGAGGGGGCGCTCGAGGAGAAGCTGGCACGCTCGCGCGACGCCGGCGTCCCGCTCGTCGTCAAGCAGGGATTCGATCCGACCCGCCCCGATCTCCACATCGGGCACGCCGTGTCGCTGCACAAGCTCCGCACCTTCCAGGAGCTGGGTCATCGCGTCGTGTTCGTGATGGGGACGTTCACGGCCCGGGTCGGCGATCCGAGCGGGCGGGACGAGACGCGGCCCATGCTCTCGGAGGAGGAGATAGAGGAGAACCTGCGGACGTACGAGGCGCAGCTGTTCCGTATCCTCGACCCGGAGCGCACCGAGATCCGGCGCAACGGCGAGTGGCTGGCGCCGCTGACGCTTGCCGACATCCTGCACCTCACGTCGCAATACACGGTCGCCCGCATGCTCGAACGGGACGACTTCGCGGTCCGCTACGAGGAGAACCGTCCGATCACCCTCGCCGAGCTGCTCTACCCGATGATGCAGGGGTACGACTCCGTCGTGCTGGAGGCGGACGTGGAGCTCGGCGGTACGGACCAGAAGTTCAACCTCCTGCTGGCCCGCACGCTCCAGGAGCGGGCGGGGCAGGAGCCGCAGGTATGCCTCCTCATGCCGCTCCTTCGGGGGACCGACGGGGAGCGCAAGATGTCGAAGAGCTACGACAACTACATCGGGCTCTCGATGGAGCCGGCGGAGATGTTCGGGCGCGCGATGTCCATCCCCGATGAGCTGCTGGACGAATGGCTCACGCTGGCCTCGAGCCTCCGGGGCGACGCGCTGCGGGCCCGGCGCGAAGCCGCCGCCGCGAGCCCGCTCGAGACGAAGCGCTGGCTCGCGGGGGATCTCGTGGCACGCTACCACGGGGAGGAGGCGGCGGACGAAGCCCGGGAGGCCTTCGACCGCGTTCATCGCCGGGGGGAGCTTCCCGAGGATCTCCCGCTGGTGTTCCTCGAGACGGAGGGGGGGCATGATCTCTGGATCGCGCGCGTGCTCAAGGAGGCGGCCCTCGCGGCCTCCTCGTCCGAAGCGGTGCGGATGGTCGAGCAGGGCGCGGTGCGGGTGGACGGGGTCGTGGTCACCGATCGTGACCTGCGTCTGGCGACGGGGGAGTACGTGATCCAGCGTGGAAAGCGCCGTTTCGCACGCGTCAGGATCGAGTGACGGGGGGCGACGCCCGTTCCCTGCGTGTGGGTTGCACGCGGCTTGCACGCCCACCATATTCCGCTGTCGGCCCCCTCGTGGGGGGTGGTGTCGGCGTTCGCCAATACGCCGGCCCCGTAGGCCTTAGCCCGTTCACGGCGGGTCCGACGGCAGGCAAGGACTCTGTAGAAGGCGGGTTCCTTTGGCACGCAACGCTCGGACCAACGATCGTTCGCATCTCTCCGGCCGGCCCTCCGCCGGCACGCTGTCCATCCACGGACCCTCCGACGATGTCCACGCAGCCTTCGGCGTCGCGCTCGACCGAGCCGAGGCGTTTTGCATACAGACGGTTTCGAACCACGACCTCGGCCACGGAGCCGGGGGTCCGATCGGCCGCCGCTCGCGAGGGCGTGCGACTCATAGCCGGTAGGACGCGACTCGTCACACGAGGTTCATAGCACCAACCAACGAGCGATGGCCCGCTCGCGGTGTCGACCCGGCCGCGTGGGGGCCGGGGGAGAAAATCCCCCGACAGAAGCGGGTCCGAGGATCCCACTGCCACAGGAGGGTGATCCATGTTGTTTGACTGGTCAGAGAGGGGGACCGGCCGCGCAGGCGCGCTGGTCACCGCCGCTCTGGGCGCCTGGCTCTTCGTCGGCGCCGGCTCCGTGAGTGCCCAGCAGGGCGCGATCACGGGGACGGTGGCGGACGCGGAGACGCTGCAGCCGGTGGCTGGAGCGCAGGTGTTCGTGACGGGCACGGTGATCGGCACCCTGACCGGCGAGCAGGGCACGTATCGGCTGGAAGGAGTTCCGGCGGGCCAGGCGACCGTGACGGTACGCCTGATCGGCTACAAGGAGCTCTCGCAGACCGTGCAGGTCCAGGCCGGGCAGGTGGCGACGGCCGACTTCGCGGTGGAGCAGACCGCACTCAAGCTGCAGGACATCGTGGTGACGGGCGTGGTGGGGGCGACCCCGCGCGTAAAGCTCCCGTTCGTGGTGGAGCGTCTGGACGCAGCCGACATTCCCGTTCCATCGTCCAACATCTCCACCCTGTTGACGGGCAAGGCGGCCGGGGTGTCGGTGGTCCGCGGGAGCGGGCAGCCGGGTGACGCCGCCAGCGTGACGTTGCGGGGGCCGACGTCGATCGACGCGTCGGGCCGCTCGCAGGCGCCGCTCATCGTGATCGACGGGGTGATCCAGTCGGAGAACGCGACCCTGGCGGACATCGGGGCGCTCGACATCGACCACGTCGAGATCGTCAAGGGTGCGGCGGCGGCTTCGCTGTACGGATCGCGCGCGCAGAACGGCGTGATCGAGGTGAAGACGAAGCGCGGCACCGGGCTTCAGACGAACTCGTTCACCTTCATGGCGCGGGGCGAGTACGGGCTGAGCGATATCGAGCACCCGATCGGCCTCGCGGATGCGCACCCGTTCAAGATGAACGCGTCGCAGACGAAGTTCATCGACACGAACGGTGACGAAGTCGACTTCGTGAATCTGGGACGCCCGGGCTACGGCGGGCGCTGCCTGGATGGGACGAGTTGCGGCGACACGCAGACGGCGTTCGCCGACAAGCCGTGGACGACCTACTACGATCAGCTCGGCCGGTTCTTCAGTCCGGGCCAGACGTATTCCGGCTACGGCGCGGTGACGGGCCGCTTCGCAGAGTCGTCGTTCCGCGTCTCCTTCGAGGAGTTCAAGGAGAGCGGCGTCGTCTCGTGCTCGGAGTGCAAGACGAAGCTGGAGCAGTTCCAGGCCGATCGGGTGGCGCAGGGCCTTCAGCCGCTCACGACGGCGGAGCTCCCGGAGGACAAGGGCTACGAGCGCCAGAACGCGCGCATCAACGTCGACACGCGCTTCGGCCAGATCGACATCGCGGCCTCGGGGTTCTATTCGCGTTCGCGGCAGGATGACTCGGCCGTCACCGGCGGTGCGTTCTTCGGGCTGACGTTCATGTCGCCGGGGCTGGATCTGACGGAGCTCGACCCGGAGACGGGGATGCCGCGGATCGACATCGATCCTTCATCGGCCGAAGAGAACCCGCTCTACAACGTCGCGATCGGCGAGCATTGGAACGACCGGACGCGCACGAGCGGCTCGCTGGACTTCAGCTGGGCACCGATCGACTGGGTGACGCTCGAAGGGAACGCGAGCTACGATCGCACGGACGCCGACCAGGTCGACCTCCTTCCGAAGTCGGACGTGAGCTCCGAAGGCGGGGTGAACACGCTCACGGGTGGTCAGCTCGACAGGTTCAACTTCACGGACGAGGCGATCAACGCCTCGGTGACGGCGGGGATCAGCCGGGCGCTGATGGACGGCGACCTGACGCTCCGCGCCAAGGCGCGCTATCTGCTCGAGGACCAGTCCTTCGAGTCGAACGGAGTGGTCGGGAACGACTTCTCCGTCGAGGGCGTGCCGACGTTCGGCGCGATCGAGGGGAGCCAACAGGGCCGCCGCACGATCCAGGACATCAAGTCGGAAGGCTACTTCGGGATCGCCTCGGTGGACTACAAGGGCCGTTACATCGCCGACGGTCTCGTCCGTCGGGACGGCTCCTCGCTGTTCGGGGCGGACCAGCGCTGGCACACCTACTTCCGCGGGTCGGTCGCCTGGCGTCCCTCGCAGGAGGACTGGTGGAACGTCGACGCGATCGACGAGCTCAAGTTCCGGTTCAGCTACGGAACGGCCGGCGGTCGCCCGCGCTTCTCGGCACAATACGAGACGTACGGAGTGGGCTCGGGTCAGATCTTCCCGATCAACCTGGGGAACGCGAACCTCAAGCCCGAGTTCACCAGGGAGCGCGAAGCCGGGGTCAACCTGGTGCTGTTCGAGAACTTCGGGATCGACTACACGTACGCGTGGGCGAACACCGAGGATCAGCTGCTGGAGGTCCCGAAGCCGGCGTTCGTAGGCTACGGGGCGCAGTGGCAGAACGCCGGGGCGATCAAGTCGAACACGCACGAGGTGTCGCTCCGCTGGGCGGCGATCGACGAGAGTGACGTCGGGCTCAACTTCCGGGTGAACTGGGATCGCACCCAGCAGGAGATCACCGATCTCGCGGTACCGCCCTACAAGACCACCGGGACGGGCAACGACGGCGCGTTCTACATCGCGCCGGGACGTCCCCTGGGCGAGATCTGGGGTGACAGGTGGGCGACCAGCTGCACGGAGATGGCGCCCGTCGGGATCAGCGCCAGCGACTGTGCGGCCAACTTCGGCATCAACACCGATGGGTTCCTGGTGTACACGGGCCAGGCGGGTGTCGGCGACGGCATCGCGCAGGGCCTGTGGGGCACGACCAGCGGCTCCGCGTATTCCTCCGAGTACGAGTGGGGCATGCCCATCAAGGTGTTCGACAAGTCGCCGGTGTGCGTGGCCGAGAACGCCGGGGACCCGAACGACCTCTGCCCACTCCAGAACTTCCTCCCGCTCGGCAACACGACGCCGGACTGGAACGCGAGCTTCGCGACCAACTTCCGCTACGGGGGCCTCGCGCTGTCGGCCCTCCTGGACGCGTCGGTCGGGATGGACATCTACAACGGGACCTTCCAGTGGGCGGGGAGGGAGTTCCGTGGGCCGAACGTCGTGCAAACCGGCGTGTCGGACGCGGACAAGAAGCCCGTCGCGTACTACGAGAAGCACCTGTACGATGTGAACGACACGAACTCCTACTTCGTCGAGAAGGGGGATTGGCTCAAGGTCCGCGAGCTGTCGCTGGGCTACACGCTGCCCGAATCGGTGATGGAGAGCCTGTTCAAGGGCAAGCTCGACCGCGTGACGCTCAGTTTGATCGGCCGTAACCTGTTCACGTTCACGGACTATTCGGGGTACGACCCGGAGGTCGGATTCAGCGGCGGTGACTTCGGATCGACGGCGCTGGGTCGGGCGGATCGGCACGGGTACCCGAACTTCCGCACGTTCACCGCGGCGCTCGAGTTGGTGTTCTGATCGGTACCGGGAGAGGGGGCGTGGCGCGCCGGAAGGCGCGCCACGCCCCCGCCTTCGCACCATCAGCGACCAGCGGAAGAACTCGCAAACGACGATGGGGAGTGATTCGGACTATGAATAAAAAGCTGACTTTGCCAGCGATTGCGTTCGCGCTGGCGTTCGGCTTTGTCGGGTGTGACCTCGCGGTCACGAACCCCAACAACGCCGACCGCTCGCGGGCGCTCGCCTCGCCAGGCGACGTCGAGACGCTGATCAGCTCGTCCTACGTCTCCGGGTATTGGTACCAGGCCGAGTACTATCGTGGGCTGGGTCCTGCGCTCGAGGTAATGTCCAACCACGGAAGTGCCTCGTGGGGGAACTTCGGCATGAACGACGCCGGCCGCGAGCCACGCGAGCCGCTCATGAACCAGAGCTCGTACGCCTACAGCTACATCTTCGAGCGGCCGTGGACGTACAACTACCTCGGTATCTCGGGCGCCACGGATGGCATCAAGGCGCTCGACGGCGGAATCGAGATCGGGGCCGGCGGCCAGGACAACGCGCGGGCCCGGACGTTCGCCACGTTCATGCAAGGGCTGGCCCACTGCTCGCTCGCGCTCCAGTACGACAAGGCGTTTCTGGTGGATGAGACCACGGATCTCGAGTCGGACCTGGGTTCCGTGCCGTACGATGAGGTGATGAGCTTCGCGCTCCAGAAGCTCGACGCCGCCGTCACCATGGCGCAGGGAAGCTCGTTCACCCTGCCGGACACGTGGTTCAACGGAAGGGCGCTCACCAGCGCGGAGTTCGCCGCGCTCATCCGGGGCTACAGGGCCCGCTGCCGCGCCAACGTGGCGCGAGATCCGTCCGAGCGGGCCGGCGTCGACTGGAACGCGGTGAAGACCGATGCGGCCGGCGGGCTCGGCGACTTCATCCTGGAGATGGAGGAGACGGGTCCCTGGTGGTCGGACATCAAGTACCAGGGCTGCGGCTCCGAGGAGGGCACCTGGTGTCGAATGCACCTCGACTTCGCCGGTCAGGGCGATGTGTCGGGGAACTACCAGGCCTGGCTCGCCATCCCGCTTACTCAGCGGCTGCCAAAGGATCTCACGATCCCGGATCAGCGCTGGCCCCAGACCAACGTGGACGGTGAGATCGGGCCGACGAAGACGAGCATATTCACGCAAGGGTATTTCGAGTACGTGTCGACCGATCCGTTCCCCGCCTCGCGGGGCACGTATCGCTGGTCGCACTACGGCTCGAACCACTACGAGGACTACGTCGAGACGGCGGGGGCCCACGGGCCGGTGCCCGAGATGCTGCAGTCGGAGATGGACCTCCTCCAGGGGGAGGCCGCGCTCGAGCTGGGCGACATCCCGACGGCGGTGGCGATGGTCAACAAGACCCGCGTCGCCCACGGCGGGCTGCCGGCAGTGGTGGATGGCGGGACGGTGCCCGGCGGAGCCAACTGCGTGCCCCGCAAGCGGTTCGACCCGGCCGGCACGTGCGGGGACCTGCGGGACGCGCTCCAGTGGGAGCATTACAACGAGCTCTTCCAGCTCTCGAGCGGCCTGACGTTCTTCTTCACGCGACGTCAGGGAGAGTTGCCGGCAGGGACGGCGCTCCATTCTCCGATCCCCGCCGCGGAGCTCGAAGTGCTCCAGCAGGATATCTACACCTTCGGAGGCCAGCCCGGTTCGCCGGGTTCGGCGGGTCAGCCTTCGCTGAGCGTAGCGGGGGCCGGGAACGATCTGGATCGAGTGTTGCAGCGAGTGACGCGGACGCTCGAGGTGTACGATGAGCTGCAGCGGGAGGGCGCGGCCGGCAAAGCTGCACTGCGGGTGCGCTAGGAACGAATCCGTGCGATCCGGGGCCGGAAACGGCCCCGATCCTCGGCCCCGGCGCGGGACGCTCCCCGCTCCGGGCAGGACGGAGAGCCGTCGCGTCGCGCGGCGGCTCTCTGTCGTTACGGTCGGTGGGAGGGTCCCACACGGCCCTGTGGGACGGTCGGACGCGTCAGGGTCGGCCCGTGTGGAACGTTACCTCATGCCGGCGTGTGGTGTCCGAGGGTGCAGGGAACGGGCCGTCGGGCAGCGGGTAGCACGACGGTGGCGAATCTTCCCCGGCCGCGCATGGTCTGCGTCGGGGCACCGGTTGTTGAGCGAGGAAGAGAGCATGAGGAAGGGCAGTCTGAGCGCAATGGCCGTGGTGGCCATCTCCATCGGCCTCGCGGGGTTCATGGGGACGGGGTGCGGCCTGTCGACAAACGGCGGGGTCGTCGATCCCACCGAGCCCCCCGATAGTACGGGTGGGCCGGGGAAGACCCTCGTGGTTCCGAACGATGGATCGGAGGTCCCGGGCGTCGGTATCGCGGAGTCGCCGACGGCGTCCTGAGGAACGTCGACGGATCCCCGAAGGCGGCCTGGATCGCGATCGCGTCCGTCGTCGCCCTCGTTGCGTGTCTCGCGTCCGGTTCGTTTCCCCTGTCCGGTGTTCCTTCAGCCTCTCCCGCCTCGCAGGGTCCAGAGCACGATCGAGCCACAACGCCCATAGAACTGGGGAGGTGTCTGCGAGATGCCGCGGTATACCTCGACCGCGGCGATGTCCCCGTTCGGGGCGAGCGCGTCGAGATCGAGCAGGTCCTCGCGCACGGTCGACCATTTCTTCCCGTCAATGTAGAACGTCACGGGACACTGGACGGATGACTGCGTGCTCATGCGGATCACCTGGTAGCAGTGCGGGCGGCAGACGTTGCGGATGTCCACACCGGGGACCTTTCTGAGCACCTCGCTGAAGCGGCGGAACGGCGTTCGCTCGAGATCCGTGGGGGTCACGAACTGCCCCAGGCCCTCCTCCTGCCGATCGTAGAAGCCGCTCGACTCGAGCCACTGCGGGCGCACATCGATCGTGACGGAGAGGGGCTCGACCTCGATGGGTGCAGGCGACAGCCGGATCTGGGCGTACGAGGTCTGACGGGGCTCGACGGTGAGCGACACCGCGGGGGAGCCGTAGCGGATGTGGTCGATGCGGGCCTCGATCGCGCCGACGGGGGCGTCGCGAATGCGGAAGCGCCCGTGCTGGTCGCTCAGGGCCTGGAGGTCCGTTCCGGGGATGTGGACACGCGCGCCCTCGATCGGCTCGCCGTTGTCCGCGTCGATGAGCTCGCCCGCGAAGCCGCCCGTCTGGTGGCGAAACTGGATATACAGGTCGCGGCGCTCGGTTTCGCCACCGTTGAAGAAGAAGTCGGTGCGTTCCCCCACGCTGCCGGCGGCGTCAGCCCAGGCGGTGATGCGCGTACGCTGGGGGACATCGCAGAACACGAACACACCATTGTCCGAGCGCGTCTCTACGTGGTTGTGGATCGTATCGGACACGCCTCGCGGAGTGGACCACGCCAGGTGGATGGTCGAGCCCGGCAGGGTCGTTCCGGTCCGCTGGTCGATCACGGTCCCGAAGATCAACGACTGATCCTCGATGTCGTGCACCGTGCGGCAGCGCGCCCGGATCAGCCGCGCATCGAGGTCCTGGGCGGCGAGCCGCAACGGACCGGCGGCGGCTCCGGCGACGAGGACGGCGCACACGACGCGCGCCGGGCGGGACGCGAGGCGGGGCGGTGCACGACGCCCCACGAATCCACCGCGGGCGCGACGAACTCTGGCTCCGGGCGCGTCAGGTCGTGAGGTTTCGGGCAACGTCTCGACCGGTCTCGAGTCCCGCGAACTGGCGGGAGGATCCTTGCCACCTGCACTACATACCTCGTCCACCGGTGCCAGGTTCCGGCCACCGGAGCCACGTGGAACCCCGGTGGCGATCGGGCTGGGGGGGAACCTGGGAGACCGTCGGGCGCTTCTCCGGTTCGGGGCGCGCCGGCTGGAGGCGTTGCTTTCCGGCATGCGCTGCTCGACGATCTACGAGACCGAGCCCCGGGGCCCGATCTCGCAGCCGCGATTCCTGAACGCGTGCTGCACCGGCCGCACCGTCCTCGCGGCCCCCGATTTGCTGGGCAGACTCAAGACGATGGAGCGCGAGGCGGGTCGACGCCGGCGCGGGCCTCGCTTCGGACCCCGGACGCTCGACCTCGACATCCTGCTGTACGGTCTGGAGATTGTGCGCTCGGATGCCCTCACCGTGCCCCATCCGAGGTTGCACACGAGGGCCTTCGCGCTCGTCCCGCTGAACGAGATCGCGGGCGAGTGGGTACACCCCGTCCTGGGCATGACCATCGCGGCCCTGTGCCGGGAGATCGGGACGGAGGGCGTGACGCGCACGGCGTGGAGGCTCGATCGAGTCCCGGGGGGAGCGCCCGGCGGGGGTGGTCGCGTGCCGGGGGAGGCGCGGACAGCGAGAGGAGGGGACGAGGGTGCGACCGATGACTGACTGGAGCCGCCGATTCGGACTCGCGCTCCTGCTCGCCTGCGCGTCCACGGCATGTGCGGATGCGCAATCCACCGGTGGGGACACCGCGTCGAACCGCGAGCCCCGGTCGAACGGCGGGGCGCAGGCCGCGCTCGTCTCGGACACCGCGCTCTCCCGTCTCCTGACCGAGATCCTGCCCGCCGTCGAGAACAGCAGCGGGATCACCGCGACCCGGCCCCTCGCGGTCGCCTCGACGGACGAGGGGCGGCTCCGGAGGTACATCGAGCGGCAGCTGGAAACGCAGCTCCCTCCCGACGAGGCGGCGGCGATCACGGCCGTGTACGCCCGACTGGGTCTGGTCCCCGACACGCTCGACCTGCCGGCCCTCGTCTCGGCGTTGCTCCAGGAGCAGGTCATCGGTTACTACGATCCGGTGAGCGACACGCTGTTCGTGCACGAGCGCGTGCCGATCGCCCAGCTCGAGCCGGTCCTGGCGCACGAGCTCGTCCACGCGCTCCAGGACCAGTACATGGCGCTCGATTCCGCCCGCGTGTCGCTGGAGGATCGAAACGACGCCATGACCGCGTACCAGGCGGTCATGGAGGGGCACGCGACCTACGCCATGATGGAGTGGCAGCTCATGGCGATGACGGGGAACGAGGCGGATCTGACCGCGATGCCGGATCTGTGGGAGATGCTCAAGGACGTGGACCTCACGCAGCTGGGCGAGTTCGGCTCGGCGCGCGTGCTGCAGTCCGCTCCCGCGATCATCCGCGAGGGGCTCCTGTTCCCGTATCTGGGCGGCGTGTCGTTCATCCAGCGGGCCTGGAAGGCGCGCCCCGATCGGCCACTGCCGTTCCGGGCGGACCTGCCACGATCGACGGAGCAGATCCTGCACGTGGATCGCTGGCTGGCGGGCGATGAGCCCACCAGCGTGCGCTTCGCGGACGGTCCTCCCCCGGGGTGGGACGTGGTGTACGAGAACGATCTTGGGGAGCTCGAGACACGGATCTTCCTCGAGCAGCATGTCGACGACCAGGCCCGCGCCGACTCGGCGGCGGCCGGCTGGGACGGGGACGTCTACCGGCTCCTGCGCGCGCACGAACACGAAGGAGAGGGGCTCGTGTGGGTGAGCGTGTGGGACACGCCGGCGGACGCCGACGAGTTCGTGTCCGTCGCGCGCGAGGCGTACGCGGCGCGTTATGGAGCCGGCGAGGGGGGGGACGGTCGGCAGGACGCGGAGGGCCGCCGCCCCCGGATCGAGCGCATCGACGTGGACGGGCGCCCGGTCGTCAGGATCCTCGACTTCCCGGAGGGCTTGGAGCCGACACCGGACCTCGCGCTCGTCGACCTGAGCGGCGGGTGAGCACGGCGCCCCGCGACCTGAGGACCCCCGTTCCGGGTGGGGCGGGGTACGACGTGCGGATCGCGCCGGGGGCACTGGACGAGATCGGGGTGCGGACGGCCGAGGCGGCGCCGGCGCACCGGTACGCGATCATCAGCGACTCCCAGGTGGCGCGTCTGTACGGCGAGCGGGTCGTGAAGGCGTTCCTCCATGCCGGGCTCGACGCCGCGCCGTTCTCCTTCCCCGCCGGAGAGTGGAACAAGAGGCGCGAGGAGTGGGCGCGGCTGTTGGACGCCCTCCTGGCGGCCGGGTTCGGGCGCGACTCCGTCGTCGTGGCCCTGGGCGGCGGCGTGACGGGCGACCTGGCGGGGTTCGTGGCCGCGACGTTCATGCGCGGCGTGCCCGTCGTCCAGGTGCCCACCACGCTGCTCGCCATGCTCGACAGCTGCGTGGGCGGCAAGACGGGGGTCGACACCGAGGCCGGCAAGAACCTGATCGGCGCCTTCCACCACCCGGCGCTCGTGCTCATCGATCCCGAGCTCCTGTCGACACTGCCGCGTCACCAGCGCATCGCGGGTCTGGCAGAGGCGATCAAGACGGCGGCGATCCTCGACCCCGAGCTGTGGGAGTGGATCGCCGCGCACGCGGGGGCGCTCGTCGAGGGCGACGCGCAGGCAGCGGCGGAGCTCGTGGGCGCCGTCGTGGCCCTCAAGATCGACGTGGTGTCCCGCGATCCCCACGAGTCCGATGTGCGCTCCATCCTCAACTTCGGCCACACGATCGGACACGCGCTCGAGACGCTTGAGGGGTACACGCTGCTCCACGGCGAGGCGGTGGCCGCCGGCATGCGCGTCGAGACTCGCCTCGGCGAGGCGGCCGGGATCACGCGGCCGGGCACCGCGACGCGCCTCGCCGGGCTGCTGGAGGAGTGTGGCCTCGACCGGGCGTGGGAGAGCGAGCATCGCCCGGAGGAGGTCATCGAGGCCCTGGGGCGCGACAAGAAGGCCCGCGGCCGGCGCCCGCATTGCGTGTTCCTGGCGCGGATCGGGGAGGTGGCAACCGACCCTGCCGGACGACACACGTTCGCGCTCGAGCCGGCGGAGCTCGCCCGGTCGCTGGCCGTGGCTTTACGTCCGGGGTCGCATGCCTGAGATTGCGAAGGCCGTTGAAGGAGTACGTTAGCGAGAAATCGAGGGCGCGCGAACGAGGATCCCCGTCTGACCGTCACCCGTCTGTTCCGTACCCATGCCGAGGCCCACCCGGAGGCCCCGTTCCTGTACTTTCGCGACCGGAGCTGGTCCTACGGGCACGTCGCTTCGCAGGCGCGCGCGCTGGCCGTCGGCTTGAGCCATCTGGGGGTCGAGCGTGGCGACCGGATCGCGATCGACCTGCCCAACTGGCCGGAGTTCGTCATTTCGACCCTGGCCGCGGCCGAGCTGGGGACGACGATCGTGCCCCTCAACCCGGCCTATTCGCCCCGCGAGCTCCAGTTCATGCTCCGCAACTCCGAATCCGTGGTGGCGATCACCGCCGAGGAGTACGACGGCGTCGATTTCCTGCAGCTGTTCGAGACCATGCTCGTCGACCTGCCCGATCTCCAGTACTTGGTCACGGTGGGCGAGGAGGACCTGTGGTACGACGACCGGATCTTCCAGTTCGAGGATCTGGTCGCGGCCGGGCGGGGGCGCGAGTTCGAGCCGCTGGAGGTCGAACCCGACGAGCCGTTCGCCATCCAGTACACGCCCGGCACCGAGGGCACTCCGAAGGGGGTCGTGCTGAGCCACGACAACCTCGTGCGGACCGCCACGGCGACGGCGGAGGCGCTGGGGCTCGGGCGCGACGACATCACGCTGTGCTCGGTGCCGCTGTATCACATCTTCGGCCTCTCGGCCGCGCTCATGACGACGCTGGCATCGGGCTCCTCGCTCGTCCTGCAGGATCGCTTCGATGCGGGCGAGGCCCTGGACCTGATCGAGCGGCACGGGGTGACGGTGTTCCACGGCGTGCCGACGATGTTCGTGATGGCGCTCCGGGAGCCGCGCGCGCGGCTCGAGCTGGGGTCGTTGCGGACGGGGATCGTGGCCGGCGCCCCGGTTTCGGAGAGCCTGGCGCGGGACGTGCGGGAATCGCTGGTGCCGGAGCTCGAGATCGCCTACGGGCTGACCGAGACGTCGCCCACGGTGTCGATCACGTCGCCCGTCGATCCGCCAGCCAAACGGGTGCAGACGGTGGGGCGTCCGCTCGCGGGCGTCGAGCTCCGGGTGCTGGGCGAGGGTGGGGAGACGCTGCCCCCGGAATCGGTCGGAGAGCTGGCCGTTCGAGGGTTCAACGTGATGAAGGGGTACTTTCGGCAGCCGACCCTGACCCGGAACGTTCAGACCGATGACGGGTTCTTGAAGACGGGAGACCTTGCGATGATCGACCCCGACGGGTATCTGCATATCGTCGGTCGGTCTTCCGACGTGATCATCCGCGGGGGATACAACGTACACCCGCGCGAGATCGAGGCCCTCCTTCGGTCACACCCGGCCGTGGACGATGCGGCGGTTCTCGGCGTTCCCAACGAGGTTCTCGGAGAGCTGGTGTGCGGCTGCGTCATCCCGGTGGAAGGAGCCCTCATCACCGCCGACGAGCTGCGTGACTACTGTTACGAGTCGCTGGCGGAGTACAAGGTGCCCGACGTGATCCGCTTCATGGAGCGGTTTCCGGAGGGCACGGACGAACGTGCGCGTCGCGTCGAGCTCGCTCGAGCGGTGCGCGGAGAAGGAGAGAAGTCCGGTTCGAGCGAACCGGGGTGAGGACGTGAGAGACGCGCCGGCCATACGGGTCCCGCGTCCGCGTTCCACATGGGTCCGCGAGCCGCCACGACGGTTGCCCGGACGAACGACACGAAACGAACGAAAAACCAAGCGCGCGGTCGTGAACGAGTCCCCTCGCGCCATCCCCCTCGGAGAGACCGAGGGCGAGGCAGGGGGGCCTCTCTCCGGCCCGACGGGCCCGCCGCACGCGACAGGAAGAGAGAGGTCATGAACCTGGAATACACCCACGCGCCCCACCGCGGGCGCAACGATGTGGCCGTGCAGCACAACGCGGCGCTCCTGATCGACTTCGACAACGTCACCATGGGGATCCGGTCCAATCTGGGCCAGGAGCTCCGCAATCTCCTCGATTCGGAGGTCATCCGCGGCAAGGTCGCCGTGCAGCGCGCCTACGCCGACTGGCGCCGCTATCCGCAGTACATCGTCCCGCTCTCAGAGTCGTCGATCGACCTGATCTTCGCCCCGGCGTACGGATCCTCCAAGAAGAACGCCACCGACATCCGGCTGGCGATCGACGCGCTGGAGCTGGTGTTCACCCGCCCCGAGATCGGGATGTTCATCCTGCTGTCGGGCGACTCCGACTTCTCGAGCCTGGTGCTCAAGCTCAAGGAGTACGGCAAGTACGTGATCGGCGTGGGGCTCCAGGAATCGACCTCCGACATCCTGGTCCAGAACTGCGACGAGTACTACAGCTACAACCGGCTCTCCGGGCTGATGTCGGCCGACGAGGTCGGGGCGGAGAAACACGACCCGTGGACGCTGGTCGGGCGGGCGGTGACCCGGATGGCCGAGCGCGACGATGTCATGCGCTCCGACCGTCTCAAGCAGGTGATGCTCGAGATCGACCCCAGCTTCGACGAGAAGACGGCGGGGTTCAACAAGTTCAACCGCTTCCTCGCGGAGGCCGCCGGGCGCGACCTGGTTCGGCTACGGAAGGGCGAGAACGGACAGTACGTCGTGGCACCCGGCGATGCCGCGGGCGATCTCGACGGTGTCGGGACGGTCACCCGGGAGGAGCCACCCCGCCCGCAGAGCCGCAGCCGCCGAGGCCGCCGCGGCGGATCGCGGTCGGGGTCGGGTCGCGCGAGCTCCGGTTCGGGCGGCGGGCGCGGGTCCCGATCGGAAGGCCGATCGGAACGCACACCGCCGGCCGAGCCACCCGCGAGCGAGGAGCCCGAGCCGGAGGTGGCGGCGTCGAGCTCGGACGACGGGTTCGAGGGCGACGTCCCGGCCGTGGCGCTCCGCAAAGCGTACGAGGAGCTCGCCACCGTGGTCGACCTCCTGTACGACGGAGAGCCGATCCGCGACTCGATGGCGAAGCGCAAGCTCCTCGAGCGCGACGAGACGTTCGACGAGGGCTCGCTGGGCTTCCGGAAGTTCAGCCGCTTCCTGCGGCAGGCCAACGACGAGGGCATCGTCGACCTGACGCAGGGCGACGAGGGGAACTACTACCTGCGGCCGGTCCGGGGCGCGGATGCCCATCCGTCTCGGACCGGCGACGGCGATCGCGAGCAGCGCGGGCGAAGCCGTCGCGGAGGCGGTCGCTCACGCGGCGGACGCGAAGATCGCACGTCGGAGCCGTCGAAGGCCGCCATGCCCGACAGCGTGGAGATCGACGACTCCGCCGCCGTAGAGGCCGAGGAGCCCACGGCCGACAGCGGCGCAGCGTCCGGTGCCAGCGCCTCGGAGTCGGCCCTGTCGGCCGCCAGGGCGGCGGCGAAGCGGACTCTGGGACGCTTCCGCCGCGGCTCGAAGTCGGCGAGTGCCTCCGGCCGGGACTCGACCGCCCCCCGCATCGGCCCCGTCGACGGGTCCCCGGATGGGATCGAGGAGGAGGCCCCGGCCGGTGCCGACGCCTCCGGGCCCGCATCATACGATGGGCCGACGTCCGCGGAGGAAGACCGATCTCCGGTCGCGACGCAGTGGGCGTCCCCGGAAGCTCCCTCCGTCGAACGGGCCACCCCCGCCGAACGGGCCACCCCCGGCGACGAGTCCACCCCCGGCGACGAGGCCACTTCGGAGCGCCCCCCCGATACGCGCGCCCGAGGGGTGGGTCGATTCCGCTCCGGCTCGCGGGGGCGCTCGAGCACGCCGAAGACAGGCTCCTCGTCGATTGGTCGCATCGGTCCCGTATCCACGCCGAACGGCCCGGAGACGCGCACCGGTCCCGATGCGCTCGAGGCTCGGGCGGAGCCGGCTCCCTCCGCGGCGCCGGCGCCCGACTCCCCCGCGACCCAAGGAGAGGATCGCGAGGTCGTGGATCACATGGTCCGGAACTACCCCGGGGTCGGAAAGCGGACGGCCGAGGCCCTCGTGGACCGCTTCGGCCCGGAGGTGTTCGAGGTCATCGACCGCGAGCCGGACCGGCTGACCGAGGCGATCTCCGAAGGCCGGGCCAAGGCCGTGATCGAGGCCCGCCGCGAAGAGCGGGAAGACTGACGGCGGAGGCACTCGGCGTGCCGTTCTTCCGGCGCGCCGCGTCCGCCGTGGCGCGCGATCTGCTCGGGTGCGTGATCGTGTCCGAGTGCGGCGGGGAGCGCACCGCCGGGGTCATCGTCGAGACGGAGGCGTACACGGGTCCCGAGGACCCCGCCTGCCACGCGGCCGAGCGCATCGGGCGCACCCCTCGCAACGAGCCGCTGTTCGGCCCCGCCGGCACCGCGTACATCCACATGAACTACGGCATCCACTGGCTGGTGAACGTGGTGACCGGGGCGGAGGGGGTTCCCGCGGGGGTCCTCCTCCGCGCCCTGGATCCGATCGAGGGGCTCGAGACGATGCGCCGGCGGCGCGGCCGCCCGGAGCTCACCAACGGACCCGCACGACTGGCGGAGGCCCTCGGCGTGGGCCCGGATCTCCAGGGGCACCGCCTGAGCGACGCGCCCCTGTGGCTCGCGCGCGGCGAGCCCGTGCCGGACGAGCTGGTCGAGATCACGACGCGCGTGGGGATCTCGCGCGCGGTCGATCGACCGCTGCGCTTCTACGACCGCCGCAGCCGCTGGGTGTCGCGCCGCTGAGGCCGGGCGCCCGGCGGCGGAAGCGAGCCACGTAACGGCCCGGTCCAGAGGGGAGAATGGCCGAAAGCTACGGGATCCTGTCCCTGCTCCCGCCGCTCCTGGCGATCGGGCTCGCGGTCTACACCCGACAGGTCTACCTGTCGCTGGCGGCGGGGATCTGGCTGGGGTTCACGATCGCCGCGGGCTGGAACCCGCTCGTCGGCGCCGCGGATGCGGTCGACGGGACGATCGCCGTCCTGTCCGACGCCGGCAACGCGCGGGTGATCGTGTTCACCCTGCTCGTAGGCGCCCTCATCGCGGTCGTCGAATCCAACGGCGGGATGCGCGGCTTCGTCCGCTGGGTCGAGGAGCGCCGCTGGGTCACCGACGGGCGGCGGGCGCAGATCCTCGCCTGGCTGATCGGGCTCGTGATCTTCATCGAGTCGAACCTCACCATCCTGGTGGCCGGATCCGTCTGCCGGCCGCTGTTCGACCGCTTCCGGGTGAGCCGCGAGAAGCTCGCCTACATCATCGACTCGACCTCTGCCCCGGTGTGCATCCTGATCCCGTTCAATGCCTGGGGGGCGTACGTGCTCGGGATCCTCGCCGGGCTCGGGGTGTCCGACCCGCTCGGGACGTTCCTCATCGCCATCCCGCTCAACCTGTACGCCGTCGCGGCGCTCGCCCTGGCCGGGATCACCGCGGCGACCGGGTTCGACTGGGGTCCCATGAAGCGGGCCGAGGAGCGGACGCGCGGCGGGACGCTGCACTGGGAGGATGCGGTCGCGATGGCCGATCCCGGCGAGATCGCCCCGCCGCCGGCGGACGGCACCACCCTGCGGCCGCGCAACATGGTGCTCCCGATCGCGGCCATGGTCGTGTCGATGCCGCTGTTCATGTGGATCACCGGCGACGGTGTCATCTCGCGGGGCTCGGGGTCCACCAGCGTCCTGTGGGCGGTCCTCGTGGGGCTCGGGGTCGGGTGGATCCTGTCGCTCCTCGAGGGCTCGCTCGATCTGGACGACCTGAGCCGGGTGAGCCTCAAGGGTGCGGGGGGGCTCGTGGGGATGGCGCTCGTCCTGTGGCTCGCGATCTCGCTCGGCGGGGTGACGGACTCGCTCGGCACCGGCGTGTACGTGGCCGGGATCGTGGGGGGGCGCGTGCCCTCCGTCCTCCTGCTGCCGCTCGTGTTCGCGGTGGCGGGCGGGATCGCGTTCGCGACCGGGTCGAGCTGGGGGACGTTCGCCATCGTCCTCGCGGTCGCCGTGCCGCTGGCCGGCTCGCTCGGTTTCCCGCCGGCGCCCTTCGTGGCCGCGGTCCTGTCGGGCGGGATCTTCGGGGACCACTGCAGCCCGATCAGCGACACGACGATCATCGCCTCACTGGCCTCAGCCACCGATCACATCGAGCACGTGCGCACGCAGCTGCCCTACGCGCTGTTCGCCAGCCTCGTGGCGGCCGTCGGGTTCGGGATCATCGGCGCGGTGCTTTGAGCGCCGCGCCCCCGAGCCGGGACGGGCTCGCCGAGCTCCTGCCCGCCACGTGGACCGTGGTGGAGGGCCGGGTGAACGTGGGGAGCGTTCTGCTCTCCGATGTGGCGGATCGCCACGGCACGCCGGTGTACGTCGTCGACGAGGCCCACCTCGACCGACGACTCGCAGAGTTCGAGATGGCGTTCGGGCCTCGGGTGCGGCGGGTGTACGCGGGCAAGGCGGGGCTGTACGGGGCGCTCGTCCAGCTCCTCGATCGGGCCGGCTGGTGGATCGACGTGGTGTCGGGCGGCGAGCTCGAGATCGCCGCCCGGTCCGGATTGGATCCGGGACGCGTCATCCTGCACGGGAACGCGAAGCCGCCCGACGAGATCGACGCGGCGCTCGCGCGGGGCGTCGCGCGTCTGGTCGTCGATCACCCGGGCGAGATCGACCTCATCTCCGAACGCGCGCTCGCCACACGCCCCGACGGGAAGGGAGCGGAGATCGCGGCCGGGGACGCTCGCGAGGTCCCGGTGCTCGTGCGGTTGAACGCCGACGTGGCCGCCGTCACGCACGAGAAGGTCCGCACGACGGGCTCCACGGCGCAGTTCGGCATGGACCCCGCGACGGCGGCGGAGGCGGCGCGGCGCGCCGTGGCGGCCCCCGGAGTGCGGCTCGCGGGGGTGCACATCCACGTCGGGAGCCAGATCGCCGATCTCGACACCTTCCGGCGCGCGGCGTGCGCCATCGTCGACTTCGTGGGCCCGCTCAGGGACCAGTTCGGGGAGGTCGTCGACCTCGATCTCGGCGGCGGCCTCGCGGTCCCGTACGTGACCGGGGATCCGGCGCCCACCGTGTCGGGGTTCGCGGAGGCGGTTCTGGAAGGGCTGGCCGGGGCCCGCGCGGACGAGCGCCTGGGGGCTCACCGTGTGTGGATCGAACCGGGCCGCTCGGTGGTCGCGACGGCCGGCATCACGGTGTACCGTGTGGTCGCCCGCAAGCGGCTCCCCGATGGGCACGAGGTCGTGGCGCTCGACGGAGGCCTGTCCGACAACCCGCGACCGTCAATGTACGGGCAGCGGTACGAGGTCCTGCCGATCGGCGCCGGGAGCGGGGCGGCCGGGTCCGAGGTGCGCGTCGTGGGGCGACACTGCGAGACCGGCGACCTCATCTCCCCGGCCGCCCGACTGCCCGCCGACCTCGGCCCGGGCGGCCTCGTAGCGGTGCCGGTGACGGGCGCGTACGCCTACTCCATGTCCAGCCGCTACAACGGGCTGGGCCGGCCGCCGATCGTGTGGGTGCGCGACGGCCGCGCGCGGCCGGTCGTGCGTCGCGAGGGGATCGAGGATCTGCTGGCGTGCGATCTGGAGCGGGGCGACTCGAGCTCCGCGGTCACCTCGGGCTGGAGCGACGCCTGACCTCCGCGCTCATCAGGACCCACCCGTCCGGGTCGAGCGTGATGTCGCGGGCGCTCGCGTCTCCCCCCAGACGGACGGTCTGCTCGCGTTCGGAGAGCTCGATGGTCCGGCGGTCCCGATACCCGTCGGCCCGCAGCACCTCCACGTCGAGCTTGAGCTGGTACGTCGGCCACTCCGCCGGCTGACGCTGCGCGATCGACAGGTACAGGTCGTCTCCGTCCGGCCACCACTCGACCTCGAGCCGCGGGACCCCGGGAGAGTAGACCCACTGGTCGAAGAACGCCTCGAGGTCCCGGCCCGAGGCCCGCTCGAGGGCCGCCCGCACCCCGTCCGTGTCCGACACGTCGTTCCGGTGCGCGGAGAAGTAGTCACGGATTCCGCGGAAGAACGCGTCGTCCCCCATTCGCCCGCGCAGCATGTGGAGCACCCAGGCGCCCTTCTGGTAGGCGTTGGCGTCGAGGAGCGAGAAGAGATCGTTCGTGCTCGAATCGACCATCGCCCGGCCGATGACCTCGGAGTCCAGCACGGTCCGCCGCGCCCGGTCCATCTGCTCGCGGAAGACCGCCTCGCCGTCCCGCTTCTCGAAGTACAGCGGCCCGAAGTAGCTCGCGAAGCCCTCGCTCACCCACAGGTGGTACCACGACGCCGGAGTCACGGCATCGCCGAACCACTGGTGCGCGGTCTCGTGCGCGATCACGCCTTCTCCCATGTCGTGCCCCTCCCACCCCGCGCGAGCGTAGAAGATGGCGCTCGAGTTCTCCATGCCGCCGAAGCGGGTCGACGACTCGACGTGCGCCAGCTTCTCGTACGGGTAGGGGCCGATGAGCCCGCTGTATACGTCGACCATGTCCCGGGCGCGGGAGAAGCGCTGCGCGCCGTATTCCCCGTCCCCCGCCAGCGCCCACACGGAGATGGGGACGCACCCGTCGCCGGTGACTGCGACCTGCCCGCAGGCCGCATCCCCGAGCTCGCGCTCCTCGAACCGCGCCACCCCGATGACCATCGTGTAGACGGGGATGGGCGCGGCGGGGTCGGTCTCCCACACCCAGGTCGCGCCGCTCGACGTGTCGCGCGTCTCCACGTGCCTTCCATTCGCGACCGCCGCGTACCCCGAAGGAACGGTGATCTCGAACCGGGCCGTGGCCTTGTCGGACGGGTGGTCGTTGGATGGGAACCACCAGCGGGCGCGATTCGGCCAGTTGTCGGCGAACACGGCCGGGTCCCCGTTGACGTCCTCGCCGAAGAACAGACCGTTCTGCGGTGCGCCTCCGTAGCGGATCCGGAGCTCGAGGTCGCGGGCCGTGGTCGACGGGATCAGGGGACCCACGCGCAGCACCGCGCCGTCCCGCGTGAACGGCACCTCCTGGCCTCCGATGTGGACGGATTCGATCCGCGGACCGGCGAAGTCGAGGTCGAGGGACTCGCTTCCGGGATGCAGACGCAGACGGATCGAAACCTCCGCGCCGAACTCTCCGCTCGCCGGATCCGACAGGTCGATCGCGAGCACGTACGCCTGCACATCGATCGACGATCGCTCGGCGACCGGGCGCAGCTCGATCCCCGGCTCGGGCAGCAGCGCCGGAGGGGCGCCCGGGTCGCCGGCGACGGCCCCGCCGGGGACGGTGCCGCCCGTGGCGCACGCCGACACCGCCACGCCCAGCCACACCGATGCGCGCCACGATCGTGTCCGCACCTCGCCTCCTCCGTCTCGTCCGTGGCCGCCGCGTCCCTCCGATCGGGGTGATCGGACCGCCGGCCTCGGGGAACAGATACGCGCGGCGGCTCCCCGGCAACGTCAGCCTGCGTCGCCGAAGGCTGCGGGGGGCACTCCGACCGCATACTTTTGACGATCGGACGCACCGGACGGGCCCGTCGACGCGGAGGGAGGGCCAGGCGAGCGGCCACGGAGGGTGATGAACATCGAGCTGGACAGCGGGCGGGACGACCCGGCGCGCGGCGGGCGCGATGACGCCGGTTCGCCGGCGGAAGCCGGGGGAGAGGAAGCCGGGCGCGGCAATCCGTTCGCGGCGCTGGGACTCGCGGAACGACTCGTGGAGGCGGTCGTGCGGGCGGGATACACGGAGCCCACCGAGATCCAGCGCCAGGCCATCCCGGCGGTCCTCGCCGGGCGGGATGTGCTCGGCACCGCGCACACGGGGACCGGGAAGACGGCGGCCTTCGCGCTCCCCATGGTCCAGCGCCTGGCCGCCACGGCTCACGGCCGCGCACCGCGAGGTCTGGTGATCACCCCCACCCGGGAGCTGGCGCAACAGGTCGGCCGCGCCGTGACGACGTACGGCTCGGCCTCCTCGATCGAGTCGGTGGTGATCCATGGCGGAACGCCGCTCGCCCCCGAGCGGGAGGAGCTCTCGTTCGGGTGCGACATCCTGGTCGCCACGCCCGGCCGGCTGCTCGACCATATCCAGCGCGGCAACGCCGATCTGTCCGGGATCGAGGTGCTGGTGCTGGATGAGGCCGATCGCATGCTCGACATGGGCTTCATCGACGACGTCAAGGAGATCGTCGCCGAGACGCCCGCCGCGCGTCAGACGCTCCTGTTCTCGGCCACCATGCCGAGCGGCGTGCGCTGGCTGGCGCACGAGCTCATGAAGGACCCGGTGGAGGTCAAGATCGGGCTCGAGACGCCGGCCGAGGGCATTCGCCAGGTCCTCCACCCCTGCGACTGGTCCAAGAAGCACGAGCTCCTGCTCCACCTGCTGGGCGAATGGCCCGAGGGGCAGGTGCTCGTGTTCACGCGCACGCGCGACACCGCCAGCTATCTTTCCGACTTCTTCCACGGCAAGGGCGTCTCGGTGGATGTCCTGCATGGCGGGAAGCACCAGGATCAGCGGGATCGCGCGCTCAGGCGGTTCCGCGAGGGAGGGACCCGGGTGCTCGTGGCCACCAACGTGGCGGCCCGCGGCCTCGACATCCGCGGGATCCGCCACGTGGTGAACTTCGACGTCCCCGAGGACCCCCGCGACTATGTCCACCGGGTGGGACGGACCGCCCGCGGCGACGACACGGGCGATGCCGTCACGCTCATGGCGTCGAGCGACTGGGTCGAGATCCGCGGCATCGAGCGGCTGCTCGGGATGAGCATCGAACGGCGCGTGGTGGCCGGTTTCGAGCCGGAGGTGGAGCCGCCCCCGCCGGAGGAGGACGAGGAGGACGAGCGGCAGCCGACGGCGCTCCGACGCGGGATCCGCAAGCGGGGTTAGCGTGCCGTGTCGCACTTCCCATCACGTTCGAGCGCGCCCGACGCGACCGGTTCGCGCCCCTTAGCGTTCGTCCGCCGTACCGCAGGCCCACAGCCCCGGAGGCCCCATGACCCGACGCATTCCACGCTCCGTCCGTTCGCTCGGCCTCGTGCTGGCCCAGGGCGCGCTCGCCGTGACCGGCCTCCACGCCCAGCAGACCGAGAAGCCGGTGCTCCACGGACGTCACTGGGTGGCGATTACCGGCAAGCCGCTCGGGGCCACCGCCGGGGCGAGAATGTTCCAGCTCGGGGGCAACGCGGTGGACGCGGCGGCCGCCATGCTGGCGGCCACGTCCACGATGTGGGACGTGCTGTCTTGGGGGGGCGAGACGCAGGCCCTGATCTACGATCCGCACACCGGTGAGGTGATCGGGCTGAACGCGCTCGGCGTGGCGCCCGGCGGCGCGACGCCGGAGCACTACCGGGCCGAGGGGTTCGAGCGCTATCCTCCCGACACGGGACCGCTCGCGGCGGTCACCCCCGGCACGCCGGGCGGGCTCATGACGATGCTGGCCGAGTGGGGCACCATGAGCCTGGCGGACGTCCTCCAGCCCGCGCTCGAGATGGCGGACGGGTACCCGATCGAGGCCGATGCCGTAGGCAGGATCCGCGGCTCGCTCGAGGACATCCGGCGGTGGCCTTCCTCGGTCGCCGTGTACTTCACCCACCCCGACGACCCCGGGAACCCGGGGCCGCGGGAGGGCGAGATCTTCCGGCAACCCGACCTGAAGCGGACGCTGGAGCGGTTGATCGCCGCCGAGGCCGACGCCCTGGCGGCCGGCAGGAGCCGCGAGGAAGCCATCCACGCCGCGTACGACGCATTCTACGGGGGCGACATCGGGGCCGATTTCGTGCGCGGCGCCCGTGAAGCCGGGGCGCTGGTCACGCTCGACGACCTGCGCGACTGGAAGGTGCACATCGAGGAGCCCGTCCACACGAACTACAAGGGGATCGAGGTCTACAAGCTGACGACCTGGGTCCAGGGCCCCGTGTTGCTCCAGGCCCTCAACATGCTCGAGCCGCTCGATCTGAAGGCGATGGGCTACAACAGCGCCCGCTACCTGCACGCGCTGTATCAGGTCATGAACCTCGCGTTCGCCGACCGCGACTTCTACTACGGAGATCCCTACTTTCCGCCCGCCGAGCCCATCGAGGGGCTCCTCTCGAAGGAGTACGCGAGCGCGCGGCGGGCCGCGATCGACTGGGAGCACAACGATCCCGACGCGGGGCCCGGCGACCCGTACCCGTTCCAGGGCGGGGAGAACCCGTTCCTCGACTATCTGCGCGACTGGGGCGGGCGGAGCGCCGCGACGAGCCAGCAGGGGGCCGGGCTTTCGATGGACGCGGGTCGGGGTGGGCCCGGCGGCGGTCCCGAGACCGTCGAGGCTCGCAACCGGCGCCTCGACGAGGACTTCTATCTCGGCACGACCTCCATCCAGGCCGCCGACGAGGAGGGGTGGGTCGTGTCGGTCACGCCCTCGGGCGGCTGGGTCCCGGCCGTCATCGCGGGCGGCACGGGCATCGGGCTCTCGCAGCGCGCGCAGAGCTTCGTGCTCGATCCGGCGGACAATCCCTACAACGTGATCGAGCCCGGCAAGCGACCGCGCGCCACGCTCACCCCGAGCCTCGCGCTCAAGGACGGCCGGCCGTTCCTGTCGTTCGCGGTGCAGGGCGGTGACTCACAGGACCAGAACCTCCTCCAGTTCTTCCTCGACATCGTCGAGTGGGGGATGAACGTGCAGGAGGCCGCCGAGGCGCCGAACATGAACTCGTTCCAGATGCGGGCCTCGTTCGGGGATCACGAGTCCCGGCCGGGTCGCATGCTCCTCCAGGAGGCCACGCCTCCGTGGGTCCGCTCGGCGCTCGAGGGAATGGGGTACGAGCTGACGTTCGGCGGGCGGACCTCGGGGCCGATCAACGCGATCTTCTTCGACCGCGAGCACGGGACGTTCTGGGGTGGCTCCTCGAACCACGGGGACGACTACGGCATCGCCTGGTGAGGGGTGGACTCGCGGAGGTCCCGAAGGACGGCGGCGAGCGCGGGAACGGCCCGAGTCCCGCGCCCGCCGCCGACGGACCGGTCAGGGGCCGTGCGCCTCTGCGATGGGCGCTTCGCCCTCGGTCATCTCCCGCAGCCGGTCACGCCCGGCGGCGACGCTGTCCACCCGCCACGCGGCGGGCAGCAGGGCGCGGACGACGAACGCGAGCACGAGCGCCAGGGCGAACGTGCACACCACCACGGGGCCGGTGGGCAGGTCGGAGCGGAAGGACACCCACAGACCGATGATCGTCACGAGCGAGCCGACCGACCAGGCGGTGAGGAGCAGCCGCCGGGGTGAGCTCGTGAACAGGAAGGCGATGACCGCGGGGATCACCAGGAAGGTGAATACGAGCAGGACGCCCGCGATCGCCACCGCGGAGGTGACGACGACGCCGAACAGCGCGTAGAACAGGAAGTCCCAGCCCGCCAGCTTCCAGCCCCTCTCCTCCGCCCGCTCGGGGCTGAGCGAGATCGTGAAGAAGCGGTGCCGCAGCAGCCAGTGCACGATCCCAATGCCGATGTAGATGGCCAGGATCTTCGCGATGTGGGGCCACGTGACCCACAGGAGGGTGCCCGTCAGGAGCTCTTCGACGTGTTCGGAGCCCTGCGGGGCGCGCGCCGTGAGCAGGATCGTCGCGGCGGACGCCGTCACGTACACCACTCCGATGATCGCCTCCTGCGTGATGTAGCGGTGCTTGATGCGCGTGAGGCTGAACAGGAAGGCGCCGATCAGCGTGGCCACGAGCCCGCTCAGGTACGCCACCGTGGAGGAGGTTCCGAACCCCGCGAGCGCCGCGCTGCTGTAGCCGAGGGCGGCCGCCTGCGCGAGCGCCAGGTCGACGAAGATCACGCCGCGCGCGATGATGTGGATCCCCAGATATCCGTGGATCACCACCAGGATCAGGGCGGCGACGAGCGCCGGGAGCATCAACTCGAACATTCGGATCTCCAGTCGTTAGGACGCGTTCCGATCGTGGAGGGCCTCATCGATCCCCGCCCGCGCCGTGCTCGACGAACGCACGCGCGAGATCCCCGACCCACAGGTCGATGAGCTTGAAGTAGTCGTCGATCCCCTGGGCCCCGTCGACCGACTCCGGGACGACGACGCCGGTCGCCCCGGTGCGCTGGGCCACGCGGTCGACCTGGCTCTTGGGGAAGTAGTTGGCGGCGAACAGCGCGGGGAGTGAATTGGCCCGCATGTACTCCAGCACCTCCTGCACGTGCCCCGGCGACGGCGGGATGCCGGGCTTCGGCTCGATGTAGATGGCGCACTCGACCTGGAACCGATTGCTGAAGTACGCCCAGTTCTTGTGGTAGCAGGCCATCTTCCGGTTCCGGAAGGGCGCGCCCTGCGCTAGCCACCCCCCGACGTAATCGGTGAGCGGCTTGCCTTCGAACTGCTGAGCGGCGGCGAAGCTCCAGAAGGTCCCGCCCCGCGCGAGGTCGAACAGCGTCTCCTCCCCGAGCAGCTCGACGAGCCGGTCGCCGAACAGCCGGTGGATGATGCGCGACTCGAAGTCCTTCTCCCGCGAGTCGTACGTGGCGGCGTTCCCTCCGTCGACGCGCTTGAGACCGGCCAGGATGTTGCGCGCGATGAGGATCGCGTTGATCGGATCGGTGTGGATGTGGGGGTTGCCGAACACGTGCACATCGCCCTCGGAGCGCGACACCGCGCTGGGCTTGTCGAGCAGCTCGATTCCGCTGTAGGCGGTCACGTGCCCCGGGGCCCCGTCCAGGATGCGCGGGTTGTTGGCTCGATCGAGCAGCGCCGGGACCCACAGCTCCAGGTCGAGGCCGGTCGCGATGAACAGATCGGCCTGCTGGAGCATGCGGGCGAAGCTCGGACGCGCCTGCACGAAGTGGGGATCCTCGTCGCCGCGCGCGATGGACGCCACCTCGGCCAGATCGCCCGTGATCTCCCGGGCGATCGATGCGTAGGTGGGTAGCGTCGCGACGACGTCGAGCTTGCCCTGGGCGCGGGCCGCGGCCGGGTGGAGCGAGGACAGTCCGAAGGCCAGGACGGCCGGCACGAATCGTGTGAAGCGGGATCGATTGGTCATCAGTAGGTCTCGTGCTTGTGGGGTCCGACGGCCCATACCGTCTGGAACATGATCGTGTGGTCGCCGTCGAAGCCGGTTCGCTTGATGAAGTCGTACTGGAGTCGGAAACGCACCCATTCGCTCTGCCAGTAGGTCACGGAGGGCACGAGGGCATACGCCGTCGGGCCGTCACCGAACCCATCCAGGTAGTCGGCCCTCAGCCCGGTGATCCAGCGCTGGTCCCAGCGGAAGCTCGCCTGCGCATAGCCGCCACGGCCGGACAGGTCTTGGGGTCCCACATCGCGGTCAACCCAGTACCACTCGCTCTTGAGCGAGAACTCGCGGTACTTGGCGCGTGCGATCGGGACCCAGCGCAGCACGGCGTCCACGCTCAGGAGCCTGGCCGTCAGGTCGACGTCATCGTTCTTCCCGTACACACCGTTGACACCGAACTGCACGTACGTGCTGGGGCTCACGTCGAAGAAGCTCTGCAGGCGCCCGACGTAGGAGAAGTTCGTCCCCCCCTCGAACAGCTTGTTGTCGGCCTTCGCCGCCTCGAGGGTGATCGTCTGCGTGGCGGGGCCGATCTGGAAGCTGGGGAGGTCGACCGACAACCCCGTCTGGATCAGGCCGTCGTCGCCGAGGAAGGCCGCCGTGGCCAGCGGACGCTCGATCTCGAACAGGGCGTGCGTGTGCCAGCGGTTGTACAGTCCCAGCTCGTGACGGAACTTGCCGAGCTTGACGCCGAGATTGCCCGGCAGCCCGACCCACTGCCCGTAGCCCTCCTCGAGCTCGATGGCCGGAGGGCCCTCCGCGGGCTGCGGTTCGTCGAGCCCGGTTTCCATGCCGACCGCGTCTTCCAGCCCCGCGATCTCGACCTCCTCCTCCTTGCTCACGAACACCTTGGCGCGCGCGTAGGGGTCGAGGGCCGAGATGAAGGAGAACTCGAACTCCCGCGGGATGGCGCTCACTCGGTTATCGCCCCCGCCGGGCGCCGCGAAACCGCCCACTACGTCGCCCGTCACGCTGATCTCGGGGTTGAGGACACTCAGGTTGCGGGTGCGGCTCGGCTGTGGTGTGGTGTCCGGCGGTGGGGTCTCGGACGCCGCCTCACGCGCCGCGGCGCGCAGGGCCTCGAGGCCCCCGGGCTGCTCTTCCTCCTGCCGTGCGGTCTGCTCGCGGAGCTCCGCGAGCAGGCTGTCCACGAGGACCGTGAGCCGCCGGACCCGCGCCTCGAGCGAATCCGTGCGGGCCTCCTGCGCGGCCGCGGGGGTCGCCCCCAGCGTGGCGGCCACGATGAGCGTCCCGAGCGCCGCGAGCGGGGCCCTGCGGGCCACGCGCGGCGCCCGGCGCCCCGGAAGGGGCGTCGTCCCGGGGTCCGGGAACGGCGCCGGATGCCCTCGAAACGCCGATACGGATCGGCGTGTGTCGTAGCATGTGTGCGTCATCGCCCACTCCTGCCGTCAGTGGTGGATTCACGACGGAGGATCCGCATGGAGGATCACCCGGGAGTCACCTGTCGGCCCCCGGGAAGGCGCGGATGCCCGTCGTGGAACGGTCGATCAGGAGCGGGCGGTGGGGGGGGCGCGGGGAGTCGGAGCGCTCGAGAAGGCGCGCAGGGTGAGGGAGATCCGCTCGGCGACGCGCTCGCCGCGCACGGTGACGCGCTCCGCGGGGTCGGGGGTCCACCCCCACGCGATGTGGCTGAACGAGCGGGCGAGCTGGGTGCAGGCCGCGTGATCGTGCAGCCGCGCGCAGGTGCTGGGGTCGTGGTGACTCTCGACCCGTGTGACGCCGACCTCCTCCTCCGCATCGAGGAGCGGCGGGGCCAGCCCCGCCCCGAAGACGAGGAGCGCGAGAATCGGCGCCGCCAGCTGGCGGCGGACGGGTTGCCCTTTCATGGGGCGCGAACGTAGCCTTTCGCGGCGTATTCGTGCAATCGAGCCGTACTCCGGCGCGCTCCTACCCCGGATCCACGGTCCGGTGCCTCCGCCGGAGTCCCCGAGCGATCTGTCCAGCAGGAGCTCATGTCCGCGTGGCCGTCCGTCCTCGTGTTCGCCGCCATCGCCGGCACGGCCGGTCTGGTGGGCGTGTGGCTCATGTGGCGGCACGAGACGTGGGCCCGGCGGCACACGTCCGAGCTCATTACGTTCGCCTCGGGGCTCCTGGTGGCGGGCTCGCTCCTTCACCTGCTCACGCGGGCGGGCGAGATGGCCGGGGAGCTTCCCGCCATGACGTGGGCCCTGGTCGCGTTCGTGACGCTGTACGTGTCGGAGAACCACTTCCTGCCCCACCCGCATGCCCGAATCGAGGAGGAGTGCGGGCACCTGCACGCGCACTCGGCCGCGGGCTTCGGGTGGGTGTCGATCCTCGGGCTCGCGCTCCACTCGGTGCTCGACGGGGTCGCCGTGGGGGCGGGGTTCTCGGCCTCGTACGTGACCGGGAGCGTGATCGTGGCGCTGGTCGTCTCCCACAAGCTGCCGGTCGGTATCGCATCGATGGGGGTGCTGTACCACGGCGGCGTGCCGCGCGGCAGGGCGGTCCGCTACAGCGCCGCCGTGGCGCTCGTGACGCCGGTCGCCGTGCTGGTCAGCTACGTATTCCTGCGGGGTGCCGGCACGCAGCTCATCGGCGTGCTGGTGGCGGCGGCGGGCGGCTCGTTCCTGTACGTGGGCGCCGCGGATCTGCTCCCCGAGGGCCAGGCGTCGGCTCCGGGGCGCAGCACGTTCGCGTTCCTGCTCGGGGTGGCGGTCATGGTGGTCGTGCTGCTCCTCGCCCCGCACGACGTCGTGTAGCGGATCGAGCTCGACCTGCGGACTCCGACGGCGCCACGTGGTTCGGAGACCGCGGTCGGGCGCGCCGGCTACTCCCCGAGCTCCATGACGTCGAACAGGTCGACGCGCCCCCGACCCCCGAACGACCCGTCACCGTTCCCGCCGCCCGGGGTGAAGGTGTCCGGCTCGGCCGGCCGGCGGGCGTGCCAGTCGGTCGCCCGCTGGTAGGCGGCGACCAGCGCGAGCAGCCGGTCCTCCTCGTACGGCGGCGCCCCGAGGAGCGCCCCGATGGGACGGGGAACGCCGACCGACGCCCCCTCGAACCCGATCGGGAACGCGATCAGGGGCAGACCGACCATGTCGAACGGGAAGGGCCGGGTCTGCGCCACGACATCGCAGCGCGTGAACAGGTCGTCCAGGATCCGGTGGAGCAGGATCAGCCGCGCCCGCTGCCCGCGCACGTACTCGGCGGCCGGGAGCAGGAGCCCGTTGATCCACGGGGAGAGCGACACGCCGAAGCGTCGCACGTCGGCCTTGAGCTCCTCGAGGAAGATCTCGGAGCGCTCCGGGAGCCGCACATCGTTGAACGCTCCGCCGGTCAGCGTGTCCCAGTCGCGCGGCGCGTCGAGCTCGACGATATCGGCTCCCATCTCCTCGAGGCGGGCCAGGAGGGCCCGCCGGGCCGCCGCGGTGGCCCGGTCGCGCTCCCTGGCGGCCCGCTCCCGGTCCGGCTCGTCCGGTGGCCGATCGGCCTCCCGCTCCTCGTCATCCGGCTCGTCGAGAAAGCCGGGGAGGATGCCGACGCGCACGGGCGTCGCGAGCTCCGGCGGGTCGTCGAAGCGGCCGACGGCCCCGATGTAGTCGGGGACGGAGGGGAGCCCCAGCGTTCGGGGGTCGGCCGGATCGGGCCCCGCCATGACCTGGAGCATGACCGCCGCGTCGCGGGCGTCGCGTGCCAGCGGGCCCACGTGATCGCGCGTGTAGGTGAGCGGGATGATGCCGTGGAGCGACACGCGGCCCATCGTGGGCTTGATGCCCGTGAGGCCCTGGGCGTTGGACGGGCTCGTGATCGAGCCGCCGGTCTGCGTCCCGGTGGCGGCGACGGCGAGCCGGCCCGCGACCGCGGTGGCCGACCCGCTGGATGACCCGCCCGGTCCCGCCCGGCGGTCGGCAGGGGACCACGCGTTCACGGTCGTGGCGATGCCCTCCGGCGTCGTGGCGGCCGTGGTGGCCAGCGGGCCCATCTGCGTCTTCCCGAGCAGGATGCCGCCCGCGGCGTGGAGCCGTGCCCACGCGGTGGCGTCGAAGGCCGGGACGAAGTCCCGGAAGATGAGGGAGTTCGCGGTCGTGGGGACGCCCGCGGTGAAGTAGTTGTCCTTGATCGCGAGCGGCATGCCGCGCAGGGCGAGCCGGCCGGGCGCGACCCCGAGCCGCCGTGCGTCGGCCAGCGCCGGCTCGGCCGTCACCGTGTTGAAGGCCTGGTACGCGCCGTCCCAGCGCTCGATGCGGTCCAGATACGCCCGCAGGAGCTCGAGCGGCGAGATCTCGCCCCGCCGGATGAGCGCGGCGGCCTCGACCAGCGTGAGATCGACCAGCGCCGTGGCCTGGATGGGGCCCGGCTCGGGCAGCCGCGGCACCGGGTGCGGCTCGAGGGCCGAAGCGCCCGTCCGCGCGAACGAGCCGGGCGCGAGGACGGCCGCCGCGCTGATCCGGCCCATGCGCTCGAGGAAGCGCCGGCGCACGAGCGCGCGGTGACTCACCTCGTCCACGCGGTCATCTCGGACGGATAGACCCCGGGAGGCGGCCCGAGCGGATCGAGCTCGAACGCGGCGATCGTCCCGGGAGTGCTCCGCAGGAAACGCCGTGCGGACGCGAGGATCCGACGTCGGTCGGCGGGGGCCTCGTCATCCCCCTCCGGCAGGACCGAGAGGTCCACACCGAGCGATTCGAGCCGCGCGAGGATCCAGGCATCGAGCTGTTCATCGGTGAGCCCGGACTCCTGCTCGGGTCGCCGTCCGGACGCTTCCTGATGCGGCATGCGTGTCGCGCTCCGGCTGGGGTGGTGACGTCGATCGCTGGCATCTTGGCGGGGCGATTGGATCCGCGCCACCGGGCGAGTCGCGTTGACAGCGCAATGACCGTGGGCTCTCATACTGCGGACGCCCCCGCGCGAAGAGTCTGTTCGCAGGTCGGGGCGTATCCCGGGATGGGGAGGATGACCATGGCTCACCGAAACGAAGCCGGCAGGCGGTTCGGCGCGGTGACGGGAGCCTTCCTCGCGCTGGCGCTCGTATGTGGCCAGGCGGTCGCGGGCCAGCACTCGCACGCGGACGGAGGCGACTCGCCTCTCTCGTGCGCCGTGTGCGCGTCCTCGCACCATGTGCCGGTCGTACCTGCCCCCCTTGCCCCCCTGGCCGTCGTGCGGACGGTCGAGTTCGTCGCGCCCGCGGTCATGCCGCGTGTCGCGCCGCGACCGGTCGTGAGGCCGGTTCGCCGCTCCCGGGCCCCGCCCGCCGCCCTCTGACGCTCCGACTTCCAATCGCGTGACCGGACGCGGCGCCCCCTCGGGGTCGTCGTGCTCGAGCCGTTGCGTGGTGTGGCCCCGTCGGGTCGCGCCGCCCATTCGCCATCCCTCCGGTCACGGACGCTGGTGCGCGCCCGGCGACCACCCGCAGACGTCGGCGTCGGGCCACGGACGACAGAGAGGAAACGATGGGAACCACTCTACGCAGGATCACGGCCCGCGCGGCCGCGCGGATCGCCGTGCTCGTCATGCTCATGGGAGTCCCCCCGCTCTCGGCCCAGCCGAGCGGCGGAGTGCGCGTGCACGTGACCGACAGCGAGGGAAGGCCGGTCACTGACGCGGATGTCCGCGTGCTGTCGCTCGGCCGGACGGCGCACGTGACGGCGGAGGGGACCGCGAGCTTCGACGCGGTGCCGGAAGGAGACTACCTCGTTGAGGCGGTCAGCCCCCGGGCGGGACGCGGAGTCGCGCAGGCGCGTGTTCAGCGCGGGACGACCGTGGAGGTCGTGATCACGGTGTCGCGCTTCTTCCACGGGCAGGAGATCGTGGTGAGCGCGGGTCGCGAGGCGCTGCAGGCCGATCTGTACACGGCGTCCAGCGTGAAGCGGGGCATCGACCTGAGGGCCGCCGCCGCGCCCACCCTGGGCGAGACGCTGGCCGACGAGCCGGGCGTGACGTCCACCTATTTCGGCCCGGGGGCGTCGCGTCCCCTCATCCGGGGCTTGGGTGGCGACCGAGTTCGTCTGCTCGAGAGCGGCGTCGGATCCGGCGACGCGTCGGACACGAGTCCCGACCACGCCCCGAGCATCGAGCCTGCACAGGCGGAGCGGATCGAGGTCATCCGCGGTCCGGCCACGCTCCTCTACGGGAGCGCGGCGATCGGCGGCGTCGTGAACGTGGAAGACGGACGGGTGCCGAGGGAGGGCACGCCGCACCCGCTCACGGGGAGCCTGCTGTTGCGCGGCGGCACCGTCGCGAACGAGCGGAACGCGTCCGGGATTCTGAACGGCTCCACGGGCCGGTTCGCGTACCACCTTGGCGGGCTGTGGCGGAAGACCGACGACTACGCGATCCCCGGCTTCGCGTCGGTGAACGCGGTCGCGGACGGCGTCCCGGAGTCGGAGCGGGGATCGCTGTTCAACAGCGCGATCGAACAGACGCGGTTCGCCGGCGGGCTCTCCTACGTGGGCGAGACCGGGTTCCTGGGGGCATCGTACTCCGGCTACGACAGCGACTACGGCGTCCCGGTCCAGGAGGAGGAGGGGAACGTATCGATCGACATGAAGCAGCGGCGGGTGGACGCCGAGTCCGGGTGGCGATTCGGAAACCGCTTCCTGAAGGGTGTCAAGGCCCGGTTCGGTCTCGCCGACTACCGGCATTTCGAGGTCCTCACGGACCCGGACACCGGCGACAGGGCCATCGACACGCAGTTCTACAACAACGAATGGGAGGGACGTCTCGAGCTCCAGCACGCGATCGGAGGATCGGTGAACGGCGCGGTCGGCGGGCAGATCTCGAGCCGCGACTTCAAGGCGGTGGGGGAGGAAGCGTTCGTCCCTCCCACGGAGACCGACCAACTGGCGTTCTTCCTCTACGAGCAGGTCGACCTGGGCTCCGCCGTGAGCGTCCAGGGCGGCGCCCGGGTCGAGCACCAGAAGACGACCAACGTCCCCGACGCGATCGACCGCACCGATGAGGGCGTGTCGGCGTCGTTGGGTCTCGCGTTCTCGTTGTCGGACCAGATTTCGCTCGCCCTCAGCGGTTCCCGCTCCGTCAAGCTCCCCAACGCGGAAGAGCTGTTCGCCAACGGGCCGCACGTCGCCACCGACGCGTTCGAGATCGGAGATCCTGACCTCGGGCAGGAGGTGGGGTACGGCGCGGAGGCATCCCTCCGGCTGCTCGCCGATCGCGTACACGGCGAGCTCACCTTCTTCGTGAACTCGTTCGACGGGTTCATCGACGAGTCGCTGACGGGGGAGGTGGAGGACGGGCTCGAGGTGGTGCGGTTCACGCAGGCCGATGCCCTGTTCACCGGGTTCGAGGGCCGGGTGGAGGTCGAGCTGTACCATGCGGCCGACACGCACGTCGCGGCCGACGTGTGGGGAGACTACGTGCGGGCCAGGCTGAGGACCGACGATTCGCCGCTGCCCCGCATCCCCCCGCTCCGCTTCGGCGGTGGTCTGGGGTACACCGGGGCAGCGCTCAACGCGCACGTGGGGGTGAGCCGGACGACAGAGCAGGATCGGGTGGCCGCCTTCGAGGACCCCACGGCCGGGTACACACTTCTCGACGCGCGCGTCGGGTATCGGCTGTTCCAGGGGCGTTTCGTGCACGACATCGTGCTGTCCGGCTCGAACCTGACCGATGAGGAGGCGCGCAGCCATACCTCGTTCCTCAAGGACCTGGTGCCGCTTCCCGGGCGGGAGGTGCGGCTCACGTACCAGATCAGCTTCTGAGACGGCGGACGAGGAGGGGCGGCGATGCCGAGCGGCCAGGCTCGCGAGCGCGGAGTTTGCCCCGGCACGGTCGCTGCTGTAACGTTCGGTGCAACGGATGTGAGGTCGTATTTTTTGAGCCAACACTTGCCCGTAGAGTCTCTGATCCGCCGGCGGACGTCACGCCCCGTGTGGGACGGCGAAACACCGGTGGGAGGGGGCGAACCGTTACCGGAGGGCTTCAAAAAATCACCTCGCATCTGCTTCTACAGGGGGGGTGACCTACGGGTCGCCCCTTTTGCATCCGGCAGTGCGACCCGCCGTATTCCTCCAACAGGCTCCTGAAGTGACAGAAGACACCCTCGCACACAGCCGCCCGTCCCGACTCGATGGTGACACCCCGGAGGGCAACGAGCTCGCAATGCTCGTGCGGAGACAGCTCGAGCTCCTCGGCGAGGATCCCGCCCGCGAGGGCCTCCAGCGCACGCCCGTGCGGGTCTCCGAGGCGCTGCGCTTCCTCACCCGGGGGTACGCCCGGACGGTCGAGGAGGCGATCGGCGACGCCCTGTACGACGAACCGCACGACTCCATGGTGCTCGTGAAGGACATCGAGCTGTACTCGCTGTGCGAGCACCACATGCTGCCGTTCTTCGGCAAGGTGCACGTCGCGTACATCCCCGACGGGCGCATCGTCGGGCTGAGCAAGCTGCCGCGCGTGGTCGAGGTGTTCGCGCGCCGGCTCCAGGTCCAGGAGCGCCTCACGGAGGAGATCGCCCAGGCGCTCGAGGACGTGCTCCAGCCGCAGGGCGTGGGCGTGGTGATCGAGGCCGTGCACCTGTGCATGATGATGCGCGGGGTCGAGAAGCAGAACTCGAAGACCATCACGAGCGCCGTGCGGGGCCTGTTCCGCCGCGACCACCGCACCCGCGAGGAGTTCCTGCGCCTGGCCCACTCGTCGCACCAGATCTGAAGCCCCGACCTCGCCCTGTTCATCGAGCTGACGGAAGCGCTCGACTGCCCGCGCTGCCGGGACGGATTCGGCCTCGTGGCGTTCGTCGGCGAGACCGATCGACGCCGCGTGCTGACCGGTCACCTGGGGTGTCCGCTGTGTGAGGTGGAGTTCCGCATCTCGGGCGGCGCGATCTCCTTCGGCCCCGACACCCCGGGCGCCGATCCGGCCTCCCCCGCGGACCCCGGGATGGCCGTCCGTGTGGCCGCCCTGCTGGGTCTTGGCGACCGGGGGGCGGTGGTGCTGCTCGGCCCCGGGCTCGCGGCCCTCGCGCCGGCGATCGCGCGCTCCGTCGAGCGGATCGAGATCCTCGTGTGGCCGGGCGAAGCCGAGGCCACGGCGCGGGGGGACCTCTCGGAGCTCGCGCGGGGCGTGAATCCCATCCTCGGGGCGGATCCGGGGTGCTGGCCCGTGCGATCGGGAGTCCTCGACGGGGTCGCGCTTCGCGAACACGCCCCGGGCCCGATCGCCGAGGCGGTGCGCGTCCTCCGCCGCGCGGGCCGTCTCGTCCTCATCGAGCCCGCCTCGGAAACCCTCGAGGATGTGCGAGGCCTCCCCGTCGAGGAGCTGGCGAGCGATTCGTCGGCATGGGTGGGACGGCGGCGCTGAGCGGTTTGCTCGCCCATCACCCCGGCGTCTAAGTTTGCGTGCGTTCGGGATCGGAGGGCGTCTTGCGGCGAGGGGACGAGCCGACGCCATGGACTGGTGGAAGTTCTGGGAGAAGCGGCCCCGACCGGGGCCGGACTACTACGAAGAGGGCGTGGCGCTCCTGGACCGGGAGCTGTACCACGACGCCCTGACCTCGTTCCGCCTCGCGCTCCGAGCCCGGCCCGACGACGCGGCCACGCACGAGCAGATGGCCGTCGCCTACACGCACATCGGGCTCCACGAGGAGGCATCGCGCGCGTATCGAAGGGCGCTCGAGCTCCGCCCCACGAGCCCCTCGGCCCACTACGGGCTCGCCTTCCTGATGCTCAAGAGCGGGCAGACCCCGGAAGCCGCGACCCACCTCAAGGCGTTCCTGTCGCACGCGCGTCCCGGTCGTGAAGAGGCGCGCCATCTCGAGCACGCGCGGAGAACGCTGCAGCGGCTGGGGGTCTCGCCCGAGGAAGCGTCCACCCCCTGAGGGCCGCATCCGGCGCCCGGCGTGCGTCCACCCCGCTCCCCGAAGGCTACCGCCCCGGCACGCTGGTCGACCTGTTCCTCGACGGCCTCGCCCGCCCGCGGGCCGAGGCCGCGCTGGTACGAGGGTCGAACGGATCGTGGCGCGCCATCTCGAGCGACGAGATCGGCGCCCGGGTACGCGAGATCGCCCTCGGGCTCCGGGAGGCGGGATTCGAGCGCGGCGACCGGATCGCCATCCTGTCGCACACGCGGCTCGAGTGGGCGCTGGCCGACTGGGCGCTCATCATGGGCGGGCTGGTCAGCGTGCCGATCTACCCCGTGCTTCCCCCCGACCAGGTCGAGCACATCCTCCGCGACTCCGGAGCGCGGGGCGTGTTCGTCGCGGATCAGGAGCAGCTCGACAAGCTGATGCTCGTTCGCGCCCGGCTTCCGGCCCTCGAGCGCGCATTCGCGTTCGACCCGTGTGAAGCCGGCTCGCGCGGCGACGAGCCGCTCACCCTCGCGGAGCTGGCGGGGACGACCCGTCCGCCCGAGCGCGCGGCGACGTACCTGCCGGACGCACGCGGGACCACGCCCGATGACCTCGCGACGCTCATCTACACCTCCGGGACGACGGGCCCCCCGAAGGGCGTGATGCTCACGCACGCCAACTTCCACGCCAACGTGGTGCTCTCGACGCGCGTGTTCCCCGTGGGGGCCGACGACCGGGCGCTGTCGCTCCTCCCCCTGGCGCACGTGTTCGAGCGCACCGTCGGGCACTACATCATGTGGAATGCGGGCGTCACGGTCGCGTACGCGGAGTCCACGCACACGGTAGCCCGCGACCTGCGCGAGGTCGCGCCGACCGTGATGGCCGCCGTGCCACGAGTGTACGAGAAGGTGCTCGAGCGCGCGGAGCACACGGCCCGCGAGGGCGGACCGCTCCGGATGGCGATCTTCTCGTGGGCGCGCCGCGTCGGCGAGGAGCGGGCGGCGCGGGAGCTGAACGGCGGCTCGCCGGGGCCGGGTCTCCGTCTCCGGGCGGAGCTCGCCGACCGGCTGGTGTTCCGCAAGCTGCGGGCGCGCACGGGGGGACGGATCCGGTACTTCCTGAGTGGTGGGGCGGCGCTCTCCCCCGCCGTGGCGCGCTTCTTCTACGCGGCCGGTCTGCCCGTGATCGAGGGCTACGGCCTCACCGAGACGTCGCCGGTGCTCACCTTCAACCCGGTGGATGCGGTGCGCATCGGGACCGTGGGGCGCCCCGTGCCCGGCACGGAGATCCGGCTGGCCGACGACGGCGAGATCCTCGCGCGCGGCCCGCAGGTGATGAAGGGCTACTACCGGCGACCCGAGGCCACCGCGGAGACCATCGACCCGGACGGGTGGCTCCACACCGGCGACGTCGGGGAGCTCGACGCGGACGGCTACCTGAGCGTCACGGATCGGAAGAAGGACCTCATCATCACCGCATACGGGAAGAACATCGCGCCCGGGCCGATCGAGGAGAGGATCAAGCGCGACCCGCTGGTGGCGGAGGCGGTCATGTTCGGGGACGGACGCAAGTTCCCCATCGTCATCGTCGTCCCCGAGCCCGAGGCCCTGAACGCGCGGCTCGGAGCACCCGCTGGAGCGGGACCCCGCGGCCCGGCGCAGGCCGAGGCGGCCCGCGAGCTCGTCTCCCGGGCGGTCGAGGAGCGCTGCGCCGGCCTGGCCCGGCACGAGACGCCCCGCGAGGTGCTGGTGGTCGACGGGCCGTTCAGCGTGGAAGGCGGCGAGTTGACCCCGACGCTCAAGGTGAAGCGGCGCGTGATCGCCGAGCGCTACGCGGCCGAGATCGAAGAGGTGTACGAACGTGCCGAGCGCGAGGCCGCGCCCCCGGCGGAGCGGGACCGATGACCGGCGTGCGGGTGGTCCTCGTCAGCGGACCGGACATCGAAACGCTCGCGGCGCTGGCCCGCACGCTGGTCGAGGAACGCCTGATCGCGTGTGCCAACCTCGTGGACGGCGTGCGCTCCATCTTCCGCTGGCAGGGAGCGGTCGAAGACGAGCGCGAGGCGCTGGCGATCCTCAAGACGACGGCCGATCGGCTCGAGGCCCTGAGCGCGCGCGTGGCCGAGCTTCACCCCTACGAGGTTCCCGAGGTGCTCGCGCTCCCCGTGCTGGAGGGGGCCGAGGCCTACCTGGAGTGGGTCGCGGGATCGGTGGAGCCGCCGCCCTGAGGGGCTACCGGGGAGCACGGCGCTCCGACTCCGTCTCCGCCCGATACCACAGCCAGAAGAGGATGCCCGCCGCGATCCACAGGATCGTGCCCCCTCCGATCCGCATGATCAGCCCCGCGAGACGCTGGTCGTCCCGGGCCGACAGCGCCCCCACGGGTGGCGCCAGCTCGTAGGTGGCGTAGAAGGGCAGCTCGGCGAAGGTGAGGAACACGTAGGGCAGCGTCATGAGCACCGTGCTGGCGATGAGGTAGCCGATCTTCACGCCCCACGGGAACCTCGGTCGGTGCGGGACGGGGCTCGCGACCGGCCACCAGAACACCAGCCCGCCCGCGAGCCACGCGATGTCGAGCGCGAACGAGCCCCACTGGGACGACATGAGCCCGTCCACCAGCCCCGGCCAGTGGGTGGCGATCACGATCGTGTGGAACAGGAGGAGGGCGACGAGCGGGACGGTCAGGGCCCGGACGACGGGGAAGACGGCCGTGTCGCGCAGCCGCTCGAGCGCCCCGCGCGGCACGCCCGACAGAAGGAGGGGCGGCGCCACGAGCGCGACGAGCAGGAACTGCACCATGTGCACCCACGCCAGGTACCCCGAGCCGAGCGTGCCCAGGGGCCAGTCGAGCGCGATCCACAGGCTGACCAGCCCGGCGCCGCATCGGATCCGCTCGCCCGTCGTCGAGCGGTGGCGACGGGCCATCCCCACCCAGGCGACGAGGAGCCCCCCGACGAGGAGCCACACGCCCGGATAGGGCCGCCAGTCCCACGTCCAGGGGATGCCGCGGGCGGAGCACCACCACTGCATCGGGGGCGGCCCTCAGTGAACGGTGCGCCCACCCGGCGCCCCGGCTCCCTCGCCCGAACCGGCCACGCCACTCGCGGGCGCCACGGTGTCCTCGAGCGCGAGGAGCTGCCGGAGGTCGTGGCGCCAGTCCATCTGCCGGATCCCGGACGGATAGACGACACGGGCGCGTCCGTCGCCCGTGACCGCCAGGACCTGGGACGCGTGTCCGACGACGTACCCCCCGCGCCGCTCCTCGACCGCCTGCCTGACCGCGGGCGGCAGATGCAGGGCGCCCTGGATCTCGTTCACGCGCTGGATCGGACCCCGAAGCCCCACGAACGCGGGGTCGAACAGGTCCAGCCACTCGCGGATGCGCTCGGGCGTGTCCCGCTCCGGATCGGTGCTCACGAACACGACCTCCACCCGACGGCGTTGCGCATACGGGAGGTCGCCGAGCGTCGCGGCCAGGTTCGCGAGGTGCACCGGACACACGTCCGGGCAGTTCGTGTACCCGAAGAACAGGAACGTCAGGCGCCCCGTCGTCTCCTCGCGGAATCGGTACGGCCGCCCCGACGTGTCGGTGAGCGAGAAGTCCGGGACGTCCAGGGGTTCGGGGAGCTCCACGCCTCGCCAGCCCTCGGCTCCCTCGCGGCGGTCGATGGCCGCGTCCGAGCAGGCGAACAGGGCCGCGCCCGCCAGGATCGCCGCCGCCACCGTGTGCCCCCGGGTTCCGACACCGTGTCGCATCAGCTCCCCATCACCGTGTTGATGATCACCAGGATCACTCCGATGAACGCGCCGAGGATGTACCCCAGACGGACGATCAGGTCCAGCTCTCGCTGACTGATGTCGCGCACCAGGCTCTCCAGCTGACGGAGCGGGAAGGTCTCGATCTTGGCCGAGATCCGGTCGGCGATCCGGATGCGTCCGGCGACCTCCGGGACCTGGCGGGCCACCCACTCCCAAGTCGGCGGGCCCAGCGTGTCGGCCAGACGGAGCGCCGTGTCCTCGCGCAGGAAGCGGTCGACGCGTCCGATCGGCGTCTCGAGAATGCGGTCGGCCACCGGCTCGGTCACCGATTCGAACAGCGCGCGCCCGGGTTCCGAGCGGAGCCCCGCGGCGACCCAGCCCGCCACCCGCTCGGTGGGAACCAGCCCCAGCACGTCCGCCCACGTCCGCTCGCCGAGCCGGCCGACCGCGCCTTCGAGCTGATCGAGCAGGAACGCCCGCGACCCCGGATCGCGCGCGGAGCGCAGGAGCCACTCGGTGATCGACCCGAGGGCGGCCTGGACCGGCGGGTCGTCCGTGTCGCCGAGCACGGCCGTGGAGGGGCGGCGGAGGAACTCGACGATCCCGTCGTTCACGTTGCGGGCCATCGCGTCCTGCACGTCGGGCTCCCGGAGGACCTCGCCGAGCCGATCGGCGCCCTCCGCCTCGAGCGTCTCGAGCACCCTTGTCACCGTGTCCTGGGTCACGATCAGCTTGGCCACCACGCGCTGGTGGAAGCGGAGATCGCTCATGAAGCGATCGAGCAGCTCGCGCACGAGACGCTCGACGCGATCGCGCGTGTCGGGATCCTCGAGCAACCGCCCGAGTCGCTCCATCGCGACGGGCAGGTAGTCCTTGATCGCGTGCTCGAGGGCCGCCACCAGACCGGCCGGGATGAGCTCCTCGAGGGTGCATCCGGGCCGCAGGACGTGTTCGGCGGCCTGCCGGAGGTGCCGTCGCACCGTGCGCTCGAAGGCGTCGCTGTCGAGCAGCCGCGCGAGCCAACGCTCGACGGTGTCGCGCAGCGCGGCCACGCGGGCCTCGTCGAGGGAGCTGGACACGGGCTCGTCCCGGATCTCCTCGATCACCTGATCGAGGAGATCGCGCGCATCCGCCTTGAGTTCGGGGGACTCGAGCGCCTCGAGGAGGATCTCGCGTCCCTCGGCCATGAGATGGAGAATGAGTCCCCGCACCTCGGCGACCGCCGCCTCGGGGAGGAGGTCGGCCAGCGACGGTTGGTCGCCGACCACCAGCTCCACCGCCAGCTCGCGCAGCCGGGTCTGGAAGGCCCCCTCGAGCTCCTGGAGCTCGGACGCGATGTCGGCGGGGGTGAGCAACGTGCCGCCCACCACGCGCCCGATCGAGTCCGCGAGGCGCTTCTGGTTCTTGGGCACCGCGCCCTGGAGCCACGACACGGCCCGCCCGAGGAAGCGAGGCGGCTGGTACGGGTGGAACAGCATCCACACGGCGATCCGATTCGTGATGCCTCCCGCGAAGGCGCCGAACAGGACCGTGAGCGCCGCGCGTGGCCAGTCGACCTCGAACGCCATCAGGGAAGCGCGAGCGGGGCGGTCGCCCCCACGAAGCGGTACGTGAGGCCGTCGGCCACCAGATCGCACTCGATGCGGAATGCCGGCACGGGCCCTTCGGTGGGGCTCGAGACGGCCCGGATGACGCCGCTCAGGCTGGCGGCCGGAATGTCGAACGTCCAGCGGCGCGCGGGCGTCCCCTCTGCCGCCGCCTCGGCCTCGAACGTGACCGCGTCCCACACGGCGACGCCCCCGTGCAGCCACGTGCGGGCGATCACGGGTTGCTCCGGCCCGTCGCCGGCCTCGATCAGGAGCCCGTTCCCGGCCGAGTCGGCGAGCACGAAGGTACGGGACTCACCCGTCTCGGCCGGGAATCGGGTGGCCCGCGCGGCGCGCCGGAAGAACAGGAGGCCGCCGGCTGTCCGCTCACCGATGGCGAGCGCCGCGACCCCCAGGGACTCGCGTTGTCCGGTGGGCCCCGTCCATGCGGATACCTCGTCGCCCGCCACGAGGGACAGCCGGCCCTCCGGCGTCGAGAACCCGAGGCCCTCCACCTCGCGCGAGTCCCCGACGCGCACCGTCATGCCGGGGGCCGGGAGGATGCGCCACGCGGCCCGAGGCAACGGGAGCGTGTCGCGCATCCGGGACAGGACGCGCCACCCCCCGGAGTCGCCCCACCAGGACGAGTAGTCGCGCACCAGACGCTCCGGATCCGTCTCCTGGTCGAAAGACGCGAACAGGACGCTGCCGTCGCCCCCGGCGAACACGAGGTCGGTGAGGTAGCGGGCGGGCGCGATCGCGGTCGTGGCGCCGCTCGCGGAGTCGACCGGCACGGGCGTGCCGCGACGCGGCGTCGCGTCGCGGCACCCGGAGGCGAGGGCGAGCAGGGGGAGAAACGCGCTCGCGGACGGGATCCGGCGCCCTCGAGCGCTCATCAGCTGGGGGCCGAGGGGTCCCCCGGTAGACGGCGCGCGCGCGAAGCGCCGGCTCCCGACTTGGAAGGCGAGAGCCGGTTCCCGATGCCGACGGCCGCGTCGAGACGGCCGAGAAGACCCTCGATCCGCCGCCGATTCATCCCGAAGTCCCCCCGCCCGACCCGCGAACGCGACAGGACCTCGACGCGCGTGAGCCCGTTCTCGTCCAGCGCCACCCAGATCGTCATGTCGTCCACGAAGCGGAGCACCGCCGACCGGCAGGAGACGCTGATGATTCCCAGCTCCTCGTCCTTGTGATCGAGCGTCCAGCGCGCGCGCGACTCGATGTCGGACAGCAGATGATCCCACACGCGGGCGAACGCGACCTGATAGACACGACCCTCGGGGCCATCATCGCGCCGGGTGTCCGACGCGTTCGCGGTGAGCCAGCGACGCAGGGTCTCTCTCCAGACCGGCGCGGATCCTCCGGGGCTCAATGGCCGCGAGGAGGCCGGGGTTCCGGCCCGGATTCGGTTGACCGTCTCGGTCGGGTCCGGGTACGTTCTCCCCCGCGCGGGCTCGAGCCGGCGGGGTCAAGAACCGCGGCCCTCGAGACCGACGACCTCCATGCAGACGAACGGCTGAACATGCAGGCCATAATACCGTTGGCGGGGAAGGGTACAAGAGTACGACCCCACACCCACACGCTCCCCAAACCCCTTCTCCGGGTCGCGAACCGGCCGGTGCTCTCCTACGTGGTGGAGCAGCTCCTCGAGGTGGGGGTGGATGAGATCATCGCGATCACGGGTCACCTCGCGCCCCAGATCGAGGCCTATCTGGACGTGGAGTTCCCCGATCTTCCGGTGCGCTACGTCGAGCAGGCGGAGCAGCGCGGGACCGCGGACGCCATCGGTCTCGCCGAACCGTTCGTGACGGGTCCCGTGCTGATCGTATTCGTCGACACGCTGTTCGACGCGGACTTCGGGCTCATCCGCGAGCGGGCCGACGATTCCGGCATCGTCTGGGCGAAGGAGGTCGAGGACTATCAGCGCTTCGGCGTCGTCGTCACGGATGAGGACGGGTACATGGTCCGCATCGTCGAGAAGCCGAGCGAGCCCATCTCGAAGCTGGCCAACATCGGCGTCTACTACATCCGGGACTACGAGCTGATGTTCGAGGGCGTGCATCATGTGTTGGCCCAGGATCCCAATCTCGGCGAGTACTTCCTCACCGATGCGTTCCAGTACATGATCGATCGCGGCGCTCGTCTCTATACGGCCGAGGTCGGCGGTTGGTTTGACTGCGGGAAGCCGGAGACGGTGCTCGAGACCAACCTCGCGATGCTCGAGCGGGGGCACGGGCAGGTGCCGGATTCGCTGCACCGGAGCGTCTCGGTGACGGGACCGGCGGCGATCGCGCCGGACGCGGTGGTGCGGGACACCGAGGTCGGGCCGAACGTGAGCATCGCCGCGGGGGCCGTCGTGCGACGCTCCCGGCTGCGCGATGCGATCATCGGCCGGGAGGCGGTCGTCGAGGAGTGCGATCTGCACGACTCGCTGGTCGGGGACCACGCGGTGCTCCGGGGAGTACGGGGTGTGGCGAACGTGGGGGACCACTCCCGCGTCGTGGGTGAGGGCGCCTGACCGTTCGCTCCCGGGCAGGCCGTTGACCGCGAATCGGGGGATGTGCGGGCGTTGAACCGCTACGAACTGATCCACGACTGGAACCGCCGTCCCGGGTGCTTCGACTACACGACCGTGGACGTCGAGCTCGACGACGAGACCCTGCGGGACGGGCTCCAGAACCCGTCCGTCCAGGACCCGCCCATCGAGAAGAAGATCGAGCTCCTCCACCTCATGGTGGAGCTCGGGATCCATGCGGCCGACATCGGGCTCCCGGGGGCCGGCCCGCGCGCCTATGAAGCGGTGCTGGCCCTCGCGCGGGAGATCGCCTGCCACCGCCTCCCGATCGCCGCCAACTGCGCGGCGCGCACGGTTCGCGCGGACATCGAGCCGATCGCGCGTGTCGCGCAGGCGACCGGTCTCCGCATGGAGGTGGGCGCGTTCATCGGGAGCTCCCCCATCCGACAGTACGCGGAGGGATGGGATGTGGATCGCATCCTGGCTGCGACGCGGGAGGCGATCGAGTTCGCGGTGGGCGAAGGGCTCGACGTGATGTACGTGACCGAGGACACGACACGCTCGCGTCCGGAGGACCTCCGGACGCTGTACACGGCCGCCATCGAGGCGGGAGCACGCCGCATCTGTCTGGCGGACACGGTCGGGCACGCCACCCCGCACGGCGTCCGACAGCTCGTGCGGTTCGCGCGCGAGCTGGCGGCGGAGAGCGACGAGGACATCCGGATCGACTGGCACGGGCACCGCGACCGCGGGTTCGGGCTCGCGAACGCGTTCGCCGCGATCGAGGAGGGCGTGGACCGCGTCCACGGAACGGCGCTGGGCATCGGCGAGCGGGTGGGGAACGTGGAGATGGACCTCCTGCTGGTGAACTTCCGGCTGTTCGGCCTGCTCGATCGCGACCTCACGCGTCTGCCCGACTACTGCCGCGTGGCGGCTCAGATGTGCGGGCTGGAGGTGCCCCACAACTACCCGGTCGTGGGCGAGGATGCCTTCCGCACCGGAACGGGGGTACACGCCTCGGCGATCATCAAGGCCATCAAGAAAGGTGACCGGTGGCTGGAGGACTGCGTCTACAGTGGCGTGCCGGCCTCCATGGTGGGCCTGGAGCAGCGCATCGAGATCTCGCCCGTCTCGGGACTGAGCAACGTCCGGTTCTGGTTGTCGAAGCACGGATACGACATGTCGGACGAGGCGTTGTGCGAGGCGGTGTTCGCGCTCGCCAAGCGGTGCGATCATACGCTGTCACGGGGGGAGATCGAGGCCGAGATCGCCCGGGTGGAGCGGGGCGAGGTCTGACCACGTGCGGACGGGAAGGCGAGGGAGAGGGATGAGCGAGCGATGCGTGGGGGTGGTGGTGCGGGGTGCGTGCGCCGCCGTACTGGGAATGGGCGCGTGGACGGCCGCGGTCGGCGACCTCGGGGCACAGGAACCGCAGCGGATCCCGACCATCCCGGCCGGTGTGCCGGCCGTCGTGCTCCCCCTCCAGTCGGCGCGGCCCACGGCGGGCGGCGCCTGGCCCGGGGGCGGTGCGAACGAGCGCTCGGCGATCGATCAGTTCGACGCCGAACTGGCGTTCGCGCTCGGCGAGGAGGAGGGGGCGCGGAGCTGGGCCCTGCCCGGGGACGTCGAGGATCGCCTGGCGAGAAACCCGATGATCCGCGTCGATGCCGCCCGGCTCGCGTACCACGGCCTGCTGCGGGCGCCCGAGGATCGTGCCCAGATCTACGAGCCGCTGCACAGCCAGCTCCGGCAGATCGCGGCCCTGTTCGATGCGCGCATCGTCATCCTGCCGCTGGCCATGTGGTACGAGCCTCCGACCGAGGAGGCGCGGGCCGCCGCGGCTGCCGCGGGTCGCGCGGAGCCGCTCGAGGGCCGCGCCGTGGTGCTGACCGCGATCATCGACATCCGCCGGAGCGCCGTCCTGTGGCACGGCCTCATCTGGGGCTCGGAGGCCGAGGCGCCGGCGCGCGAGGCGCTCACGACCCTGGCGCTGAGGGCGGCCGCCCAACTGGCGCCCTCCTGACGGGCCTGCCCATGCACGACGTGACGCTCATCCCGGGCGACGGCATCGGTCCGGGCATCACGGAAGCGACCGTGGCGATCCTCGAGGCAGCGGATGCGCCGATCGCGTGGCAGGAGCACGTGGCCGGGCTGACGGCCATGGAGTCGGTGGGCGAGCCGCTCCCGGGCGCGACGCTCGAGTCGATCGAGACCACCCGCGTGGCGCTCAAGGGCCCGCTCACCACTCCCATCGGGTCGGGCTTCCGCTCGGTCAACGTGGCGCTGCGCAAGCACTTCGACCTGTTCGCCAACGTCCGGCCGGCCATCACGCTGCTCCCGGCGGCGCGCTATCCGGACGTCGATCTGGTCATCGTGCGCGAGAACACCGAAGGGCTGTACGCCGGCATCGAGCACTTCATCGGGATGGAGAACGACCCGCGCGCCGTAGCCGAATCCGTCATGCTGATCACGCGCTTCGGGTCGCGGCGCATCGTGCGGTTCGCGTTCGAGTACGCGCTGTCGCACGGGCGCGAGAAGGTGACCCTCGTCCACAAGGCGAACATCCTCAAGTACACCCAGGGCCTGTTCCTCGATGTCGGGCGGGAGATCGCGAAGGAGTACGAGGGACGCGTCCGGTTCGACGACCGGATCGTCGACAACACGGCCATGCAGCTCGTGCTCGATCCGTACCAGTTCGATGTGATCGTCACGGAGAACATGTTCGGCGACATCCTGTCCGACGAGGTCGCGGGGCTGATCGGCGGCCTCGGGTTCGCGCCCGGGGCGAATCTGGGCGAGAACGCCGCGATCTTCGAAGCCGTGCACGGGTCGGCCCCCGACATCGCGGGCCAGGGGATCGCCAACCCCACCGCGCTCCTGCTCGCCGCCTGTCTGATGCTGGACCACCTGGGCGAGGCGGCCGTCGCCGACCGCGTCCGCCCGGCGCTACGCGACACGCTGACCGCGGGAGCGTGCCTCACGCCGGATCTCGGAGGGTCCGGGAGCACCCGGGAGTTCGCCGATGCCGTCATCGCCAGGCTCTAGCCGCGCACGCCGGTGAGCGCCGACCCGCACGTCGACCGACCCCCGGAGCCGGTGCACTTCCAGGGCGCCCCGTGCGACGCGTGCGGCCGGGTGTTCCCGCGCGAGGCGCTCGACGACGACCGCTGGTGCGACGCGTGTCGGCCCCGCATGGAGCGACGTCTGCGGGTGGGGCGGCACGCGATCGCGCTCCTCGTCACGCTCCCCTTCGCCGTATGGATCTGGCGGCTCGAGAAGCTCGACACCCTGCCCGCCGCCGCATGGCTGCTCCCGCTCGCGGCCGCGTACTATCTCGGCTTCCGCATCGGACGCGAGGTCGTGAAGGGCTACGTGCGCTGGCGACGCGCCGCCCCCCCGGGATGAGGCGCGCGGCCCGTCCGTCCGGGATCGAGTTGCCCATCCTCGTCCTCGCCCTGATGTTCGGCATCGTGCCGGCCCCGAACGCCGAGGGCTACGGGGGACCGGTCGCGATCCTCGGAGGGGCCCTGGCCGTCGGAGGAGCCTGGCGGTGTCGCGCGCGGTTCCGGCGCCCACCGGACCACGAAAAGATCAGGGAGAGCTGAATACATGAGCTTCGAGGGCGTGGACTACTTCGACGTCGGGGCACTGCTGACGGAGGAGGAACGGGCGGTTCGGGATCTCGTCCGCGACTGGGTCGAGAGCGAGATCGTCCCGATCATCAACGAACACTACATCACGCGGCGCTTCCCACGGCAGCTGATCCCGCAGATGGGGGAGCTCGGATTCCTGGGCGCGAACCTGCCCGAAGAGTACGGCTGCGCCGGTCTGAACAACGTCGCCTACGGGCTCATCATGCAGGAGCTCGAACGCGGCGACTCCGGGTTGCGTTCGTTCGTGTCGGTGCAGGGCGCTCTCGTCATGTATCCGATCTTCGCGTTCGGCTCCGAGGAGCAGCGTCGCGCGTGGTTGCCCCGGCTCGCCACCGGCGAGGCGATCGGCTGCTTCGGGCTCACCGAGCCGGACTTCGGATCCAACCCGGGCGGCATGATCACCCGCGCTGTCCGGGATGGGGAGGAGTGGGTCCTGAACGGCGCCAAGATGTGGATCACGAACGGATCGATGGCCGATGTGGCGGTCGTGTGGGCGAAGACCGGCGACCTGGACGACGTGAGCTCCATCCGCGGCTTCATCGTGGAGACCGACCGGAAGGGGTTCTCCGCCAGGGATCAGGAAGGGAAGCTCTCTCTGCTCGCGTCCGACACCTCCGAGCTCGTCCTCCAGGACGTGCGCGTCCCGGCCGACAACCTCCTGCCGGGGACCGCCGGGCTCAAGAGCCCTCTCATGTGCCTCACCCAGGCCCGCTACGGGATCGCGTGGGGAGGGGTGGGAGCGGCCATGGCCTGCTACTGCGAGGCGCTCGAGTACGCGAAAAACCGCGTGCAGTTCGAGGGGAAGCCGATCGCCGCGACGCAGATCCAGCAGGTCCGCCTGGCCGACATGTTGACCGAGATCACCAAGGCGCAGCTCCTCGCCCTGAGGCTCGGGCGACTGAAGGACGAGGGGAAGATGACGGCCCAGCAGGTATCGCTGGCCAAGCGGAACAACGTGAACATGGCGTGCGAAACCGCCCGTGAGGCGCGCCGTCTGCTGGGCGCGAACGGGATCCTCGTCGAGTACGCCTCCATGCGGCACATGGCCAATCTCGAGTCGGTGTACACCTACGAGGGCACGCACGATATCCACGGCCTCATCCTGGGCCACGACGTCACGGGCATCGCGGCCTACAACTGAGCGCCGCGCGGGGCGCTTCTCCCGTCCTCTCCGATGGCCCGGTTCGTGCTCGATGCGTGCTTGGAAGCGGGGGGTCGGACCGGGGACGGGGCCGCTAAATGCTTGCACAATCACAGGGTAGGCGACCTCGCCGCCCAGCACTCCTCCACTCGCGGAGGGGATGCGAATGACGGATTGGATGCAGCACCCCGCGACCCTGCCGATGGCCATCGGGCTCCTGGGCGCGATGCTGTTCGTGTGGCGCAACTACCTGCTGCTCGGTCAGGGACGCCGCGATCTGGAGCGCAAGCGCCAGGAGCACGAGTCGCTGTTCACCCATAACATCGACGCGGTGGTCGCCGTGGACCCGGAGGGTGCCATCCAGAGCGCCAACCCGGCCGCGCAGGAGCTGCTGGGCCGGGCCGACCTGCTGGGCCGCCACTTCGCCGACCTGATCTCCCCCGCGGGACGAAGCCGCACGCTCTCCGCCCTCGAGGCGGCCCTCACCGGCATGCACAGCACCCTGGACACCGAGGTGATCCGCCCGTCCGGGGATCTGGCCGATGTGGAGCTCACCAGCGTCCCGATCGTCGTGAACAAGCGGGTCGTGGGCGCATACGAGATCCTCCAGGACACGACCGACCGCAGGCAGCTCGAGCGTGAGCTGGAGGACCGGGCGCTGCACGACTACCTGACCGCGCTCCCCAATCGGGCGCTGTTCACCGACCGGCTCACGCACGCGCTCCGCAGGGGACGGCGCGGCGGCGAGCGTGTGGCGCTCCTGTACGTGGATCTCGACCGCTTCAAGCCCATCAACGACCGCGCCGGGCACCGCGTGGGGGACGAGCTTCTGTGCGAGGTGGCCAAGCGACTCCAATCCCTCGTGCGCGACTCCGACACGGTGGCCCGACTGGGGGGTGACGAGTTCGCCGTGCTGCTCGAGACGGTGGACGGGGACAGCCAGGCCCTGACCGCCGCCGAGCGCATCGTGACGCTCGTGCGGGCCCCGGTGGTGGTGGACGACGAGGAACACCAGGTGGGGGCCAGCGTCGGGATCGCCGTGAGCTCCGAGGAGACCGAGGACCCGGAGCAGCTGGTCCACCAGGCCGACCTCGCCATGTACGAGGCCAAGCGACGGGGCGGGTTCCAGTTCCGCATGTACAGCCACGAGCTGGAGCAGGACGGATCGGATTGGGCCATCGAGATCGAGAGCGGGCTGCGGCGCGCGATCGAGCGCGACGAGCTGACGCTGGAGTATCAGCCGATCGTGGAGACCGGGGGCGCCAGGATCGTCGGGGTCGAAGCGCTGGTGCGCTGGAGCCACCCCGAGCTGGGCCCGCTGTACCCGGCGAGCTTCATCCCGATCGCCGAGAAGTCCTCGCTCATCGCCGAGCTGGATCGCTGGGTACTCGACCGGAGCTGCCGCGACATCCGCCGGCTGGTGGAGTTCGGGGTCATCAAGCCTCCGTTCTGTCTGTCGGTGAACCTGTCCGCACGGCACTTCGAGGAGGCGGATTTCCTGTCGGCGATCTCCACCATCATCCTGCGCACAGGCTTCGACCCCGAGCTGCTGCAGCTCGAGATCACGGAGAGCTCGGCCGGCGGAGACACGGCGAAGGTGCGCGCGCTCAAGGCGCTCGGCGTGAAGGTGGCGATCGACGACTTCGGGACCGGGTTCTCCTCGTTGAGCTACTTGCGGGACCTCGATGTCGACGTGCTGAAGGTGGACAAGTCGTTCGTGCTGGCCCTCGGGGCCGACCCGGCCTCCGTGGCGATCGTGCGCACGATCCTGACGCTCGCCGAGATGCTGGAGCTCGAGGTCATCGTCGAGGGAATCGAGGACCCCGTGCAGCTCTCCCACCTCGAGGATCTGGGAGGGAAGCTGGTGCAGGGGTTCTACTTCGGGCGTCCGACGGCCGCGGAATACCTGCCCGCCCTCATCTCCAAGGGTGTAGAGGCAGGGGCCGGCATGCAGCGCTCGGACAAGAAGCCGGAGGCCCCGCCCCGCAGGCGCTGGATGGAGAAGCTGCCCGGGATCGTCCCCCTCCCGCCGCGGAAGTGGGGGACCTGAGCCGCCGCGGGGGCCGTCTCAGGGCGCCCCGGAAGGAGTCATGCAGATCCGGGAGCCGCGGGCGGCCGCCTCCATGATCGACAGGACCTCGCTCACCGTGGATCGACCCCCATCCTCCTCGTACCACGCCATCTTGCGCTCCAGGAACTCTCGGTCCTCGAGCGCGGGTCTCGTCTCGAGGGCCCAGCGCTGGAGCTCCGAAGGTCGCTCAACCCAGCACCCGACCTCGTCGTAGCCCGGGTCGAGGATGAGGATCGTCGGGGTCGCCGTGCGATCGTCGGGGGTGCGGTAGGCGTCCATGACGTGGCGCCCCGTCTCGGAATCGACCACGCGCAGCTCCAGGCCGCCCACGCGCTCCGCGAGGAGCGCCAGGAACGGCACCGTGTTCACGGAGTCGGAGCACCAGTCCTCCGCGATAGCCAGGATCCGCCACTTGCCCTCGAGGGCCCGGGCGCGGGCCAGCAGATCCTCCGGGATGTCTCCCTCGCGGTAGTGTCGCAGCCAGAGCTCCCGTCGCTGCTCGGCGAGCCGGAGGAACTCCCCGAACTCGCGACCCGATCGGTACAGCGTCTCGAGACGGGGATCATCCGGCGGGTGGCCGGCGGCGGAGGCGGGAGGGGCTCCCGCCGGCCCGCAGGAGAGCGGAGCGGCGAGCATCGCCGCGAGGATGGGCGTGGTCATGTGGGTCCGGGGCTGAGGTCGACGAGAGACGGCGCGAGAAGCTAGTCGCGCTCTCGCCATCCGTCCACTGGGCGTTCCGCGCGGAATCGGGCGACTCGCCACACACGACCTGTCTCGGGGATCCCACAACCGGCGAACCGCCGGAGATCGCGCACGACACCCAACTCCATGATCGGCAATCGGTTACGGGCTTCCACCGGCCGGCGCGCGCTCCGTTCCGCCTCTTGCTCCAGGGAACCGCCGACCGACCCGACCCACCCACGCATCGAGAGGTCGACCCGATGGAAAACACCGTACCCCGTGCCGGCCCCAGGGGCCCGCACGGCTTCGTACCCATCGGCAGCCTCCAGCTCATCGCGCTGTCGGGAATCATCGCGGTGGGGGTCGGCAGCGGTCTGACGGCCGCCAACCAGAGAAGCGCGCTCGTGAACGGTGTGGAGCTCGTGGAGCTGGCGCACGCCGAGGCTCGCACCACCGCGCTCCGCACCGGGCGCCGCGTGACGCTCGAGATCGACCCGCGCACATCGCGTCTCCGGGTGGTGTTCGCCACCCTGGACCCGCCGGAAGCGACCCCCCTCGTACGCGAGGTGCGGCCCGAGGCCGTGTCGATTCGCACGCGTGCGACCGTCCTGTGCTTCGACGGTCTCGGGCGTCCGCTGACGGCTCTCCGGTGCACCCCCCACGCGGGGACCATCGAGGTGCGGACGCTCGCGGGCACGGCCGTGCTGACCCTCACGCGGGACGGTCGTCTGCTCCGCTGACGGGTGGCGCGGGGCGGCCCCGATCGTCGCCCGGGACTCTGGCAGGACCGGTTTCCACGCTGCACCTTGGGGGCGTTCCGGCCCCTGCTAGAACCGCATCACGAGGGAAACCATGGTCTCGCTCCGTCGTCTCGCCGGCGCGATCGCGCTGGTGTCGCTCGTCGCACCCGTCGTCGCCCTGACCGCGCAGCAGTTCACGCCCGATATGTACAAAAACCTCCACTTCCGCCACATCGGCCCGGTCGGAAATCGGGTGGCATCGGTGGCCGGGGTCGCCGGGGACCGGGCGACCTACTACGCCGGGGCGGCCACCGGGGGAGTGTGGAAGACGGAGGACGCGGGTCTCCACTGGCGTCCCGTGTTCGATGATCAGCCGGTGGCCTCGATCGGCGCGCTGGCAGTGGCGCCCTCCGACGCGGCCATCGTGTGGGCGGGGACCGGCGAAACGTCGATCCGCTCCAACGTGTCGATCGGGAACGGGGTGTGGAAGTCGACCGACGGCGGGGAGTCGTGGACGCACATGGGGCTGGAGGGCACGGGGCGGATCGGGAAGATCCTCATCCATCCCTACGATCCGGACATCGTGTACGTGGCGGCCCTCGGACACGCCTACGGGCCACAGCCGGGGCGTGGGGTGTACCGCACCACCGACGGGGGCGCGACGTGGGAGCTCGTGCTCCACGTGGACGAGGACACCGGTGCGTACGAGATGGTGTTCGATCCGGCCAACCCGCGGAAGATCATCGCCTCGATGTGGGATCTCGAGCTCAAGACCTGGAAGCGCGATTCCGGAGGGCCGGGGAGCGGGATCTTCATGACGATGGACGCGGGCGACACGTGGGAGCGGATCGAGGGGCACGGCCTCCCCACCGGGACCACCGGCAAGATCGCGCTGTGCATGTCGGCCGGGAGCTCCGACCGGGTGTACGCGCTGATCGAGACGAGCGACGGCGTGCCGATGGAGGGCGTCGAGACCGACACGGGCGAGCTGTGGAGCTCGGATGACGGCGGGCATGCCTGGCGTCTCGTCACGCACGATCACGATCTGGCCGACCGGCAGGCATACTACACGCGCTGTGGCGTGGCCCCGAACGACCCCGACGAGGTCTACTTCCTGTCGTCGAGCTTCAACTGGAGCCACGACGGGGGCGAGACACACGTGACCACCAACTACCTGCGCGACAAGTCCTCGCCGGGCTGGGACCTGCACGACATCTGGATCGACCCGACCGACGGCGACCGCTTCCTCATGGGGTTCGACGGAGGGGTCGCGATCACGGAGAACCGCGGCAAATCGTGGTACCGCGTGCAGCTCCCGATCGCGCAGATGTACCACGTCACGGTGGACGACGCGGTCCCGTACCACGTGCTGGGCAACCGCCAGGACGGGCCCTCGTTCCGCGGCCCCTCCAACACGCGCACCGGGGGGCTGTGGGCGAACGGGATCATCCCGCGCGGTGACTGGAGGGGGGTGGGAGGAGGCGAGAGCGGGTTCGCGACGCCCGATCCGGAGGATCCGAACATCGTGTGGTCGAGCGCCTCCGGATCCGGCGCCGTGGGCGGGATCGTCGTGCGTCACAACGTCGAAGCGGGCCAGTTCCGGGATGTGGAGGTGTGGCCGATGTCGACCGGCGGCTGGCCGGCGGAGGACCTCCGCTACCGCTTCCAGTGGACCTTCCCGCTGCTCATCTCGCCGCACGACCACAACACGATCTACGTGACCAGCCAGCACGTCCACCGCACCACGAACGGCGGGCAGAGCTGGGAAGAGATCAGCCCCGACCTGACGACGAACGACAAGTCGAAGCAGACGATCTCGGGCGGGCTGACCCCGGACAACATCGGCGTCGAGTACTGCTGCGTCATCTACGCGTTCGACGAATCCCCGGTCCAGCAGGGCGTGCTGTGGGCGGGCTCCAACGACGGGCTCGTGCACGTGAGCCGCGACGGCGGCGCGAACTGGGAGGACGTGACGCCCAACATCCCGAACCTGCCGCCGGACGGCGTCGTGCGGAGCATCGATGCGTCGCGCTGGGATGCGGGCAAGGCGTACATCACGATCGAGCACCACCAGGTGGGCGACTTCACCCCACGCGCCTACAAGACCGAGGATTACGGCCGCACGTGGACCTCGATCACGAACGGTGTGGACAACGATCCGGTCGACTACACGCGCTATCTGCTCGAGGACCCCGTGCGCCCGGGTCTCCTGTACCTTGGTACCGAGAGCACGCTGTACGTGAGCTGGGACGACGGCGCGCACTGGACGCCGTTCATGAACGACCTGCCCCACACACCGTTCTATGGCATCGTGATCCAGGAGCACTTCGACGACCTCGTGATCGCCACGTACGGGCGTGGATTCTGGATCCTCGACGACCTGGGCCCGATCCAGCAGATGACGACCGAGGTCGCGGCCTCGCCGGCGCACCTGTTCGACATCCGGGACGCGTACCGGTTCCGGCCCCTGACCGAGCCGATGATCATGTTCGAGGACTGGTCCAACGGCGAGAACCCGCCGAACGGCGCCGCGATCAACTACTGGCTGGGCGACGGCTCGCACGAGCGGGTCGAGCTGCGCATCCGCAACGCCGCCGGGGACTCCGTGCAGACCGTGAGCGGCGGCACGGAACGCGGGATCAACCGCGTGTGGTGGAACTTCCGCGGTGAGGGCCCGGCGCAGATCAAGCTGCGCACCAAGCCGCTCCACGCGGAGTGGTTCACGCTCCCCGAGGACTTCCGCTCCGGGGGCGGAGGCGGGTTCGGCGGGGGCGGCGGCGTCCTGCAGCCGCCCGGGACGTACACCGTCACGCTGCTCGTCGATGGCGAGGAGATGGGGAGCCGGTCGCTCACCGTGCTCAAGGACCCCGATTCGGAGGGCACCCAGGCCGACATCGAGGCCCAGACCGCGCTGGTCGAGGAGATCGTGGCCGACCGGAACCGGGCCGCCGGCATGGTGAACCGGATCGAGCTCATGCGGCGGCAGATCCTCGATCTCAAGCCGGTGCTCGAGGAGGCCGGGGATGCCGCGGAGGTGCTCGAGGCCGGGAAGGCGCTCGATCAACGTCTCATCGAGGTGGAGAGCGAGCTGATCCAGCTCGAGAACACGGGCGGCGACGGAATCCGGTGGCCATCGATGATCGTCGAGCAGCTGTCGTACCTGCAGGGATCGGTGGCCACCTCCGATTTCCGGCCCACCGACCAGCACCAGGAGGTGCACCGGATCCTCCGCCAGCGGCTCGGAGACGTCGAGAGCGATCTCGAAGCGGTCCTCTCGACCGATCTCGAAGCGTTCAACCGCATGCTCCAGCAGCGCGTCGGGCGAGTGATCACCACCCAATGAACCGGCCGGTGGGGATCGGCCGGACGGGGAGGGCGAGCGCGCACCGCGTCGTCGCCGCGGCTCGCGTGCTGCTCGCGTGTCTGGCGGCGGCTCCACCGGTCGCCGGGCAGGACGCGCCCCAGACGCAGACGGACGACTACACGCGCTACGAGCTCCTCGAGCCGGGGTCCGGCGCGTTCCGCATCTTCTACGACGTGAGTGCGACGACCCCGGGGGCCCGCTTCTACTACAACACGATCCGCGCGGGCGCCGAGGAGGTGGTGCACGGCGTCACCGACCTGTACACCGGCGAGCCGCTCGCGTGGGAGGTGGTGGACGGGCGACAGGCCCGAGCCGGCGGGCACCCGCGCGCGGCGGAAGACGGCCGCTATATCAAGGTCACCCTCTCGCGCCCCGTGCCGGCGGACGGACAGGGGCGCATCCGGATCGACAAGACGTACATCGACCCCGACAGCTACTACGTCGAGGGCGACGAGGTGGTGTTCTCCCGCTCGCTCGGCATCCGGCGGAACGCCGTCGTGCTCCCGCGGGGCTACGAGCTCGTCGAGTGCAACTACCCCTGCCAGGTGCGGCGCGAGGACGACGGCCGCATCGCGGCGAGCTTCATGAGCCCCGGACCCGCCGCGGTCCCCTTCCGCGTCCGGGGTCGGCCGCTGTCGGACCCGGGCGAGCATGCCCCGGCTCGGCGGGCTCCGGCCGAGGTCTGGGAGCGGAAGCCCGCGAGCGAGATCGCGGGCGCGCGGGTCGGGTGGGCGTTTCCCGAGCGGGCGTTCGAGGACCGGGACATCACATACTACCTCCTGTCGCCCGAGACGCACTCCTTCCGGCTGTACCACGACTACACGGAGACCCGGGCCGGCGTCGATCGCTACGTGAACGTCGTGCGGCCGGGGAGCCGGGCGACCGACCCCGCCGCGACGCTGCTCGACACCGGCGAATCGCTCGCGGTGGAGACCCTGCGCGGCGAGGAGATCGCGCGTCGTGGAGTCGATCTCGGCGAGGCCCCGACCGCGGACACCGAGGTGGTCCTCATCTCCTTCGAGCCGGTTCGTCCGGGGCACTCGGTCCGACTCCGGATTTGGGAGACGTACGCCGATCCCGGGCGCTACCGGTTGGTGGACGGGGACCTCGTATGGGACCGGAGCTTCGGCAGGGCGCGCGACACGGTCGTCCTGCCCGAGGGCTGGTACCTCACCGCGAACGCCATTCCGGGGCTGATCGACGAGCTGGACGACGGCCGGATCCGCCTCCGGTACATCAATCCCCGTCCGGACGAGATCCGCGTGTTCCTGATGGGACGACACCGGTAGACGGGCGCGGGGGCGCCACGCGGCCGCTAAACGGCGGGTGCCGTCCGGGTGTCCTTGCGGGAGGTGATGGACGGCCCCCCGCGACGGCGGGCGACCCGGGACCGGGGTTCGAGACGCACATGCGGATGCGATGGAAGAGGGGCAGTGGGGGGCTGGCCCTGGCGGCCGTCCTGGCGGGCTGCCGCGGAGGGGGCGACGCGCAGGCCCGCCCCGACCCGGCCGCCGGAGCCAGGGATCGGGTCACGCCGGTGGCCGTGGTGGGCGCCGAGCGGGGGACGATCACGCGCGCCCTGAGCGTGACCGGTACCGTGGAGCCGATCCGGGTGGTGGGCGTCAATGCGCGGCTCGGCGGCGAGATCCTCGAGCTCGCCGTCCAGGAAGGCGATCGGGTCGATCAGGGTCGGGTGCTGGCCCGGCTGGACGATCGCGAGCTCAAGGCCGAGCGGCGGAGCGCCGAGGCGGCGTACGAGGTCGCGCAGGCCGCCCTCCAGCGGGCCGAGAAGCTCCTCGAGGCGGAGATCGTCACGCAGGCCGAGTACGAGCGCGACCGCTCGGCGTTCGCGGCCGCCGAGGCCCGGCTCGATCAGCTCGACACCCGGCTCGAGTACGCGACCATCCGCTCGCCGCTGCGCGGCGTCGTGACCGAGAAGATGTGCGAGGTCGGCGACATCGTCGCGACGCAGGCGCGGCTGTTCACGATCGCCGACGTGTCGACGATGGTGGTGCGCGTGGCGGTGTCGGAGCTGGACGTCGTGGAGCTGGCGGCCGGGGACGAGGTCAACGTGACGCTCGACGCGCTCCCCGACACCCCGTTCACGGGCCACATCCGCCGCATCTTCCCGACCGCCGACCCCACCAGCCGGCTGGTGCCCGTCGAGGTGGCGCTCGGAGGTGACGGCGTCGCGCGCGCCGGCTTCCTGGCCCGCGTGACCTTCGACCTGGACGCGCGCGAGAACGTCGTGCTCGTCCCGCAGGCGGCGCTCCAGGGGGCGGGCACGCAGGAGTTCGTGTTCGTGGTGGAGGACGATCGTGCCGTCCGTCGCCCCGTGGGCTCCGGACTCACGTCGCGGGGCCTCGTGGAGGTGCGCACCAACCTCGACGAGGGCGAGCTCGTCGTGGTGTCCGGTCAGAACCTGCTCCGCGATGGGGCCCCCGTGCGCGTCGTGGAGCCCGCCGGCGAGCGCGCCACGACGCTCGAGGGCGCGCCGCAGGACAGCGAGTCGGCCACCTCGCCCGGAGGGTCCCGATGAAGCGCCCGGACGCGCACCGCGGCGTGTCGAGCTGGGCGATCCGCCGACCGGTGGGGACCATCATGCTCACGCTGGTCGCCCTCGTCCTCGGCCTGTTCTTCGTGTCCGGTCTGCCGCTCGACCTCCTGCCGCAGATCGTCTACCCACAGATCCGCGCCTCGGTGAACGAGCGCGGGGTGGAGCCGCAGGTGCTCGAGGAGACGATCGCCAAGCCGCTCGAGGCGTCGCTGGCCACCACCGAGGATCTCGTGCGTCTGGAGACGGAGATCCAGGAGGGCCGGGTTGCGATCAACCTCCACTTCGGCTACGGGACGGACATCGACTTCGCCCTTCAGGATGCGTCCAAGAACCTGGACCGGGCCCGCGCGCGGCTCCCGGAGGAGGCCGATCCACCGACCATCTTCAAGTTCGATCCATCGCAGGTGTCGATCTTCGAAGCGGCGTTCTCGTCACGCGCGAGGGACCTCATCTCGCTCAGGGACTGGGTGCAGTACCGGCTCCAGCCCCAGCTCCTGACCATCGAGGGCGTGGCCTCGGTCGACGTGTCCGGGGGACTCGAGCGCGAGGTCCAGGTGGTGCTCGACCAGGAGCGGCTGCGCTCCTACGGGCTCACGATCTCGCAGGTCATCGACGGGCTGTGGTCCGCCAATCAGGACGTCGCCGCGGGGCTCGTGTCCTCGCCGGATCGCGAGGTGGTCGGCAAGACCACCGGCAAGTTCAGGAGCGTCGAGGAGATCCGCGGGCTGCTGCTGGGTGTCCCCGGCGGGGGTCACGTTCCGTTGAGCGAGGTGGCCGATGTGCGCGACACGCACCGCGAGCAGCGGCTGTGGTCGCGGCTCGATGGAGTGCCGGCGGTCAAGATCGGCGTCCGCAAGCAGCCCAACGCCAACACCGTCCAGGTGGCGGAGGCCGTGGCGACCCGTCTCGACCGGCTCCGCGCCGATGGATTCCTGCCGCGCGACATCGTGTTCGAGACCATCCAGAACCAGGCGGACTTCATCCGCTCCTCGCTGACCTCGGTGCGGAACGCGGCCCTGCTCGGCGCCGGTCTCGCGATGCTCGTCGTGTTCCTGTTCCTCGGCTCGCTGCGCAAGACGTTCATCGTCGGTCTGGCCATCCCGATCGCGATCCTGGGGACGTTCGTGATGATGGGGATGGGGAACCTCACCCTGAACATCATGTCGCTGGGCGGGCTGGCGCTCGGCGTCGGTCTCCTGATCGACAACTCGATCGTGATGCTGGAGAACATCTTCCGGCAGCGGGACGAGGAAGGGGTCTCCGACCCGGAGGACGCCGCGCACGTGGGAGCGCAGGAGGTCCAGAGCGCCGTGGTGGCGGCCACCGCCACCAACCTCGCCGCCGTGGTGCCGTTCCTGCTCATCAGCGGTCTGGCCGCCATGCTCTTCCGCGAGCTCATCCTGACGATCTCGTTCGCCATCCTCGCGTCGCTGCTCGTGGCCCTCACCATCGTCCCCATGCTGTCCGCGCAGATGGCCAGGATCCGGTTCTCGAGCGGGCTGGCGAAGTGGCGTCCGATCGCCACCTTCCACGCGGGCGTGCGGTGGCTCAGGCGCGCGTACGCGGCCACCGCGCCCAGGGTCCTGCGCGTCCGCTACGTGGTGCTGGTCGTGGCAGGCGCCGCGACCGCAGGGTCGCTGTGGCTGGCGAGCGGCGTGGGCAACGAGTTCCTGCCGCAGGTGGACGACGGCAACGTGAGCGTCAACCTGCGGCTCGGGAGCGGCGTCTCGGCGCAGGAGACCAACCGGGTGGCGTACGAGGTCGAGGCCCTCGTGTCGGAGATGCCGGACGTGGCGCACCTGTTCACCACCGCGGGCGGGTTCCTGTTCGGGGCCTCGACCAGCGAGCGCGCCGGGTTCGGATCGATCACCGTGATCCTCGTGCCCGCCACCGAGCGCGAATGGAGCGCCGACGAGTGGGTGAGACAGCTTCAGGCGAAGATCGATGCCCAGTCGTGGCCCGGCGTGCAGGTGTTCGTCCGCCCGCCGCGCATCCGCGGTCTGCGGACCTCGACCGCCGGCTCGGCCGTGGCGCTCACGATCCAGGGCGACGACCTCGACGAGCTCGAACGTCTGGGCGAGGAGCTCACGCGACAGGTGACGGGCATCCCCGGTCTCGAGAACCTCGAGCCATCCACGGACGAGGCCACGCCGCAGGTGGCCATCGAGCTCGACCGCGAGCGGGCGTCGTATCTGGGTCTCGACGTCGGAACCGTGGGTGGCACGGTACGCACCGCGCTCGACGGGGCGGTGGCCACGCGCTACACGGAGGGCAACAAGGAGTACGACGTCCGCGTCATGCTCCCGCGCGACGCATTCCAGAGCCCCGAGGAACTGGGGTCGGTGGCCCTGTTCCCGGGGCGGGGGGGCGGCGCGCCGATCTATCTGCGGGACGTGGCGCGCGTCTACACGACGATCGCGCCCGGGAACATCCGGCGGGAGAACCAGAACCGCGTCCTGCGGCTCACGGGGGACGTGATCGGCGAGGTCGCCTCGGTGGGAGAGGTGAACGACTCGATCCGCGCCCGGCTGGCCGGCTTCGAATGGCCGGAGGGCTACAGCCTGCTGTACGGGGGCGAGGAGCAGGCCATCCGGGAGAACAACCGGCAGCTGGGGATCGTCGTCATGCTGGCCATCTTCCTCGTGTTCGTGGTCATGGCGGTCCAGTACGAGAGCGTCATCAACCCCCTGGTCATCATCCTGGCCATCCCGCTGTCGCTCATCGGCGTGGGCCTCGCGCTGTGGGTGACGGACACGCCGATGAGCGCCCCGGTGCTGCTGGGCGTGATCCTCCTCGCCGGGATCGTGGTCAACAACGCCATCCTGCTGGTGGAGTACGTCGAGCAGCTGCGCGGGGAGCACGGAGTGAGCCGCGAGGAGGCGGTCGTGCGCGCCGGAGTGGTGCGCCTGCGCCCCATCCTCATGACCACGCTCACGACGGCGTTCGGGATGATGCCCCTCGCCCTGCGGCTCGGGCAGGGGTCCGAGCTCATGCAGCCGCTCGCCGTGGCCGTGGTCGGCGGTCTGACGGTGTCGATGCTGCTCACGCTGTTCGTGGTCCCGTGCGCCTACCTCATCCTGCACGGGCTCGGAGATCGGCTCGGCGCCTGGCTTACGGGCGGGAGGCGGTCCTCGGCCATCGCCCCCGCCGATCCCGCCGGCATGGGACCCGCTCCCGGCACCGGCTGATCCGGCTCCCGCCGTTCCGCCGCCGCCGCCCGCCCTTGCGCGTAGTACTACTACATAGGTAGCATTACTACGAATGTCGGCGCGCGCGCACCGGCGTCGGCGGTGCGCGGGTCGGGAAGCCCCGGAACGGAGATCGGGATGGCGAGACGAACGCTGGGGATCACCACGGTGC
>Ga0315553_10000034_pt1 | contig 106346 bp, 87 predicted proteins | sample SalMarSW160140MG_FD_203099 | JGI IMG/M metagenome (GOLD analysis project Ga0315553, IMG submission 203099) | Salt marsh sediment microbial communities from the Plum Island Ecosystem LTER, Massachusetts, United States - Salt Marsh Sediment SW1601-40 ... | reverse complement strand
CGGGCGAGGCGCCGCGTCCACTGGTGAGCCCGCGCCAGGCCGGGTCCATCGTCAGCTCGAAGCGCCGGTCGTCGCGTCGCCGCAAGCCGTGCTGTGCCATCCGGCGCAGGGCCTCGGGCGTGGCGGCGGGGTAGGAGAGCGAGAGGGCGCGGGCATACTCCTCCACGGATTCGAAGACGGGCTCGAGGTTCGACTCCACGTCCTGGCGGATGCGCAGGCTGCCGCGCAGATCGACCTCAGGACCGATGTCGACGAGGACGAGGCCCGCGATCCGCCCGGGGTGACGACCGCCGAAGAGCGTGGCCACGCGTCCGCCGAGGGAGTGGGCCACCAGCACCAGCCGCTCGATCCCGAGCGCCGCGGTCACCGCCTCCACGTCGTCGACCAGGGTGTCGATCTCGTAACGCCCGTCCGGGTCCCAGCCCGAGCGGCCGTGACCGCGGTGGTCGAGGGCCAGGGTGCGGTAGTGCGGAGCGACGACCGGCGCGAAATCGTCCCAGATGTGCGCCTCGTTCCCGAAGCCGTGCAGCAGCAGTAGCGGGACGCCGTCGGTGCTCCACTCGAGCAGATGCAGCTCGACGCCCGAGGTGCCCTTCACGCGGAGGTCGGCGGGTTGCATGACTCCATGATACGCGCTTCCGTGCCGCCTCGTTCGCTACGTTCGCGCGCGTGCCCGCACCCGCAAAGGTCGTCGCGTCTCTCGACCGCGGCGTCGAGTCCGCACTCGCCGAGCTCGTCGAGCTGGCGCGGATCCCGAGCGTCTCCGCGCCGGGCTTCGACCCGGCCGAGGTCGCCCGCAGCGCCGAGGCGGTCGCCGACCTGCTCTCGCGCAGCGGCATGGAGCGCGTCGAGGTGCTGACGATCCAGGATGCCCACCCCTATGTGGTGGGCGAGTGGCTGCACGCGGGGCCCGACGCGCCGACCGTGCTCGTCTACGCCCACCACGACGTCCAACCGCCGGGTCGCGAGAGCTTCTGGCGCTCTCCGCCCTTCGAGCCCACGCGCCGCTCGGACGGCCGCCTCTACGGGCGCGGAGTGGTCGACGACAAGGCGGGGGTCCTGCTCCACGTCGCCGCCCAGCGCGCGTGGCTCGAGGCCGAGGGCTCCCTGCCGGTGAACCTGAAGTGGATCGTCGAGGGCGAGGAGGAGATCGGCTCGGGCCATCTCGCTTCCTTCCTGCGCGCCCACCGCGCCCGTCTCGACTGCGACGTCCTGGCGCTCTCGGACACGGCCAACCTCGACACCGGGATCCCCTCCCTCACGACGAGCCTGCGCGGCATCGTGCAGGTGGACGTCACCGTGCGCGCCCTCGACCACCCGATTCACAGCGGCATGTGGGGCGGGCCCGTGCCCGACGCCGCGACGGCGCTCGTCTCCCTGCTCGCGCGCCTCGTCGACGAACGGGGAGCGATCGCGATCCCCGGTCTCAGCGACGACGTGCCCGCGCTCCCGCCCGACGAGCGCCGTGCCCTGGAGGCGCTGCCCTTCGACGCCGTCGCCTTCCGCCGCGACGCCGGCATGTCCGAGGGCGCCCCGTGGATCGGCGAGAGCGAGCACTCCGTCTACGAGCGGCTGTGGCACCGACCCTCGATCGCGGTCACCGCGCTCGAGGGTATGCCGTTGGCGACCGCGGCCAACCAACTCATGGCCGAGGCGCGCGCGCGCGTGGGAGTCCGAGTCGCGCCCGGGCAGGACGAGCGGCGCGTGGCCGATCGGGTGGCGGAGTTCCTGCGAAGCGATCCGCCGCTGGGCGTGCGTGTGGAGACGGAGGTCCCGGCCGCGGTCGCGGGCTGGAAGACCCGCGCCGAGGGACCGGCCTTCGACGCTGCCCGGCGCGCGCTGCGCGAGGGTTATGGGCGCGACGCGACCCTGATCGGCTGCGGCGGCACGATCCCCTTCGTCGGTCCCTTCGTCGAGGTGCTCGGCGGTGTTCCGGCCCTGCTGCTCGGTCTCGAGGATCCGCCCTGCAACGCCCACGGGGAGAACGAGAGCCTCGACCTGGCCGACTTCCGCAAGGCCGCGCACGCTTCGGCTCATCTGCTCGACGAGCTCTCCCAACGAGCAAGCGCACTCCGTAGGAGTCGGTCGGCGCGCAGCGAGGCGTAGCCGCGCCGAGCTCGAACGGACTGAAGACCCGACCGCCGCTATCTTGGCCGGACTGCCGAGGAGTCACAGCATGACCGAGATCGAGACCACGCCCGCCCTCGTCGAACGCGTCTACGACACGCTCGCGCGCAACGTCGCTACCGCGCGCCGGCGACTCGCCCGCCCGCTCACCTACGCCGAGAAGATCTTCCTCGGACACCTCGCGGATCCGGAAGCGGCCGAGATCGAGCCCGGGCGCAGCTACGTGGGCCTGCACCCGGACCGCGTCGCGATGCAGGACGCCACCGCACAGATGGCGCTGCTCCAGTTCATGCTCGCGGGCAAGGACGCGACGGCGGTGCCGAGCACGGTGCACTGCGACCACCTGATCCAGGCCCACGTCGGCGCCGACGCCGACATGAAGACCGCGCGCACCACGAACGCCGAGGTCTACGAGTTCCTGCGCAGCGCCTCGGCTCGCTACGGGATCGGGTTCTGGGGACCGGGAGCCGGCATCATCCACCAGGTGGTACTGGAGAACTACGCCTTTCCCGGTGGGATGATGATCGGCACCGACTCCCACACGCCCAACGCCGGCGGTCTGGGCATGTTCGCGTGCGGCGTCGGCGGGGCCGACGCCGTCGACGTGATGGCCGGATTCCCCTGGGAGGTCCTCTACCCGAAGCTCGTGGGCGTCCACCTCACCGGGAAGCTGGCGGGCTGGTCGGCTCCGAAGGACGTGATCCTCAAGGTCTGCGAGATCCTCACCGTGAAGGGCGGCACGAACCGCGTCATCGAGTACTTCGGGCCGGGCACCGCGTCGATCAGCTGCACGGGAAAGGGGACGATCACCAACATGGGCGCCGAGCTCGGTGCCACCACCTCGATCTTCCCCTACGACGAACGCATGGCCATCTACCTGAAGGCCACCGGCCGTGAGCAGCTGGCCGACCTGGCCAACCGCAACGCCGAGCTTCTGCGCGCCGACCCCGAGGTGGAGCGCGACCCGACGCGCTTCTTCGACGAGGTGGTCGAGATCGACCTCTCTTCCCTCGAGCCCCACATCGTCGGCCCCCACACACCCGACCTGGCGCGTCCGGTGTCGCGGATGGCGCAGGACGCGCGCGACAGCGGCTACCCGGCGCGTCTCAGCTCGGCGCTGATCGGGAGCTGCACGAACTCCTCCTACGAGGACCTCGAGCGCGCAGCCGATGTGGCGCGTCAGGCGACGCAGCACGGGGCGTCCGCGCAGACGAAGCTGTGGGTGACGCCCGGCTCCGAGCAGATCCACCAGACCATCCGCCGAGACGGCCAGATGGAGGACTTCGAGGCGATCGGCGGCCTGGTGCTCGCGAACGCCTGTGGTCCGTGCATCGGCCAGTGGAAGCGCGACGACGTGGCGGACGGCGAGGAGAACTCGATCATCAACTCCTACAACCGTAACTTCCGCAAGCGCAACGACGGCAACACCGGGACCTACTCCTTCATCGCGAGCCCGGAGATCGTGGTGGCCTTCGCCCTCGCGGGCACGCTCGCCTTCGATCCGACGAAGGACGAGCTCGAAGGCGAGAAGGGGAAGTTCCGGCTGGCGCCGCCGGCGCTCGCGCCCGAGATTCCGCGCGACGGCTTCGTCGCCAGCCGCGCGGGCTACGAGGAGCCGCCCTCCGGCGGCCGTCGCGTTCCGGTGCAGGTGGATCCGAACAGCGACCGGCTGCAGCTGCTCGAGCCCTTCGACCCCTGGGACGGGAAGGACTTCGAGCGCCTGCCGCTGCTGCTCAAGGCGAAGGGCAAGTGCACGACCGACCACATCTCGCCGGCCGGCAAGTGGCTCCGCTTCCGGGGCCACCTCGAGAACATCAGCGACAACATGTTCTCCGGCGCGATCGACGCCTTCAGCGACCAGGCGGGGACCGTCCGCGACGAGCTCTCGGGCGAGACGGCCCCCACATCCCAGGTGGCTCGCCACTACAAGGCGGAGGGGCTGCACTGGGTCGTCGTCGGCGACGACAACTACGGAGAGGGGTCGAGTCGCGAGCACGCGGCGATGTCGCCGCGCCTGCTCGGCGCCGCGGCGGTGCTGGTGCGGAGCTTCGCCCGCATCCACGAGACGAACCTGAAGAAGCAGGGCGTGCTGCCCCTCACCTTCGAGGACCCGGCGGACTACGAGCGCGTGCAGGAGGGCGACCGCATCAGCGTGCGCGGGCTCGCCGAGCTCGCGCCGGACCGGCCGGTGGAGGTGGTTCTCCACCACGCCGATGGGGGCGAGGAGTCCTTCGCCGCCCGCCACACGCTCAATCCCGAGCAGATCGCCTGGTTCCGCGCCGGATCGGCGCTCAACCTGCTGCGTCAGGTCGACTCGGAATAGGACGACCCGGGAGCCGGTCTCGGGCCCGAGCTGTCTCCGCGCCGCTGCCGCTACCATGCGCGCGTGTCGTCGCGGACGCTGGTGATCGCGAATCCACACAGTGGCAGGGGGGCTACCGGGCGCCGCTGGCGGGCGCTCGAGGCGCGGGTGCGCGAGGCGCTGGGGCCGGTCGAGATCGAGCGGACGCGCGGCCCGGGGGATGCGGAACGGCTGGCGCGGGAGGGCGTCCGCGCGGGGGTCGAGCGCCTGGTGGTGGCGGGCGGTGACGGCACGCTGGCCGAGGTGGCGTCGGGCCTGCTGCGCGCGCGGCTGGGGAGCTATGCGGAGATCGGGGTGCTGCCTCTCGGCACCGGCTGCGACTTCGCGCGCACGCTCGGCATCCCGCGCGACCTGGACGCCGCCCTCGGCGTCCTGCGCTGCGGCAGCGCGCGCCGCGTCGACGCGGGGCACGCCCGGTACGTCGGACGCGACGGCGGCGCTCGCGACTCCTACTTCCTGAACGAGGCGAGCTTCGGCGTGAGCGGGGCGGTCGTCGAGATCGCCCAGGGCACGACGAAGCTGCTCGGCGGCAGCGCGGCCTTCGCGCTCGCCACGGTGCGAGCGCTGCTGCAGCACCGGAGCCGGCGCGTGGCGCTGCGCGTGGACGGTCTGCCCGTCTGCGACGGCCCGATCGTCCTGGTCGCGGTCGCCAACGGCCGCCACTTCGGCGGCGGGATGCGCATCGCTCCCGACGCCCGCCTCGACGACGGCCAGCTCGACGTCGTGTGCGTGGCGCACACGCCCAGCTGGAGGCTGCTCGGCAAGCTCCACAAGCTGTACCGCGGCACGCACGCGGACGACCCGATCGTCACCCTGCGGCGCGGGGCCCGGATCGAGGCGGACGCCGCCCCGGGTGCGGTGGCGATCGAGCTCGACGGGGAGCCGCGCGGGGTGCTGCCGGTCCGGATCGAGCTGCTGCCCGCCGCCCTCTCCGTCGTGGGGCCGAAGGCGTGAACGATCCGCTCGACGCGGTGCGCGAGGCCTGTGCGCGGGTGGCCGGCTCTGCGCGCTTCGTCGCGATCGACGAGCCGGCATTCGGACGCTGGATCGACGCGCTCCCGGGCGCGTCGCCCCCGGTGGGGCTCGACCCCGCCCACCACCACCTGGGCGACGCCGACGCCACGCTCGCCTACGTCGTGACGCTCGACGCGATCAACTTCGGCTCCGGCTGGTTTCCGCAGCTGCGCAAGCGCCCCGGTCTCTCCGGCTACTTCACGATCGCGACGTGTCTCGAGGAGCACTTCGCGGCGGAAGGGGCCTGGAGCGCAGGGGATCTCCAGCGCGTCGACGCGGATCGCTGTGCGCGTGTCTTCGAACAGGAGGGCAACCGGGAGGTCCGCGAGCTGATGGAGCTCTTCGCCGCCGCCCTGCGCGACCTCGGCCAGTGGCTCGAGGCGCACCACGGCGGCTCCTTCGCCAAGGCGATCGAGGCAGCGGGCGGGCGCGTGGCGCAGCTGGTGGTCTTGCTGACCGAGATGCCGCTGTACCGCGACGTCGCGCGTCACGGCGGGGAGAACGTTCCGTTCTACAAGCGCGCACAGCTCACCGCGGCCGACCTGGCGGCGGCCTTCTCCGGTCGAAGCCACGGGGCCTTCGTCGATCTCGACCGTCTCACGATCTTCGCCGACAACCTGGTTCCCCACGTGCTGTGGCGCGAGGGTGTGCTGGTGTACGACACGGGGCTGGCCGCACGGATCGAGGCCGGAGAACGGCTGTCGGCGGGTTCACCGGAGGAGGTGGAGATCCGCGCCCTCGCGGTCCACGCGGTGGAGCGCGCCGTCGCCGCGCTGCGCGAGCGCGGGATCGAGACGACGGCGCAGGCCCTCGACTACCTTCTGTGGCATCGCGGCCAGCGACCGGAGATCAAGGCCCATCCCCGGCACCGGACGTGCTGCCCCTACTACTGAGCGCGGGAGCGCTTCGCGCGCGGGACGGGAAGTGGCGGAGAGGCGACGCGTGATCGACGGAACCCTGCTGGTGCTGCTGGCCGTGCTCGCGGGCCTCGCGGCGCTCGCCTGGTCGCGAGGGGGCGGCGCGGCGGTGGCCCAGGGGTTCGGGTCGGGCTGGGATCTGCTGCTGCGCTTCGGCCCCGTGATGGTGGTGTCGTTCCTCGCCGCGGGCTTCGCCGATCTGCTGATTCCGACGGACTGGGTGCGCGATCAGCTCGGCGCCGGGTCCGGGGTGAGCGGCATCGCCCTCGCCGCGGGCGCGGGCATCCTCACGCCCGCCGGTCCCTTCGTGTCGATGCCGATCGCGGCCGTGCTGATCCGCAATGGCGCGGGAGCCGGCCCGGTAGTCGCCTTCCTCTCGGCCTGGTCCCTGCTGGCCCTCCACCGGCTCGTGGCGTGGGAGGTGCCGATCCTCGGCTGGCGCTTCGCGATCCTCCGCTACGGGACGTGCGCGCTGCTGCCGCTGCTCGCTGGCTTCGTGGCCCGCGCCCTCACGCGCTGAGCGGAGCCCTCGCTGCAGGCGAAGATCGCGTCGGCGACCGCGTCGCGCTGGGCGTCGTCGAGGTAGGCAGCGCGCAGCGCCGAGCGGGCGGCGGCGCGGACGGCCGCTCGATCGAGGTCGGGGGGGAGTCGGAGCAGCAGCGACGCCTCGCGCGCACCGATCCGCAGCAGGGCGGGTCGCAGGACCGAGTCGAGGTCCGGCGCCGCGGTCCGAGGGAGATCGGGATCCGCGGCCGCGCGGGCCTGCACCTGCTTCGCCGTCTCGAGCTGGACGCGAAACAGCGCGCGCACCGGAGCCGCGGGCGGCGACTCGCGCCCGGTGCGCTCGGCCTCTGCGTGCAGGTCGGCGAGCGCGCGCTCCACCACGAGACGTTCGCGCTCGGGAACCTCGAGAGGAGCCCCCTCCCGACCCTTCGCCGCAGCCACGAGCGGCATCAGGGCCAGACGCTCGTCGATCGCCGCCAGCAGTGCACCGAGCGGATCGGCAGTGCGCGCCGTCGCCGCGCCCAGCCACTTCGCTCGCAGGGACGACAGAGTCCCGTCGGCTTCGCGGTCGAGCAGCCAGGCGTCGAGGTCGTCGGCGAGCACAGCTTGGTCGGGGCGAACCAGCCAGGCCTTGCGATCGAGCGAGAGCGGCCCGACGCGCGCGAGGGGCTCGTGGATCCGGGTCGCCCAGTGCGGTGCCTCGACGTCGTCCGTCAAGACGGCGTGTACCCGACCCTCCACCAGGAGCCCGATCACCGCCTCGTTGTCGGCGACCGCCACCAGCGTGGCGTGGGGGAAGCGCGCGCGCGCCACCCGCTCCAGGTGGCCGCCCGCGTTGACGGCGATGCGGATCCCGGGTCGGTCGAGTGCAGCGACGCCGCCGGAGGCCGTCTCACCGCGCGCCAGGGCCCAGACGGAGGTCTCGGCGAGCGGCACGGTGAACAGGCCCGCGGCCGACCGCTCGGGCCGCACGGTGATCCCCGAGGCCGCCAGGTCGAAGCGGCCCGATTCCAGGTCCCCGAGCAGATCCGGCCAGCGGAAGCGCACCAGCACCAGCGCGCGGTTCCGGTCCTCGGCCCAGGCGCGGACCAGCTCGAGGTCGAAGCCCTCGGGATCCGCGCTCGCTCCCTCGGCGTAGCTGAACGGGGCGTAGTCGGCGCTGGTCCCCACGCGCACGGGATCGATCCGAGGGGGCCCGGCGCCCGCGGCCAGGCAGGCGGCCAGGGCCAGCGCGACCACTCGAGCCAGCCCTGCGGCCCCTCGCCCCCGGCATCGTTCCACCAGCGTTGCTCCCTCGGGGAGCGCACCCTAGCGCAGCCCGGGCGCGTTTGACCGGGCCGTGGCGATTCTCTAACCTGCGGCTCTTCCTGCGTTTCTGGCAGTCCGCCGGACGCCACGGAACCCCTGATGCCAGCTCGGTGTCCCCCCGCTAGCCCGCTCACGGCTCGGGCCGGCGATCCGATACGCAGGGGCCGCAGGTGGGTTCGCTTCGAGAGGAGGCGCTGCCATGTTGTCGATCGAGGAGATCCAGCCCGGGTCCAACGTCGTCCACAAGAACACCGGGCTCCGCTACGCCGTCGTCGACGTCAGCGACGACGAGGTCCTGCTCTCGCCCGCGAGCGACGCATCGATGCAGGACCTGATGGTCCCGATGGAGCTGTTCAAGAGCGAGTTCACCGACGGCGATCGCTACAGCGCCCCGCGCTCGCGCTCGGGCCGCGGTCGCGGCCGGCGGGCGCCGCAGCAGCGCACCATGCCGACCGGCCCGAAGGTGCGCGGCCGGGTGAAGAAGCTGGTGCCCGACCGCGGCTTCGGCTTCGTGCGCGGAGACGACGGCAAGGAGGTCTTCTTCCACCGCTCCGGTCTCGGCGCCAACGACTACGACGCGCTCTCCGAGGGAGACGTGGTCGAGTACGTGGTGCAGGAGGGACCGCGCGGTCCGCGGGCGGAGAACGTCCGCGCGATCGGATCCGACGGAGCCGTGAGCACGGCCTGAGCCCGAGGCGCAGCGAGGCGAGGCCGAGCCCCAGCCGGGCTACGCGCCTCCGCCCGACCGGTAGCGGTGGACGATCGGCAGGCGGCGCCCGGTCCCGAAGGCCTTCGTCGAGGTGCGCAGGACGAGCGGCGTCTGGCGCCTCTTGTACTCGTTGCGGTCGAGACGCGACACGACCTGCTCCACGACCGCCCGGTCCGCGCCGGGCGGGGGCGTGATCGCGGAGGCCCCGAGCCGGCCCTCGATCGCCCGCTCCAGGATCGCGTCCAGCACCGCATAGTCGGGCAGATCGTCGCTGTCGAGCTGCCCGGGGGCGAGCTCGGCCGAGGGCGGCTTCTCGATCGTGCGCAGCGGGATCCGCTCGCTCCCGGAGAGCGCATTCGCGCGGCGCGCGATCGCGTAGACATCGTGCTTGTAGACGTCGCCGAGCACGGCGAGACCGCCGACGGTGTCGCCGTAGAGCGTGCAGTAGCCGAGGGAAAGCTCGCTCTTGTTGCCGGTCGCGAGCACCAGTCGTCCCTCGGCGTTGGAGACCGCCATCAGGATCGCACCTCGGATGCGCGACTGGATGTTCTGCTGGGCGATTCCGTAGTCCTCGCGCTCACCGAAGAGGCTGCGGAACACGTCGAGATAGGCGCGGAAGATCGGGTCGATCCGGACGGTGCGCGTCTCGATGCCGAGGTTGCGTCCCAGCGCCAGCGCGTCCTCGATGCTGTGAGCGGAGGAGAAGGGGCTCGGCATCGCCACACCCAGCACCTGCTCCGGCCCGAGAGCCTCCACCGCGAGGTGGGCGGTGACGGCGGAATCGACACCGCCCGACAGACCGATCACCGCGCCCGGCGGCAGCCGCTGCTTCAGGAAGTAGTCGCGGATGCCGAGCACCAGTCCCGCTTCGAGCTGGGCGACCCGATCCAGCTCTTCGACCGCGTCCGGCAGCAGCCCCGGATCGTGCGCGGGCAGGTCCACGATCCCGAAGGCGGTGTCGAACAGCGGCATCACGCCGTGGACGCGTCCGCCGGCGTCGGCGACGAAGGAGCCGCCGTCGAAGATCAGCTCGTCGTTGCCGCCTACCTGGTTCACGAACACGATCGCGGTGCCGTGTCGCGCGGCGAGCCGCGCGATCATGCCGCGCCGCTCGCGGGCCTTGCCGGCGTGCCAGGGCGAGCAGGAGGGATTGAGGACCAGCTGGGCGCCCGCGCGCGCGAGCTCGCCGACCGGGTCGATCCGGTAGCCCAGCGGCTCGACCCAGGTGTCCTCGCAGACGGTGAGGCCCAGGACCGTCTCCCCGTCCAGGGTCACCGGCTCCCGGTGATCCGCCGCGGTGAAGTACCGGCGCTCGTCGAACACGTCGTAGGTGGGCAGATGGGTCTTCGCGCGCACCGCCACCCGCTGACCCCCGGCCAGCAGGACCGCGGCGTTGTAGGGGGCGTCGCGCTCGGAGCCCTCGGCGGGGATCACCGCGCCCAGCGCGATCGCCACCCCGCGCGAGGCCGGCAGCAGCGCGTCGAGCTCGCGCAGCTGGTCGCGGACGAAGCCGTCGCGCTCGAGCAGGTCCATCGGCGGGTAGCCGGTGATCACCATCTCGGGCACGACCAGCAGATCGGCCCGCTCGCTGGCGGCCTTGGCGGCGGCCTCCTCCACGAGGCGGCGATTGCCCACCAGATCGCCGACGGTGGGGTTCAGCTGGGCGAGGGCGATCCTCATGGCACCGAAGATTCGGCGGGCGCCCGAAGGGCGTCAAGGCGAGGCGTCGGCGCCCCCTTCAGGACGCCTCGGCCGCCGAGCCGTTGTGCAGGTGGACGTCACGCTGGGGGAAGGGGATCGAGCAGCCGGCGCGCTCGAGCTCCTCCTTGATCGCGCGCGTCAGGTCGAAGCGCAGGCTCCAGTAGTCCTCCGCCTTGCACCACGGGCGGACGACGAAGTTGACCGAGGAGTCGCCGAGCTCGGAGACCGCCACCTGCGGCACCGGATCCTTCAGCACCCGCGAGTCGGCTTCGAGGACCCGGAGGATCGTCTTCTGGGCGACGCCGAGGTCGTCGCCGTAGTCGACTCCGATCAGCAGGTCGTTGCGGCGGGTGTCGTAGGCCGAGTAGTTGGTGATCGTCGAGCCGTAGATCGACGAGTTGGGGACGATGATCCGCACGTTGTCCGGTGTGTTGAGGATCGTGGTGAAGATCTCCAGCTCGGCGACGCTTCCCTTGACGCCGGCGACCTCGACGAAGTCGCCCTTCTTGAAGGGGCGGAAGACCAGCAGCATCACGCCCGAGGAGAAGTTGGAGAGCGTTCCCTGCAGCGCGAGGCCGATCGCGAGACCGGCGGCGCCGAGGACGGCGACGAGAGAGGTCGTCTCGATGCCGAACAGTCCAAGCACCGCGATCAGCACGACCGCGCTCGCGACGTAGTACACCACCCCGGCCAGGAAGGGGATCAGCGTCTCGTCGACACCGGCCCGCGCGAGCCCGCGCTTCGTCGAGCGCCGCAGGATTCCCGCGATGATGCGCCCGATGACGAGCACCGCGATCGCACCGACGACGCGGAGGCCCCAGGTCGAAATCAGCTCGACGACCTTGTCGATCCCCTGTTCGAAGGCCTGTGCATCCATCTGATCCCTCCGTCACTCGAAGTAGGCGTAGTTGACGCGCGCGCGGCAGGCCGGGGTCTCGCTGCCCTCGACCTCGAACCAGACGTCGAAGCCCAGGCGGCAGCCGTTCGGCTGCAGGAGCCGGGCCCGCGCCAGGCGCGAGCCCATGCGCACGCGGGAGCCCGAGATCACCACCCCGGGGAACTCGCAGCGGTCGACCCCGGTGTTGATCGCCGTCGACCAGCCGAGCAGGACGATCAGCTGCGGCAGCAGGTAGGGCACCAGCGACAGCAGCAGCAGGCCGTCCGCGATCGTGCTCTTCCACGGGGATTCACGGGCGGCGCGCTCGGCGTCGACGTGGATCCAGCGCTTGTCGCCGGTCGCCTGCGCGAAGAGGTCGATCCGCTCCTGGCCGATCGCGAACCACGGTGTGGTTCCGAAGTCCGTGCCCTGGTACTCGGGTGTCACGGCCATGGAGGGGATCACGAGGGGCTGAGCCATGGGAGCCGCGCTTCTCCTCTGGGTCCGACGAGAACCTTACCGCCTGGATCCCTGCCGACCAGCGCGCAGGTCCGGGCGGTTTCCAGCGTGCGTGCGCGCCCGGATTCTCCTGTCCGTTTCCCGCGAAGGCGGTCGCGGCGCTCCGCCCGCGCCGGCGCCGAAGGCAGGAGGACCCGGCCATGTTCTCTCGCCCCCGCAACGCGTTGATCTTCGCCCTGGCCCTGGCGCTGGTCGTCGGCTACTTCGTCGCCGGCTACTGGCTCTACCGGCTGCCGATCGGGCTCGACGCGCCGGGGATCCCGATCGCGCTCGGGCTCTCGCTAATGACGATCGGGGCGGTCGCGTTCTGGCTGGTGCGGCGCGCCGTCGCTTCGGGCGTCGATCCCGAGCGGCGTCGCTTCCTCACCGGAGCGGGATCGGGAGCCAGCGTTGCCCTCGGCTCGGTCCTGCTCGGCGGTGGGGCCGCCGCGGCCCGTGCCCTGCTCGGCGTCGGCACGGGCACGAAGGGCTGGATGGTCGTCGGAGCCCAGATCAACGACCGCGAGCTGCCCTTCACCCACCCGCAGTGGAAGGAGGGGTGGAAGGGCAGTCGCGTGCAGAGCTAACGCGAGCGTGTGCGCGAACTGCAGCGGCCCCTGTCTCGGCAGCCGTCCGGTCGGAGTGGACATCCCGAGCCGGATGCGGGGCGCCCATGAGCTGCTGACCCTGGGGAGCCCGAACCCCTGGACGCTGGAGCGACCGTAGGTGACTAGTACGTCAGGACCACGCGCTGGATCAGCCAGAACGCGCCCAGGGAGCCGACCACGTAGGCTGGAAGCACCTCGACCGCCCGAGGCCAGCGGATCCCGAGCTGCCGGACGGCGCGGGCCAGCAGCAACACCAGCGCCACGAAGGCCAGCTGGCCGAGCTCCACGCCGACGAAACGAGCGCCAGCGGGACGCCGCCGACAGGGCGCTCGCGAAGCCGAACCCATGGAGGAGCCCGAAGGCGAAGGCCACGTACCCAGGGACGGTGGAGGGTGAAGCTCGTCTCCCCCTGACGGGCGCGCAGGATCACACCTTCTCGCAATTCGGCGATCCCCGGGTCGACGGGTCGGACATCGCCTTCACCAGGGATTCAGCTCCAGCAGCGACAGGATGCCATCGTCGAGGCGGCCGCTGATTCCCGGCGGTATCGGGGTCGAGGGCTCGTACTGCGGGTCCACTGGCTTCCCGCTGAGCAGTGCGCGCTCGCGTCACCGACGAACAGACAAGCCAGTGCGACAGCAACAACGCTGCCACGAATCATGGTATGCACGGCAGGCCTCTCTTCGTGGATGCTGGCATTCGCTACGTCATCGACGGCATCCTGCTCCGGCGACTAGGACGGCAAATCCAGTGCCGTGCCGGCGGCGCGGCAACAGCGGCCTTCCGTCGCTGCGCCGTAGCGCGACGCTCCGCGCCGAGGCGGATCGCCCCGTCGAGAAGCGCCAACAGCAAACGTCGACCAGCGCCGGCCCGCGGCACCGCGCTTCGACCTACGCCGCTGGAGATTCCCCTCGAAGGGCGACCGACCTGACACGAGCGCGAGTAGGACCGTGCACGAGCCCCACTTCAGCCCCCGCGCACGGCCCAGCCCAGGAGGAGCAGGCCGCTGGCGGCGATCCAGCTTCCCGCCACGCGCACGGCGCTGCGCGCCCAGGCGGCGCGCAGCGGCACTACGAACGCGGCTGCGATCGCTACCAGCGCGAAGACCCCGAAGACCAGCCCGACGAGGGCCACCGCCGCGAACGCGGGGGGACCCATCCCGGCTCCGTTCAGGTAGCCGTGGGTGAAGCCGACGCCGATCGCGAGCGCGGTGGTCACGCGCAGCGAGAGCCTGGCGTCGGCGGCCAGCAAGCCACCCAGCAACAGGAACCAGAGCGACGAGACGAGGGCGCCGCCGGTCGTCGCGGGAGCCGTCAGACCGAGGAGACCGCCCAACAGCCACGCGCTCGGAAGCGCGAACAGCGCCCTGCGTCCGTGGCCGGCTCCGCGCGATCCGGCCCACAACGCGAGCGCGAGGGCGGGGACCCAATCCTCGGGGCTCGTGAGGAAGTGCACGAGCCCGTCGTAGAGCGGGCCCATGCCGGTGGAGTTCAGGTGGGCTTCGGCGGAAGCGGGGGCCATCGCGACCGCGAGCGCCGCGATCGGCCAGGTCGGCAACCGGGATGCCGCCCGGCCCGTCACGCGCAGGCCTGCGCCATGAAGAGGACCCCTCCCAGCGCGATCGCGGCGCCGGCCGCGCGCAGCAAGCTCCGCCCCCACGACCAGCGGTGGACCGTGCCGATGCCGATCCCCGCCGCGTGCAGGCAGCCCGTCGCGACGACGAAGCCCATGCTGTAGAGCAGGGCGCTCTGGCCCGCCGGGAGCTCGGTTCCGTGGGCGTGTCCGTGGAAGATCGCGAAGAACCCGACCAGCGCGGCGGCCAGGGCGAGCGGTGGGCGCGCCTCGAACATCACGGCCGCGCCCAGCAAGATGCCGGAGGCGGCGATTCCGTACTCGGCGCCGGGAAGCGGCACGCCCATCAGCGCCAGCATCCCGCCCACCGCCATGGCCATGGGGAACGCCACCGGCAGGATCCAGATCGCCGGTGCCCCGAGCTGGACGCCCCACAGGCCGACGGCGACCATGGCCAGCACGTGGTCGGGCCCCGAGATCGGATGGAGGAATCCGGTCAGGAAGCCGACGGCCTCGCCCTTCTGGACGTGCGCGAACGCCGCCTGCGGCCACGCGAGCAGCCCCGCGAGCACCGCCAGCGCTCGCGCCGCGCTCAACGGACGCCTCCCAGCAGGAGCGCCACCCGCTGCAGCGTCCAGAACGCCCCGAGCGAGCCCACGGTATACCCGGGCAGGGCCTGCACCCAGCGCGGCCAACGCACCTCCAGCACGCGGAAGGAACGCTCCAGCGCCAGGACGAGCCCGATGAAGCCGAGCTGCCCGATCTCGACGCCGACGTTGAAGCTCACCAGGGCCAGCGGCAGGTCGTGGCGGGGCAGGCCGGCACCGGTCAGCGCGCTCGCGAAGCCGAAGCCGTGCAGCAGCCCGAAGGCGAAGGCCACGACCCACGGATGGCGGATCGTGAAGCTCGTCTCGCCGCGCCAGCAGCGCACGATCTCGGGCCCGAGGAAGAGGATGCTGAGGGCGATCGCCGCGTTCAGCGGAAGGACGGGCACCTCCGCGTAGCCGAGCGTCGCGATCGCGAGGGTGATGCTGTGGGCGGCGGTGAAGGCGGTCACCGTCTTCAGCAGCATCCAGCGGTCGGCGACGATCAGCAGCAGACCCAGCACGAAGAGCATGTGGTCGGCGCCGAACAGGATGTGCCGGATCCCCTGGATGACGTAGGTCCCCGTCACCTGCCAGGCGGTCTGCGCCGCGGCGACCTCGACCCAGGGCCGCGAGGGGTGCGCGATCGCCGTCCACTGCCGGCCGTCGAGCATCTCGGCGCGCACCAGCACATCGGTGATCGTCAGCTCGAGCCCGACGAACCCGATGCGCCGGCCGGCGAGGCCGTCCGGCCCGGCGTCGATCCAGCGGCGCTCGACGACCGAGTCCGCCAACACCTGGACGAGGGGTGCCTTCACGTTCCGCACGTCGTCGGGCATCTTCAGCACGACTGGCAGCCGCCTGCCCGCGAGCACCGGCGCGCGCCAGAGCACGTCGAAGTGCCCGGGCCTCGTCTCCTCGAGCTCCAGATAGGCCGGCCGCGCCTCGTGGGCCCGTGCGGCGGGGGCGGCGGATCCGATCGCCAGCATCAGTGCCGCCAGCGCCCACCCCATCCGCTTCTCGCAGCGGATCACAGTCCTCCCTCGCCCTCGCCCGACGAAGTGGGAATCCGCGTTGGGGGCGGCGGCGTGGGCGCGCTCTCGTCGGGGGGGGCGGGCAGGAGCACCGTGTACTTCGCGCGCATCTCGCTGTAGGCCTTGCGCCAGGCGCGCTCCTTCTGGTCGCCGAGCCACGCCGTCTTCACGTCCGGCTCGACCTCCTCGAAGGCAGGGACGCGGCCGGGAACCACGGAGTCGACGAAGACCAGGTGCCAGCCGTAGCCGGACTCGATCGGTCCCTGCCAGGAGCCGGGCGCGAGCTTCGGAATGGCCACCGCGAACTGGGGCCCGAAGTCCTTGGCCAGCGCCTCCGACGTCCGGTCGGCGTAGTAGTCCTGGAACATGAAACGATCGGCCAGTGATTCGGCGAGCTTCGAGTCCTCGGGCTGGCCGGCGAGCTTGGCGAGCGCGCGCAGCGCATCGTCGCGCGCCCGCGCTCCCCGGTGGTCGGGAGAGAAGTACAGGTGCCGGAAGCCCACCCGGCTCGGCAGCGCGAACTTGCCACGGTTCTTCGCGTACCAGGCCTTCAGCTCGTCCGTGGTGGGATCGTGGGCGGCGGCGACGTCCTCGGCCAGGAACTGCATCTTCTGCGCCATGCGGCGCCTGACGATCTCGTCGTCCTTGTCGAGGCCCATCGCCAGGGCCTCGCGATAGAGGACCTCTTCCTGGACCTTGTTCTCCACCAGGTGGGAGAACTCCTCGGGGGTCGGCTGGCGGCGCCACTGCGACTCGAAATACACGTCGATCTGGCGCAGGTCGTCGAGCGTGAGCGCGATCTGCCGGGACGACGCGACCCCGCCGCCGGGCTCCAGAACCGCGTACCCGGCGAAGAGCGCGGCGCCGAGGACCAGGAAGTGCAGCAGCGGCTCGCGCAGCCAGCGCTTCGCGTACTGCAGGAAGGGGAGGGGCCGACCGCGGCGGAGCGTCTTCCCCAGCGGCTGCGTCTCGGCGCTCATCCGACTCCGTGCGATCGAGCTCGGTTCCTCTCGCCGGCTCGCCTAGCCCTTGCCCGGCGGCCCCGGCGGTACGGGCGCGTGCTCCGGCGCCGCCTCGCCCTTCTCCAGCGGGTTCAGGAACAAGGGCGGCTTGGGCAGGATCTCGTAGTTGGCGTAGCCGAACTCGTTGCTCCGCGCTCCGTAGACCGTGTTCCCCACCTTGTAGAAGGCGACCTCGAAGGGGGCCTCCTGGAGCGTGGTCATCAGCTTGCCGTCCTTGATCGAGTAGGCCTGGGTCATGCCGTGGTAGCCGTTCGCCGCGACGTCGCCGACCTCGCTCGGCTGCGGGACGTCCCTCCCGACGTGCCAGACGATGCTCTGGCCGTCCGCGCTGTAGCTCGCCTTGAACTGCTCGCCCGTCACGTCGTTGCGCACCCAGACGGCCTTGCCCACGAGCAGCTTCTCGACCTGCGCCTGGTTCAGGGTCGTTGCGCCCTTCTTGGAGAGCTCGGCGACCGTCAGCCCCGGCTTCGCGCCCTTGCGCGCCTCGGCGCTCGGCGTGTACCAGATGGGTGAACTCCAGGCGCGCTCCTGAACGATGGGCGGCACCACGTCAGGCGGCGCGATCCCGAGCTGGTGGGCCTGGATGGTGGTCCAGCGCGGCGTGGGGATCTCGAGCACCCGCACGTAGTAGAACGCGTGCAGGGCGGGGTCGAAGTCCGGATCGGTCCACACCGTCTTCAGCTCCACCGAGCCGACGCTGTTCGTGTAGGTCGCGTTGTCGATGTCCACCGTGCTCTGGATCGCCGGCACCCGGCCGGTCCACCTGTCGGGCTTGCGGTCTCCCGCCCAGGCGACGTCGAAGATCTTCTCGAAGCTCTGGCCGTGCTTCGACCAGCCCTTCACGATCTGGATGCGGTCGAGGTTGCCCGAGGTCGGGTCCTTCACGGCCCACACCAGGAAGCTGGGCGCCTTGGACTTCATCGGCGGCAGGTCGCCGCCCATCGGGACGCCCTTCGCGTAGCCCGTCTCGACCCAGTCGCGCTGGCCCATCGTGCCCGAGCCGTACTCCCAGCCGCCGAAGAAGCGCACCTTGAGGTGCGGGCCGCTGACCCCGAAGGTCTCCTTGCGGTACATCGCGTCCCAGATCGACGCGCGCGTGTTCTCCTCCGCCCACACCCCGGTGAGTCCGCCGGGATTCTCGTAGCGCACGTCGATGCCCGCGAAGTTGTGGCCGGACATGCGCGTCTCGACGGACCCGTCCTCTTGCCCGTGCCCGCCGTAGAAGTTGTTCTGGCGATAGGGGCTCCCGGTGTTGTGCGAGTCGGACGCACCCTCGAAGCCGAACTTGTACGGGTTGTAGCCGCGGACGTCCTGCATCGTCAGGCCGTCCTTCAGGGCCTGGCGCCCGTAGCTGCCCACGATCTTGTCGACGCGCCCGGACTCCGGGGGCAGACCGAGCAGCACGCTCAGGATCTCGTAGTTGGCGAACTCGTCGTTGGGCGAGAGCAGCGGGTGGGTCTCGGACTGTCCCTTGATCTGCTTGATCTCGACGAGCCGCTCGTTGCGCATGCGCGACTCGGCCCACGCCGCATCGATGGGCCGGCCCAGGCTGTCCACGTCGGTGGGATACATCCAGCCGTCGGAGAGGTTCGCGTTGTGCGAGATCGCCAGCAGCTCGTTGCCCGCCTTGCGCTGCACGTCCATCCACTTCCACAGCTCCTCGGGATGCCAGGAGTCGAGCGCGCTGTACGGCATCTCCGGGACCTTGGCGCAGTCGCGGAAGAAGACGTTGCGGTGCAGGTTGCGATTGTCGAACTGGGAGGTCCACTCGTAGGAGCAGAAGGCGGTGAACTTGCCGGGCTCGTTGGCCGCGTCGGCGATGTCGACGTTCTCCTTCCAGATCGTGCCGGCCACCTCCGGGGTCATGAGCTCCTTGATGGGCGGGCCAGCCATCATCTTGAGGAGCGCCAGGAAGGCGCGCTGCTGCTGCTCCTTGCTGTTCGGGTCGGTGATGATCAGACCCTGGACCTGGGGCAGCTTGCTCGTCGGCGAGCTCGGAGTGTTCGCCTCCTTGGTGACCCCGACGTACTCGGAGTGGTCGGTCACGCCCATGAAGTCGAGCGGCGTGTCGATCTTGATGTCGTAGCCGAGCGGATGCTTGATCGTCTCGCCCTTCGCGTACTTGTAGGCGTCCGCGGGACCGGTCAGGTGGTTGCCGAACAGCCACGCGTCCACCGACCAGCTCGTGTGGATGTGGGTCTCGCCGAAGTAGGCGTTCCGATCCGCCGGGCTCGCTGCGAGCGCGGACGTTGCCCACGCGACGGCCAGCACAGGGAGGACGATGTCCAGGGTCCAGATCGAGGATCGCCATGTGGATCGCATGCCCGTGCTCTCCTTTCGCATCCGAGTGCGGATGGGTCCGGGGGGGGAATGGTCATTGGTGGGCAGCCGCGGGTCAATCGGAAAGAAGTTCCCACCGGCCGGCCGGAAGCGCTCAAGAGTGGAAAACCCCACGGGCGACCTCGTGCTGCCGGCGCCAGCTGGCTGCATCGACTCCGCTCGGCGGCGCCTCGCTGCGCGCCGGCTACGCCGGCTTGCTCTCGCGCTTGATCGCGGCGACGAAGGCCTTGTGCAGCACGTCCTGGATCTGCTGGTGCTTGGTGCTGCCGTAGGTCTCGCGGAAGGCCTTCAGGGGGATGATCCCCTTCGCCATCGAGCGGTGGCCGCCGCCGACCCCGAGGCCCTCGACGACGGCGCGCACCACCTCGCCGGCGGCGCGCACGTAGCCGACGTTGCGCACCGAGAACACCAGGTCGCCGCCGACGATCCCGGCGGCGATCGCCCATTCGGCGCCTTCGGCCTGGAGCGCCATGTCCGCCACCTGGGGGATCACGTCCTCGCGCACGCGGCCCAGCACCAGCAGGTGCAGGCCGTCGCTCACGACCGTCTTCGCCAAGGCCTTGCCCAGAGCCTGCAGTGCGTCGATCGGCAGCGCCGGGCGCTCGATGCGGCGCAGCAGCGCCGGGCTGTGCAGGCCGTGCAGGAACGCGAACGCGGCCATGTCGTGGGTGCTGGTTTCGCGGCCGAGCAGCTGGGTGTCGCTCTTGATTCCGTAGGTGAGGGCGGTCGCGAGCCGGGGCCGCAGCTCGACGTTGGCGGCGCGCAGGTACTCGGTGAGGATCGTGGAGGTGGCGCCGTAGCTCGGCCGGATGTCGCGGATCACCGCGTCGTAGCCGGTGCGCTCGGGGTGGTGGTCGATCACGATGTCGACCGACATCACCCGGGCCGGGGGACTCTCGCCGAACACGGTGGGCTGCACGTCGACCAGCGCGATCGCGTCGAACTCGGCGAGCTGCTCGGTGCTCACGGTGCGGATCTCGATGCCGATCGCGCGCACCATCGCGAGGTTTTCGGGGCGCTTCACCTCGCCGAACGAGATCAGAGGGGAGGTCGGCGCGCGGCGACCGAGCAGGGCGCGCAGCGCGTAGCCGCCGGCGATGCCGTCCGGGTCGGGATCCGGCTGGAGCAGGATGCCCACCCGCTCGCGCCGCTCCAGCAGGGAACGCATCGCGACCACCCGCCGCAGGTTGGAGAGGAGCGAGAACTCGTCGTCGACGTCGTCGCGGATCAGGGTGCGCAGTCCCGCTGCCCGCAGGCAGGGGTGGGAGGGGAGGCTCGCCGGGTCCACGGAATCGGAGAGCACCAGGACCGGCGACTGAGGCGCCGCCTCGGCCACGACGGTCACCGCGGCGCGGGCGAAGCTCTGGTCCTCGGTCACGAAGGCGAACTCGTCGTCCTGCTTGGGTCCGAGCTTCGCGATCGCCTCGGCGCACAGCCCCCCGGGAAGCGCAGCGAATCCAGTCGGCCGCGAGCGAGCGGACTCGTCGGGACGCGGGACCCAGGAGAGGATCTCGTCCTCTCCGGCGCCGATTCGGCTCCAGAGTCGGGCCGCTCTGAGCCCGTCACAGACGATGAACCGGCTCGTCATCCGGCCCCCCCAGCCGCGAATCGACCGCGAATTGTAGCGGGATGGTTCCGGCGTCAAACCTTCCGCCCCGGCGGGGAAGAGCGGTGGAGCCCCACGACCGACACCCCGGCCTATCCATCCTTGCGGCGGCCCCCGGTTTCGGGCACACGACATCGCGTGCAGACCATCTTCGTCGGCGACGTGCAGGGCTGCGGCGAGGAGTTCGCCGAGCTCCTCGACCGGGCGGCCTCCCGCTACGGCGCGGACTTCGAGCTGTGGAGCGTCGGCGACCTGATCAACCGTGGGCCCGACAACCGGGGTCCCCTCGAGCGGATCCGGGCCCTCGAGGCCGAAGGTCGCGCCCGCTACGTGCTCGGGAACCACGAGGTATCCCTTCTGCGCTGCTGGCTCGGCCTGCGCTCACCCTCGCCCTACGACTCGTTTCAGGACGTGCTCGACGCCCCCGACGTGGACGAGTGGATGGAGTGGCTGCGCCGGAGGCCCCTGGTCGAGACCGGCCGCCTCGGCGAGCAGCCCTTCGCGATGGTGCACGCGAGCCTCCACCCGAGCTGGACCCTGGCCGAGGTCGAGGCGGCCGCGCGCGAGGTGGAGGCGCGTCTGCGGGCGCCGCTCGAGGAGCTGCGGACCTTCCTCGGGGGCCCCTTCGCGCCGCGCGACGACCTGCTCGGGCGCCTGACACGCGGTCGCACCGTCGACGGAGAGGGCGCCTGGTCGACCGAGGAGCCCGGCCGGAACACCCGGCCGTGGCACGCCGAGTGGTCCGAGTGGCACCACGGATACGGCGTGGTCTACGGCCACTGGGCGATGCAGGGTCTGCACGTGGCGCCGGGACTGCGCGGTCTCGACACCGGCTGCGTCCACCACGGCCGGGGTCGCGACGGCGCGCTCACCGCCTGGCTGCCCGACCCGCACGCGCCGACGCCCTTCGACGTCCCCGACGACCGCTTCTGGCAGATCCCCGCGCGGCGCGCGTACTACGCCCATCGCGACGCCGGTCCGTAGCCCGGCAGACCGGCGCGAAGAGCGTTCACCGCTAGAATCGTTCGGTGCCGAGGCGCCGGAGGTGCCGCTTGCCCCAGGTGAAGATTCCGCCGCCCTACCAGGGCCCCACGGGCGGCCGCGACCGCGTCGAGGTCGCGGGTGCGACGGTGGGCGACTGCGTCGGAGCGGTGTGCGAACGCTTTCCCGGGCTGCGCGAGCTCGTCTTCACCAGCGATGGGGCGATCCACAAGTTCGTGACACTCTTCGTGAACGGCGACGAGATCGAGCGTGCCGCGCTCGATACGCCCGTGACGGGCGAAGACGAGGTCGAGATCCTCGCCGCGATCGCGGGAGGTTGAGCGGCCGGCTGGAGCGGCGCTCCGTGATATGATGCGCGGTCCGTTCCGCGCGCCAACCCGCCAGGAGGACTCCCATGGCCGGCCCCAGCGGCGACCGCTTGATCCGCGTCGACATGACGAACCAGACCGTGGCGATCGACGCCTTTCCGGAAGAATGGAAGCTGCTCGGCGGACGCGGTCTCTCCGCGCGCATCCTGCTCGAGGAGTGCGACGCCGGCTGCGATCCGCTCGGGCCCGACAACGTGCTCGTGATGGCGCCGGGCGTGATCTCGGGGACGGCGGCGCCCACCTCGGGCCGCATCTCGATCGGCGGCAAGAGCCCGCTCACCGGCGGGATCAAGGAGGCGAACGCCGGCGGGAACCCGGGTCAGGACCTGATGAAGCTCGGCTACCGAGCGATCGTCGTCACGGGCCAGCCGGCCGACCCGGAGAAGCGCTACGCGCTCGACGTCACCGCCGAGGGAGCGAGCGTTGAGGAGGTGCCCGACTGCAAGGGCATGTGGAACTACGCCCTGATCGCGCACCTGGCGAAGAGCTACCCGCAGACCGCGTCGTTCATCAGCATCGGTCCCGCCGGCGAGCTGCGGCTCTCGGGCGCCTCCGTCGCCTGCACCGACCAGGAGCAGGACCGCCACCCGGCGCGCCACGCCGCGCGGGGCGGCCTGGGCGCCGTGATGGGCTCGAAGGGACTCAAGTACGTCTCGATCGATCCGGCCCGGTCGGGGGTGCGCCAGCCCGCGGAGCGCAAGGAGTTCATGGCGCTCTGCAAGCAGTACACGAAGGACTATCTGGCGGGACCGCAGATGTTCAAGACCGGCACCAGCACCGTCGTGCCCGTCGCGAACATGCTCAACACCTTCCCCTACAAGAACCGCACCGAGGGCCAGTCTCCGGACGTGGAGACGCTGGCCGGACAGCGCATCATCGAGAGCTTCGAGACGCGCGGCGGCCGCATGCACAACTGCATGACGGGCTGCATCGTCCAGTGCAGCAACGTCGTGAACGACGCCGAGGGCAACTACAAGACCTCTGCCCTCGAGTTCGAGACGATCACGTTGCTCGGCGCCAACTGCGCCATCCAGAGCTGGGAGGACGTGGCCGATCTCGACCGTCTGTGCGACGAGGTGGGCCTCGACACGATCGAGACGGGCGCCGCGATCGCCGTCTACATGGATTCGGGCGGCATGGAGTGGGGCGACGCGGAGGGGGCGAAGGGACTGCTCAAGCAGATCGCCGAGGGCACCGAGCTCGGCAGGGCGATCGGCAACGGCGCCCTCGCGATCGGCAAGAAGAGGAAGCACCACCGGGTGCCGGTGGTGCGCGGGCAGGCGCTGCCCGCGTGGGATCCGCGCCCGCTCAAGGCCACCGGCGTCACCTACTGCACCAGTCCCATGGGCGCCGACCACACGGCGGGCCTGATCGTGAACCCGGGCCTGCCGCAGGAGGAGTGGGTGCGCGCCTCCCAGGAGGCGCAGATGGTGAATGCCGTGTGCGACTCCTCGGGCTTCTGCCAGTTCCTCCAGCCGACCCTCGACGACATCCGCAAGTTCTACGGACACCTCTACGGCGAGGAGGTGTCGCGCGAGGCGATCAGCGACCTGGCCTGGCAGGTGCTCCAGGACGAGTGGGAGTTCAACCGCCGCGCTGGCCTCTCCGACGACGGCGACCAGATGCCCGACTGCATCAAAGAAGATCCGATCGGGCCGGCGAAGATGGTCTGGGACGTGCCCGCCGATCTGGTGGTGCAGGCCTACCAGCGCCAGGGCGACCGCGAGAAGCTGTTCACGACGAAGGCGAGCGGCTGAGCAAGCGGTCGAAGGACGCGCGCAGCGAGGCGCAGCCGAGCGAAGTCGAAAAGGTGGCCTCCCCCTCCCACGCCGGAGGCGAGCGCGTGCGCGACGTACGCATGAGAGGCTTCGCCGAGCGCGCCGACGTCGAGGAGGTCGAGCGGTTCCTGGCAGAGCGCTCGCGTCCCCTCGAGGGCGAGGCCGTCGTGGTGACCGAGTGCGTGGGCCGCGTGCTGGCGGTCGACGTGATCGCCGACGTGGACGTCCCGGGCTTCCGGCGCGCGGCAATGGACGGCTACGCGGTGCGCGGCGAGGAGACCTTCGGCGCCTCCGCCTACGACCCGATCCCCCTCCGCGTGCTCGGACAGGCCCTCCCCGGCGCGCCCTTCACCGGGTTCGTCGGGCCCGGCAGCGCGGTGCGCGTGATGACCGGCGCGCCGATTCCCGAGGGCGCCGACGCCGTCGCGATGGCCGAGGTGTGCGAGGAGCGGGACGGGATCGTGTCGATCGGCGAGTCCGTGGCGCCCCGCAAGCACGTCGGGGCGGTCGGGGAGGACATCCGCGCCGGTGAGCGGGTGCTCGGCGCCGGCCGCCGGCTGCGGCCCCAGGACGCGGGACTGCTCGCGTCGATCGGGGTCGCCCACCCGCGCTGCGTGCGGCGGCCGCGCGTGCGCCTGATCGTCACCGGCGACGAGCTGCTGGCGCCGGGAAGCCGACCCGAGGGCCCCCGCATCGTCGACAGCAACTCGCTCGTCCTGTCCGCGCTGGTGGTTCGCGACGGGGGTGCGGTGCTGCCCCACCGGATCCTGCCCGACCGCGTCGACCTGGTCCGCGCCGCGCTCGCCGAGGGCGGAGTCGACGTCGTGCTGGTGTCGGGCGGCAGCTCGGTCGGCCAGGAGGATCACGCGCCGCGCCTGGTGGCAGAGCTCGGCACGCTCGACTACCACGGGGTCTCGATGCGGCCGTCGAGTCCGGCGGGAGTCGGACGCATCGAGGGTCGTCTGGTGTTCCTCCTGCCCGGCAACCCGGTCAGCTGTCTGTGCGCCTACGAGTTCTTCGCCGGCCCGACCCTGCGTGCGCTCGGCGGGCGTCCGCGCGCCTGGCCCCACCGGCGCGTGCAGCGGCCGCTGGCGCGCAAGATCGCGTCGGCGGTGGGCCGCACCGACTACGTGCGCGTCGCGATCGAGGACGGTCGCGTCGTGCCGATCGCGACTTCGGGCGCCTCGATCCTCTCCTCGACGGTGCGCGCCGACGGCTTCGTGATCGTGCCGCGCGCGCTCGAGGGCATGCCCGAGGGCGCGCTGGTCGAGGTGCTCCTCTACGACGAGGCGCCGCTCGGGGACGAACGGTGAAGCAGGAGCAGTTCCTCGAAGTGCTCGACCGCGACGAGGCGGAGCGCCGCTGGCACGCCGTGATCGACGACGATCCGCTGCCCTCCGAGACGGTCCCTCTCGAGTGCGCCCTGGGCCGCGTGCTCGCCGAGGACGTGCGTGCCGCGGTGGACGTCCCCGGCTTCGACCGCTCCAACATGGACGGCTTCGCGGTGCGCGCCGAGGATACCTACGGCGCGAGCGAGGAGGCGACGCTGCGCCTGCGCGTGAACGCCGAGACGATCCCCACCGGCGTCGTCCCGAGGGTCGAGGTGACCGGCGGCACCGCCACCCCGATCGCCACCGGCGGGATGCTGCCGCGCGGAGCGGACGCGGTGGTCCCGGTGGAGGACACGGACCTCGAGCACGGAGGCGCGACCCTGGTGGTGCGGCGGGCGCGTACCCCCGGTGCGGCGGTCTCCTTCGCCGGCACCGACGTCGGCAGCGGGGAGACGGTGGCGTTCGCCGGAGCGTGTCTCACCTCTCGGGACACCGGCGTGCTCGCCGCGATCGGCCGTCGCGAGGTGACCGTCGTGCGTCGCCCGCGCGTCGCCGTCCTCTCCACGGGCGACGAGATCGTTCAGCCGGGCGAGGCGATGCGCCCGGGCCTCGTCTACGACAGCAACGGTCGCATCCTCGCCGACGCCGTGCGCGAGCTCGGCGCCGAGGCCGAGTTCCTCGGCGCCTTCCGCGACGACGCGGCGGCGGTGCGCCGCGCCCTCACCGACGCGCTGGGCCGCGCCGACCTGGTGCTGCTCTCGGGCGGCACCTCGAAGGGCGAGGGCGACCTCAACTACCGCGTCGTCTCGGAGCTGGACCCCGGCGTGGTGGTGCACGGGGTGGCGCTGAAGCCGGGGAAGCCGATCTGCCTGGCGGCGGCGGGTCGACGGCCGGTGGTGATCCTGCCGGGGTTCCCGACCTCCGCCGTCTTCACCTTCCACGAGTTCGTTGCGCCGGTGATCCGGCGGCTGGCGGGGCTTCCCGCCGCGGCGCGCGAGACGCGGCGCGCCCGCCTGGCCCAGAAGGTCGTCTCCGAGCGCGGTCGCCTGGAGTACCTGCTGGTCGGGCTCACCACCGACGCGAGCGGGGCTCTGGCCGCCTATCCGATGGGGAAGGGCAGCGGCAGCGTCACCGCCTTCAGCCGTGCCGACGGCTTCATCCGGATCGGGCGCAACACGGAGATCGTCGAGGCAGAGAGCGAGGTCGAGGTGACCCTGATCGGGCGCGCGCTCGAGGTGGCCGACCTGGTGGTGATCGGGAGCCACTGCGTGGGCCTCGACGCGATCGCCGGGGCGCTCGCGCGCGACGGCTTCCGCGTGAAGGTGCTGGCCGTCGGCAGCCAGGGCGGCCTGGCGGCGGCGCTCCGCGGCGAGTGCGACGTCGCCCCGATCCACCTGCTCGACCCCCGGACCGGCGTCTACAACGAGCCCTTCCTGAGCGGCGACCTGTGCCTGGTGAGGGGCTATTCGCGGGTGCAGGGGGTCGTGACGCGCGCCGAGGAGACCCGCGAGACGGCCGAGCTCCTGGCCGACCCGGCACTGCGGATGGTGAACCGCAACCGCGGCAGCGGGACGCGCGTGCTGATCGACGAGCTGCTCGGGGGTCGCCGGCCGGCGGGCTATGCGTACGAGCCGCGCTCCCATTTCGCCGTCGCGACCGCGGTCGCCCAGAAGCGGGCCGACTGGGGCGTCACGATCGAATCGGTCGCCCGGCAGGCGGGCCTGCGCTTCCGCCCGCTGCGCGACGAGCACTACGATTTCGCGGTTCCGGCCCCGCGCCTGGCGCGCCCGGCCGTGCAGGCGATGGTGCGCTTGCTGCGCGAGGACGGTACGGTGCGCGAGGCGCTGCGCGCGCTCTCCTTCACGATCTCCGACCCACACGAGACCTGAGACCCGCCAGAACCGCGACCGCGAGACCTCATTGGCGACCGTCCTCCGCAGGGGCAGCAAGCTCGGCAAATATCGACTCGACCGCCGTCTCGGCCACGGCTCGTTCGCCGACGTGTGGCAGGCGCGCGACCTCGTCGAGGGCGTGGACGTCGCGCTCAAGGTGGCGCTGCCCGCCGCCGTCGCGGAGTGGGGTCGCGCGGCGATCGAGCAGGAGGCGCGCATCGCCACCCGTCTGCGCCACCCGCACATCGTCGCGGTGCGCAACGCCGACTGGGTCGACGGCCGCTTCACGATCGCGACCGATCTGGCGAAGGTGAACCTGGCCGAGTACAAGCTGGCGCGCCGGTCTGGGAAGGTGGCCCTGCGCGTGATCCGCGAGGTGGCGGAGGGCCTCGCCTACGCCCACAGCCAGCGCGTGCTGCACCGGGACGTGAAGCCCGAGAACATCATGATCTTCGCCGACGGGCGCGCCGCCCTGGGCGACTTCGGCGCTTCGCGTTTCGCGGCCCCGGCCACCCGCGCCTACACCGAGGCGGGAACGCTGGGCTACATGGCGCCCGAGCAGGCCTACGGCCGGGTGCGTTTCGCCTCCGACGTCTTCTCGCTCGGGCTGATCGCCTACGAGATCCTCACCGGTGTCCTGCCCACCTGGCCTTTCGAATGGCCGCCCGACCGCTATCCGCGCTTCGCCCGGAAGGTCCCCGAGCCGGTCCGCAAGGTGCTGCGCAAGGCGGCCGAGTTCGACCCGCGGCGGCGCTACGCCGACGCCCAGCAGTTCGCCGAGGCGCTGGAGCGGGCCCTCGCGCAGGTGGAGGCGGGCAAGCAGCGACCGCGGAAGCGCCCGCGCCGTCGCGAGCCCGAGCTGTCGCCCCTGGCGGTGCAGGCCGAGGCCTTCCGCCGAGCCCATGGCCGCGGCCTCGAGCTGGCCTTCCGCTGCCACCGCTGCGACGGTCCGATCGCCGAGGCGATGACCCACTGCCCCTGGTGCGGCACGGCGGACAACTCCTTCGCCCACCTCAGTCGCCACGCACTCGTGTGTCCCGAGTGCGAGAAGGGGGTGCGGCCGGAGTGGAAGGCCTGTCCCTGGTGCTATCCGGGTCGCTTCGAGGGCAACGGCCGCCGACCGCCTCCCGACCCGAAGGCTGTGCGCACCTGCACGACGCGCGGCTGCGAGGGGCAGCTGCGTCCGTTCATGCGCTACTGCCCGCTCTGCAAGCGCAAGCCGAAGCGTGTCTGGTCGCACCCGGACCTGCCCGACCGGTGTCCCCGCTGCCGCTGGCCCACCTCCCACGCCTACTTCCGCTTCTGCCCCTGGTGTGGACGCCGGGAGCCGCGCGCCGGGAGCTTTCGCGGGCGCTGAGCCGACCGGGTGTCCCGTCCGACGAACTTCGCTCGGCTTCGCCTCGCTGCGCGTCGGCGGGAGCCGGCCTCCTTGCTCAGCGGGGGCCGCCTTCGCTCGGCTTCGCCTCGCTGCGCGTCGGCCGGAGCCGGCCTCCTTGCTACGCCAGCCGCCGCAGGGCCTGGGCCTTGATCACGAGGTGCACCTTCACCCCCGGACTGAGGCCCAGCTCGCGGGCGGCGCCTGCCGTGAGCTTCGCCACCAGCTTCTCGCCGACGTCGGTGTGGACGAGCACGCCGTCGCCGCTCGACTCGCACGCCGACACGACCGCCGGGATCACATTGCGCGCCGAGATCCGGCCGGGCGGGTCGACGGCGATCAGGATGTCCTGGGCGCGCAGTCCCAGACGCAGCGGTGTCCCGGGGGCGAGATCGCGCGGCGCCGGTAGCGACAGACGCAGCCCGCGGGAGGTAGTCACGCGGAGCTCTCCGCCGGCCCCGTCCTCGACCCGCGCCTCCAACACGTTCTCGAGACCGAGCGCTTCGGAGAGGGGCAGCACGGCTCGGCTCCACAACACCGCGCGGGGTGGGCCGGCCGCGACCAGTCGCCCTCCGTCGAGCACGATCGCCCGCTCGCCGACGAGGAGCGCCTCGTCGGGGTCGTGCGTGATGTACAGGATCGGGAGCGCCAGCTCGTCGCGCACGCGCAGCAGGTAGGGCAGCACGCGCGCGCGCAGCGGGAGATCGAGGGAGGCCAGCGGCTCGTCGAGCAGGAGCGCGCGCGGGCCCGACGCGATCGCGCGCGCGATCGCGACCCGCTGGCGCTCGCCCCCCGAGAGCTCGCTCGTGCGCCGCGCGCGCAGCGACTCCAGCTCCAGGACGCTCAGCGCGTGCGCGATGCGATCGGCGGCGTCGCCGCCCCCGCGCGCCGCGCCGAAGCGCACGTTGCGCTCGACCGAGAGGTGGGGGAACAGGGCCGACTCCTGGGGGACCCAGCCCAGGCCGCGGTGCTCGATCGGGAGGTGGGCACCGGGTGCGTCGAGTTCGCGCCCGCCGATCCGCACCCGTGTCGTCGCGCGCGGGTGGAAGCCGAGCACCACCTCGAGGAGCGTGCTCTTCCCCGAGCCGCTCGGACCGAAGAGCACCGCCACGCGCTCGTTCCAGGCGAAGTCCACGTCGAGGGTGAAGCCGGCGCGCTCGACGCGCGCGGCAATGCGGTGTGCGACCTCGCTCACCGGAACCCCCGGCTGCGGCCGCCGTACGCCGCGCCCCGCTGGAGGCGACGCGGGAGGGCGAGCACCGGGATCGGGACGGGCACGGACGCAGGATACCGATACTCTGACGGCACGATGAGCGGATCCGCGGGCGCCCCCTGGTCGGAATCTCCCCGCGTGGGCGATCGCTTCGAGTGCTCGATCCACGCACTCTCAGCCGGTGGGGAAGGGGTCGGACGCGCGCCCGACGGACGCGTCGTGTTCGTGCCGCTCAGCGCGCCGGGCGATCGACTCGAGGTCCGTCTCGAGAAGATCCATCCGCGCTATGTGCGCGCGGAGATCGAGCAGATCCTCGCGCCCGGCGCCGCGCGGGTTACGCCCGAGTGCGAGGTCTTCGGCGCCTGCGGGGGCTGCACCTGGCAGCACCTCGACTACGCGCTCCAGTGCGAGGCGAAGCGGGCGATCGTGGAGGACGCGCTGGAGCGGGTGGGCCATCTCGGATTCCCGGGGCCGGTGGAGCTTCGGCCGTCGCCGAGCCCCTACCGGTACCGGGCGCGCGCGCGTCTGGCCGTGCAGGGGGGCCTGGTCGGCTACCGCCGCCGCCGCAGTCACACCCTGGCCGAGGCGCGGCGCTGCCCGGTGCTCACGGGATCGCTCGAGGAGGAGCTGAACGCTCTCGCCGCCAGCTCGCCGGCCGACGGCGAGTGGGAGATCGCCGTCGGCGTCTTTGGCGGCGGCGCCCACGGTCCCAGCGCGCGGGGGCCGGCGATCGAGCTCGAGGTCGCAGGCGACCGCCTGCGCATCTCGGCAGGGGTGTTCTTCCAGGCGCACGCCGGACTGCACGGCGAGCTGGTCGCTTCGGTCGCGCGAGCGGCCGGCCAGGGCGAGCTCGCCCTCGAGCTGTTCGCGGGCGCCGGCTTCTTCACCTTGTCCCTGGCGCGCTCGTTTGGGCGGGTGGTGGCCGTGGAGGCGGACGCGGCGGCCGTGGCCGACCTGCAGCACAACGTCAACCGGGCCGGGCTCCTGGGAGTCCAGGCGATCTGCGCCCGCGTCGAGGAGGCGCTCTCCGCCGCCGCCATCCGGTCCGAGCGGCCCGACGTGGTGGTGCTCGACCCGCCGCGCAGCGGCCTCGCGCCCGGCGACGTGGCGCGGATCGCGGAGCTCGCGGCCCCCCGCGTCGTCTATCTCTCCTGCGACCCGGCCACGCTCGCGCGCGATCTCGCGGGCCTCGCGACCCTCGGTTACGTGCTCGAGCAGGTCCAGGCCTTCGATCTGTTCCCCCAGACGCCTCACGTGGAGGTCCTGGCGAGCATGCGCCGCTAGGAGCCCGCGCAGCGCGCGAAGCCGCGAAGGCAAGCGCCTGCCTGGCCAGCCCGCACAGGAGCCGCCTCCGGTCCGCCCGGTCGCATCGGGGCCGTCAGCGGTTAGACTCCGCGTGTCCCCCCCCCGGCCGTGACGAGGTGTCCCCGACCGTTCGCCCCGCCGTCGCCTGGATCCGGAGCTCGCTCGCCGTGCCGACATCCGATCCCGCCCTCCGGCCGGACCGCGCGTCCGGGGACCCGGGCCCCTTCGTGCTCTACGTCGAGGGGCCGCGCGACCGCAGCATCCTGCGCGCCTGGGCGAGCCGGCTGATACCGGAGCACGCCGTGACGCTGGTGCGCGGGGCGGTGATCCTCGGTGGCCGCCGGCCGGCACGCGCCATCGAGCACTTCCGCAGCGGCCACGCCGGCGCCCACGCCCTGTGCGTGCTCGACCGCGACGAGGACGACCCTCCGTCGCCGCAGGCGGAGAGTGGGCTCCAGTTCTTCGTCTGGGGACGCCGCCACATCGAGAGCTACCTGCTCGTCCCGGCTGCGATCCGGCGCGCCCTCGCTCTGTCCGAGGGCGACCGCCGCGTGGAGGCGCTGCTCGACGGGGCGCTGCCGGCCGCCGACGACGCAGCGGCCTGGCGCGTCCTGGACGCGAAGCGCCTTCTCGGCGAGAAGGGTCCCCTGGCCCGCGCCCTGGGACGTCCGCTGCCGCTCGCGCGCATCGCGCGTGCGACGCGCGAGGAGGAGCTGCACCCCGACGTGCACAGCGTATTCGCGCGCCTGCGCGAGGGACTTGCGCGCAGCGCTGCGCCGCTGCTGCGCCGCGGCGGCCGCAACGCGGCTCGCCGCCGCTAGCCGGGCGGGAGCCGCCTTCCCGATCGACAGTCGGCGTTCGACGCATGGACGCCCGGTCCACCGGGGCCTTGGCGGCGAAGCGAGATCGCCTTAACCTCGGGCGATTCGCTGGGGGCCCGATGGATCTCGGATTCCGCATGCACGCCGAGCGCACTCCGAATCCCAACAGCATCAAGTGGGTGTTGGGGCGCTCCGTGGTCGAGAGCCCCGCCAGCGCCTTCTTCGAGACGGCGCCGACGGCGGAGGTCTCGCCTCTGGCGGCGCGGCTGTTCGAGATCGACGGCGTGGTGGGCGCTTTCCTCGCCTCCAACTTCGTGACGGTGACCAAGCGCACCGACGTCGAGTGGACGGACATCGCCCAGGGTGTGGTGGACGCGATCAAGGGCTGCCTCGCCGAGGGCGGCTCGGCTCTCGGTCCCGCCTACGAGCCCCCCGAGCGCGGCGAAGAGAGTGAAGTCGTGGCCCGGATCCTCCGAATCCTGGAGGACGAGGTTCGTCCCGCCGTGGCGATGGACGGCGGCGACATCGTGTTTGCGGGCTTCCGCGACGGGATCGTGGAGCTCTACATGCAGGGGTCGTGCAGTGGCTGCCCCAGCTCCACGGCGACCCTGAAGCACGGAATCGAGGCTCGGCTCCGGGACGAGATCCCGGAGGTGCAGGGAGTGGTGGCGTTGTAGCGCTTTCGGCGCCGGCACCCCCCCGGGTCGGCGCCAGCAGCCAGCAGAGAGGAAGCGAGCGGGATGATCGGGGGAATGTCCCGGCGTCGATCCGGCGCCGGCGCAGGTAGCGGCTCCGGCCGCAGCACCGTCGGCAACGGCGGCAGCGAACCGGTTCGGAGCGGGTCGCGCCTCTTCGGTGAGCCGCGCTGGCGGCGAGACCAGCGGACGCGCCGCCGACGTATGACGCGACGAGGACGCGTCACGCTCGCGAGCGTGGGGGCGCTCGCGCTGTTCCTGCTGACCTGGCTGGGCAACTCCTCCACCGAGGTGCGCGCCGCCCACGCGGTGTCGGCGGGGGGGGAGATGGCGGAGCCGCAAGAGCGGGGTGACGACGCGGACCTGGCGCTCGCACCCGACTTCGTGCTGAGGCGGCTACCCCTCTCTCGCGCGGCGCTCGATCTGCCCGTCACCGGGCGCGACGAGAGCGCGCCTCCGGGCAGCGCGCCGGGAAAGCTCTTCGAGCGCGTGTCCTCCCCCGGCGAGTCCGGTGGCCGCTACACGGTGCAGTACAGCCTGGACGCCGACCTGACCGCGGAGGTGTTCGGCGTGCTCAAGGACGCGCGCGTCCAGCTCGGCAACGTGATCGTGATGGATCCCCGGCAGGGCCACGTGCTCGCCTACGCCTCGACGGATCCCGAGCGGTTCCCGCCGACGCGCAGCTATCCGGCCGCATCCCTGGTGAAGGTGATCACCGCAGCCGCGGCCCTCGATCGCGCGCCGGAGCGCGCGCGCCTGCCGTGCCGGTTCCAGGGCAGTCCCTATCGGCTGACCGAGTCGCGACTCGACCCGCCCAGCAACGGCCGTGAGGTGACGCTGCGCAAGGCGCTCGCCACCTCCAACAATCAGTGCTTCGCCCAGCTGGCCGTACACGCCGTGGGCGTGAACCCCCTGATCGAGGCGATCGAGCGCTTCGGCTGGCTCAGCGTCCCCGCGCCTGCCCACGCCCGAGGCGAGGCCGATCCGGGCGAGGACCGCTACGACGTCGGGCGCCTGGGCTGTGGCCTGGCGGGATGTCGGATCACGCCGCTGCACGCAGCCCAGCTGGCGGCGACGCTGGTGCGCGGCGAGCTGGTCTCGCCCCGCTGGATCGAGCGCGTCTGGGATCCGAATGGTCGCGAACTCGCGCTGCCCCCCCCGGCGCCGCCGCGCGAGGTGCTGACGCCCGCGCTCACCTCCGAGCTTCGGGCGATGCTGGTCGACACCACCCGGAGCGGGACCGCCCGGCGCGCTTTCCGCAAGCGCAACGGCCAGCCGCTGCTCGGCTCCGTACAAGTCGCGGGCAAGACAGGGAGTCTGTCGGGGAAGGATCCCGACGGTCGCTACGAGTGGTTCGTCGGCGTGGCGCCCGCGGAGGATCCGGTCATCGCGGTCGCGACCGTGCTGGTCCAGAGCCCGCTCTACTGGCGCACTTCCTCGCAGGTGGCCGCCGAGGTTTTCCAGCGGATCTTCTGCGAGAAGGGCCACTGCGACGGCGCGCTCGCCGGGCGCTTCCTGGAGCCCGAGCCGCTCACCGTCGTCGCGCGCTGAGAGGCCGCGCGGCTGGGCCCGGCGCGAGCCCTCCTTTGCCCCACGGGGGCAAGGCGGTGATTCGACCGGCGACCGAAAGATTTCGCGACACCTGAGCCCGGGCGGTGTCTACATCCCTGCACGACAGCAAAATATCCCCTTCCCAGGGAGGCCCGGGGCCGAGAGGCTCCGGGCCTTTCCGATTTTTCCGGGGCTGTGCCGTCGGTCAGGACTGGCGGGCGGCGGACTTGCGGCGCTTGATGCGCCGCTTGTGGCGCTTGTTGCGCTGGTGTCGCTTGATCTTCTGCTTGCTCTTGCTGCGAGCCATCCCGCCTCCTCTTCGCTCGTCGGCGAAGGCGCGGAAGGCTAGGAGAGACGAGTGGGGTCGTCCACGGGGCGCGGGCGCTTACTCGAGGATCTCGCTGACCACGGTGCCGAGCGACTCCGCCTCGCTGTGGTGCAGCGATTCGACCGCCGGCAGGCCCGAGACGATGCGCTCCAGGCGGGCGGCGATCGCGCCGTCCACCGGATCGAAGACGATCACGGAGCCGCCCTCGTCGTCGTTGCGATCGACCCTTCCCCACACCAGCAGCGGCTCCTCGCCCGCCTCTCCGTAGATGGCCAGGTGGAGGCGGTCGCCCAGCGCCAGCTCCGAGTGCGGCTGGATGCGCATGCCGCCGACGGACAGATCGCGACCGACGAGCACGCGCAGCGCGCGATTGCCGAAGGCGGGGATGGTCTGGGTGTAGGGCGCGCGCCGGCCGCGACGCCGCTCGACGGGTCGGTCCGCGGTGCCGGCCTTGGGCGGCTGCGGATTCCCGGCCGTCCCGACCGAGGACGGCGACCCGTCGGCGGAAGCGCGGCGGGTCGGGCCGCGGAGGAGCGCTTCGCGCCGAGACGGCCCCAGCTGCGGGGCGCTCTCGGGGGTGGGTCGCGGCACGTCGCCGGCACCGGAGCGCAGCGTGGCCGGACCCTGAGCCCGGTCTTCGATGATCAGCTCGAGTGCCTGACGCGTCTCGTCGTCGAGCGACTCGAAGGAGATCCCGAGCTCGAAGCACTCGTCGCTGTCGCCCTTCTCGCCCTCGAGCCGCATCACCCGGCCCGGCACCTGGATCGGTTCTCCCGCTTCGAGGGCCTCGGGGATCTGCACCCGGATCCGCCGGCCCCGGTCGACGCGGTAGCGCGAGAGCAGGCGGCAGCCGCGGATCGACAGGTCCGCGAGCGTCGCGCGCCGCGTCATCAGACCGGCGCGGAAGCTGACCTCGAAGCCGACGGCCACGCGGGGCTCCTGGCGTCGTTCCTCCCCCTTGTACATGCAGTGCAGCAGCATCAGCCGCAGCGCCTCTGTGTGCACCGGACGTCGCACCAGGTAGTCGAATCCTGAACGCCGCAGCTGGGAGCGCAGCGCGTTCGAATCCTCGTTGACCACCATCACGCGGATCGGCGGCGAGACCGCGTCGGCGATCGATTCGCGGACCGCGCCGATGCGGCGCGGCGTCGAGATCAGCAGGTCACGAGGGGGCGGGCTGCCGGGCACGATCGCGCCGCCGCGGACCCGGGCGAACGCGACACCCATTTCCTGGAGCATCTCCTGGACGTCGTCGAGCTCGCCGTCGTCCAGAAGCAAGACGTTCGGAGGAACACCCATTGCAGCCTCCGCGCAAAACGGACGTCTATGCGTCGGCCGATTCGGCGCTGGGCTGTAGGGCCTCCGGTTCGGCGGGCGGGTCTTCCGACGCGGTCCCACGGGGGCGCGCTCGCCAGGCCCAGGCCAGCCCCAGGGCGGCGACCGCCGCGCCGCCAAACAGGGCGGCGGGCAGCGACATGCGCACCACCAGCAGGCCCGAGGACGCCAGCAGGGCCCCCAGGTTGTTCGCGGCGTGGGAGGCGATTGCGGGGCGCGAGCTGTCCGCCCAATAGGCGCCCACGCCGAGATAGAGGCCGATGAGGAACGCGAAGGTGCCGTGGATCAGCTCTCCGTGGATCGCGCCGAACACGAGCGACCCGGCGAGGATCGCGACCGCGGGCCCGGTCCATCGCGCGAGCGAGCGCTGCACGACCCCTCGGCACAGCAGCTCCTCGCAGACGGACGGCGCGATCACCGAGCCCAGGAGGGCGATCCAGAGCTCGGCGTACGGCGAGCCGTTGCCGGTCATCGCCCGCGAAATGCCCGTCATCACGCTGTGCTCGGCCTGCTGGGAGAGGGTGAGCAGGGCCTCGAGGGCATGGGAGAGCCCGAGCGTCCCGATCACGAGCGCGACGACGGCGTGGATCGGGATCCGCGACGGACGCAGGCCGAGGCGATCGCGGCTGCGTCCCGGGAGCGCCCATGCCAGGGCGATCGCCACACTCAGCACGCCGACTTCGATTCCCATCATCTCGAAGCCGAGGCGGCCCCGGCTCGTGTGCGCGTAGAAGGCGAGATGGCGCACTGGGCCCGACAGGAGATATCCGCCCGCGACCAGGACTACTGCGGCGGCGTAGCGCGCCAGCGGCGACACGCACCGACGGTAACGCCTAGGAGGGCCGCGCTCACCTGCTACGCTGTTTTCCGTGGATAACGCGTCGATGGCTCCCTCGCTGCTGGTAGCCATGCCCCAGCTCCTGGATCCGAACTTCCACCGCAGTGTCGTCCTCTTGGTCCATCACGACGGCGAGGGCAGCTTCGGCGTGGTGCTGAACCGCTCGACCGAGATCACGGCAGAGCGTTTGTGCGAGAGCATCGAGATTCCCTGGCACGGGGATCCCAGGGAAGAGATCCGCTGGGGCGGACCGGTGCAGCCGCAGACCGGCTGGGTCCTGTTTGGCGATGCGCCCGGGATCACTGGTCTCGAGGACGTTCGCGAGCTGGCGCCGGGACTCCACTTCGCGGGCTCCCTGGAGGTGCTGAAATACGTCGCCGAACACCCTCCCGGCGACGTCCGCCTGCTGCTCGGCTATGCGGGCTGGGGACCGGGCCAGCTCGAGAGCGAGCTGGCCGAGGGGGCCTGGCTGCTGGCTCCCGCCGTGGGCCACGTCGTGTTCGAGGTTCCCGTCGCCGACATGTGGACCCACGTCGTGCGCAGCCTGGGCGTCGAGCCCGCCACCCTCGTCGCGAGCCGCGGCGTCCACTGAGGTCCCCGCCGGAGGGGCACGGCGCCTGCGCCTCAACCCCTCTTCGCGCCGAACCGATGCGGGGTCATGAGCGAGCGCCCGCCGCACCGGCCCGAAGCGGGATCGGCCCGCCGTCTGCGCAGCCTCGGCGAGGATCTGCCGCGCCTCGCCGAGGGCTTCGAGGAGCACGGTGCCCTGGGCCTCGTGCTGGTGGACGCCTCGGGGCTGGCACCGATCGAGCACCACTCGGGCGGGGCTGCGCTCCACCACGCGCTGAGCAATCTGGGGGAGCTGATCTCGGAGCTGGTCGCCGACCGCCTGTCGGTGAGCGACACGGTCGTGTCGGGGGAGGTGGGGCGCGACGAGATCGTCGTCTTCCTGTTCCGCGGTCAGGACGAGGTCGACTTCTTCAAGCGGGAGCTCGATCGGATCCGCCGCAAAGTCAGCCTCGGCCTCGAAGCGCGCGGTCACCGCGCCGGCTACCCCTATTCGCGCCACCTCCCCCCCTTCCACGTGGGTACCGGCACGGCACTCCGGAATCCGACGATCCGGCCCGAGCTACAGATCCGTCGCTCTCTCGAGGAAGCGCGCGAGCACATCTCCCTGGTTTCGCGACTCGAGTCGCGAAAGCAGCGCAAGCAGGTGTTCGAGATCCTGATCGACCGGCAGATCTACTCCGTCTACGAGCCGATCGTCGACGTCAGCTCGCGCACCGTGTTCGGCTACGAGGCTCTGGCCCGCGGTCCGCGCGGAACCGACCTGCACTCGCCGGCTGCTCTGTTCGCCGTCGCCACCGAGCAGGATCTGGTGTTCCAGCTCGATTGTCTGTGCCGCCAGAGCGGTCTCGACGGCGCGCGCGACCTGCCCGGCGGCGCCAAGCTGTTCCTCAACGTCCGGCCCTCCACGATCCACGATCCCAGCTTCCGAGCCGATGCCCTGGAGCGCACGCTCCAGCGCTGCGAGCTCGCTCCGAGCGACGTGGTGTTCGAGATCTCCGAGCAGGAGTCGATCGCCAACTTCGACATCTTCCGCGAAGTACGCGACTACTACGGAAAGCTCGGCTTCCAGATCGCGCTCGACGACGTGGGTGCCGGCTACGCCAGCCTCGAATCGGTGATGGAGCTGGCCCCCGAGTTCATCAAGGTCGACCGCTCGTTCTGCGCCAAGATCGACGAGGACCCGGGGCGCCAGCAGCTCCTGCGCGCGCTGCAGCTCCTGGCCGAGCGGATCGGCGCGCGCATCATCGGCGAGGGGCTCGACACGATCGAGGAGCTCGAGACGCTCGGTCGGATCGGGATCGAATTCGGCCAGGGCTGGCTCTTCGGCAAGCCCCACCCGCTGCGCAGCGATTGAGTGCCTGGGCTCCCTAACGCCTCTTCCAGCGCGGCACCTGCTCTTGGATCTGCGACCAACGCGGGAGAGGCGCGGTCGCGGTGCGCGGGATCGGCGCCGCCTCGCGCATCTCCGCCTGGCGGTCTTCCGCGGCGCGGCGCAGGAGCTCCGGGCGCGGGACGATGTCCAGAACGAAGGGCGTGGCGCGGAAGGGCACGTACAGGTCCCAGTAGGCGCGGTCGCGCTGGAGGGTCGCCGCCAGCACTCGCTGCACCGGCAGCACCAGCCGGTTGCGGCCACCCGCCGCAACCATCGCGTCCATCGCGACGATCCAGACATTGCGCGTGCCGATGCGGCCGCCCTCGAGGGTGCGCCACGCGAGGTGGGCCGGGATCAGGTCGACGAGGGCGCCGTCGACCAGCGGTTAAATTTTTCGAACTCCATTGTTCTTTTTTAGAACTCGATGGGCCCGACTCGGCTAGCCTCCGCGCGGTGCCCGACTACCGCTATCCGCAGTTCTGCCCGACCGCCCGGGCCGCCGAGATCTTGGGCGAGCGCTGGACGGTATTGATCGTCCGCGAGCTGCTGTGCGGGCCCCAGCGCTTCACGGACCTGCGGCGGCGCCTGCCGGGAATCAGCTCGAGCGTCCTCGCCGAGCGCCTGGCGCGGCTGGAGCAGCGCGGTCTCGCGGAGCGCCGCGACGACCCGCCGCCGGCGCCCGCCGCGCTCTACCGGCTCACCCCCCTCGGCGAGGAGCTGCGTCCCGTGCTGTTCGAGCTGATGCGCTTCGGCGTCCGCTTCAGCGAGCCGCCGCGGCCCGGCGACCACTTCGAGCCGGACTGGCTGCGGCTCGTGCTGGCCGCCTTCGCACGGCGCTCGCCGAGCCCGGCGCGCCGCTTCGCTCTGCGGATTGCCGACCGCGGTGGCGACGTCGCCGTATACGTCTCCGGGGGACGCCGCGGCACGGCGGTCCGCGACGGCTGTGGACCCGCCGACGCGTCGCTGCGTACGGCCCCGCTGCCGCTGCTCGGCCTCACCTCGGGCCGGCTCGATCCGGCTGACGCCATCGCCTCCGGCCTGGTCGAGGTGGAGGGCGACGTCGCGGCGCTGCGCGACTTCCCGGACCTCTTCGATCTCGCCTCGCTGCTCGCGCGCCCGAACGATCCGCAGGATGCGAAGAACCCCGGCTGACGACCAGCCAAAAACAAGGAGACACGAATCATGTCCAAGCCGATCCTCCACGGGGCGATCCTCTCGCCCTATGTGCGCAAGGTGCGCGTGGCACTCTCGGAGAAGGGCATCGACTACGAGGGGGTCTCGGTGATGCCCGGCAGCCAGAGCGCCGAGTATCGCGCGAAGAGCCCACTGGGGAAGATCCCCTGCTATCAGGAGGGCGACTTCGCGTTGCCCGACTCGTCGGCGATCCTGGCCTATCTCGAGCGCGCATACCCGAAGCCCGCGCTCTACCCCTCGGACCCCCAGCAGTACGCGCGCGCCCTGTGGTACGAGGAGTACGCCGACACGAAGATCGCCCAGGTCTGCACGGTGGGGTTCTTCCAACGCTTCGTGCAGGCGATCTTGATGAAGAAGCCGGTCGACGAGGAGGCGATCCGCAAGGCGCTGACCGAGGACGCGCCGCCCGTCTTCGACTATCTGGAGAAGGAGCTCTCGGACCGGGAGTTCCTCGCCGGCGGCCAGTTCAGCGTCGCCGACATCGCCACCGCGAGCTTCTTCGTCAACATGGAGCACGCGGGTGACCGGGTCGACGCGTCGCGCTGGCCGCGGCTCACCGACTATCTCGCGCGTATCCACGGTCGCCCCTCCTACAAGGCGATCATCGAGCAGGAGAAGGCCGCCATCGGTCGCTAGCCCCTTCCGTCGCGCGCCGGGAGGAAGGCCGGCCCGGCGCGCGACGGAAGCGTCGTCCGACGTATACTGCGCGGTCGATCGGAGGCCGCATGAAACGGTTCCTCGGCGGCGCGGCGGTGGTGATCCTGCTGCTGCTCGCGCTGGGCGCCATCTATCTCCATCAGCGGGTCACGCAGCTCGACGTCACGCAGCTCACCCCCGACGTCTGGGCGATCTCCGGGCTCGGCGGCAACGTCGGTGTGCTGCGCACCGATCAGGGCGCCGTGGTGGTGGACACGATGACCTTCCGCACCCAGGGAGCGCGGATCCTCGAGAAGTCGGACGAGCTCGCCGGACCGATCCAGGCGATCGTGAACACGCACTACCACTTAGACCACACCCACGGCAATCCCGCCTTCCCCGTCGGCACGAGGGTCATCGCCACCGATCGCACGCTCGGCTATCTGAAACGCCTCGACGCCGACTACTGGCAAGGGGACGCCGCGGCGCTGCTGCCGAACGAGACCTTCCACAACGAGCGCGATCTGCACATCGCGAACAAGACGGTGCGCCTGATCCACCCCGGCCGCGGGCACACCGACGGGGATCTGGTGGTCCTCTTCGTCGAGGATCGGGTCCTCCACACCGGAGACCTCTTCTTCAACGGCCGCTATCCCAACATCGACCTCGAGGCCGGCGGATCGGTGCGCGAGTGGGCGGCGACGATCGACCGCCTGCTCGAGCTCGACTTCGACCAGGTGATCCCGGGTCATGGCCCGGTGACCGACCGCGAGGGGCTGCGCGCCTTCCAGAGCTTCATGCGGGAGCTCGCCGAGGCGGGCGAGCAGGCGTCGCGCGAGGGGTGGTCGCTGGAGGAGATGGAGGAGCGCGCCGACGTGGACGCGGACGCGGGCTACGAGGTGGTCTCGATTCCGCTGGTGATGCGTCTCGACCGGCAGTTCGTCCTGCGCCGGACCTGGGAGGAGGCGACGGGGCACGTGAACCGCGTCGAGCTTCCGGAGGATGCGGAGTGAAGGACCTGTTCTCGATCGAGGGCAAGGTGGCGCTCGTCACCGGCGGAAGCCGCGGGATCGGCGAGATGATCGCCCGGGGCTTCGTCCTGAACGGCGCCCGCGTCTACATCTCCTCGCGCAAGGCGCGCGTGTGCGAGGAGGTGGCGGCAGAGCTGTCGAAGGTGGGGACCTGCGTGGCACTTCCCGCCGACCTCTCCTCGCGAGACGAGGCGCAGCGACTGGCCGCAGAGCTGGCGGCGCGCGAGCCCGCTCTCCACATCCTGGTGAACAACGCCGGGGCGAACTGGGGAGCGCCGCTCGAGGAGTATCCCGACGAGGCCTGGGAAAAGGTGCTCGCGCTCAACGTGAAGGGCGTGTTCCACCTCACCGTGGCGGTGCTTGCCCAGCTCGAGGCGGCGGCGAGCGCCGAGGATCCGGCGCGTGTGATCAACATCGGATCGATCGACGGCATCCAGGTGCCGACCCTCGAGACCTACGCCTACTCGGCGAGCAAGGCAGCGGTCCACCAGCTGACGCGCGTGCTCGCCCGGAAGCTGGCCCCGCGCGACATCACCGTGAACGCGATCGCGCCGGGCCCCTTCGAGAGCAAGATGATGGCAGCCACCCTGGAGGCCTTCGGCGACGCGATCGCCGCGGGCTGTCCGCGCAAGCGGATCGGAACACCCGAGGACATGGCGGGAACCGCGATCTACCTGGCGTCGCGCGCGGGGGCCTACGTGACCGGCGCGGTGATCCCCGTGGACGGCGGCATCTCCACCACGAAGTAGCTCCGACCGCGGCGTCGCCACCGCGCGCAGGGAGCCGGCAACTCGGTCCGGTCGGGCGGGGTGCCGCCGCGATGGGGTCCGGGGAAGCGCAGGGCCGGAAGGGAGTTTCGCGCTCTTTCGGCGAGCGGCTCGCCGCGCCCCGGGCCCGGCCCCGGAAGCGACCTCGGTGCCCGTGCCACATTCGACCCCAGCAGACCACTGGTTCTCGGAACCCGACTCCGAATCCGAGGTCTGCCGAATGTTGGCCCGAGGTGTGCTGCTCCTGATGCTCTTGCTGATGCCCTCGGCGGGGTCGGCCACACCATTCCAGCGCGCGTTCCAGGGGCCTAGCTTCACCGGAGCGAGCTCCGCTCGGTCCGGCCTGCCGCTTCCGGTACAGCTGACGCTCTCACCCCCGGCGCCGGCGGCGCTGACCTTTCCGTTCGTGGTGTCCGTCTCCTCGACGCCGCGCGTGATCCCGAGAACACCGAACTCCGGATCGCAGAGCTGGATCGACACGCGCGGGACGACCCGGCTCTTCACGGGAACCATCCCCCCGCCCGAGACGATGGTTCCCGTCCCCGAGCCCTCGGTGGCATTGCTGCTCGGGCTGGGCCTGTTGGCTCTCGCCGCTCGCAGGCGCTGAGGGAGCGACACCGGGCCTCGGATCGCGCCCCCGAGCGGAGCTCGGCTCGCTCTCGCGGGTCGCAGCCTCCGCATCGGCGACACACGCGCGGCTATACTGCCTCCCCTTGCGATCGATGCCTGGAGGTGAACGATGAAGGTGAAGGCCGCCGTCGCTTTCGAAGCGGCGAAGCCGCTGGTGATCGAGGAGCTCGATCTCGAGGGCCCGAAGGCCGGCGAGGTCTTGGTGCGACTCGCGGCCACGGGCGTCTGCCACACCGACGCCTATACGCTCTCGGGGCGCGATCCGGAGGGGCTCTTTCCGGCCGTGCTCGGGCACGAGGGAGCGGGCGTGGTCGAGGAGGTCGGTGCCGGGGTCACCTCGGTGGCGCCCGGGGATCATGTCGTTCCGCTCTACATGCCCGAATGCCGCCAGTGCAAGTTCTGTCTGTCGGGGAAGACCAACCTCTGCATCACTCTGCGCGACAAGCAGGGCAAGGGGCTGATGCCCGACGGGACCAGCCGGCTCTCCTACAAGGGGCAGCGGATCCTCCACTACATGGGCACGTCGACGTTCGCCGAGCGCACGGTGCTGCCCGAGATCGCGGTGGCGAAGATCCGCCCCGACGCGCCCCTGGACAAGGTGTGCCTGTTCGGCTGCGCGGTGAGCACCGGCATCGGCGCCGTGCTCTACACGGCGAAGGTCGAGCCCGGCTCGAGAGTGGCCGTCTTCGGGCTCGGCGGCGTCGGCCTGTCGGTGATCCAGGGAGCCCGGATGGCCGGCGCCGAGCAGATCATCGCCATCGACACGAACCCCGCGAAGTTCGCTCTGGCCGCGCAGTTCGGCGCGACCGAGACCCTGAATCCGGCCGACACCGTCAACCTGGTGGAGGCGGTGCTCGAGGTCTCGGGCGGTGGCGTCGACTACTCCTTCGAGTGCATCGGCAACGTGGAGGTGATGGGCCAGGCGCTCCAGGTGGCGCACCGCGGCTGGGGGCAGTCGATCATCATCGGCGTCGCCGGAGCGGGCGAGGAGATCCACGCCCGGCCCTTCCTGCTGGTGACGGGGCGCTCCTGGCGCGGCTCCGCCTTCGGCGGCGTCAAGGGGCGCACCCAGGTGCCCACCTTCGTCGACCAGTACATGAAGGGTCGGATCCGGCTCGACGAGTACGTCACGGAGACGCGGCCCCTCGAGGAGATCAACACCGCCTTCGAGAAGATGCACGCGGGAGAGGTGATCCGGAGCGTGATCGTGTACGAGGGAGGGGCGCGTTGAGCGCGGGCCGCTTCGCGAACGCAGTGGCGGTCACGGCCACGGCGGCGCTACTGGCCGGGCTCGCGCCGGCCGCGGACGCAGCGGATGCGGACCCGGTCGAGCAGGCGCTCCAGGCCGCCGTCGACTCGGAGATCCGCACGGCCGAGGAACGGGATCGCGACGCGAATCGCAAGCCGATCGAGACCCTGCGCTTCTTCGGGCTGCGACCGGACATGCGCGTGCTCGAGCTGCTCCCGGGCGGCGGCTGGTACACGAAGATCCTGGCGCCGGTGCTGCGCGAGCAGGGAAAGCTCTACGTGTTCACCGGGCCGCGCGACGGCGTGACGGCCCTGATCGCCCAGCATCCCACCCTCGACCGGGTCGAGGTGCTCGACGTCGCCGTCGCGATGACGCCCACCGACCAGCCCGGCGTCTTCGAGGCGGAGTCCTTCACGTTTCCGGTGCACGACCTCGATCTGGTGGTCACCTTCCGCAACGTGCACAACTTCACAGCGCGCGCGCGCGCGAATCTGTTCCGGGCCGTCTATGCCTCGCTGGCGCCGGGCGGGCTGTTCGGCGTCGTCGACCACACGCGCCGCCACATGGCGCCCGACACTGCCGAGGTGTGGCGGCGCATCGACCCGGTGAAGGTGATCTGGGAGGTCGAGCGCTCCGGCTTCGAGTTCGTGGCTTTCTCCGACCTCCACTATCGACCCGACGACGAGCTGCGCTACGAGGTGCAGCGCAAGACGGTCGCGGGCAACTCGGACCGCTTCACGCTGCTGTTTCGCAAGCCCGAGTGAGACGCCGGGCGCTTCGCCGGTCGACTCTCGGAGTGACGACCCGCGCGAATTCGAGCGGTCAGGACTGCGGCGAGGACCTGTCGCGCGAGGCGACGATCACGCCGCAGGCGATCCGCGCCCCGGCGTCGCCGCTCGGAGTGACGGTCGGATCGTTGCCGCGCGCGTGCACGACCACCGCGCGGCCGACGATGCTGCGATCGCCCTCCAGTTCGGCGCGCGGGACGTCGGCATCCAGCACCGCGTGGCCGGAGGAGTCCGCCACCAGCTCGCCCAGATTGCCCGTGATCCGATCCGGCGCCCCGGGCTCGACCTCGAAGGCGAAGTGCGGACCGGCGGAGGAGGCGTCGGGCGCACTGCAATCCCCGTTCTGATGCACGTGGAAGCCATGGCGACCCTCGGGCAGCCCGCTCAGGTCGGCGTGGATCTCGACGCCGTCTCCGCTGGGGCGGAACTCGACCGTGCCGTGCGCCTGGGAGCCCTGGGTCGGCTCGATCCGGGCGACGGCGGCGTCGGTTTCGCGCGTCGCGTCCGCGCGGGGCGTTTCGCGGGAGTCGCATCCGATCGAGGCAACGACGGCCAAGGCGGCGAGTCCGCCCAGGCGCGCGGCGAGCGACGCCCGCGATCGCTCCGGCGCTCGCGCGCGAGACGAAGACCATTCGCTGGACTGGGTCATGGCGGCCTCCTTGGTGGCTTCGAGCCTTCCCGTCTGCAACCGCCATGCCACGGACTCCCGGCCGGCTAACGCCCTCGCCCCGGCCGCGCTCCTTCGCGGCCAGCGCAGTTTGTAGAAGACGCTCCTTTCGAAGCACAACATCGCGCTAACGCGTGGCCAACGGATCACCGCCGCCGCCTCGCTCGCGCTCCCGGATCCCCCGGGCGGGGATCCATCGATCTCCGACGCCCTCGAACGCGGTACAGCCGGCGCCCCGACCGCTTCGCCGCGATCGGCGTCACCTCGGTTCTTGAGGGTGACGCTCGAGCGTGTTTCCCTGTCGGCAGGATGGCAGGTGCAGACCGCAGAGCCCAGGCTCGTCTCGAGCGACAGGTCGTGGCGAAGAGCGCGGCGATGCGGAGCGTGGTGCAGGAAGTGCTTCGGGTCGCGAGCCTCGGCTCCACCGTGCTGCTGGTGGGAGAGACGGGAGTGGGCAAGGGTCTTCTCGCGCGGGTCCTGCACGAGTGTTCACCGCGTCGCCACCGACCCTTCGTGCACGCCGACTGCGCCTCTCTCGCACCCTCGGTGCTGGAGAGCGAGCTGTTCGGGCACGAGCGCGGCGCCTTCACCGGCGCCATCGCGCGGCGCACCGGTCGCTGCGAGCGCGCCGCCGACGGAACCCTCTTCCTGGACGAGGTCGGCGAGCTCGACGCCAGTCTGCAGGGGCGGCTCTTGCGCGTGCTCCAGGAGCGAGAGTTCGAGCGCGTCGGGAGCAGCGATCCGCTGCGCCTGCGCGCGCGCGTCGTCGCGGCCACCCAGCGCGACCTCCACGCCGACGTCCGCACCGGGCGCTTCCGCGCCGACCTGCTCTACCGACTCGACGTGATCCGGATCTCCGTCCCGCCGCTGCGCGAGCGACCCGAGGACGTGCCGGAGCTGGTCGCCGTGAAGCTCGTCCGCCGCGCGGCGCGCCAGGGCTGCGCGCCCCCGCGGCTCTCGCCCTCGGCGCTCGCTGCGCTGGTCGGCCACACCTGGCCCGGCAACGTCCGCGAGCTGGAGAACGCCCTCGAGCGTCTGACCGCGCGCTATGCGGGCGAGGCGATCGGAGCGAAGCAGGTGCACGGCTGCCTCGACCGGGCGGAGCCGCCGGAGTACGGCGACCGGGTTCGCGACGGGTGCGACGGCGGGACCCTGGAGATCGCCGAGGTCCGGCGCGCCCTGCGCGAGGCGCGAGGCAACGTGGCGGCCGCGGCGCGCCGCCTTGGGTTGGCCCGTACCACGCTGCGGCGACGGATGGAGGCACTCGGTCTGCGCCCCTCCTCCCCTCTGTCAGCGCCAGCCCAGCGCGGCGGAACCGTCCCAGATCACCAGGCGCAGCGCGACCACCGTGAGCACCACCTTGTAGAGACCCGTGAACAGGGTCTCGCTCACGCGCCCCAGGATCCGGCTGCCGAGCCACGTGCCCGCAACGGTCGCGGCGCAAAGGATCGCCAGCGGTCCGAGCCAGAGTCCGAACGCGAAACCGCTGGTGCCGAAGATCGCGAGCTTCGCGAGGTGACCCAGCGCCTGACACGCGGCCTTGGTGCCCACCAGCTCCCTCCGATCGAGGCCGAGGTTCAGGAAGAAGGGAGCGATCAGCGGTCCCGTGGCACCGATCGTCGTGTTCAGCAGGCCCACCACGCCCCCGAGCAGCAGGAAGCGGCGCCCGGCCGCGAGGCGCTCCGGGTGCGTTCCGATCAGGAGCGACTGGGGCGTCCAGGTGGCCAGCAGAACGAAGATCCCGATTCCCGCGCGCGCCACGTCCGGCGGCAGTGAGCGGAGCACCGCGATCCCGACGAACCCGGTGGGCAGCAGGAGCAGCGCATAGCGCAGTACGATCCACCACTCGACGTGACCGCGCTGGATCCAGGTGCGCGATCCGTTCGAGACGAGCTGGATCACGCCGTGGAGGGGGATGGCGAGGAGCGGCTCGTAGAAGAGCAGCATCACCGACAGCAGCACGACGCCACCCGCCATCCCGACGATCGCGGAAAGCACCGACGTCGCCAGCGACGCCAGCACCAGGACGCCGAGCGTCGCCGGCTCCATGCCGTGGATCAGGTCTTCCCCGGAGGACGGCGGGCGAGCCATCCGAGCAGCGCGCGCACCGCATCCACGCCCGGCAGGCGGCGCGCGGCGGCCGTGGGCGAATCCGGGCTGCCGATGCGGAAGGTCATCGCCAGCCCGGAGAGGAAGCGGAAGGCGTCTTCGTCGGTCTCATCGTCTCCCGCGTAGATCACCCGCACCGATTCGGACCACGCGGGCCCGTAGCGCGCGCGCAGGATGTGCAGCACCGCGCGCCCCTTGTCCCAGCCGATCGGGGGCCGCGCCTCGACCGCGCAGTGGGCGGCGCGTGGCTGATAGCCCGCGCGCTGGACCAGGGCTCTCGCTTCGCGGATGAGCCCTGCGCGCTGGGTCTCGGGAACGCTGCGGTAGTGGAAGGTGAGCGTCGGCCCCTTGCGCTCGGTCCAGGCTCCGTCGGTGGCGATGCGGTCGAGCTGCTCCGCCAGATCCTCGGCGCGCTCGCGGTAGTGAACCAGGTCTTCGTGAGCGAAGTGGGGCATGCCCGGCCCCGCGATCTCCAGGCCGTGGTTCCCGGCATAGGTGAGATCCGCCTCGCCCACGATCCGGCGGACGCCTTCGAGGGAGCGACCCGACACGATCGCCACGTCGGTGTCGTCTCGGGCGGCGCAGCCGCGGAGCACTTCGCGCATCTCGGGCGAGAGCACCGCCTCGTCGGGATGGTCGCAGAGGGGTGTGAGGGTTCCGTCGTAGTCGAGGAAGAGCGCGACGCGGTACTGCTTGATGAAGTCCGAGAGCCAGCCCGCGAACTCGGTATCGCCCATGGTCGGCAATTCCTCGCTGGCGACCGCCGCCGCGCGGACGAAGGCGTTCGTCCAGGCTTCGAGGTCGTCGCGCTGCTCCCGGCGGCGCAGCGCCGCGATCCTCGAGCGCCGCTCGTCCTCGTCCATCGTGAGAGCACGGTGGATCGCCTCGGCCGTTCCGTCGAGGTCGTAGGGATTGACGAGCAGCGCCTCGCGCATCGTCTCGGCGGCTCCGGCGAGGCGCGACAGGACCAGCACGCCGGGGTCCGACACCTGACACGCGACCCACTCCTTCGCCACCAGGTTCATCCCGTCGCGGAGGGGGGTGACGAGGGCGACGTCCGCGTCCCGGTAGAGGCCCGCGAGGTCTCCGCGGTCGAGGGAACGGTACAGGTAGCGGATCGGCGACCAGCGGGCGGTGGCGAAGCGGCCGTTGATCGCCCCAACGAGCCCGTCGATCTCCTGCTTCAGCTGGCGGTACTCGGCCACCTGGGCGCGACTCGGCACCGCGAGCTGGAGCAGGACGACGCGCTCCCGGTGCTCGGGATGGAGCTCGAGCAGCCGCTCGAAGGCGCGCATTCGTTCGGGAATGCCCTTCGTGTAGTCGAGTCGATCGACGCCGAGCACGACCTTCTCCTCGCCCGCGGCCCGCGTGCGCGCCGCGCGCGCGAGGTCGTCGAAGGTCTCGAACTCGGTCCCGATCGGCAGCGCGCACACACGCGTGGTCCGACCGCCGTACTCGACGAGCATCGTGGAGTGATCGACGCGCGCTCCCAGCGTCCTCTCCACGCAGTCCAGGAAGTTGCGGGCGTAGCCCCGGACGTGGAAGCCGATCAGATCGCAGGCGAGCAGGCTGGAGAGCAGCTCGCGATCCCAGGGCAGCAGACGGAAGATGTCGTAGGGCGGGAAGGGGACGTGCAGGAAGAAGGCGAGGGCGACGTCGCGGACCAGCTCCTCGCGCACGCGACGAGGTGAGAGCATCAGGTGGTAGTCGTGGATCCACACCAGCCCCGCGCCGTCCGATCGCTCGACCATGGCTTCCGCGAAGCGCTGGTTGACGACGGCGTAGACCTCGAAGTCGCGCCGATCGAAGCGGCTGCGCCCCGGCATCGAGTGCAACAACGGCCACAGCGTGCGATTCGAGAAGCCGTGGTAGTAGCGCTGCAGCTCGGTGTCGGTGAGCTGCACCGGCGCGATCGCGTAGGGACGATCGGGGACCGGCATCTTCTCGCCGGCGCGCAGCTCGAGTCCGGGCCATCCGATCCACGTTCCACCCTGATGACAGAGCACCGGATCGAGGGCCGACACCAGGCCGCCGGGTGCGGCCTGCACCGAGAGTCCGTCGGAACGCCGTTGCACAGTGAAGGGCAATCGGTTGCTCGCGACGACGATAGGGCGGTCGGCGCTGTCGGCGAACTCGCTGGACGCCACGGTAGCCAGCTTACAGGGGTTGGCGAGGCGGCGCCGGCCGAAGTGCGCTGTATGCTCCGCGCGTGGACCTGGACCTGTATGCCGCGCTGCTCTGGTTCGTCGCACTTCTCTTCTCCCTGACCTTTCACGAGGCTGCACACGCCTGGGCGGCTCGGCGCGGCGGCGATCCCACCGCCTATCTCGGGGGTCAGGTGAGCCTCGATCCGCGGCCGCACATCCGCCGCGAGCCCTTCGGTACCGTCGTCGTGCCGCTGCTGTCCTTCGCCGCGTCGGGGTGGATGATCGGGTGGGCGAGCACGCCCTTCGACCCGATGTGGGCGGCCCGTCATCCACGGCGCGCAGCCTGGATGGCGCTGGCCGGTCCGGCGGCCAACGCGTTCCTGGTCCTGGCCGCCGGCGTCGCGATCCGCCTCGGCATCGCCGCGGGTGTGTTCGAGGCGCCGCTCGGAATCCGCTTCGACAGCGTCACCACCAGCATCGCTGGGGGCGCCTGGCCCGCTCTCGCCACGCTGATCTCGATCCTGTTCACGCTCAATCTGCTGCTGCTCGTCTTCAACTTGATTCCGCTTCCGCCCCTCGACGGCGCCGGGGCCGTGGCGCTGCTGCTGCCCGAGCGGCTCGCCGGACGACTGCGCGCGGTCTACGCCCGGCCGACCTGGGCGTTCGTCGGTCTGATCGTCGCCTGGTTCGCGATCCCCCGGCTGTTCCCGCCGGTGCACGGGGCGGCGATCCGGCTGCTCTATCCCGATCTCCGCTACGGGTGAGGATCCGACTCCACCCCCCGGTAGACCAGATCGGGGGCGGGCCGCGAGGCCTCTTCGCGCGCGCGCCGCACCACCTCGTGGTCGGGCGCGAGCGAGCAGGCGGGATCCGCGGCGGCGGCGTCTCCGGCGAGGAGGAACGCCTGACAGCGGCAGCCGCCGAAGTCGCGCGTGCGCTCGGGACACCCGCGACAGGGCTCGCGCATCCACGCCTCCCCGCGGAAGGCGTTCATGCCGGGCGCGTCCGCCCAGCACTCGGCGAGCGTCCGCTCGGGAACGCGCCAGAACTCGAGGCCGAGCAGCTCCGCGGCGCCGTGGCAGGGAAGCACGCGACCGTCGGGTGCCACCACGATGGCGCGTCGACCCCAGCCGCCCATGCACGGCTTGGGACGGCCGCGGTGGTAGTCGGGCAGGACGAAGAGGATCTCGAGGTCGTCCGTCTCGTGTTGGAGCCGAGCCACCGTCCGAGCCGCCGCGTCGAGCTGCACGCGGGTCGGCAGCAGCGCGGCGCGGTTGCGCAGCGCCCAGCCGTGGTACTGCGCGTTCGCGAGCTCAAGGCGATCCGCTCCCAGGCGGCGGGCGAGCGCGACGATCTCCGCCACCCGGTCGAGGTTGTGGCGATGCAGGACGACGTTGAGCGCGAGCGGAAGTCTCCGGGCGCGGACCCCGGCGGCGAAGGCGAGCTTCGCCGCGAAGCTCGCCGTGCCGGCGATCGCGTCCGACGCCGCGGGATCGGCGTCCTGGATCGAGAGCTGAACGCTGCGCAGCCCCGCTCCCACCAGTCGGTCCAGCGCGTCGTCGTCGAGGGTGGTGCCCGCCGTCACCAGATGCGGGTACAGCGACGCCTCCGCCGCACCCGCCACGATCGCCTGGAGATCCGGGTGCAGGGTGGGCTCACCTCCGGTGAGACCCACGTGCACGACCCCGAGGGCCGCCGCCTCGCGGAACACCCGACACCAGCGCGCTCCGTCGAGGCTCTCGCGCACCCGGCGGTAGCCGATCGGGTTCGAGCAGTACGCGCAGCGCAGCGGGCAGCGGTAGGTGAGCTCGGCGATCAGGTTGTAGGGCCGGGGGGCGACCACGGGCGGACACTAGTGCGCCGACTCGTTCACGGCGAACGACCCGGACCGTCCGCCGGGATCAGCAGCGCGGCGAGGCGCCCGACCAGCGACGGAACGCGCTTCGCGTAGCCGGAGCGCTCACCGTCGGCGAGCCAGGCCAGACGCAGGCCCCCTAGGGCGGCGATCAGCAGCTCGGCGTCGGAGACGGGATCGGGCGAGCCCAGCTCGCCGAGCACGCTCGCCGCCAGCGCGTCCGACTCCGCCTTCGCGCCCCGCAGCCTGCGCCGCAGCGCGGGGTCGCGCGCGCATTCCAGGGACAGCTCGAAGGTGGCGAGCGATCCCGCGCGGTCCTCGCGCACCCCCTGCTCGAGATAGCGCTCCAGACCTTCGGCGAGGCGGTCGCGCAGCGAGACGGAGCCGGAGACCGGCGTCGCGAACAGGTCGCGAAGGGCTTCGGCCCGCTCGCGAACGTGGAGGAGGTGAAGCCGGTAGAACTCGCCTAGGAGGTCGTACTTGGATGGGAAGTGGTAGGTGGTTCCCCCGAGCGAGACGCCGGCCCGCTGCGCCACCGCCCGGTGCGTGACCGCGCCGGGTCCCCCCGCCGCGAGGATCTCCAGCGCCGCGTCCAGAAGGCGCCGCCGCGTCTGCTCGCTGCGCTCCTGCCGCGGGCGGGTGCGATCCCGCCGACTCCGCTCGCTGCGCCGCATGCGCATCCAGGGTATCCGCCCTTTTCGCTTGACGTCCAGGATAATCGGTACTTATGTTCTTTTTAGCTCCAGACGGGAGGAACGGCCGTGTCGGCACGTCCTTCGGGGATGCGCGCGCTTCTCTCGTGCCTCGCCCTCGCCCTCGCCCTGGCACTGGCGGGCTGCGAGGCGCTGGAGTGGCAGGCGTTGCGCCTGTACCTGGCGGCCAACCCCCACCTGGAGGTCGCCGACGGGCCGGTTCCCTATCGAGCCGAGACGGAGGACCTCTGGCTGGTCCCGATCGTCGATGGCCTCGAGTTTCCCTGGGACATGACGTTCGTGAGCCCCGGCGAAGTGCTCGTGACGGAGAAGCCCGGCCGGCTGTCGCGGATCGACCTCGCCACCGGGGAGATCCATCCGGTGGCCGGGGTTCCCGAGGTGGCGTTCGTCGGACAGGGAGGCCTGCTCGGCGTCGAGTGCGATCCCGCCTTCGGCAAGAACGGATGGGTCTATCTCAGCTACTCGATCCCCGTGCCGCCGGACGCCTACACCACGCGCGTCGCACGCGCGCAGCTGCGCGGCGATCGACTCGAGGATCTCGAAGTCCTCCTCACTGCGCAGCCTGCTCGCCCGGGAATCAACCATTTCGGGGGAGCCCTGGCCTTCGACCGGCGCGGCCTGCTCTACGTCTCGATCGGAGAGCGCGAGGAGCGCGACTTCGCCCAGGATCTCGGCTGCGACCTCGGTAAGGTGCTGCGCATCCGTCCGGACGGGTCGATCCCGGAGGACAATCCCTTCGTCGGTCGCCCCGGGGCGCGTTCCGAGATCTTCTCCTGGGGTCACCGCAACCCGCAGGGACTGGCTCTGCACCCCCAGACCGGCGAGATGTGGGAATCCGAGCACGGTCCCCAGGGCGGCGACGAGATCAACGTCTTGCGCCCCGGGCGCAACTACGGCTGGCCGATCATCACGTACGGGGAGGAGTACGGGGGAGGGAAGATCGGCGTCGGCACCCACCGGGACGGCCTCGAGCAGCCGGTCCACTACTACGTGCCGTCGATCGCACCCTCGGGCATCGCCTTCTCCTCGGGAGATTCCCTCGCGAGCTGGCGGGGGGATCTGCTGGTGGCGGCGCTGCGCCTCACACACTTGAACCGGCTGTCGCTGGAGGGAGAGCGGGTCGTCCACGAGGAGCGCCTCTTCGCCGACCTCTGGCACCGCGTTCGCTCCGTCGCCGAGTCCCCGTTCACCCGACAGATCTTCGTCCTGACGGAGAACGGCACGCTGTTCCGGATCGATCCGCGTCAGGCCGGGGACGGGCGCGGCCGCGCGAGCACGCCGAGGCGCACCATGTCGTCGAGGAAGTCGTGGACGTCGTCGGCGAGGCGGGCGGGGTCGACGTCGGGGTGGCGCGCGCGCAGCGCGTCGACGATCTCCAGGCCGGAGAGCCTGCCGTCGCACAGGGCGAGGATCTCCCGGCCGCTGCCCGAGAGCTTCACGGCGCGCTCGGGAAGCACGACGATCGGCTCCGGGTCGTCGAGGCGCGCCTGGGCGCCGCGCGAGAAGGCCGGCGCCGCGCAGGCGGCCTCGATCGCGTCGAGCAGGCTCCACAGGATCTCGCACTTGCGCTCGAGCGCGGCAGCGCAGCGGTCCTGGAGCGCGGCGTCCCGGGCGTGGGCGAGCACGAAGGCGAGCCCCTTTCGGGCGTCGCTCGGCGCCTGGACGGTGCGCGAGCGGAAGTAGGCGAGCCCCTCGGCGGCCACCCACGGGTAGTGCTTCTCGAAGGCGGCGATCCGTACGCCCATGATGTCGCCGGCGAAGAGCTCCGTGAGCGAGGACGCCACCGACTCCAACAGATCGTGGCTGGCGACGAAGTCGACGTAGGCGTCGCAGGCGCGGCGGACACCGGGCAGCACGTCCACGAGCGAGGCCACCCGCTCGCGGTCGAGACCGACCGCCTCGGCGAGGGCCAGCCATAGCGCGAGCCCTCCCTCGCGCTCGGGGGTGCCGTCGTGATCGTGGAGGCGCTCGACCCAGTCGCGTCGGAAGGCCGGGTCGCTCGACTTGGCGAGAATCAGCCCGTCCTTGCGGGGGATCCGGGTCTGGTAGTAGTAGCGGTTCGCGACCCAGCAGCGGATCTCGGCGGGCGACAGCTCACCCGCGTGCATGCGCAGGTTGAAGGGGTGGCGGTGGTGGTAGCGCTCGGCCCCGATCGCGCGCAGCCGCGCTTCGAAGGACTGGTCTTCGCTCGCCTGCGGCTCGCTGCGCGCGGCCTCCGGCCGCTTGTCCGTTCGGTCTTCGCTCGCCTGCGGCTCGCTGCGCGCGGCCTCCGGCCGCTTGCGGCTCTTCACAGCTCGAGCTCCAGGCCGTCGCTCGCGATGCCCACTCCCGCGCGCTCCACGCGGGCGCGCTCGGGCGAGGACGCGTCGAGCACGGGGTTGGTGTTGTTCATGTGGATGTACCAGCTGCGACCCGGCAGCTCGGCGAGCGTGGCCAGGCTCGCGTCGGGCCCGGTGATCGGCAGGTGTCCCATCGCCACCGCGTCGGGAGCTCCGGGCCGCATCGACCGCAGCTCGTCGCTCGTGAAGAAGGTGCCGTCGACGAAGCGCACGTCGGCGGCGGCCAGCTCGGCGGCGCAGGCGGAGTCGAGGGTCTTGAGACCGGGCACGAACACCAGCCGCGCTCCGGTGCTCCGCTCGGTGACGCGCAGGCCGACGGTCGTCTCGGCGTGCGGCTTCGCGACGTCGCGCAGGTAGGTTGGGACCTTCGGCGCCACCGGGAACAGGCGCGCCTCGAGCGCGCCGTCGCGGTCGAGGGCGAACGGGGTGTCGAGCGCCACCGCGCCCCAGGCCGGCTCGAGCAGGCGCCATGCCGCATTGTGGTCGAGGATCGCGCGGCGAACCCAGGGCGTGGAGACGATCCGGTAGGAGAGCGCCTCGCGCATCACGAGCAGGCCCAGGACGTGGTCGAGCTCGGCCGAGGTGAGCACGACGGTGTCGAGCGGGACGTCGCGAGTGCCGGGCCGCGGATGCAGAGCCGGGAAGGCCGCGAGCTGGTCGCGCACGTCCGGGCTCGCGTTCAGCATCGACCAACGGCGGCCGTCGGCGGAGACTGCGAGGGCAGGCTGGGTCCGGGGCGGCACGTCCCGGTCGCCCGATCGTGCGCGCACCGAGTTCGGGCCGCCGCAGTTCCACTGGGGCAGGCCCCCCCCGGCGCACGAGCCGAGGACGCGGACCTTCATGCAGGCGCCACGCGAGAGAGCACGCGCCGATCGAGATCGACGCGCCCCTCGGCGTTCTCCAGGATCCGGCGCGCCCGGAGCTCGACGGCGAGCATGCGCCGGCGGATGAAGCTCTCGGCCAGGTCGATGCGGTCGGCCTCGATCCCCGCCTGCTTGAGCAGCTCCGTCGCAGCGATCACGTCGATCACCATCTCAGCCATCATGCGCGCCCGCAGCAGTGCGTAGCCCATGTCCGAGGCGAGCTTACCGAGCGTCTGCTCGACGCGGCCGATCGCCTCGCGAACCCGCTTCGCCAGATCGGCCCGCTTCGGGTCCGCGTCCATCGCCTCCAGCTCGGCGCGCACCTCGCCGAACACGACGGCGAGGGCGCCCTTGCCCATCTCGCGCAGTGCGAAGGAGGCCTGGATCTCGCTGGTCCCCTCGTAGATCGTCATGATCAGGCTGTCGTTGTGGAGCTTTCCGATGTCCGAGTCCATGGTGAAGCCGATTCCGCCGAACACCTGGAGCGCGTCCATGGTGAGATCGGTGCAGACCTCGGTCGCGTAGTACTTGCACAGCGGGGTGAGCAGCCGCACCCGCGTGTGGTCGCGCTCGAGCTCTTCCTGGAGGCGCTTCGTCTCGGCGTCGGACAGGTCGCCCCGGGCGAGCGCCCGCTCGCGGGCGAGCGCGCCGTCGAGCAGGACGTAGCTGCGGTACAGGATCGCTCGCACCGCCTCCGTGTTCACCACCATCTTCGACAGCATGTTCAGCACCAGCGGCTGCTCGACGATCGGCATGCCGAACTGCCGTCGCTCGTGGGCGTACTCCACGGCGTCGCGCATTGCGCCCTCGGCGAGGCCCAGCGCCTGGGAGGCGACGCCGAGGCGCGCGAAGTTCATCAGGTCGAGCATCGCGCGGAAGCCGTTGCCCTTCTCGCCCAGGCGTACGCCCTGGGCTCCTTCGAAGACCACCTCGCAGGTGGCCGATCCGTGGATCCCGAGCTTCTTCTCCAGACGCGCCACGCGCACGCCGTTGGGCGAGCCGTCGTCCCGGTGGCGCGGTACCAGCACCAGGGAGAGGCCGCGCGTGGTGCCCTTGGACTGCTCGAAGGTCTCGTGCTCGCGGCCGAGCACCAGGTGGACCTCGGCCCCGCCGTTCGAGATGAAGATCTTCTGGCCGTCGACGCGGACGCCCTCGCCCATTTCGGTGACCCGGGTGGTGATGCCGCCCAGATCGCTGCCGGCCTGAGGCTCGGTGAGGTCCATGCAGCCCTCCACCTCGCCGCTGGCGAAGCGCGGCAGCCACTTCTTCTTCACCTCCTCGCTAGCGTACTTCTCGATGTCGCTGGCGGCCCCGGCCTGGAGCCCCACGATCATCATCAGGCTGGCGTCGGCACGCGAGAGCATCTCGAGGTAGACGCCGTTCAGCAGCGCCGGCAGTCCGTAGCCGCCGTAGCCCTCGCTGACGGGAAGGCTCACCAGGCCCGCCTCGGCGAGCTGGTCGTAGGCGCGGCGGATGTGCGGCGGGGACGTGGCGCCGCCGTCGGGGGTGAGGGTGGCTTCCTCGGCCCAGCGCTCCCGCGCCTCGGCCTGGAAGCTCTCGGCGAGCCGAGCCGTGGTCTCGAGGATGGTGCGGAAGGCGCCGAGCTCGGCGTCGACATCCGCATCCCCGGCGCGCAGGGACAGGATCGTCTTCCAGTCGACGAGCTGGTCCAGGTAGAGGCGCATGCTGGGAAGGAAGTAGTCGGCCAAGGGATGGTCTCCTCGCTCTCTGTCGATCTGTGGCGCGGTCGGGGAGAGTGCGGCCGGAAGACTCCGAGGCGCCATTCCTTCGTCACCGATCGGCGCCGAATCGGGGGCGGACCCGGAGGCGGATGGTAGCTTATGCGCCCCATGAAGAACGGCAGTGTCTTCGAGCGTGCGACGCCGGTCGTGGACTTCCCTGACGCAGAGTCACGGGTCCGCGCGTTCTGGCGCGAGCGGGACATCTTCGCGCGCTCGCTCGAGCTGCGCCGCGACGGGCCGCGCTTCGTGTTCTACGAGGGGCCGCCCACCGCCAACGGCATGCCGCACAACGGCCACGCTCTGACACGCGTGATGAAGGACGTGATCCCGCGCTACAAGGCCATGCGCGGCTTCTACGTGCCGCGGCGGGCCGGGTGGGACACCCACGGCCTGCCCGTCGAGATCGAGGTGGAGAAGGAGCTCCGCATCTCGGGAAAGGACGCGATCGTCGCCTACGGCGTGGAGCCCTTCGTCCGCCGCTGCCTCGAGAGCGTCTTCCGCTACACCGAAGAGTGGCAAAGCTTCACCGAGAAGCTCGGCTTCTGGCTCGACATGAGCGACGCCTACGTCACCTTTCATCAGTCCTACGTGGAGAGCGTGTGGTGGGCACTCTCCGTGCTCTTCGAGCGCGGTCTGCTCTACCGCGGCCACAAGGTGGTTTGGTGGTGGGCCCAGGGCGGCACGGTGCTCTCGGCCGCCGAGGTGGGCGAGGGGTACCGGACCGTGGACGACCCCTCGATCTACGTGCGCTTCCCCCTCGCCGACGAGCCGGGGACTTCGCTCCTGGTCTGGACCACCACGCCCTGGACCCTGCCCTCGAACAGCTTCGCGGCGGTGAACGCCGCCGAGCCGTACGCGGTGGTGCGGGACGGCGAGCAGCGACTCGTCGTGGCGGAGGCGCTGCGCGGGGCGCTCGCCGAGAAGGTGGGTCGGGAGCTGCCGGTCGAGCGCACCTTGCGCGGCGCCGAGCTCGTCGGTCGGCGCTACACACCGCCCTTCGACTGGTTCGCGGAGGAGCACGCCAACACGTCCTTGTGGCGAGTCGTGGCCGCCGACTTCGTCGAGCTCGACGCCGGCACGGGGGTCGTCCACGCCGCGCCCGCCTTCGGCGAGGTGGACTTCGAGCTGTTGCGCCGCGAGCAGAAGCGGGACCCGGGCCTGCCCCTGCTCTGCGCCGTGCGCCCCGACGGCAGCTTCGACCCGGAGTGGGCCGAGCCGGCCTACGCGGGACGCTGGGTGAAGGAGGCCGACCGCGACCTCACGCGCGCCTTGCGCGAGCGAGGCCTGCTCTGGCACGCGGAGCAGATCCGCCACGAGTATCCCTTCTGCGTGCGCTCGGACAGCGATCCGCTGATCCAGTACGCGCGGCCGGCCTGGTACATCCGCACCAGCGCCCACGTCGAGGAGTGCCTCGCCAACAACGCCGCGATCCACTGGCTGCCCGAGCACATCCGCGACGGCCGCTTCGGCGACTTTCTGCGCAACAACGTCGACTGGGCGCTCTCCCGCGAGCGCTTCTGGGGCACACCCCTCAACGTCTGGGTGAACGACGAGACGGGTCGCATGGAGGCGCCTGCCTCCACGGACGAGATCCGGCTGCGCAATCCCCACGCCTTCGATGCCTTCGAAAAGGCGCGCGAGCGCGACCCCTCCCTGTCGCCCCACCTCGCGGTGCACAAGCCGTGGATCGACGACGTCACCTGGACGCGTCCGGGCGAGCCCGGCGTCTACCGGCGCGTGCCCGAGGTGATCGACGCCTGGTTCGACTCGGGCTCGATGCCCTTCGCGCAGTGGGGGTATCCGCATCGCAACTCCGACGAGTTCGAGGCCAACTTCCCCGCCGACCTCATCTCCGAGGCGATCGACCAGACGCGCGGCTGGTTCAACTCCCTGTTGTGGATCTCGACCCTGCTGTTCCCGGACCGGGAGCCCCCCCATCCCTACAAGACCTGCATCGTCCTCGGGCACGTTGCGGACCGGCACGGGAAGAAGGAGTCGAAGAGCAAGGGGAACTACACGCCGCCCGAGGTGATCCTCGACCGCGTCCGTCTGGAGTTCGCGGCGGTGGCGGCGGTCACCCCTCCGCGACCCGGGACCGCCGCGATCGCGCGCGAAGACTACGAGGGCCTCGATCTGTCGGGCGCCTCGGCGCGCGTGCGCGTCTATCGCGGGGACCGTCCGGAGCAGAGTCTCGAGCTGGAGCTGCGGCCCGAGGCCATGCCCCGTCGCGTGATCCACCTGGCGGAGGCCGACGCCTCCCGGCTCGGCGTCCGGCCCGCCGGTGCATCCGCGCACGTCCTGCCACGCGAGGTGCCGGGGCTCGCGCCGGAGGCGAAGGTGTGGGTCGACGATCCGAGCTCGCCCGCGCCGGGAGCCGACGCCTTCCGCTGGTTCTTCTTCTCGCAGAACCCGCCCTGGAACCCCACCCGGCACTCGCTCTCGGGCGTGCGCGCCGCCCAGCGCGAGCTGCCCCTCAAGCTCCGCAATGTCTACGCCTTCTTCACCATCTACGCGGAGATCGACGCCTTCGACCCCTCGAACGCGGCCTTTCGCGAAGGCCGGCGCTCCGCGCGGGAGCGCGGCCTGCTGGATCGCTGGATCCTGTCCGAGCTCGCCCTCGCCACGCGCGCGGTGCGCGAGCACATGGACGCCTACCACGTCTACGAGGCGACCGGGGTGCTCACGGATTTCGTGGACGCGCTCTCGAACTGGTACGTGCGCCGCTCGCGAGACCGCTTCTGGGCGCCCGGCCTCGGCCCGGAGAAGCGGGATGCCCTCTGGACGCTCTACGAGTGTCTGACCGCACTGGCGCGCCTGCTCGCCCCCTTCCTCCCCTTTGCCACCGAGGAGCTGTGGCGCAACCTGGTCGCGGGCCCCTTCGGCGACGCCGAGCCCGAGAGCGTCCACCTGGCCGACTACCCGGAGCCCGACGCGGAGGCGATCGACGAGGCGTTGTCGAGCGAGATGGCCGCGGTGCGGGAGATCGTGTCCCTCGGCCTTCAGGTGCGCACTGCCCACAAGCTGCGCGTCCGGCAGCCGCTATCGACGGCCGAGATCGTCGTGACCGATCCCGAGCTCGGTCCGCGCGTGCTCGCCCACGAGAGCCTGATCCGCGAGGAGCTCAACGTGCACGCCCTGCACCTGGCGAGCGACGCCGATGCCTACGTGTCCTACCAGGTGAAGCCGAACTTCCGCGCGCTCGGTCCGAGAGTGGGCAAGCGGATGCCCGCGTTGAAGGCCGCGCTCGCCCGGGCCGACGGCGCGGCGCTCCTGCGTCAGCTCGAGGAGGAGGGCCGCGTGCGGATCGCGGTCGAGGGCGATCCCGTGGAGATCGGACCCGACGAGCTCGCCGTGAGCCTCGAGGCCCGCGAGGGCTTCGCCGCCGCGGCGGGCGCCGTGGGCGTGGTGGTGCTGCACACGACGCTCTCCGATGCCCTGATCGAGGAGGGCCTGTTTCGGGAGGTGTTGAACCGCGTCCAGACGTTTCGCAAGGAGCTGGACCTCGAGTACACCGGTCGCATTCGCCTCACCGTCGACGGCGCCGAGCGCCTGGTGTCGGCGGTGCGTCCGCGCGCGGAGGAGCTGGGTCGGGAGACGCTGGCCGTGGCGGTCGAGGTCGGCAAGCCGCCCGAGGAGGGCGCCCGGGTGCTCGAGGCGACGATCGAGGGCGAGCCGCTGCGGCTGGGGCTCGTGCTGGCCTGACCCGATACACTGCGCGCGTGCGGACGCCCGACCCGAACCTCCTGCTCCGGCTCGCCGAGCAGCACGGCACTCCCTACTACCTCTACGACGCCGATGCGATCCTCGAGCGACTGTCGTCGCTGCGCGACTTCGACGTGGTGCGCTACGCGCAGAAGGCGTGCTCGAACATCCACCTGCTGCGTCTGCTGCGCGCGGCGGGCGCCCGGGTGGACGCGGTGTCGCTGGGGGAGATCGAGCGCGCGCTGCGGGCCGGCTACGATAGCCGCGGCGAGCCCGCGGGCCTCGTCTACACCGCCGACCTGATCGACGAGGCGGTCCTGGACCGGGTGTGCGAGCAGGACATCCCGGTGAACGCGGGCTCGGCGGACGTGCTCGAGCAGCTGGGGCGTCGGAGAAGTGGCCACCGCGTGTGGATCCGCGTCAATCCGGGCTTCGGCCACGGCCACAGCCGAAAGACCAACACCGGCGGCGAGTGGAGCAAGCACGGCATCTGGCACGCCTACCTCGACGAGGCCCTGCGCCACGTCGAGAAGTACCGGCTCGACCTGGTCGGACTCCACATGCACATCGGCTCCGGCTCCGACTTCGAGCACCTGGGCCGGGTGTGCGACGCGATGGTCGACCAGGTGCGCGCGCTGGGGGTGGACGTCCGGGCGATCTCCGGGGGGGGAGGCCTGCCCGTTCCCTACCGACCCGGCGAGCCGTCCTTCGACACCGCGGCGCTGCACGCCCTGTGGAACGGCGCCCGGCGCCGTGTGGAGGAGACGGTCGGTCACCCGGTGAGCCTCGAGATCGAGCCCGGCCGCTACCTGGTGGCGGAGTCCGGGGTGCTCGTGGCGCGCGTGCGTGCGGCGAAGCGCGAGGGGGCGAACCGTTTCGCGGTGGTGGACGCCGGCTTCAACGACCTGGCGCGTCCGGTGATGTACGGCGCCTATCACGGCATCGACGTGGTCTCGCGGAACGGGGCCTGGGCGGAGGGTCCGACCCAGCCCACGATCGTCGCGGGTCCGCTGTGCGAGTCGGGCGACGTCTTCACCCAGGAGGAGGGCGGCGTCGTCGTGCCGCGGGACCTCCCGGACGTGGCCGTCGGCGATCTGGTGGTGATCCGCGACGCGGGCGCCTACGCGGCGGCGATGGCCAGCAATTACAACACCCGCCCGCTGGCGCCCGAGATCCTGCTCGAGTCCGGCCGCCCGCGCCTGATCCGGCGCCGTCAGACGATCACCGAGCTGCTCGACCTCGAGGAGGTCTGACCCCGAGCGGAGCGGTGACGGAGCTCGGCCGGAGCCGACTCGACCCCGGTCAGGGCGGTGATGCGGCTGCGCCGCTTCCCGCCGCACTGCTCGCGGTCGCGGACGATCTGCTGCACGGCCTGACGCGAGATCGCCAGCAGTCGCGCCGCTCCCGAGCGACTGCCGCGGGAGAGCCCGAGGGCCTGGTCGAGCATGGTGCGGCGCACGTCGCGGATCACCGACTGCATCGGAGCCTTGCCGACCGCCGCCACCGCGAAGGCGGTCAGGTTCGGCGGCAGAGTGAGCGCTCGTTCGATCTCCCGCTGGATGGCCTCGCGCGGCGCGCCCTTCGCCACGTATCCGCGCACGCCGATCTCGTGCAGCCGGAACGACTCCTCGGGGGTGTCGTTCACGCCCAGGACCACCACGATCGGGGCCGGAAGCCGCCCGGCGGCCGCCCACGCGACCGAGCGGGTGGCGTCGCCACGCAGCCCTCCGTCGAGCAGCACCAGGTACGGATCACTCTCCAGTGCGGAGAGCGCCAAGGGGGCGGTCCTGACCGTGAGGACCTCCTCGCCGTAGCGCGCCGCCACTTCGACGACGGCCGGGCACGGCTGCGACTCGCTCTCGACGATCAGGACGCGGCGTTTCATGGCGACCTCCGAACCAAGATACGCAGATGCGTCGACACGAAATCTGATGTTCTTCTTATGATGAGCGGATCGCCGCGCCTCCTCCGGTGGAGGTGTGGCTCTCCGCCCCGCCGAATCGGCCCGCTCCGCCGTCAGCGGGTTGCGATGGCCACCGCCGACAGCACGCGCAGCACGCCGGCCCGGCGCAGTCGCTCGAGGGAGTCGCGGTCGGGGACCATCAGCGCTCCGGCGAAGCCCAGGGCATTGACCCCGATCCCCTGCCAGTCCGCGCGAAGGCGGGGCACGAACAGCATCCAATCACGGCAGACGAGGAGATTGTAGGGGCGGCCCGGGCGGTCGCAGGCGAAGGCGCGCGCCAGCTCCCGGTAGAGCGCGAGCAGGGTGGCGCCGGCATCGGCGGGTGCCCGCGCCGAGAGCTGGCGCAGCCGGCCGAGGCCGTGCAGGAAGGGCAGGGCGGGGAGCCTGCCCACGCCGCCGTCGAAGCGGGCGTCCTCGAGCACGGCGTCGAGCGGGGTGGCGTGGAGCGGCGAGGCGAGAGGGGTGGGCACCAGCTGGAGATGGCGGTGGGGCTGGCTCGCGCCGGCCGCCGCCCCGGCGTTGTAGAAGGCCAGTCCGTCCGTCTCCACCAAGCAGCTCCACAGCGCGGCGAAGTCCCGACACCCCAGCGGCGTCTCCTGGTCCTCGAACTCGCGGGTGACGATCAGCGCGTGGTAGTCGATTACCGGGTACTTGTTGAGCACGCACAGATGGTGATCACCGATCGCGCCGACCACGAGCGCGGGGTCGGGCGGCGCGAAGGGATCGCGCGGCGGATCGCCGGCCGACTCGACCCGCCGGCGTCGAGCGAGCCCGGAGATGACGCGCACGGCGAAGGGGATGCCCGCCTCCGCGACCGTCACCGTCTCCGAGGAGATCGGCTCCAGGGCGCCGGCGGCCAGGGCGGCCCGCGTCCGCCGCCGGATCGCCGGCCCCAGCTCACCGCGCTCGAGGGGAGCGTCGGGTGCTGTCGCTTCAGGCATCCAGCAGATAGCCGCGCGCCAGGGTCCTGAACGCCTCCACCTCGCGCTCGGCCCAGGCGGCGTCGCGACCGAGCTCGCGCGCCAGCAGCGCCGCCGCGCGCGGCGCGATCTCCAGCGTCGCGCGCGCGTCGAGCACGAGCGCCCGCGTGCGGCGTGCCAGCACGTCCTCGAGCCGCCGCGCCATCTCGCGTCGGGCACCCCAGACGATCTGGGCCCCGGTGTAGGGGAGATTCGGATGCAGCGGCTCACCGAGTGACGGGTCCTCGAGGGCGAGCGCCTCGACGGCGGCGAGGTCCGAGCCGTAGACGCGTCGCGCGAATTCCGCGGGATAGGCCGGGTCGTCGCGCTCGAGGCGACCGTGCAGGGGCAGCGTCTCGGTGACGCAGGGGCGATCGGTCAGGCCGCCGATGGCGATCGCCTGCGTGAGGGTGTCCTCGGCCATCTTGCGGTAGGTGGTCCACTTCCCGCCCAGGATCGTGACCAGCCCCGAGTTGCTCACCACCACTTCGTGCTCGCGCGAGATCCTCTTCGTGTCCGCGACGTCGCCGCGCACCAGCGGCCGCTGGCCCGCGAACACCGCGAGCACGTCGCCGCGCCCGGGATCCTTCGCCAGGTAGCGCCCCGCGTTGCGCAGCACGAAATCCACCTCCTCGGGCAGCGCGCGCGGCTCGACGTCGGCGGAGGGCATCGGCGTGTCGGTGGTTCCGACCAGGACGCGTCCGTGCCAGGGGATCAGGAACAGCACGCGCCCGTCGTCGGTCTGGGGGACCATGATCGCGTTCGGACCCGGCTGGAAGGAGGCGTCCAGCACCAGGTGGATGCCCTGGCTGGGCGTCGTCATCGGGGGCGCGTCCGGCTGATCGAGCCAGCGCACGTCGTCGGAGAAGATGCCGGTGGCGTTCACCACCACCCGCGACAGGATGCGGTGCATCTTCCCGGTCTCGCCGTCGCGCGCGACGACGCCACAGGTGTGCCCCTCACCGCCGCCCGCCTTCAGCAGCTCGACGACCTCCATGTAGTTGAGCAGCACCGCGCCGTGATCGGCGGCCGTGAGAGCCAGGTGGATCGCCATGCGCGCGTCGTCGAACTGGGCGTCGTGATACATCGTTCCACCCAGCAGGTCGTTCTGCTCGACGTTCGGGATCGCCTCGATCGTCTGCTCGCGGTCGAGACCGCGGCTGGGGGCCAGGTTGAGGTCCCCCGCCAGAGCGTCGTAGAGCTTGAGGCCGATGCCGTAGAACGGGCCCTGCCACCAGCGGTAGCGCGGCACGACGAAGCCCAGGTTGTGCACGAGATGGGGCGCGTTGCGGTAGAGCAGTCCGCGCTCGCGCAGCGCCTCGGTGACGAGCGAGAAGTTGAGCTGCTCCAGGTAGCGCACGCCGCCGTGCACCAGCTTCGTGCTGCGGCTGGAGGTGCCCTTCGCGAAGTCGAAGGCCTCGAGCAGGAGCGTCCGGTAGCCGCGGCTCGCGGCGTCGACGGCGACGCCCAGGCCCGACGCGCCGCCTCCGATCACGATCACGTCGAAGCTCTCTCGCTCGAGGCGAGCCAACATCTCGTCGCGCAGCATTCGGTGGGATGCTACCGGGGGTGTACCCTGCTGCCATGCAGCGCAGCGCGGAGTCGCGTTTGGTCGTCTCGCCCCACGCGTCGCTGCGGCTGGAGGCGGCGCGTGCGTGGCTGCTCGCCCGCCCGTCGAGCGAGGAGCTGTGGATCGTCGGCTCCAGCGCCGACGCGGCCTCCGATCTCTCGCGCGCCGCCGCTGGCGAGGCCGGTGCCGCCTTCGGCTGGCACCGCACCACTCCGACGCGTCTGGCCGCGCGCCTCGCCGCTCCGGCGCTGGCCGAGCGCGGGAGGGTGCCGGTCGGCCGGCTCGCCTCGGAGGCGGTGGTCGCGCGCGTGCTCCACGAGCGTGCGGAGAGCGGTGCCCTGGGCCGCTTCGCCGACGCCGGCCGCGGACCCGGGCTCGCCCGCGCGCTGACCGCCGTGCTCGGGGAGCTGCGCGCAGGGGCGCTCGCCGCGGCGGAGCTCGCGGCCGAGGCCCCGGAGCTGGCGGGCCTGCTCGCCGCCTACGAGGACGCCCTCGCCGCGGGAGGACTCGCCGATCGCGCGGCGGTGGAGTGGCTGGCCACCGAGGCCGTCCTCGAGGCGTCGCGCAGCGGAGCTCCCCGACCTCCCCTGCTGCTGCTCGATCCGCCGGCTCCCGGCGCGACCCGCTACGCACTGCTCGAGGCGCTGCTCGCGCGCGCGACGGGATGCCTGGTCACGCTGCCCGCCGGCGACGCGCGGGCGATCGAGCGCTTCGAGCGTCTGCTGGGCGTGAGCGCCGAGTCGCTCGAGGCGGCCGACGACACGCCGCTGCGTTCGCTCCAACGGCACCTGTTCGAGGAGAGCGCGCCCGCCGCGCGCGCCGCCGACGCCTCGGTGTCGATGCTCTCGGCGCCGGGGGAGAGCCGCGAGTGCGTGGAGATCGCGCGCCGCATCCACACCGCCGCGCGCCAGGGCGTTCGCTTCGATCGCATGGCCGTGCTGCTGCGCTCTCCCGAGGCCTACGGCCCCTTCCTGGTCGAGGCGCTGCGACGGGCCGGCGTGCCGGCGCACTTCGCGCGGGGCACGCGTCAACCCGATCCGAGCGGACGCGCCCTGGTCGCCCTGCTGGCGTGTGCCGCGGAAGGCCTCTCGGCGCGCCGCTTCGCCGAGTACCTGTCGCTCGGGGAGGTGCCGGCGCGCGCTCCCGCCGGCGCGCCCCCCGCGGCCCCGCCGTCGGGCGACCGCTGGGTGCCGGCGGACGAGGAAGGGCTCTCGGAGCGGGTGAGCGCGGCCCTCGGTGCGGCGGAGCAGGCCGGCGATTGCGCAGAGGCGGGTGGCGAGGGCAGCCTGCCGGCACCCCGGCGTTGGGAACGGCTGCTGGTGGAGGCGGCCGTGATCGGGGGCCGCGATCGTTGGGAGCGGCGTCTCGACGGACTCGCGAGGGCTCTCGAGCGCGAGTCCGCCGCCGCCGACGATCCGGAGGGGCCGCGCGCCCTGGGACTGCGCCGCGATCTCGCCGACCTCGCCGCGCTGCGCGCCTTCGCGCTGCCTCTCGTCGACGAGCTCGCGGCGCTGCCCGAGGCGGCACCCTGGGGCATCTGGCTCGACGCGCTGTCGGCGCTCGCCGCTCGCGCCCTGCGCAACCCGCAGCGCGTGCAGTCGGTGCTGGGCGAGCTGGCGCCGATGGCCGCGGTCGGTCCGGTCGGTCTGCGCGAGGTGCAGCTCGTCCTGACGCCGCGCCTGCAGCAGGTGGCGAGCCCGCCCTCGGGCGACCGCTACGGCAAGGTGTTCGTGGCGCCGACCGAAGCGGCGCGCGGGCTCGCCTTCGACGTCGTGTTCGTGCCGGGTCTGGCCGAGAAGCTCTTCCCGCGCAAGATCGGCGAGGAGCCGATCCTGCTCGACCGGGCGCGGGAGCGGCTCGGAGGCGATCTTCTCACCAACGCAGAGCGGCTCGAGGCGGAGCGGCTCGCGCTGCGTCTGGCAGTTGGCGCGGCGCGCGAGCGCGTCGTGCTGTCGTTCCCGCGTCTCGACGTGGACGGCGCGCGGCCACGCGTTCCCTCCTTCTACGCCCTCGAGGCGCTGCGCGCGGCCGAGGGCGCGCTGCCCGGCTTCGACGAGCTGGCGCGCCGCGCGGAGGAGGTGGGCGAGGCGCGCCTCGGCTGGCCCGCTCCCGCCGACGCGGCCCTGGCGATCGACGCCGCCGAGTACGACCTGGCCCGGCTGGAGGCGCTCGAGGGGACCGACCCCGAGCGCCGGATCGGCACGGCGCGCTACCTGCTCGGTGCCAATCCCCATCTGGGCCGGGCGCTGCGCTTCCGCGCCCGGCGCTGGCTCGAAGGCTGGACGGTGGCCGACGGTCTGGTCAAGCCCGGTGCCGCCGGCCGCACCGCCCTCGCCGCCCACGCGCTCTCGGCGCGCAGCTACTCGCCGACCGCCCTCCAGCACTTCTCGACCTGCCCCTACAAGTTCTACCTCTACGCCGTCTGGAAGCTCGCCCCGCGCGAGGATCCCGAGGCGATCGAGGAGCTCGATCCGCTCCAGCGGGGATCGCTGGTGCATGCCGTACAGTTCGAGCTCTTCGGCGAGCTGCGCGACGCGGGCCTGCTGCCGGTCGACGCTGCGCGCCTGCCGGCGGCATGGGAGCGGCTCGACGCGGTGCTCGAGAAGGTCGCGGCCCGCTACGAGGACGACCTGGCGCCGGCGATCGAGCGGGTCTGGCGCGACGGCGTGCAGTCGGTGCGCGCGGACCTGCGCGAGTGGCTGCGCCGCTCGACGGAGGAGGCCTCCGGGTTCGTGCCCTGGCGTTTCGAGCTCTCCTTCGGCCTGCCGCGCGGTCGCGACGCCGACCCGGCCTCGCGCGAGGAGCCGGTGACCCTCGACACGGGGCTGTGTCTGCGCGGATCGATCGATCTGGTGGAGCGCGCCGAGCCGGGACGACTGCGCGTCACCGACCACAAGACGGGCAAGGAGCGCTTCGCGGCCCGCGGCGTCGTCGAGGGCGGGCGCGCGCTCCAGCCCGTGCTCTACGCGCTCGCCGCCGAGAAACTCTTCCCCGATGCCGTGGTCGAGTCGGGCCGCCTCTACTACTGCACGGCGGCCGGTGGCTTCGAGGAGCGGGTCGTGCCGCTCGACGCCGCCGCGCGCTCCGCCGCCCTTGCGGTGGCGACGACCGTGGGCGCCGCACTCGACGACGCCTTCCTGCCCGCAGCACCCGACCGGGGTGCCTGCCGCTGGTGCGACTACCGGCCGGTGTGCGGTCCCTACGAGGAGCTGCGCACCGGGCGCAAGTACCAGCCCTCGCTCGCGGCGCTGCACGCGCTGCGGGAGCTGCGATGAACGCCCTCGCCGACGCCGAGGCGCGCCGTCGCATCGAGGAGGACCTCGACACGACCCTGTTCGTCGAGGCCGCCGCCGGCACCGGCAAGACGACCGCTTTGGTGCGCCGGATCGTCGCCCTCCTGCGCAGCGGCCGGGCCACGCTCGAGGGGGTCGTGGCGCTCACCTTCACGGACAAGGCGGCGGGCGAGATGCGCCTGCGCCTGCGGGCGGAGCTCGAGCGGGTGCGGATCGCCACCGCGCCCGGGAGCGCCGAGCGCGGACGCCTGGACGCCGCGCTCGAGCAGCTCGAGCTCGCGCGCATCGCCACGATCCACGCCTTCTGCGGCGAGCTGCTCCAGGAGCGGCCGGTGGAGGCGGGGGTCGACCCGCTGTTCGCGGTGGCGTCTCCCGACGAGACGGAGCGCCTGCTCGGGCGCGCCTTCGACGACTGGTTCCAGCGCGTGCTGGCCGACCCCTCCGAGGGCGTTCGCCGCTTCCTGCGCCGGCGGCCGCGCGGGCCCGACGCGCGCGGCGCGCGCGACACGCTGCTCGCGGCCGCGCGCACGCTGGTGGAGCACCGCGACTTCGCGGCGCGCTGGCGCCGCGATCCCTTCGACCGCGAGCCGGCGATCGACGCCGCGATGGAGCGCCTCGAGGCGCTCGCCGCCCTGGTTCCGCGCGCCTCGCTGCCCGACGACTGGCTGACGGTCAATCTGGCCAACGTGGCGCGCTTCGTCGAGGAGAACCGGCTGCGTGAGCGGGTGCGCGGGCGCGACTACGACGCCCTGGAGGCGGAGCTCCGCGAGCTGATCCGCAACCGCAAGAACGGCTGGCACTACAAGGGCCGCAACCGGCGCGAGTTCGCCCCGGGCGTGTTGCGCGCCGACGTCCTGACGCAGCGCGAGGAGGCCGCCGCGTGCCTGCGCCGGCTGGCGGACGACTGCGACGCCGACCTGGCCGCCTGCCTGCAGCCCGAGCTGTGGCCCGTCGTGGAGCGCTTCGAGGAGCACAAGCGCGCCGCCGGCGTGCTGGATTTCGTGGACCTGCTGATCCGCGCCCGCGACCTGCTGCTGCGCGACGCCGGCGTGCGCGCCGATCTCCAGGACCGCTACACCCACTATTTCGTCGACGAGTTCCAGGACACCGATCCACTCCAGGCCGAGATCCTGCTGCTGCTCGTCGCGGACGACCCGTCCGAGCGCGACTGGCGCAAGGCCGTTCCCCAGGCGGGCCGTCTGTTCCTGGTCGGGGATCCGAAGCAGTCGATCTACCGCTTCCGCCGCGCCGACGTGGCCGTCTACGAGCGGACCAAGGAGCGTCTGCGCCGACACGGGGCGGAGGTCGTCGCGTTGCGGGCCAGCTTCCGCGCAGTGCCCGCGATCCAGGAGACGGTGAACGCCGCCTTCGAGCCGGTGATGCGTGGCGCGGCCGACGGAAGCCAGGCGGAGTACGTCGCGCTCGAGCCCGTGCGCGCCGACGAGCCGTCGCAGCCCGCGGTGGTGGTGCTGCCCGCGCCCCAGCCCTACGGCGACTTCGGCACCGTCGTGAGCTGGAAGGTCGACGACTCGCTCTCGGACGCGGTCGGAGCCTTCGTGGCGTGGCTGATCGGCGAGAGCGGATGGACGGTCGAGGAGCGGGGAGAGCGCGTTCCGGTGCGCGCCCGCCACGTGTGCCTGCTCTTCCGCCGCTTCAAGAGCTTCCGCGACGACGTCACCCGACCCTACGTGCGCGCCCTGGAGGCGCGCCGCGTCCCGCACGTGCTGGTCGGCGGTCGTACCTTCCACGATCGGGAGGAGGTGGTCGCGCTGCGCAACGCCCTCACCGCGATCGAGTGGCCCGGCGACGAGCTGCGCGTGTACGCGACCCTGCGCGGACCGCTGTTCGCCCTGACCGACGACGTGCTGTTGGCGTGGCGCGCGGCGACCGGAAGCCTGCACCCGCTCGCTCCCCGCGACGGCGCCGCGCTCGAGGCCGATCTGCGCGAGGTGGCCTGTGCCCTCGACGTGCTCGCGCACCTGCACCGGCGCCGCAACCGGCGCCCGATCGCCGACACGGTCGGCGAGCTGCTCGAGGCGGTGCGGGCTCACGCCGGCCTCGCGATCTGGCCCACCGGCGAGCAGGCGCTCGCCAACTGTCTGCGCGTCGTGGATCTCGCCCGGCGCTTCGAGCGCCAGGGCGCGCCCTCCTTCCGCGCCTTCGTCGACCGCCTCGAGGACGAGGCCGAGCGCGGTGACGCCGAGGACGCGCCGGTGGTGGAGGAGGGCACCGAGGGCGTGCGCATCATGACCGCGCACCGCGCCAAGGGGCTCGAGTTCCCGGTGGTCGTGCTCTGCGAACCGACCTGCAACGCCACGCGCGAGGTACCCAGTCGCCACGTCGATCCCGACCGCTCGCTCTGGGCCGAGCCGCTGGCGGGCTGCGCGCCGCGCGAGCTGCTCGAGGCCCGCGAGGTGGAGATGGAGCGGGACCGCGCCGAGGCCCTGCGGCTGGCCTACGTCGCGGCGACCCGCGCCCGGGATCTGCTCGTGGTGCCCGGTGTCGCCGACCAAGAGCTCGAGGGCGGCTGGCTCGCGGTGCTGAACCCGGTCGTGTACCCCGGGCCCCGCTCACCGGGTGAAGGCGAGCCCGCAGCGGGCTGCCCTCCCTTCCGCGGCAGCGCGGTGGGAGAGCGACCGGCGAGCGCCCGGCCCGGCAACCGCGTGCCGGTGAACGCCGGAAAGCTGCGCCCGCGCGTCGGCCGACATGCGGTCGTCTGGTGGGACCCGAAGCTGCTCGCGCTCGGCGTGCAGGAGCGCGTCGGGCTGCGTCAGCAGCGCATCCTCGAGGCCGACGAGGAAGGCCGGGTGGTCGCCGAGGGCGAGCGTCTGCACGAGGCCTGGCAGAGGGAGCGGCGCGAGCGGCTCGACGCGGGAGCGCGCCCGACGCTCGCCGTCGCCACCGTCACCGCGCTGGCCGAGGAGCGCGCTGGCGCGGCAGGGCTCGTCCCCGAGGTGCGGGTGGAGACGGTCGAGGCGTCGCGCACCGGACGCCCGAGCGGGCGCCGCTTCGGCACGCTGGTGCACGCCGTGCTCGCCGAGGTGGATCTGCGCGCCGACGCAGAGGAGGTGGCGCGTACGGCGTCGCTCCACGGGCGCATCGTCGGGGCCGGCGAGGAGGAGGTGGTGGCCGCGGCGAGGGCGGTGAGCGCCGCCCTGGCCCACCCGCTGGTGGCGCGCGCCGCGGCGAGCCCGACCCTGCGCCGCGAGACTCCGGTCTGGCTGCGCCAGGAAGACGGACGGCTGGCCGAGGGCGTGGTCGACCTCGCCTTTCGCGACGCCTCCGCGCGCTGGACCGTGATCGACTGGAAGACCGACGTGGAGCTCGGCGAACGCCGCACCGCCTACGCCCTCCAGGTGGGCCTCTACGCCGAGGCGATCGCCGCGGCCACGGGCGAGCCGGCGGATGCGATGCTGCTGGTCGTGTGACGGCGAGCGCCCGCAAGCCGTGGGCAGCGAGCCGCCGGCGAGCGGAGATCGCAACGGGAGGAGGCCACGTGGACATCGGACGGCTGCTCGCGATCATGGCGAGGCTGCGCGATCCCGAGGGCGGTTGTCCCTGGGACCTCGAGCAGTCCTTCGCCACGATCGCGCCCTACACCCTCGAGGAGGCCTACGAGGTCGACGACGCGATCCGCCGCGGGAGCTGGGACGACCTGCGCGACGAGCTCGGCGACCTGCTGCTCCAGGTGGTGTTCCACGCCCGGATGGCGGAGGAGAGCGGGCACTTCGACTTCGGCGACGTCGTCGCGTCGATCTGCGACAAGCTGATCCGCCGGCATCCCCATGTGTTCGGCGACGCCGAGATCGCCACGGCCGCCGCCCAGACCGACGCCTGGGAGGAGCACAAGCGCGCCGAGCGCGCCGCGCGGGGCGCGACCGGGGCGCTGGACGGCGTGCCCCTGTCGCTGCCGGCGCTGCTGCGCGCGCGCAAGCTCCAGAGCCGCGCTGCGCGCGCGGGAGCCCCGGAGCACGACCTCGAGCGCGCCGCCCTAGAGGTGGGCGCGCGCCTCTCGGCGCTGCGGGAGACCCTCTCGTCGGAGGAGGGCGTGCGCTGCGGGGAAGGAGTGGGCGCGCTCCTGTTCGCCGTCGTGGCACTGGCCCGCGCCGCCGGGGTCGAGCCCGAAGGCGCTCTACGCGATGCCACCGCGGAGTTCGAGGCGGCGTGGCGGGAGCGCATTGGGTCGGGCTAGCGACTCCGGCGGGAGTCGAGACCCGGCGTTTCGCCGGGTCTCGGTGGCCTGCCTAGCCCTCCGCCGACAGCTTCTGGAGCCGATCGACGGCGTCGACGTACTCCTCGACGAGGGTGTAGATCACGTCGCGCACGGCGACCTTCTCGTTCATGGTGCCCACGATCTGGCCCACTGGATTGAAGGCCACCTGCTGCGCCTGCTTCGGGTAGCGGTGCACGCGGCTCATCGCCTCGGAGACCAGCATCCCCTGGAGCGGCATGCCGAGCGGGCCGGGCGATTCCTCGCTCTCCCACGCCACGGTCCAGTCGTTCTTCAGCATCCGACAGGGCTTCCCCGTCCACGAGCGCGAGCGCACGGTGTCGCGGCTCGTCGCGTGGAAGTAGGACTCCATCTGCTCGGGAGAAGCCTCGGCCTCCTCGACGGCCAGCCAGATCGAGCCGGTCCACACGCCCTGGGCGCCCATCCCGAGCGCCGCGGCGATCTGACGGCCGCGGCCGACGCCGCCGGCGGCGAGCACCGGCGTCGGGGCCACCGCGTCGATCACCTCGGGCCACAGCACCATCGAGCCGATCTCTCCGGTGTGGCCGCCGCCCTCGGTGCCCTGGGCGATGATGATGTCCACGCCCGCCGCCTTGTGCTTGAGCGCCTGGTCTGCGCGGCCGCACAGCGCGGAGACCAGGCGTCCCGACTCGTGGATGTGGTCGATCACGTCCTTCGGCGGCGTACCGAGAGCGTTGGCGATCAGCTTCACCTTCGGGTGCTTCAGCGACACCTCCACCTGGGGCGTGGCGGTGGCCTCGGTCCAGCCGAGCAGCTCGTGGCGGCGCTCCTCGTCGGGGGGGAGGTCGGGAACCCCGTGGTCCGCGAGGACCCTGCGCGCGAAGGCTCGGTGCTGCTCGGGGATCATCTTCTTGAGCTGCTCCTCGAGCTTCTTCGGGTCCGTCTCGCCCATGCCCTCGTACTTGCCGGGGATTACGATGTCCACGCCGTAGGGGTTGTCGCCGACGTGCTCGTCGATCCACTTCAGCTCGATCTCGAGCTGCTCGGGGGTGAAGCCCACGGCTCCCAGCACGCCGAAGCCACCGGCCTGGGAGACGGCGGCGACGACGTCGCGGCAGTGGGTGAAGGCGAAGATCGGGAATTCGATCCCGAGGCGATCGCAGAGCTCGGTGTGCATGGGATGGCGTCCTTCGTTGGATGAGAGGCTGAGGGGATCACGGTAACCGACGTGGGCTGGCCGGCGTCTCTATTCGCGGGTCCGATCGCCTATTCTGGGCGGACCCGAGCCGGAGGTCGAGGAGATGGGATTGCTGTCGCGCAAGTCCGAGATGCCGTCGCCCGAGACGGCCCTGCCGGGTCGCTCCCAGGCGATGCCGGTCGGCGAGAAGCACTTCGTGCTGGGCACGCCGCTGACGCCGCCCTACCCCGAGGGCTTCGAGCTCGCCCTGTTCGGAATGGGCTGCTTCTGGGGCGCCGAGCGAAAGTTCTGGCAGGCGCCGGGAGTGTTCACGACCGCCGTCGGCTACGCGGCCGGCTACACGCCGAACCCGCGCTACGAGGAGGTCTGCACCGGCCGCACTGGTCACAACGAGGTCGTGCGCGTCGTGTTCGACCCCGCGGCCACCGACTTCGACGCGATGCTGCGGATCTTCTGGGAGAGCCACGATCCCACCCAGGGGATGCGCCAGGGTAACGACGTGGGCACCCAGTACCGGTCGGGGATCTACGTGCACTCCGAGAGGCAGCGGAAGGCGGCCCTCGCGTCGCGGGACGCCTACGCGGCGCGCCTGATCGGCGCGGGCTACGGCGCGATCACCACCGAGATCCTGGACGCGCCCGTCTTCTACTACGCCGAGGACTACCACCAGCAGTACCTGGCGAAGAACCCGCACGGATACTGCGGGCTCGGCGGCACCGGCGTCTCCTGTCCCATCGGAACGGCTGCCTAGGCGACGACGCGCCCGGGCGTGAAACGGACCCGCATCTCCTTCACGCCGTTGATGAAATTGGAGCGCAGCCGCCGCACGGGCACGGTGCGCTCCATCCCGTCGATGCGGGTCACGATCTCGCGGAAGATCTCCTGGAGCTCCATGCGCGCGAGGTTGGCGCCCAGGCAGTAGTGCTCGCCGTAGCCGAAGGCGATGTGGTCGTTCGGAGATCGCCGCACGTCGAAGCGGTGGGGGTCCGCGAAGATCTCCTCGTCGCGGTTCGCCGACGGGTACCACATCATGATCTTCGCATCCTCGGGGATCTCCTGGCCGCGGATCACCACGGGCTCCGTGGTGGTGCGGCGGAAGGAGTGCACCGCCGGGCTGTAGCGGAGGATCTCCTCCACGGCGGAGTCGAGGAGCGAGAGGTCGTGCTTCAGCGCCTCGAGCTCTGCCGGGTTGTCGAGCAGGCTGATCATACCGTTGCTCGTCACGGTCCGGGTCGTCTCGTTGCCGGCGATCAGCAGCAGCAGGAAGAAGAAGTTGAACTCCTCGGGCGAGAGTCGCCGTCCGTCGAACTCGGCGTGCACCAGGCCCGTGGCGAGGTCGTCGCCCGGGCTCTCCAGCGCCTTCGCGCGCAGCTTCGCCGCGTACATGAACATCTCCGCCGCGAACTGGCCCGCGTCGCCTTCCTCCTGGCCCTTCCACTCGAGCGTCTTGCCGTCGTGGTACTCGGGATCGTCGAAGCCGACCATCTTGTTGCCGATCTCGTAGACGTGTCGGCGGTCCTCCTCGGGGACGCCCATCAGCTCGCAGATCACCAGCATCGGCAGCGGCGCCGCCAGCTCCTCGACGAAGTCGCACTCCCCCTTCTCGATCACCGCGTCGACGATCTCCGTCACCATCTGACGGATGCGCGGGCGCAATCCCTCGACCATCCGGGGAGTGAAGGCCTTGTTCACCAGCATCCGGTACTGCCGGTGCCGCGGCGGATCCATGTTGAGCATGATCTGTCGGGTGAACTCGATCGTTTGCGGGTCGGGCTCGCGGATGATCGCGCCCATGCGCTCGGAGGAGAACAGGGCCGGGTGGCGCGAGATGTGCTTCAGGTCCTCGTACTTGGTGATCGCCCAGTAGCCGGGCCCCTGGGGCTCCTCGTGCCAGAACACCGGCGCCTCGCGCCGCAGCAGCTCGAACATCTCGTGGGGACAGCCCTGCTCGAAGGCGTCGAGGTCGTTGAGATTCACTTCGGAGAGCTTCATCGGATCGGATCCTCCAGCGGCCTCAGTCGGGCCGACGCGCTCAACGCGCTCCGCCGGCCGCGACCAGATGGGCCAGCTTGCGCAGGAAACGGGTCTGGCGTTCGATCGCCTCGGGAGCGAGCGGATCCTCGCCCAGCAGCTCGGCGACCAGCGGGGCGACGGCGAAGTGGCCGACGATGAGGTGCACCCACATCGTCACCACCCGGCGGTGCTCCTCCTCGCTCCAGGGCGAGCCGACCTCGCGCTTCATCTCGCCCACCGCGCGCGCGAGGATCGGCTGGATCCACTCGCGCGCGAGCGGCACCAGATGGGCCGCTCCGGTGACGGCTTCGTGGTAGAGCAGCCGCGCGACGTTGGGCCGCCGCGCCAGGTGCGCCATCACGGCGTCGAGCGTCTCGTCGAGGGCGTCGCGGCCGTGGTCGCGCGCCGAGAGGTCCTCGAGCACCTCGAAGAGCGGGCGGATGCCGCGCTCGAGCACCGCGGCGTACAGCGCCTCCTTGCCCTCGAAGTGGTTGTAGAGGCTCGCGGGGGTCAGCCCCACCGCGGTGGCGATGTCGCGGACCGGAGTGCCCGCGAAGCCGCGCTCGGCGAAGAGCGCCTCGGCGGTATCGAGGATGCGGTCGCGGGTGATCGGAGGAGTGGGCATGGGGACACTTGGTGAACGAACATTTGTTTACCTGGAACCTCGCGGAACGTCAAGAGCTTTTCGGACGTCTCCCCGGGCCCCTAGAGGGTGAAGGTCAGTCCGTCGACCAGTGCCCCCGGCAGCCGGGCGCTGCGGGTCGAGCGGCCGCCGTAGGTCTCGGGGTCGAGGATCTCCTCGCGTTCCCGGGTCAGGGCGATCAGACCGCCGCCGAGCAGGTGGTAGAGCGTGTCGTCGAAGCGCATCGGCGCCACCGGGGCCACCAACTGGCCCCGCTCGACCCAGAAGGTGGCGAAGCGGGTCATGCCCGTGGTGCGGCAGGCGGGCCGGTCGCTGTAGTTGAGATACCAGAGGTTGCTCACGTACAGGCCGGTGCCGAGTTCGCGCAGCACGTCGTCCTGGGCGAGGGGGCCCGGGTCCATCTCGAGGGAGGTCGGCGCCTCGTCGGGCTCGGCGCCGTTGGTCGGCGCGCCGTACTCGACGGCCGTGCGCGGCGAGACGAGGTAGCCCGCGTGGCGGCCCGCCTGGACGAGGCTCACCGACTCGGGGCGCAGGAAGCCCGCGCGCTCGAAGTTGGGGGCGATACCGGCGGCGCCGTTCTCGCGCAGCGCCACCGCCTCGGCGAGCCGCGCCTCTCCCTCCACCAGGCGCAGCAGCGGCGACGCCTTCGTGCGCTGAGCGCGCAGACCGAAGCCACCCCAGCCCAGCAGCGAGGTCAGCGCCTCGAGGGCGGAGGGCGCCAGGTAGGTGCGGTAGCGCCCGGGAACGACCTCCCGCGGCGTCCGGGTGAGCGCGCCCATCTGCTCGAGCGCCCGGTCGTCGCGCCGCGCGAGCTCGCTGGCGTCGAACTCGGTTCCCGCATAGCTCGCCTTCACCGCGGCGCTCTCGGCGTGCAGGCTCCAGTCGAGGTGGAAGCTCTCGCTGAAGAACCAGTTGCGCTGGCCCAGAGAATTGGCGAAGCCGCGCACGATCGCGCCCGACGCGCCGATGCCCACGCGCTCGGCCGCGGGCGAGCCCACCGGGCCGCCCGCCAGCAGGGCCTCGACAAGCGCATCACCTTCGGGAAGGCGGCCCTTGCGCAGGACCTCCGTGGAGCGCACGTCGGTCGCGTAGAGCAGGTGGGGATCCCCGGGAACGACGGCGACCTGCTCGCGCAGCGCATCGACGGCGGCGTCGAGGCGTGGACCGTCGAGGGCCAGGTCGCCGCACAGCGCCAGCTCGCAGGTAGCGTGCCGTCGCGCATCGATCCAGTCGATCGCCACGCTCTGCTGCTGAACGCGACCGGCCTGGCGCACACGCCCGGCGTTCGCCCGCACGAAGTCCGAGATCTCGCCGGAGAAGACCGCCGTGAAGTGCTCGGCCCCGCGCAGCCGAGACTCGAGCCGCAGCGCGACGTCTTCGAAGTAGTTCCTCACTACGCTCCCCCGAACACTTCGACGTCGGCGAAGCGACAGGCGGGAGCGGCGTGTCCCACGCGGATCAGCTGATTCGGCTCGCCCTTGCCGCACCACGGCGTGCCGAGCACCTCGACGGTCGCGGCGTCGCCGACGCCAGTCAGACTGCGCCAGAAGGTGGCCGACAGACCGCGGTAGTTGGGCTTGCGCACCACCGGCCCGAGCTCTCCGTTGCGGATCAGGCGACCGCGCTCGCAGCCGAACTGGAACTTGTTGCGCGCGTCGTCGATCGACCAGGAGCAGTTCGTCTCCAGGTAGACGCCGCGCTCCACGCCGGCGACCAGGTCGGCGAAGGAGCTCGCGCCCGGCTCGAGATCGAGGTTCGCCATGCGATCGATGGGAGGTCGGCTCCAGCCCGAGGCGCGTGTCGACGCCACCCCGGGCAGGCCCGAGCGGGCCTGGGAGGTCGCGCCCCCCAGGCCGCGGAGCAGGATCCCGTTGCGGATCAGGTGTGCGCGCTCGGCCGGCGTTCCCTCGTCGTCGAAGGCGTAGCTCGCGAACTCCCCGGCGCGATCGGGGGTGAAGGTCACGTCGAGAAGCTCGGATCCGTAGCGGTAGCTCCCGAACATCTCGGGCCGGACGAAGGACGTGCCCGCGTAGTTCCGCTCATCGCCCAGGATCCGGTCGAGCTCGAGCGGATGCCCGATCGACTCGTGGATCTGGAGCACCATCTGATCGGGCGCCAGCACCACGTCCATCCGTCCACTCGGGCAGTCGGGTGCGTCGAGAAGCGCGCAGGCTTCTTCGGCGATGCGAGCCGGCGCGGCGTCGAAGCCCGTCGCCTCGAGCTGCTCGAGACCGCCCTGACGCACGCGCGCGTGACCGCCGAAGGTGCGCGTCTGGGTCTCCCCACCGTCGTTCGCCGTCGCCCGCAGCATCGGGACCAGCCAGCGGTGCTCCTGCTCGATCCGTCCGCCGGTGGAGGTGACGAGCCGCGAGAGCCGGCGCGTGTGCCACAGCTGGGCCTCCCAGTCCACCACCCGCTCGGGAGCGCCGAGTGCCTCCGCCGCCCGGCGCAGACGGTCGAGCCGATCCGCCAGCGGAACCGACTCCCAGGGCGTGAGGCAGGGCGAGCGATAGGCGCCCCGCGCCGCCGAGGGTGGCGTCGCGTCGCCGGTCCAGCGCCCGGCGGCGAGGCGTGCCCAGGCACGCGCCGCGTCGAGCGCGGAGCGCAGACCCGCGGGAGACAGGTCGCAGGTCGCCGCGTAGCCGCCGCCGCCGCTCTCGCCGACGGTGATCATCGCCCCGGCGTCGCGCGACGAGGCCGGCGGGAGCACCACCCCGCGTCGCACGCACAGCACTTCCTGGGCGTCGTCCACCAGCCGGAGCGACCAATGCGCGTCGCTCCCGTCCCTGCTCCCGTCGGGCCCCAGGTCGAGGAACGCCTGCTCGGCCGCATCGAACACGGAGGCGATCATAGCCGCGGGGCTCGGCGTCGCGAGCCGGGGGCGCGCGGAATCACGCCTCCGGTGGCGGACCGATGTCGATCATGCCGTCCCGGGCGAGCGCCGCGAACGCCTCCACCAGCTTCGGGTCGAACTGCGTGCCGGCGCAGCGCTGGAGCTCGACCAGCGCGAGGTCGAGGCTGCGCGGCGTCCGGTAGCTGCTCTCGGAGGTCATGCTGTCGACGGCGTCGCACAGGCCGATGATGCGCGACTCGATCGGAATGGCGGCGCCCGCGATGCGGTCCGGATAGCCGGTTCCGTCGAACCACTCGTGATGGTGGTAGACGATCGGAGCGAGCTCCCGCCACAGCCGGATCCTCGACAGCATCCGCGACCCCTGCATGCAATGCTTCTCGCAGGTGGCGCGCGACATCTGCTGATTGCGGTCGAGCTTGAGCATGCCGATGTCGTGGAGCAACGCCGCGAAGTGCAGGCGCTGGAGCTGGTCGCCCTCCAGACCGATCGCCCGTCCCAGCCGGTTGGAGAGCTGGGCGACGCGCTGCCCGTGGCCGCGGTGGAAGCCGAGGTGGCTGTCGAGCGCGGTCACCAGGATGTCGGTGACGTGGGAGAAGAAGTTGCGCTGGGCGTCGCGGAGATCGGCGTTGTGGAGGGCCACCGAGCACATCCCCGCCAGCGTGGCCAGCGCGTCGACCTCGTGCGGCTCGATGTGGCCCTCTCCGGTCTTGAGCACCGCCAACACGCCGACCGCCCCGGCGTCCGAGGGGAGCGGGACGGCCGCCGCGGCGAGCTCGCCGCTGCGCGCCTCGCGCATTGCGGGGCGCCGTGTCTCGGAGGCGATGCGCACCAGCTCCTCGATCGCGCCCGCGTGGCGGGTGTAGAGGAGGTCCGCTTCCGGACCGGCGCTCGCAGCGAGGGAGGGGCCGGCGTCCTCATCGCCCTTGAGGAAGACGTAGGACGCGGCGGCATCCTCCATCTCCCTCGCGCGGGTGCTCGCCATCGCCAGCACCTCGGTCACGTGCTGTGCGGCCTCGAGTCCGTTCGACCACTCGAGCAACCCGGAGAGCCGCTCGTTGTCGCGGTCCATGCGCGCCAGCGTCCGGTGCATCATCTCGCGCAGAACCAGGAAGGAGCCGAGGGTGAGCACTCCGATCGACACGAGGCCGGCGATCAGCGCCGCCTCGATCGCGCCGCTCTCGACGCTCGGAAACGCGAAGCGGTCCATCACCACCGCCATGCCGACCAGCGGCACGACGGCGCCCAGGAAGAAGACCAGGAACGCCGCGCGATCGAGAGTCCCCGCGAACAGTCGGCTCTGCGAGCCACTGGAGTGCATCGTGCCCATCCCTTGCCGGTCCGGCCGGAGCCCGCCGGTGGCCAGGCGGATCGGCCTGCCGGCAGCGCGGCTGTAGAGTGCGCCCCTGGCCCCGCGGGGAACTAGCATCCGACGGGCGCTCGGCGTCGGCTCCTCTGCTCCCGATGCGCCCTCGCTCCGACGGCGCTACCCGAACAGCGCCACTCTGGAGGCCCCGTGCCCGAGCTGCCCGAAGTCGAGGTCACCCGTAGACGCATCGCGCCCCATCTCGTGGGGCGCCGGCTGCGCGCGGTGCGCACCACCCGGCCCAGCTACTTCTTCGTCACGCCCCCGGCGCGACTGCGCCGGGCGCTGGCGGATCGGACCGTTCTCGGTCTGGACCGCCTGGGCAAGTACCTGGTGCTGCGACTCGACGACGGCGCTCGTCTGGTGCTCCACCTGGGCATGACCGGGCAGCTGTTCGCGGCCGGCGCCACCAGCCTGCGCCTGCTCTCGGCCACGGCTCGTGCCACGCTGCCACCCGAGCGGCAGCTCTCCTTCCGGCCCGACGCGCACACCCATCTGCGCTTCCTCTTCGCGGACGAGGGGCCCGAGGTCTACCTGCGCGACACCCGCAAGTTCGGGAAGGTGCTGTGGCTCGCACCTGGCGAGCAGCACGAGCGGCTGACGCGTCTGGGCGCCGACGCGCTCGAGGTGGACGGCGCGCGTCTGTTTCGCGCGACGCGACGGCGTCGCGTCGCGATCAAGAGTCTGCTCCTCGACCAATCGGTGATCGCCGGCGTCGGAAACATCTACGCCGACGAGGCGCTCTTCCTCGCCGGCGTGCGTCCCGGGCGCTCCGCGGCCCGGATCACCCGGCGCGAGAGCGACGCGATCGCCCGCGGTCTGCGGCGCGTGCTGCTGCGCTCGATCGAGACCGGCGGCTCGAGCATCAGCGACTACGTGGCGCCGGACGGACGCGACGGCGAGTATCAGAGCGAGCGCCGGGTCTACGCGCGCCGGGGCGAGCCCTGCTTCACCTGCGCGACGCCGATCGCGCGCGTGGTCGTGGGGGCGCGCGGCACCCACTACTGTCCCCGCTGTCAGAGGTAGACCTTGTTGAGCCTGCGCGAGTTGGAGCGCGCCGCTGGAGTACTGCGCCGAAGCGTCGTCGGCCACCGCATCCAGGCCGTGACCCAGCCCGATGCCTCGAGTGTCGCGCTCGAGCTGTTCGGGGGAGGCGAGGGGTCCGGGGCGCGCCGCTTCCTCCTGCTCTCCTGCGATGCGGAGCGCGCGCGGGTGGCCGAGCTGGCCGAGGCGCCGCGGAGCGCGCCGGGTGCACCCCAGTTCGCCCAGTACCTGCGGGCCCACCTGCGGGGCGCGCGGATCCAGGCGGTGGAGATGCTCGACGGAGAGCGACAGCTCGCGCTCCGGCTGCGCGGGCGCGAAGGCGACGCGACGCTCCTGCTCGCGATCTTCGGGCGCAAGAGCAACGTCGCCGTGCTCGACGCGAACGGTCACATCGCGATGACACTGCGCCCGCTCGCGCAGACGCGCCCCGAGCTGTCGTTGGGTGGGCCCTGGCAGCCGCCGGGCCGCACCCTGCCGAGCGCCGGCAAGGATCGCTTCGCCGAGGTGGACGACGCGGACTATCTGGCCGCCGTCGAGGCGCACTACGGCGAGCGCGCCGAGCAGAGCGGCGCGGAGGAGCAGCGCCGGCGGCTGGAGAGCGCCCTGCGCAAGGAGGTGAAGTCGCTCGAGCGCAAGCTCGAGAAGGTCGAGCGCGAGCTGGCGAGCGCCGAGGTGTCGGTCCGGCTCGAGCGCCAGGGGGAGCTGCTGAAGAGCGCCCTCGAGCGCGTGTCCCGCGGAGACCGCGAGGTCGTGGTGCGCGACTGGGAGAGCGGCGCCGAGGTGCGCATCGAGCTCGACCCCACCCTCGGGCCCGCCCAGAATCTGGAGCGCCTGTTCCAGCGCTACCGCAAGGGCGTGCGCGCGCTGACCAAGGCGGGCGCCCAGCGCGAGGCGGTACGCGCCTCTCGCGACGCCCTGTGCGCGCTGGAGTCGGAGCTCGCGTCGCTGGCCGACGGGGCGGCGCTCGACGCCTTCGCCGCGCGACCCGAGGTCGCGCGCCTGCTCGGCAAGTTCGCCCCGAAGGCCCCCCCTGCGCCGCGCGGCGAGGCCAGCGAGACGAAGCTCGCCGGCCGGGTCGTGCCCGCGAAGTACCTCCCGCGTCGCTACCGCACGGCAGAGGAGCTCGAAATCTGGGTCGGGCGCAGCGACGCGGCCAACGACTACCTGACGACGCGCCTCGCCCGCGGCAAGGACCTCTTCTTCCACGTCGCCGCCACGCCCGGAAGCCACGTGATCCTGCGCACCGGGGGACGCAGCGATCCTCCCTCGGAAGCGATCCTCGACGCCTGCGAGCTCGCCGCCCACTACTCGAAGGCGAAGAAGGCGAGCCGGGTCGACGTGCACGTCGTGCCGATCGCGAACGTACGCAAGCCCAAGGGCGCGAAGCCCGGGCTCGTCGAGGTGCACGGCGGCAAGAACGTCCACCTGCGCCGGGAGGAGGCGCGCCTGCGCCGCGTCCTCGACGCGCGGATCGAGGACTGAGCCGCGATGACCAGGGGCAAGCCGGCGGACGCCGGCGCGCGGCGAGGCGGAGCCGAGCGAAGGGCTAGGGCTCGACCAGCACCTTGAGCACACCCGGCTCGGCCGCCCGCGCGAGCGCCCGGTCGGCGTGGGACAGCGGGACGCGATCGCTGACGAGCGAGGACACCTCGATCGCGTCGTCGGCGAGAGCGGAGAGCGCCGGCGGGAAGGGGCCGCAGCGGGAGCCGACCACCGAGATCTCGTGGATCACCAGTGGCGCCAGATCGACGCTCGGGTGCTCGGCGACCGTGCTCTTGAGCACCAGCGTCCCGCGCGGACGGGTGGCCGCGACGGCGGCGGCGAAGCCCCGGGCGGTGCCCGTCGCCTCGACCACGAGCGCGGTGGGCTCGGGCGTCCAGTCGCGCTCCAGCACCGTCTCGATTCCGCGGCGCGCGAGCAGTGTGAGCTTCTCCTCGTGGTGTCCCACGACGCGCACCCGCGCCCCGGCGGCGTGAAGCACCTGGGACACGAGCAGGCCGAGCTTCCCGTCGCCGAGCACCAGGCAGGGAGCGCCCGGCTCGAGTGCCACCTGCTCGAGGATCTCGAAGGCTGCCGCGAGCGGCTCGACGAAGACGGCGCGCTCGTCGGAGAGGGCGTCGGGCACCGCGTGCAGATTGGCGACGGGCACCGCCACGCGTTCGGCCAGCGCTCCGTCCGCGCCCTGGATGCCCATCACGCGGCGCGAGGGACAGTGTCGGGCCAGGCCGCGCGCGCAGGTCTCGCAGCGCCCGCAGGCGAAGTTGATCTCGCCGACGACGCGCCGACCGCGCCAGCTCTCGGGCCCCTCCTCGACGACGCCGACGAACTCGTGACCGAGGACGCCGCGGAAGCCCATGTAGCCGCGGGCGAGCTCCAAGTCGGTGTTGCACACGCCGGCCAGGGAGACGCGCACCAGGGCGCTGTCCGGATCGGGTCGCGGCTCGGGCACGTCGGCGACGCGCAGCGCGCGGCCGTCGAGGGTCAGCGCGCGCATCGGACCTGCGTCTTCATGGCCCCCGGTCCTCGTTGCCCCTCATCCCGCCCTGTTGGATCATCGCGCCGCCGATGGCGACGGAAGGGCGCGCGATGCGCAGTTCGATCGGGTCTCGCGGGCGCAGACTCCTGCTCGTGCTGGGAGTGCTGCTGCTCGTTCCGTCGTGCGGCAATGGTACCCCGCCGTCCGTGCCGGGCGCGCGCCTTCCGATCGCGTGGATCCGGGTGGGAGAGCACCGGGTGAGCGCAGAGATCGCGGTGCGCCCGATGGACCGCCAGCGCGGCCTGATGTTCCGGGAGAGCATGCCGCCCGATCACGGCATGCTCTTCGTCTTTCCCCAGGTCTCGGTGCAGAGCTTCTGGATGCGCAACACCACGCTCCCGCTCTCGATCGCCTTCGCCGACTCCGACGGCCGCATCGTCCGCATCGCCGACCTCGAGCCCCTCGACGAGCGGCTCGTGACCAGCGTCGGCCCCGTGCGCTATGCGCTCGAGATGAACCGTGGATGGTTCGAGCAGCACGGGGTGGTGGCCGGCGACCGCATCAGCGAGCTGCCCGACGATTCGGGGCGTTGACGGAGCGGCCTCAGAGGATCACCTCGAAGCCCTCGAAGCGGGGATGCCCGAGGTAGGTGCCCTGGGGTGCGCGCGCCTGCTGGTGCGCCCGTCGGAAGCTGTCCGATTCCGTCCAGGCCTCGAAGTGCGCGCGCGATTCCCAGACCGAGTGGGAGGCGTAGAGGGTGGCCTCCTCGTCGGAGGGACCGCGCAGCAGGTGGAACTCGCGGAAGCCGGGCACGTCGTCGAGGTAGGACTCGCGCTCGCGCCAGAGCTTCTCGAAGACCTCCTCGGCGCCCGGCGCGATGCGGAAGCGGTTCATGGCGATGAACACGGCGGAACCTCCTGGTGGGCCGCCGGCGAGGCTATCACGGGGAGGCGACCCCGCCCGCGGCCGGAACGCCTCAGAACCAGCCGGCCGCCCACACCGCGCAGGCAGCGGCGGCGGAGAGACCCCAGAGCGCCGCGATGCAGCCGGGGACCAGCGCCGAGCCGTGGCGTCTCCGGTTGCGGATCACGGCATCGACGCTCATCCAGAACACCAGCAGGACGGCCGCCACCGCGAACCCGTTGCGCTCGACGAAGGCGAGCAGCAGCCCCGAGGTCCCCATCACGACGAAGATCGCGCCGGCGACGGCCAGCACCGGCCACAGCGAGGAGTCGCGGAAGAACGGCGCCAGCCACTGCTCGGCCCCCCGCCGCTCGTCGGAGCCGGGCTCTTCGCGGTCGGACATGAGCGCATTCTAGCGGTGGCCGATCGCCGCCGATCGCGGCCGCCGCGCCGCCGAACGTGTAGCCTGGCGGGGCGCTCCCGACTGCCCAGGAGGAGGACCCCATGTCCGACACCCGCTTCACCCGCATGCGGGACGCCACGCGCGAGGACTACCAGGTGATCGGCCGGCACAGCCTCCGCTTCTTCGCCGGACTCCCCGACCGCATCCTCGAGCATCTGCGCCTGCTCGACTCCGACACGGGTGGCTACGCCGTCACGCGCCTCACCCACAGCCTCCAGACGGCGACGCGAGCCCAGCGCGACGAGCGCGACGACGAGTACGTGGTATGCGCACTGCTCCACGACATCGGGGACACGCTCGCGAGCGCCAACCACTCGGAGCTCGCGGCGACCATCCTCGAGCCCTTCGTGAGCGAGGAGAACCACTGGATCGTCCAGCACCACGGGGTCTTCCAGGGCTACTACTTCTTCCATCACCTCGGCCTCGACCGGAACGCGCGCGACCGCTACCGCGACCACCCGCTGTTCCGCGCGTGCGCGGAGTTCTGCGAGAAGTACGACCAGAACAGCTTTGACCCCGGCTACGAGACCCTGCCCCTCGAGCACTTCGAGCCGCTGGTGCGCGAGCTGTTCGCCGCGCCGCGCAAGTCGCTCTACCTGAATCCCGACTCGGGTCGGCTCGGCGCCTGACGGCCACCGTGCCGCCCGCGCTCCCCCCTCGACGACACCCACCGCGGCCTCGGGTCCACTCACCTCGGGATGACCCGAAAACACGCCCAGGGCACGAGAACCCCTTTCCCTGAAGCCCGCTCGAATGTTAGAGTCCACTCCATTCTCGGAGGGGACTCGTGGTAAAAGCGGAGCAGAACCGGGTATCTGAAGGCTCTGGTGTCCCCGAGAGCCGACGCGAGCGGAAGAAGCGTGAGCTCCGCGAGCGGATCTACCGCGAGGCGGGCCGGCTGTTCCTCCGCCACGGCTACGACGCCACCACGGTCGAGCAGATCGCCGAGGCCGCCGACGTGGCCCAGGCGACGCTCTTCAATCACTACCCGACCAAGGACGACCTGATCCAGCAGATGACCTCCGAGGTGCTGGTCGTCGTCCGCCTGCTGATCGAGCAGCAGCGCAAGCACGAGGCCTCCACCGCCGCGCGCATCGCCGAGATGGCCGACCGCGCCACGCGGCTGATCGAGAACACCCAGCGACTCACGCGCGACCTGCTGCGCGCCCTGATGCGCAAGCCCGAGGGCTCGGGACCGCTGCTCGCCGACGTCCGCGACGCTCTCGCCGAGTTCATCCGCGACGGTCAGCAGCAGGGCGACGTGCGCGACGACCGCGACGCCGAGTTCCTCGCCGAGATGGCGATCGCCGTGTTCTACGGGACGATCACCCATTGGCTTAACCTCCCGGACTACCCGCTCCGCCCGCGCATGCGCGAAGCGGCCGACTTCCTGTGCGAGTCCGTCGCGCCGCGAGCCCACGCACCGCGGTCGGGGCTGCGATGACCTCGGGAGCCCTCGCGCGCGCGCGCCGTCTGGGGGGGCTCCTCGCCTGCGCGATGCTGGTGGTCGCGCCCGCCGTCGCGCGCTCGCAGACGCAGGCCACGCTGGCGGCCGCGGGCTGGCAGCTGAAGAGCCGCAGCGACGATCCGGGCCACGCGCACACGCTGTACGCGCGCCCGTGCCCCGGATCGGACTACGACGAGTACCGGATGGAGATCGCGCTCGAGGCGGAGCCCGAGGAGGTGATGGCCGCCCTCGAGCACAACCTGGTGGACCCCTCGACCTATCCCGAGGGCTTCGAGCGCCGGATCCTGCGCCGCGAGCGCGGCACGGTGCTCAGCCACGACATCATCCACGCCCCCTTCGTCTTCGTCTCCGACCGCGACGTGGTGATCCGGACCGAGGTGACCCGCGATCCGCAGACCGGATACCTGACCATGCGCTGGCGGGACACCCGGAGCGAGGGTCCGGCGCCCGAGCCGGGAGTCGTGCGGATCCCGAGCTCCCGGGGCTCCTGGACTCTCGTGCCCGACGGGCGCGGCGGGACGCTCGTCGTGTACCAGGCCCACGTCGAGCTGGGCGGAGCCCTGCCAGTGGCGGTCGTCGAGTCCCAGATGCCGAAGGAGATCGCCGATCAGGCGGTCGAGCTGCGTCGCACCATGCGCGAGCGGACGCTGGCCAAGCGCTGAGCGGCGGCGGCGGGATCCCCAGAGGGATTCGACGGAATCCGCGGCACCCGAGCGCCATTGCGGGCCACTCTTCAGCCACGAACGCCGTTCGGCGGCTACATACCCAGTAGCCTCGTCCGCGGACCACGAGGAGTTCGTCTACCGTGACCGTGGCCCCCCAGCCGCAGCCTCCCATAGACCCGTTTGGCGTCACCGCCAATCCCGCGGCCTACGTGCCGCGCACCGCCACCGAGTCGGTGCTGGTCCGGCTCGAGTCCGCTCTTCGCGAGGGCGCCGGAGCCCTGTCGCTCTACGGACCCGCGGGCAGCGGCAAGACGCTGCTCCTCCACGTTCTCGCCCACCGCCTCGACGGTGACTTCCAGTCCATCTACGTCCCCTATCCGAAGCTAGAGCCCGACGAGCTCTGCCAGTGGCTGCTGGCCGCGCTGAACGAGCCCGGCGGCTCCGACTCCGAGCGCGCCGTGCTGGCTCGCATCCAGCGCGACGCCGACATGTGCTTTCCGCCGATGCTGTGGATGATCGACGACGCGGGGCACCTCCCCGACGGCTCGCTCGGGTGCCTGGTCCGGCTCCAGTCGCAGGCACGGGGCTCCCTGCGCGTCCTTCTCGTGCGCTCCGACGGAGATCCCGCCCAGCGGTTCGCCCGCGCCGGGCTCGCGATCGAGGAGGTGGAGCTGGACGGGGCGATGAGCGGGCCGGAACTGGCCCGATACGTGCGCGCGCGGCTCGACCGCGCTCCTGCGGACGCGTGCAGCCGCGTGCGTCTCGAGGCCGCTCTCGACCGCCTGGGCGATCTCTCCGGTGGCAACCCGGCCCGGCTCCACGCCGCTGCCGCAGCACTGCTCTGGGCACCCACACTCGCGAGTGACGACGCGCAATCGAGCGACACCGAACCCAGATCGTCGGCCACTCACCAGAGTCGGACCTAGGCTCGCGAGCGGCAAGCCGCGCGCGAGCTCCACGCAACGCACAGGAGCCCCCCCCATGAAACCCGCCGATCGCTCCCTGGAGATCGTCGCGATTGGTCTCGGCCAGGCGGGCGGCAACATCGCCGCCGAGTTCCAGCGCCGCGGTTACCGCGCCCTCGCCTTCAACACCGCGCAGACGGACCTCAGCTCGCTCGGCGAGGGTCGGATCGCGCTGCCGGCCTCCCAGCGCATCTACATCGGCCTCGAGGGCTTCGACGGAGCCGGTAGCGACATCACCTACGGTCGGGAGTGCATCGCGGCTCACGCGGACACGATCCGCGCGGCGGTCGAGCAGCACGTCCGCGGAGCCGACGTCGTCGTGCTCACCGCCGGGCTCGGGGGTGGAACCGGCTCCTGCATCGCGGATCTCAACTCGTTGCTCGAGGGCCTCTCTCTCCCGTTGGTGATCCTGACCTCGCTGCCCCACAGCTACGAGAGCGGCATCGCGAAGGTGAACGCGCTGCGCGGCGTCAGCGATCTCGCGCAGACGCCCTCCTACGGCTGGGCGCTGTTCGACAACGCCCGTCTGGCGCGCCGCTACCACGACGCGTCGATCGACACCTACTTCGAGACGATCAACCGCGAGATCGTCGATCCCCTCGACGTGTTCAATCGGCTCAACGACCGCGAAGGAGCGCACGCGATCCGCAGCCTGGACGGCGAGGACTTCCGCACGCTCCTGCTCTCGGGCGGCGTGATCAGCTACGCAGCGAGCCGCCTGGCGCGGCTCGACGCGAACGACGTGCTGGAGAGCGTGCGAGCGGCACTGACCGAGAATCCGATGATGCCGGCCGGCTCGAGCCTCTCGGACGTCTCCTACCTCGGCGTGGTGATCGAGGCTCCCGGACGCGCTCTCGCCGAGAGTCCGTTCTCGCTCTACGAGGAGATGGCGCAGCAGCTGAAGCACGAGACGGGGGGAGCGGCGATCTATCTCGGGCTCTACCGCCTGGACGCCGAGGACGCGCCCATCACCGTGCGCCTGCTCTGCTCCTCGCACTCCCTGCCCAGCTCGATCGGGAGGATGCTGGAAGAGGCGGAGCGCGAGGCGGGCACGATCCACGAGAAGGTGCAGCAGAGCGTCCAGAAGCTCGACCTGGGCGGGCTGGAGAAGCTCCGGCTCGTCCGGCGGCCGGTGCCGAGGGGGCCGCGCGCAGCGAAGCGCGGCGCGTCGCGGGGTGTACGGGGCGAGGACGATTCGCTCGACCAGCCAGGGTCCCGCGGCTCCGCGCCGGCCGAGCCCATCGTCGGCCCGCCGCGCCAGGCTCCGACTCCCGCGAGGCCTCCGGTCGCCGCGGCTCCGGAGGTGGCGCCGGTCCGGTCCGAGCCCCGCAAGGCGCCGACGCCTCCGGTGGCGACGGCCCCGCCGGCTCCGGCTCCCAGGACCTCGAAGGTGGAGGAGCTGCGACGCATGGTAGTGACGGGTGGTGCGCGCGAGTCGTCGGTCGAGACGGCTCCGCCGGTCGATCCCTCGCGCGGCCGCTACGAGCGGCTGGCCAACGCGTTCCGCGACACCAAGTCCGAGGACAAGCGCCTCTACATCGCGCGCGAGCTGGTGGCGGCGCAGCGTTCGGGCGAGGCGCTCGAGCGCTTCTACGCGGTCCACGCGATGGTGCGCGTCGACCCCGGCTACTTCCGGGAGGCGCTCCAGAACGCCGCCAAGGACGCGGATCCCCACGTGGCCGACCTCGCGCGGCGCGCGCTGGAGAAGCTGGCCGGCTCACACTGACGCGCGCGACGGCCTCACCGCGGCTCATTTGGGACGCCGCGGTAGAGCTCTTCGAGACGGGGAGACAGCCAGCCGCGGGGCGGCTCGAAGCGCGGGTCGGCTGCGCGCACCGCGGCAAAGGTCCGTTCCGCCTCCCGCTCCTCGCCGAGCCCCGCCTGCGCGCTCGCGAGCACGAACAGGGCGCGCGCGCGCAGCTCAGCGCCATCCGGTCGGCCGGCGAGCAGGCTCTCCGCCTGCCGAGCGTCCCGTTTGGCGCTCTCGAAGCGAGCCGCGAAGTAGTGCTGCTCCGCCCGCCCGATCAACGCGCGACCGCGCGCGATCACGGCTTCGTCGGTCGTGGCCGCCGGAGGCGGTGGGGGAAGCCGCGCGTCCACGGGCAACACCAGGGGGCGTCCCACCTGGAGCCGGTGGGGATCGCGGAGTCGGTTCTCCCGGGCGATCGCCGTGGCGCTGACGCCGTAGCGGGCAGCGATCTGGTCGAGGCTCTCGTCGGTCCCCACGCGGTGGACGATGCGCCCACCGTCGGGGATCAGCAGGCGTGTACCCACCTCGATCCGATCGACGTCGCGCAGGTGGTTCGCCCGCGCGAGTCGACCGACGTCCACTCCGTAGCCCTGAGCGACCCAGGCCAGCGTCTCGCCCGGCTGCACCACGTGGGTCGCGGGGGGCGCCAGGGTGGAGACGCTGCGCACACCCGCGCAGCCACCCTGAAGTAGAATCGCGAGCGCGAGCGAGCAGAGGCCGAGGATGTCGATCCGGGTGCGGTGGCGTGACATGGGTGCATCGGGAGGAAGAGCTGGTGGGCCGTCGCGGGGCGCCATCGGCGGCTCGCCTGTCGGACGCGACACGAGGCTGGCGCGATGTCCAAGATAGGCCAGCTGCCCGCGGTGGAAGCGTGGCTCGGCGACCGCCCCGATCCCGCGCACGGCATCGAGACTCCCGGCGGCGTGCGCGCGCGGGAGGCGGTGGAAGCCGCGCTGCGAGAGGGCGCCGAGGCGATCCTGCTCTGGGGGCCTCCGGGACACGGGAAGACCCTCCTGCTGCGCTCGCTCTGGGACGCCCCGCCGCCCGGCTACGCGCCGCTCTTCGTCCCCTTCGCCGACGTCGAGCCCGACGACCTCGCGGCCTGGATCGTCTCCACGATGCGGCGTTCAATGCCCTCCAACCCCAGGGCTGCGCTGGTCCAGCTGCTGCGGGCGCGGACCCTGGGCGGCAAGCGCGCGCTGCTGCTCGTGGACGAGGTGCAGGCGATGCCGCCGGCGACGCTCGCCGAGCTGTTCGCGCTGGTGGCGGCGTCCTGCGCCGACGCGCGCGTCGTCGTGGCGGGCTGGGACTCCCATACCCTCGACGCGGTGCCCGGGGTCGCGGTGGAGTCGCTGCGCCGGATCCGGATCGCCGACAGCTGGTCTTCCAGCGACGTCGAACGGCTGCTCGACCGGATCGCGTCCGACGCCGCGGTGTCCCCCTGCGCGCTGCGCGCGGCCGTCGACGTCGAGCGGTTGGTGGGCGCGTGCGAAGGGAATCCCAGGCGGGTGCGCAAGCTCCTCGCCGCACAGCTCGAGCGTCTCGAGGTTCCCGATGCGCCCTCGGCCGCAGACGCGGCCCGGCAGCCTTCTGCGGCGCGGGAGGGAGTCTTCGCTCGGGAGCTGCGCTCCGCACGCGATGCGCTGCGGCGTCTGACCGGCTCTTCCGCAGCCCTCGTTCGGTACGCGGGCGCCCGCGCGAGGCAGGTCCTCGGTGCGGTGCGGGCACGCGCTGGCGGGGCGGCCCGCGCCGGACGGGGCTGGATCGCGGGCGCGGCGAGCTCGCTGGGCGCTGCGGCCGGTCGGCGCGCGGAGGTCGCCCTGGTCCGGGTGCACTCCGCAGGTCGGGTCGCGGCGTCGCGCACCAGGAGCCGGGCTCGGGGCGTGGCAGCCCGGGGCGGCGTCGTCCTCGCCCGCTTCGGAGCCCAGGCGCGGTCGGAGGTCGTCGGGGCCTCCCGATCGCTTCGCCGGGCCCTCGACGGGGTCCACCCGCCGCGGCGCGACGGGCGCTCGCTGTGGCCGTGGGCTGCGCTCGGGTTCGCGGCGGGCGCTGCGGCGCTGGGCATGTGGATCGAGCGCACCGCGCCCGGCCCGGGGTCGCCGGGGCAGCGTTCGGAGACGGTCGCGACCGCCATCCAGGCGTCCGACGTCGCGGCGCCGCCGCCCGAGGCTCCGGGATCTGCCGCCGATGCGAGCCGCGCGCCGGCGGCGAAGAGCGGGCGGATTCCGATCCACGTGAACTCGCACCCCTGGTCCCAGGTCGAGGTGGACGGGGAGCCCGTCGGCTCGACTCCTCTCACGGTCTCCCTGGAGCCGGGTCCCCACCGCTTCCGCTTGGCAATGGCCGACGGTCGGGTCCGCGAGGAGGTGGTCGAGGTCTCGGCCGAGCGCGACCGGGTCGCCTTCCGCTAACGCGCCCCTCTCCGCCGCCCTCGGAAGAACTTTCCGAGTGATATCCGGAGGTTCGGACGGTGGCGCCGCTCCGCGCCGAGCGGATTCCCGCGCCCGGGATGGCCGCGACCGGCACCGATCGTCCGCGCCGGTGGAATTCGCGGAAACCCATTGCGCACCCACTGACACCTACCCCCCGGCGAACAGGGGGGAACGCCGGAATGAGGGATCGTCAATGGACGGGATTCGAGAGGCGCAGACCGTCGGGATTGCCAGGGAGCGGGGTCTCGGACCCGTCGGAAATGGGGTTGGATCCCTGTCGCACGTCGGCGTGAACGCCCCCGCCGTCGCCCCGCTCTCGCGTCCGCTGTCCGTCGCGGCCCCTTCCTGGCGGACCCTGGCGCTGCCCCTCGAGGCGCCGCGACGGCTGCGGCCCCTCGTGCCGCGCGCGCCCCGCTCGCCGCTGGCCCGGCGGGTGAAGCGCGCGATCGACGTCGTCGGTGCGGCGCTGGGCCTGGTGGCCAGCGCGCCGATCATCGCGGCGTCCGCCGTCGCGATCCGCCTCGATTCCCGTGGTCCGGTGTTCTTCCGTCAGGCGCGCTGTGGTCGGAACGGCCGGCTGTTCTCGCTGTGGAAGCTGCGCACGATGGACGTCGACGCGGAGGCGCGGAAGTCTGAGCTGCTCGACCAGAACTTCATGGACGGCCCGGTCTTCAAGGTCGAGGGAGATCCGCGCGTCACGCGCGTCGGTCGGATCCTGCGCCGCTACAGCATCGACGAGCTGCCCCAGCTGTGGAACGTCCTCACCGGCGAGATGAGCCTGGTGGGCCCGCGGCCGCCGCTTCCGAGCGAGGTGGCGCAGTACGGTCCCTTCGAGCGCAAGCGGCTGCGCGTCCGCCCGGGACTCACCTGCGAGTGGCAGGTCTCGGGACGCAACCGGATCGGCTTCACGGAATGGGTGCGCCTCGACGTCGACTACATCGAGAACTGGTCGCTGGCGCGCGACGTGTCGCTGCTGCTGCGCACGATTCCGGCCGTCCTCCGCGGCAACGGAGCGAGCTGACGCCGCCAGGCCCAGGCCCGCCGCGCGAGAGCCGGTACCATCCCTCGCCGCGCCCGTGTGTCGAGGGAGGAGCTCCGTGACCGAACGCGCCTACGATCCCGAGCTCGCTCCGGTCATCCCGCTGCTCCCGCTGGGCAGCGACTGGACCGACCTGCCCGCCGCCCGGCGCGCAATGGGGGAGATGATCGCGAGCCTCCCCTCCGGCGGCGGGATCGGCGAAGACCGGGTGCGTTTCGAGGACCGCGTGATCCCAGGGCCCGAAGACGCTCCGGAGCTCCCGGTGCGCGTCTACACGCCGGTCGGCGACGCGCGGACACGGCCCGGCGTCCTCTACATCCACGGCGGCGGCTTCTGCTTCGGCTCGGTCGAGTTCGAGCACCAGGGTGCGATGGCCGCGGCCGATGCCGCCGACGCGGTCGTGGTGTCGGTCGAGTACCGCCTCGCCCCCGAGCATCCCTTTCCTGCCGGGATCGAGGACTGCCATGCGGCGCTGGTGTGGTTCGCCTCCCGGGCCGAGAGCCTGGGCGTCGACGCCGCACGCATCGCGGTGATGGGCCAGAGCGCCGGCGGCGGCCTCGCCGCGGGCCTCGCGCTGCTCGCTCGCGACCGCGGCGGCCCCGCGCTCTGCTACCAGGTGCTCGGCATCCCCGAGCTCGACCATCGACTCGCGACGCCCTCCATGACGCAGTTCACCGACACACCGATGTGGAACCGGCCCAACGCGGTCATGAGCTGGCGCTGCTACCTGGGAGAGGAGCCCGGCGAGGTGTCGCCCTACGCCTCGCCCGTGATCGCCGCGGACCTCTCCGGCCTTCCGCCGGCCTACGTCTCGACGATGGAGTTCGACCCGCTGCGCGACGAGGGCATCGAGTACGCGCTGCGCCTGCTGCAGGCCGGCGTCTCCGTCGAGCTGCACCAGTACCCGGGCACCTTCCACGGCTCGTCACTCGTCACGACCGCAGCCGTCTCACGCCGCTCCGCCGCCGAGATGATGGGAGCCCTGGCTCGCGGACTGCGGCGATGAGCGTGACGGGACCGCGGCAGATCGCGGATCAGTCGGCCGCCGCGGTGCGCTCCTCCGTGCGGAACACCGTGCGCCGGTTCCAGCGGAAGGCCGTCTCGTCGTAGCCGACCACCGCGGGTCGGGCCTCGCCGAAGCTCACCGTGGCGAGGCGCGAGGCCGGAACGCCGAGGTCTCCCAGGTAGCCCACTACCTCGTCGGCGCGGCGCTGGCCGAGCAGCAGGTTGTACTCCTCGCTGCCGCGCACGTCGCAGTGTCCCTCCACGGTCACACGGCCCCACTGGGGATGGGCCGCGATGGCCTTCGCGTTGGCCTTCAGGCGCTCGCGCGTCTGCGCGCCGAGGCTCCAGGCGTCGAAGTCGAAGTAGACCGTCTCGAGACCGAGAGCGGATCCGGACGGATCCGGCGACGGCGTCTCCGAGGCGTTCGGTCCTCCCTCGCGCCACTCCGAATCGTCGGCCACGGGCCACCCCTCGGCGGTGGACTGGCAGCCGATCGCACCGCCCGCACTCAACAGGAGCGCGGCCGCCAGGGCGGCCCAAGGCTTTGCATCTGATCGCATGATCGAATCCCCCTGCATCGCGGGCGCCGCGATCGCTCCCGCGCGGACAGAGGATCGGCGCTGGGGCGACGTTTCGCGGTGTCGCGAGTCACGGCAACGAGGCCGCAACCCGCGCGCAAGGTCGCGCCGCGGGAGGCCGTTGCGGGGATCGCGGAGGAGCACGTCGTGACGTCCAGTTCGAAGCCGCAGTCGAAGCGCGCCGCCCTGGTGGAAGAACTCCGACGACGCCCGGCGCCGCGGCGACCTCCGTCGGCGCGTCCCGGGGATTTGCGGCTCAGCGCCAGCGCGACAGCACGTCCCAGGCCACGCGGAAGTGCATCCCGTAGCGCTGGAGTCCGGGCTCGTCCTGCGCCACCTCCTCCTGCTCAGTCGTTCCCGCGCATCCTACCACCGATCGGGGTCGGGCAGCGCTCATTCGGCGGGGAGCCCGAGCAGGAACACGACCAGACACGCTGCGGTGACGGAGGCGAACTCGGCCAGCCGGAGCGGGCGCCACGGGACATCGTCCGTCTGCCAGACGACGGCGAACGCGACCGCCGCCTGGAGCGCGTAGTAGAGCGCGAAGGCGCGCGAGGCGTAGGCGATGATCTGTTTGACGTCGGTCTCCCAGGTGAGCGCGACCGTGACGACGAGGACCAGTGCATAGGCAAAGCGCGCCGAGAGCCGGCGCTCGCTCAGGTCCTCGAGCAGTCCTCCGACGCCGGCGTAGTCGGCGGTGGCGGCGCTGAACTGGCTGCCGACGGCGGCGATCGCCAGCAGCGGTGGCAGCACCGAGGCGACCGGCCGGGTCATCTCGACGATCGCGGTCACGTCGGAGCCGAGACCGCCACGGAACAGGACCGTGGCCAGCGCGATGAAGACCAGGTAGATCGCGGCCGCGATCCACTGGGCGTTGCGCATGGTCCGGACGCGCTGCTCGGCCGAGTGCTCGTCGCCCAGATAGCGCGAGATCTCGAACCCCTGCACCACGATCAGCAGTCCCAGCACGACGCGCAGGTCGCCGAAGCCCACCTTCGTGGAGAGATGCGGAAGCGCCCACTCGCCGGTCCACAGCAGGCGCGCGTTGTAGGCGAAGAGCCCGACCAGCAGCGCGGCGATCACACCCAGGTTCAGGCCCACCGCGAAGCGCTCGACCTTCTCCAGCTCGGCGAGCCCGCGCCAGAGGCCGACGCCGCCGATCAGCATGAGCAGCGCCGTGGCGAGGCCGTGGGCGGCGGCGAGGTCGCGGATTCCGAGCGGTTCGAGGACGAAGGCGGCGAGCAGCTGCAGGTAGTAGCAGACGGAGATGAAGTAGGAGCCCGAGAGCGCGATGCGCGAGGCGAAGGCGAGATCCTGGGCCGGGCCGAGGCCGTCGTGCTCGATCGGCTCGAAGCGGCGTATGTTGAAGCGGATCGCGTCTCCCGCGAGATAGGCGAGCGCGAGCAGTCCCGCCATCGACAGGATCGCCCCGTTCCCGACGGCGCCGGCGAGCATGGGCGCCGAGATCAGGAACCCGCTGCCCATGATCGAGGCCAGGGGAGCGACGGTGGCCTTCCAGTCCGTGCTGGCGGCCACCCTCGGCGAGAAGGCCAGGTAGGCCGCCAGAACAAGGGCGACGGCCGCGAGGAGTAGGCTCGACGTCATGACGCGGGAGAGGATCTAGCGCGGGAGAGGCGATCCGGCGACCGGTGGCGAAGCGGGTCCGCCGTGACGAGCCGTTTCCGGCTGCGCGTCGGAATCGGACCGCTGCCTCGCGCTACGATGCCGGCACGTTCGTCCAGGGCCGTCGCGCATCCCGAAGAGAGGAGGGAACATGGCGATCCACACGGGGGGCCGCTCGTTCGAGGATCCGGCATGACGTTGATGGAGCTCGGAGCGCTAGGCGACTTCGTCGGCGCGATCGCGGTCGTCATCACCCTGATCTACCTCGCCGTGCAGATCCGCCAGAGCAACCAGGCGATGCGCGAGAACCGGAGGCTAGCGCTCGCTCAGACCTACCAGATGCGCGCCGACGCCCTCCAGGACATGCTGGTGCACGCCGCCGACTCCCAGTACATCGCTCCCATCCTCGCCAAGCTCACCGATCACGGCTATCCCGAGGACGTGAGCTCGCTCGACCGCCTGAGCCCCGACGATCGCGCCCGCTTCCGCCTGTGGCAGATCGCCCAGCAGACCCACTGGGACAACATGTTCTACCAGTACCAGCAGGGCTACCTGGACGAGCAGTACTACCGGGACTCGCTCGAGGTGCGCGTGCGCCGTCTGGCTCCGATATGGGCGGCGCTCGGCGTCAGTGGCAGCCGGCAGAGCTTCGAGATGGAGATCCAGCGCCTGCTCGCGAAGGACCGGCGCGACCCGGCGGCGGGCTGATCCGACGCTCCGGGGCCGAAATCAGAGCGTGCCGACCAGGTTGAAGAACACGCCCTGGTGGTCGTAGCTCAGGTCCGTCAGGTCGTCCGAGAAGTCGGTGAAGTTGTAGCCGACGCCCACCTTGAGGTTGTCGCCCAGGTAGCGGTAGACGGTGAACAGGGCGCCGGTCTTCCGCTCGTCGAGGTCCGGCAGATGGAGCATCCGACCCTCCACCGTCCCCTCCCAGTTCTTCGCGAAGCGCCAGTCGCCGCGCAGGATGTAGAGGTGGGCGTTGTTGTCGAAGAAGTCCGGGTTCTGGCGGTCGATGCTCACCTGCCCCAGGCGGTAGGCGTACTTTCCACCGATCGAGAAGAAGCGGCTCAGGTCGTAGGTGACGTCGACGGCCGCGATGTGGCTCTTCTGGATGAAATCGACCGGGGTGTCGAGCAGGGTGACCTGGTCCGTCGTCGGGACGTTGTAGAAGTAGGTGTACTTGATCAGGGTATGGAGGCGATCGTTCTCCACCGGGCGGAACGCGTAGCCTAGCACCGCCTCGGTGAAGCCGCCGTCGTAGAACTGCCCCTGTGAGCTGTCGCTGAAGGAGTGGTTGAACTTGCCGATCAGGCGGCTGCTCGGCGTCATCTGGTAGCGGAGGCTGTTCCGGAACAGCCAGGTCGTGCGGTCGGTCCACGTCCCGTCCAGCTGCTCGTTCTCGTCGTGGCGGTACTCGACGCCGATCGAGGCCTGGAAGTCCTCGATCGCGTAGCCGACGCGGGCGCCGCCGGCGCGGCGCTTGGTCTCGGCGTTGGTCTGCCCGTCGACCAGCGTGCCGAGCTCCCAGTTGGCGCTGAGGCTCCAGCGCTCCGTCGGCGCCAGGTTGATGCCCAGCGCGCGGGACAGACCGGTGCCCGCGTCGCCGTGCTGGTAGCGGTCCTCGAGGTAGACGCTCGAGCTGTCCGAGAGGCGCGCCCGCGTTCCCGAGATCAGGTTGCCCTTGCGCTCGCTCAGGCCGCTGTAGCCGCGCTCGTTGTCGTAGGCGTAGCTCAGGTAGTGCTGGATGTTCTCGGTCTGCTGGAAGGTGGTGCCGAGCTTGACGGCCGGTCCGAGGTTGCCGTAGGAGGCCTCGCCCTCGAGGGCGAGGCGGTCGGTGATGCGATAGGCGCCGCCGACGCCGCCTCGGTTGTTGCTCTCCCGGTCTCCGGTCTTCTCCACCGTTCCCTGTCCGAAGACGTAGCTGCGCCAGCGGCCGTTCGCGTCGAAGGCCACCTGGGCCACGACGTCGGTGCGATCGCCCTCCTCCTGGGTGATCGGGACGATCGGGGAGTCGTCCTCCCGGTGCTCGTTGCGGACGCCCGTGCCGAGACTCCAGTTGTCGGTGAGGTGGTAGGTGACGTCGACCTCGCTGGTCCGGGTCGCGAGGGCGTCCTTCTCGTCGCGCACGTCCGCCTTCGCCACCAGATCCAGGGATTCGGTCACGGGCACCGCGAGCTGGCCGCCGTAGATCTGGGTATCGGTGAGCGCGTTCATGCCCGGGGCCGAGTAGCCGCCCTCGAGCAGCTGGCCGTACACGCTCACGCGCCCGGGCACGCCCTCGAGGAAGTCGGATACGCCGACGCTGACGTCCGCCCGGTAGGCATTGGCGTCGGCCTCGGTGAGGGCGGTCGCTCCGGCGCCGAAGAAGCGGAAGCCCCCGTCGTCGGAGAGCAGCGACGTGGAGACCAGCCCCTCGCTGCGCGCGGCCTGCAGCTTGATCCAGGAGTCGGTGCTCGCCCGCAGCGTCACGTCACCGGCGTACAGGGTGCTGTTGCTCTGGGTCCCGCCTTCCTGGTTGTGGTTGGCCACGAGGCCGACCTTGAGCCAGTCGGTGATCCAGGCGTGGCCCTGGCCGCCCGTCGCCCAGGCGTTGAAGTCGTCGAAGCCGGGGGTGTACTCGTACTGGGCGACCAGGAACGCCTCGTTGCCCGAGAGCCCCTGGTTGCGCACGAGCAGGTCGTCGCCCACGGTGGCGGACAGCGGCTCGGTCAGCAGGATCCGGCCCTGGAGGTAGTCGATGTCGTAGTCGAGGGTCGGCTGGAGCTGGACCACGCCGGTGACGATGCCCGAGGCCTTGTCGCGCACCTCGATCCGCAGGCGTTCCGAGCCGAGCAGGATGTCCTGGTGCCGGAGGTAGTAGAGGGAGCCGCCGGTGCCGCGGAACTCCTCGCGGCTCGGCACGGTGCCCGGGTCCGCGGCGAACCCGTCGACGGCGAAGCGCTGCTCCCCGTATTCGGTCGTCGCCTCCGACTGGTAGTGGAGATTGCCGCCGTAGAGCCCGCGATCGACGTGGGCGAGCTCGTTGTCCAGGTAGCCGACCTTGAAGTTGCCCCAAAGCGCGTGGTTCTCGGCCTGGGTCAGCTTCACGTAGAACTTGCCGCTGGTCGGCGCCGTCTCGTCGACGGTGCCGTCGTCGCCGAAGGTCGGATAGTAGTAGTCGGGGTCGATGCGGCGGAAGAGCGAATCGGGCGACTTGTCGAGGAAGTTGGAGAACAGGTCCTCCACCGGCTCCTCGCGCGTGTCCGCGCTCGCCACCAGACCCCAGTCCTCGCCGAACTTGCCATTCACGTAGAACGCCAGCCGGGCGTCCGCGAAGGAGTTGGGATCGTAGGGGGCGTCGTGCCCGACGAGTGCGTTCGGGACGTCGCCCTGGACGTCCGTCGACAGGGTGACGTCGGCGATGCCCACGTAGAACCAGTCGTTGCGCTGGAACTCGAGGTCGCGCAGGAACAGCTCGCCGTTGCCCTCCGGATCGAGCACCGCCACCTCGACCGAGTGCATGCCGGTCGGCAGCAGCACCTCGGCCACGAAGTTCCCGTCCGCGTCCACGGGGACCGGAGATCCGGCCACCCACACCGCGTGCTCGGGCGGAATCCCGGTGCCGTGGACCTGGACGCTGCCGACGTTGCCGAGCGGGATGTTCCGGGCCAGCGGCCCGACGTCGCCGTATCCGGCCAGCAGCGGGTCTCCCTGCGACGCCCCCGCCGTCGCCGTCGCCCCGTCCGCGGCCTCGCTCGCGGCCGTCGCCGGCGCGCGGCCGTACACCATCCACAGGGACTGGGGCGCGGTCTCGTCGAAGTGCCCCGCCTCGTCGTAGGCGCGCAGCACGAACTTCAGCGGGCGCACCGGGCCCTGGAACCACTTCGCCTCGGGCGTCCACTCGGCCGTGCCGTCCGAGCCCACCTCGGCCACGGCCACCGGCTCGTCCTGGAGCGACTGCTCCTGCTCGAAGATCCGCACCTCCGACCGGTCGAGGAAGGAGGCGTAGTTCGAGTACATCCGGAAGCGGACCGTGCCGGTGGCGGTGCCGTCGCCGCCCGGCGGGACGGAGACGGCGATCGGGTCCGAGGACACGGACAGGCGCGGCGTCGACTGGAGGTCGTCGAAGCGGAACTGGATGTCGGCGTGATCGAGCGCGACGTCGGTGCAGCGCTGGATGTCCTCCAGGCTGCGGCCGGGATCGTCGACCGGCTCGCCGTCCACGGTGATGCGCATCAGGTTCAGCGCGAGCGGGTCCTGGGGGCGCAGCTCCCGGGTGATCGGGGTGATCTCGACGCCCTCGTAGTCGTCCAGCACGGCGAGCTCGTCGTACACCACCTGGACGACCACGTACGACGTGTCGCCCTGGATGAAGCCCGCGTTCACCACGTCGTCCGACTGGACGTAGCCGTGGCCCTCGTGCTCCACCTGCTCGTCCGAGAGCGACAGCTCTTCCTGGATCTGCTCCATCGCGCGGCGCGCACGCGCAGTCGAGAGGCCGATATCGTCGCCGTAGACCAGCGCCGTGCGGCGCTCGAGGCGCTCGTTGTTCGTGTAGCCGACGAAGCGCAGCCGCACGTTCGTCTTCCCGGCCAGCTCGTCCATGGCGCGGCGCAGGTCGTCGGCGTAGCCCGGCGGGATCTGGGCCTGACCCTCCTCGATCTGGAGCGGCCGGATCGGGCCCCAGGGCGGGTCGTAGACCTTCGTCACCAGCTCGGCGCCGGCGGCGTCGGGGCACACCTGCGGCTCGTCGGGCAGCTCCTGGAGCGGATCGTCGTGCCAGAACTCCACCTCGATGCGGCGGTTCAGCGCGCGGCCCCGCTCGGTCTCGTTCGAGGCCACCGGTCGCGCTGTGCCCCGGCCGTCGCTGGCAACCGCGCGCGTCGGGAGCCGCAGCGCGTCCTGGACCGCCAGGGCCACGCGGCGGGCGCGCGCCTTCGAGAGCGCCAGCGGGGTCCCGTAGATGCGCTCGGCCCGCCCGGTCAGCGGCTGGTCGTCGGTGTAGCCGATGAACTTCACGGTGACGTTCTGCTCGTCGCTCAGGTTGTCGAGGGCCTGGGCGACCTGGCGGATGAACGTCTCGGGAACCTGCGTGGTCTCGTCGTCGAGGTGGAGCGGGGCGATCAGGTTCTTCACCCGCATGCGCCGCGCGCTGCCCTCGCGGTAGCGCAGCTGGCACACGGTCTCGGTGCGGCAGACCTTGAGCCGCTTGATCTCCTGGGGGACGACCACGTCCTCGAGGGCGAGCGTCGGCTCCATCTCGTCGTACCAGACCTCGACCTCCACGCGCCGGTTGCGCGCGCGGCCCTCGGGCGTGGCGTTGGAGGCGATCGGCTGGCTGTCGCCGGCCCAGTCGAAGGAGATCGCCTCGGGCGGCAGTGCCAGCGCCGACTGGAGGAACTCCGCGACCTCGCCGGCGCGCTCCCGGGAGAGGCCCGCGTTGTCGCCGTAGATGCCGGAGAGGTCCTCCGAGAGCGGCTGGTCGTCGGCGTGGCCCACGAGGTGCAGACGGACGTTGGGCAGGTGCCGCATGCTCTCGAGCACGTCGCGCAGCCGCTCGATCGTGCTCGGCGGGATGTCGGCGACGCCCGACGCGAAGTGGATCGGCGGTACCACGTTCGTGAGCTTCACGGTCTTCGCCTGCTCGCCGGCGACCTCCCGCTTCTCCAGCCGATCGCCGGACTCGCGCTCCAGCAGCGCCGGGTCCTGGGACCAGGTGGACATCGGTCCCTCGATCGGCAGGTGCCGCTCGACGGCCGCGCCCGGCGGGACCTCCACGACCCCGGGCGGACCCGCGTCGACCGAGGGCAGCTGCGCCTCCTGGGAGGCGGCGGCCGGCGGCGGGACGGGCGTCTCGAGCGGTCCGCCCCGGCGCCAGAACACCTCGGTCTCGATCGTCAGCTCGTAGTCGCCCTTCTCCTTCCAGGCGGCCTCGATCGCCTTCTTGACCGCCTCCAGGCGCTGATCGACCAGGCCCTCGTCCTCGACGTCGGCCACGTAGGACAGGCGCAGGATCGCGGGCTCCTTCGCGAGCTCCTCGATCAGCATGGCCAGGCGCGGCTGCCACTGCGCGCGCATTTCGGCGGTGCCCGGCTCGAACACCGCGTCGGCCATATCGAGGCCGACCACCCGGTGGATCGCCGCGCCGAACTCGAAGCTCAGGGCCTTGCCGCGCGTGGCGCGCTGCACCTGGACCTGCCGCGTGGTCATCCGGTAGCCGGTGGGCAGGGTGCGGTCGTCGAGCTTCAGCACGAAGTTGCTGCCGCGGTCCTCGCGCGGGACGACCGCGCAGGTGATGTGGAAGCGGCCGTAGCGATCGGTGGTCGCGACGAGGCCGCGGGCGGTCACCACGCGCACGCCCTGGAGGCCCTTCTCGCCCTGGTCCTGGATCTCGTTGCGGTTGGCGTCGTCGAAGACCTTGCCGAGCACGTCCGTGCAGTCGAAGGTGGGGTCGGGGACGACGCGGACCGTCGCCTCGGCCACGCCCGAGAGCGACTCGCCGGTGAGGCTGGAGACGGCCTGGGCGCGATTGGTGAACTCGCCCTCGCTGACGCCCGCGCCGACGGCGAGCAGCAGACCGATGCGGCTCGTGCTGGCCCCGTCGACGCCCACGTCGGTCCAGATCAGCTGCGGCCCGGCCTGCGTCGGCTCCAAGGGAACACCGTTGACGCGCGCGGACCCCTCCACGTAGTGGAAACCGGGGGGGAAGGTGTCCACGATCGTCAGGTCCGGGATCGGCGTCGCCAGGGAGTTGGTGAAGGTGATCTCGTAGGGCACGAGCTCGCCGCGGGAGACGTTCAGCGACGCGGCGGTCTTGGTGATCGCGACGATGCCGTTGAAGACCGGGTCGAGCGCGATGTGGTTGTTGAAGATCTGGCTCGAGCCCGGGGGCTGGCTGTCGTCCAGCGTCAGATGCAGGTAGTAGGCGGTGCCCGCCGTGCGCGGACGCACGGAGGGCGGCGGCGGCAGCTCCGAGGGCTGCACCTCGCAGTAATCGGTGGTGCCCGGGATCGCGTCCGCGGCGGTGACGGGGCACGCCGGCACCGAGAAGGGCGGGGTGGAGGCGTCCGAGCTGGGCGGGATCAGCTGGGAGACGCCTCCGGCCAGTCCGCCGGGCGCCACCACCTCGATCCGGTAGTCGGCGCCGCTCGGGCAGGCGGCGTTGAAGCTCAGGTCGAACTTGTAGAAGCCGTCGGCCCGCGTGACCTGACCCTGCTGGACCGGGTCGTCGAAGCACGAGGTGGGCAGCGCCGTGCCCGTGGCCGCGCTCACCAGGGTGAGGGCCGCCCCGGCCACCGGCGTGCGCTGGAGGGAGTCGTAGACGGAGCCGTTCGGGTCGATCGGAAGGTTCAGGTCCTGGAGGTTGCTGCCCGCCGGCACCGCGATGTTGGTGATCTGCTGCAGCCCGTTCGTGAAGACGGAGCTGGCCCGGCCGAGGGCCGCGGTGTTGGCGCCGGCGCCCGGAGCAGAGAAGCGGAGCGCGTAGGCGTCGCCCGTGAGGTCGTTCGGGGGCAGGCCGCCCATGCTGTAGGCGCCGTTCGCGTCGCTCTGCACGGTCTGCAGCGGCTGGCCGTTGCGCAGCAGCTGGACCGTCCAGCCCGCGAGGGCCCGCTCGCCGCCGTCGAAGACGTCGTCGAAGTCGGCGTCGTGCCAGAGGAACCCGTTCAACATGCCGACGCCCGGCATGCCCCCCACGGCGATCGAGACGCTGGCCGACGCGGTCTGGGTGGTGTTCCAGGTGACCGTGGCCTGGTTGGTGATGGTCGTGCCCAGCGGCGGAGCTGGGGTGGTCGTGATCGTCGCCCGGAAGCGCAGCACGATCGACTGGCCCGACTGGAGCGGTCCGTAGGAGCCCGAGTAGTCGGCCGTGATCAGGGAGCCTGCGACCGTGATCCCGGTGGCCGCTCCGTTCATCGTCGCCGTGCCGAGAACGTAGGAGAGATAGCCAGGGGTCACCGTGTCGAGATCGTCGCTGATCACCACGCCGAGCGCGTCGACCGCGGCGATGTTCGTCACGCGCACCACGTACTCGAGCTGGCTGCCCGGAAGCGCCGCGCCGCCGCCGACCACCGCCACCTGCTTGGTGATCGCGAGCTGCTGTCCGTCGCCCACGACCACCTGGGTCGGCTCCGGGCCCGTGGCGGGATTGCCGTCGCCGTCGGTGAGCAGGGTCGGCACCTCGACGCTGTTCACGGTGGCCTGGTTGCTGATGATGGTTCCCGCTGAGACCCCGAGATTCACCCGGAGGTCGAACTCGAGCACGGCGCTCTCGCCGGGCGTGAGCGTGCCGCCGCCGGGGCCCGGCAGCGGGGGCGTGAGGTCCGAGGAGCTGATCGGAATGCCGGCCGCGAGCGGGTAGCCGCCGCCATCGGGGACGGCGATCGTGTTCAGGGTGGTGGTGCCGGCGACGTAGGACGTGTTCGCCGGCAGGACGTCGGTGAGCGTGACGCCCGTCGCCGCCACGGCGCCGTCGTTGAAGATCGTGATCGTGTAGTGGAGCACGTCGCCCGGCTCCACGGTGGGGCCGCCGTTCACGTCGACCACCGTCTTGGGCGCGAACAGCAGCGGCGAGTTGCCGACCACGTCGCGGGTCGGATCGTCGGGCAGCGCCGTGGTCGGGTCGTCCGAGGGCTGGTCCGACACGCCGCCGGAGACCGCGCTGACGAAGGCCTGGTTCGAGATCACCGTCCCATCCGGCACGCCCGGATCCACCACGACATCGAACACGATCGTGGCCACGTTGGCCGTCGTCGCCGAGGCGTCGGCGCGCATCGCGCCGGGGGTCGGGTCCTCGGGCGCGTACAGGGCGATCGCCGCCGCCAGCGGCGACGTGCCCCCCGGACCGTCCGCCACCGGGTTCCCGTTCAGCGTGGTGCTGCCCGCCACGTACTGCGTGTTCACCGGCACGTCGTCGCGGAT
>Ga0315553_10000033_pt1 | contig 106353 bp, 93 predicted proteins | sample SalMarSW160140MG_FD_203099 | JGI IMG/M metagenome (GOLD analysis project Ga0315553, IMG submission 203099) | Salt marsh sediment microbial communities from the Plum Island Ecosystem LTER, Massachusetts, United States - Salt Marsh Sediment SW1601-40 ... | reverse complement strand
TCGAGGAGCGGCTGGTGCAATACCGGGCCCGTGCGGGTCAGGACCTGATCGCGCAACCGACGGCGATCGACAGCAAGCTCGCCCGGCTGCTTTCGTTCGCCGGCATGGCCGACGCGCCTCCCACCGGGGGCCAGCGCGAGCTTCTGGGGCGGCTCGAGCTGGGGATCGAGGAGCGGGCGAGGGCGATCGCCGATATCGAGGAAGGTGCGTACAGGGATCTCATCCGCCGCGCCACCGCGCTCGTTCCGTAGGGGCCGACCGCGGCCCCGGCTGCGCGGGCACGCGCGGCCCGCATCCTGCTGGCAACCCGATCGACGCATGGATTCGGGCGCGCACCGCCAGGCGGGCTCCTCGCGGTTCGCACGACATCACCTCGATGCGCCGGGTCGGGTCGGGATGACGGAACACGGACGATGGCCTACGGTCGCCGCCGGGACGGGCGCACCCGCCGCCCGGGCGGCACCGGGGACGGGCTCCCCCGAAGCGCCCGCGGCGGACGCCAAGCGGCACGCCCAGCCCGAACCGCCGCGCTCCGCCTGAGCGCCCGTCGCTCCGCGTGTGGTACGCCGCAGGTACCCTGTCCCGCTGGGTGGTGTTCACCGCCCTCCTCATCCTGGCCGGGGCCGTGGCGTTCCGCGTCCTCGTCCTGCGGGCCGCCGAGGAGCGACCACCCGGCTCGTCGGGCCCCGGGCCGAGCGAGATCGAGGTCGCGCGGCTGGGGGGCTTCGCCGGGTTGCTGCTGGTCGGCGGGGCCGCGGGACGGCTCGCGGCGCAGCTCGCGGTGTTCCACGACCCGGCCGAGCCCCTCCTCTCGCAAGCGGGCGTCCTGCTCGGCACCACGACGTGGGGTGCGGCGTGGATCGCGCAGGTGGCCCTCGGGCTCCTCGCGTGGCCGACCTTCCGCGTCGCCCGTCGGCGAGGCTGGGGGTGGGCCGCCTCCGCCGCGGTCGCGATCGCCGCTGCCGTCACGCCCGCCTTCTCGGGGCACGCGTACGGGTCCGGCCGTCTCACCGCCGCAGCCGTGGCCGGCGATGCCGTGCACGTCGTGGCGGGTGGGGCATGGCTGGGCACGCTGGCCGTGATGGCCTCGGTGACGGCGGCCGCGCGGCGCGCCGGGACACCGCCCGGCGGGGAGAAGCTCGTCGTGTGGATCGACCGTTTCTCCCCACTGGCCCTCGTCTCCGCGGCGCTCATCGGGGCCTCCGGGGTATTCGCCGCCTGGCTCCACCTCGACCCCGTCTCGTCGCTGTGGATGACGCCCTACGGTCAGCGGCTCCTGGTGAAGGTCGGGATCCTCGGCGTGGTGCTCGCGCTCGGGGCCTGGAACTGGAGGCGCTCCAGGGCTCGGATCTCGCTGCGCGGGGATCCGGCGCGACTGCCGGCGTCGGTGGCGTTCGAGCTCCTGGCGGGTGCCGCGATCCTGGTGATTACGGCCGTCCTCGTCACGACCCCGCTGCCGGGGCAGTGAGCCCGTCGGCGGGCGCCAGCGGGTTGCGGCGCCCGCCCACGGGCCGCGCGCCGTCAGCGCCGCGTCTGGATCGCGATCGCTCCGATGTAGCCGTCGCCGCCGTACCGCGCGGAGGCCTCGGTGCGGCTCAGGATGTCGATCTGCTTGACCTCGTCGATCGACATCGAGCGCAGGTAGTTGACCGCATCCGCCTGCAGGCGGTCATCGATGTACAGCTGGATCCCCGAGTACCGCGTGTTACCCGAGAGGCTCGCCGTCCCGTCCACGCCGCGACCGTCGAACACGATCTGCTCTCCGCCCGAGATGCGCTCGAAGCGCAGCCGGTGGTGCTGACGGAGCAGCTGATACACGCTCATCTCCGGCAGCGCGGCCAGATCCTCGGCCCGGATGACGGTGGAGTTGAACGCGCGTCCCGTGCGTGCCTCTTCGTCGATCTGGACCTCTTCACTCGGCTGCTCCTCGCCCGCCAGGCTGAGTGCGAGGTCGTGCTGCTGCAGCGTGACATCGGTGGTGAAGGGGACCGGTGTGCCGCGGCGCGCGCCCAGCGTCGCCCTCACCTGCATGTCCAGCTCCTGCGGCAGCCCGCAGATGATGTACACGCCCTCGAGATCCGTTCGCGCCGTGGCGCGCTGTCGGATGCCGTCGGCCACCCAGCTGGCGACGACCTCGGCGCCGGGGAGGATCATCCCGGACTCGGAATCGGAGACGATGCCGACTACCGCCGCCTCGATGTCGGCATCCCCCTCGGGGCAGAAGTCGGTCAGCGTTTGTCCGCGGAGGGCGGCCGGCAGCACGCACGCGGCGGCCGCGACCAGGAACGGGATGGGTACGGAACGGGAACCGGGATACCGCATGCTGACCTCGCCGCTGGAACTCATCGAACGACCACTGGCGCCCTTTCGGGGCACCGCCACACAATAGAAACGTACGACACTCGGATGCGACTCGCTCGCGCTGCCGGGCGAGCGAACTCCAGCACGGAGCGGGGGATCATACTCGTGAAAGCCCACAAGGTGCCCGGGCCGGGCCATCAGGTGCGCGGGAGGGCGCGCTAGGATGTCGGGGGTCGATCGACGGGAGTTCCTGCGAGCCGCGGGCGTGTATGCGGGGGCCGCCATCCTCGCCCCCTCGATGTCGGGGCTCGTGGCGTGCGCGCGTGAAGCCGGGGGTCGCGTGACCCGCCGCACCGCCTACGGATACGGGCCCCTCGTCCCGATGGGGGAGGAGCTCGCGCTGCCCGCGGGGTTCCGATACGTGAAGCTCGGGGTCGAGGGCAGCCCGATGTCGAGCGGGGCGCCGACGCCGCGCGCGCACGACGGGATGGCGTCATTCGCCATGCCGGGAGATCGGATCCGCCTCGTCCGCAACCACGAGGACAAGAACCCGCCCGGGGTCGCCCGGGTGCTCGACGACCCCGAGCGGGCCTACGATCCGACCGCCGGGGGGGGGACCACGACGCTCGAGCTCCGGGTCGACGCGGCCGCCGGCCCCGTGATCGAGCGCGACTTCGTGAGCCTGTGCGGCACGACGGTGAACTGCGCGGGCGGCCCCACGCCGTGGGGCGCGTGGCTGAGCTGCGAAGAGACCACGCAGGGACTCGCGCGCGGATGGCGCCGGCCGCACGGGTACGTGTTCGAGGTGCGTGCGGATGCCGACGCGCCCGGGCCTCCCGTGCCGCTCCGGCACATGGGGCGCTTCGTCCACGAGGCGGTGGCCGTGGACCCCGTCACCGGGGTCGTGTACGAGACCGAGGACGTGAACCGCCGGGCCGGATTCTATCGGTTCACCCCGAACACGCCCGCGGTGCTGCGGGACGGGGGCCGGCTCGAGATGCTGGCCATCGACGGAGATCCGGAGGCGGACCTGCGCGCCGGTCGGCGGGTGGGCGAGCGGCTGCCCGTGACGTGGGTGGAGATCCCGGATCCCGACCCGGCCGACGCGGAATCCCAGCTCTCGGCGGTGTACCTCCAGGGCCGGCAGCGCGGCGGCGCGCGCCTGTCCCGTCTCGAGGGCTGCTGGGCGGGCGACGACAGCATCTACTTCCACTCGACCAACGGGGGCGATGCGCACAGCGGGCAGGTGTGGCGCTACCTGCCGCGCGAGCACGAGCTGATGCTGGTGTTCGAGTCCCCCGATCCGGAGGTCCTCGACGGGCCCGACAACGTGACCGTCAGCCCGCAGGGCGGGGTAGTGATCTGCGAGGACGGATCGGACGGAAACCACCTCCGGGGCCTCACCCCCGATGGCCAGATCTTCGATCTGGCGCGCAACATCCTCAACACCCGGGAGTTCGCCGGCGCCTGCTTCAGCCCCGACGGACGCCTCCTGTTCGTCAACATCCAGGGCGACCTGGACTCCTTCGGGCCCGGCAACCTCGGCATGACGCTCGCCATCTGGGGGCCGTGGGAGGACGGTCCGCTGTAGGGTCGCGGGACGACAGGACACCGCCGGCCCACTGTCGATGTCGCGTCAGCCGCCGCCGTCCGGCTCGTCCCCCGGCCAGCGCGGTGTGGCCAGCCTCAGCGGGATGAGGATGCGTGCGACGCGCTCGAAGAACACGTAGTCCCAGGCCCAGTTGAGCAACACGGCGAAGCGGTTGCGGAAGCCGATCAGGTAGACGATGTGGACGCCCAGCCACAGCAGCCAGGCCGGAAACCCGGTGAAGTTGCGTCCGGCGAGGCGGGCCACCGCGGCGTTGCGGCCGATCACCGCGAGAAGCCCCTTGTCGCGGTAGTGGAACGGGATCGGCGGCTCGTCCCGCAGCGCGCGGCCGATGTTGACCGCGGCGTGCTCGCCGCCCTGCATGGCCACCTGCGCGAGCATCGGGAGCGTTTCGCCATCCTCGGACGTGCGCGCGATGTCGCCCACCGCGAACACCTCGTCGTGTCCCGGGACCTGGAGCGTCGGCCGTGTCTCGATCCGGCCGTCGCGGCCGGCCGGGAGTCCCCAGCTGCCGGCCTCGGGCGCGCCGCGCACGCCCGCGGTCCAGGCCACCGTGTCGCCGGCTATCTCCGAGCCGCTCTCGCCGGTCCGGATCCCGATCTGCCCCGCCGCCACGCGCTCGACGAGCGTGCCGAGTCGCACCTCGACCCCCATGCGCTCGAGACGGCGCCGCGCGTACGCGCCCAGGGGCTCGGGCAGCGCGGTGAGCAGCCGGTCGGCTGCTTCGATGAGGACGACGGAAGCCTCGCCCCGGATCGCCGGATAGTCCTTGCGGAGCGGACCTCGGATCAGCTCCGACAGGGCGCCCGCGAACTCGACCCCGGTCGGGCCTCCGCCGATGATCAGGAAGCGCAGAATGGCCGCGCGTCGATCCGGGTCGGGCTCGTGCATGGCGGCTTCGAAGCGCGCCAGCACGTGGCTGCGCAACGCGATCCCGTCTTCCAGCGTCTTGAGCGGGAAGGCGTGTTCGCGCACGCCCGGGATCGCGAAGTCCCATGCGACGGTCCCGGGGGCGAGGACGAGATAGTCGTAGGCGTAGACACCACGCGCCGTGTGCACGAGCTTTCGGTCCACATCGACGTTGCGGACGGAGGCATGCAGGAACTGGAGGTTCTCCTGGCCCCGGACGATGGTGCGCACCGGGCGGGCGATCGCGAACGGCTCCAGCTCGGCCGCTCCGACCTGGTAGAGGAGAGGGAGGAAGGTGTGGAAGTTGTTTCGGTCGATCAGCGTGACGTCGACCTTCGCGCGGTGGAGAGCGCGCGCTGCCCACAGACCGCCGAACCCGGCACCGATCACCACCACCTTGGCACGACTCACGACGGGGCCCCCCTCCGCGCCGTCCCGGCGCCGTCTCGGCCGGACACGCCGCGCGTCTCCGGGGCTTCGCGCCTCGCGGCGCCGCTCCTCGTCGCCGTGCTCGCCGCGTGTGCGGGCCGCGCGCCCGAGCCGGCCGTCACCCCGCTCCCGTCCGTCGAGGTCGGGTGGTCCGAGACCGGAGTCGCCTCGTGGTACGGCGAGCCGTTCGACGGGCGCGCCACGGCGTCCGGGGAAGTGTACGACATGGACCGCCTCACCGCCGCCCACCGCCGCCTGCCGTTCGGAACCGTCGTCCGGGTCGAGAATCGCGACAACGGGCGCAGCGTGGAGCTCCGTGTCACGGACCGGGGCCCGTTCGCCAGGGACCGCATTCTGGACGTGTCGCGCGCCGCCGCGCGCGCCCTGGGGATGATCGGTCCGGGCACCGCCCGCATCCGGCTGACCGTCGTGGCTCCGGGTGGCGATCCGGTGGCCGTGCGTGGCGGGTGCGTGGTCGTCCAGGTGGGCGCGTACCGCGAGCGGGCACTCGCCGAGGCCCGCGCCGAGACGCTCGAGGCGGCCGGCTACGAGGCCGCGATCGAGCCGGCCGACCCCTGGTATCGCGTCACGGTCGGACCGTACCGCGCCTCCGCAGAGGCGGAGACCGCGCGCGCCGCGCTCGACGGGTTCGTCCGCGCCTGCCCCTGACCGTCACGGGGACCCCTCGGAACCCCGATGTGACGAAAGCCGCCTTCGACTCGTGGTCTCAAGCGGAGCCCCCGGCGCGTTCTCCACTGGCGGCCGCATGGAACCCCAGGGCGGTCGCCGGTTCTCAGGCTGGACACGTCGGTGGCGGAGTCCCGGAGGTCCGGGTAGCTTCTGCGGCCCTCCCGGGAGATCTCCGCCTCGCGAAGGGTCGCCCTCGCCGGGCCCCCGGGCGATGTCGGTTTTCGGAGGATCTATGGTTCGGAGACGTTTGCCGTTCGGTTGGCTTCTGGCCTTCGCCGCTCTCCTCGGCCCCGCGGCCGGGGCCCTCCACGCGCAAGCGGGGCGCTACTTCGGGCGGAACAAGGTCGTCTATCGGTCGTTCGACTTCCAGGTCCTCAAGACCGAGCACTTCGACATCTACTACTACGACGCGGAGGCCGACGCGGCCGAGATGGCCGGCCGGATGGCCGAGCGCTGGTACGCGCGTCTGTCGCGGGTCCTCAACTACGAGTTTCGGCAGCGGCAGCCGATCATCCTGTACGCGGACCATTCCGACTTCGAGCAGACCAACGCGACGCCGACCCAGATCGACGAGTCGACCGGCGGGTTCACCGAGATCCTCAAGCGGCGTGTGGTCCTGCCCCTCGCCGGCCCCATCGCCGAGACCGACCACGTGCTCGGGCACGAGCTCGTGCACGCCTTCCAGTTCGACATGACGGGTCAGGGGCCCGGCGCGGTCGGTCTGGATGTGCCCGGCGCCGTCCGCCTCCCGCTGTGGTTCATCGAGGGAATGGCCGAGTACCTGTCGATCGGTCCCATCGACCCGTTCACGACCATGTGGATGCGAGACGGGCTCGATCTGGAGGAAGGCTTCCCGACCATTCCGGACCTGAGGAACACGAAGTACTTCCCCTACCGGTACGGCCACGCGCTGTGGTCCTACATCGGCGGAAACTTCGGCGACGACAAGATCGGTCGCATCCTCAACCTGGCGGGGCGCACCGGGACCGCGATCGGCGCCCTGGAGGCGGTGCTCGAGATGCCGATCGAGGATCTCTCCGAGCGGTGGAAGAACGAGCTCCAGACCTATTTCGCGGGGATGCGGGAGGAGACCCGGGAGCCGGATGCCTTCGGGCGGCGCGTCATCTATCCGGAGGAGGGTGAGCGGGAGCTCAACCTCGGCCCGGCCCTGAGCCCCGACGGCAACCAGCTCATCTACTACTCCGAGCGCGACCTGTTCGCGATCGAGATGTACCTCGCCGACGCGCACACGGGAGAGGTCGAGCGCCGCCTCACGCGGAACGCGGTCGACCCCCACTTCGAGAGCCTCCAGTTCATCAACTCGGCCGGCGATTGGCACCCCGATGGACGGCACTTCGCCATCGCGGGGATCAACCGGGGGAGTCCGGTCATCAGCGTGCTCGACGTCGAATCCGACGAGATCGTGCGCGAGATCAAGCTCAAGCAGCTGGGCGAGATCTTCACTCCCACCTGGTCTCCGGACGGACGCCAGGTCGCGTTCACGGCCATGACCGGCGGGTTCATGGACCTGTACACGTTGGACATGGAGACCGAGCAGCTCACCCGGCTGACGGCCGATCCGTACGCGGACTTCCAGCCGTCTTGGTCCCCGGATGGGCGCTATCTGGCCTTCTCGACCGATCGCTTCGGGACGGATCTCGACCTGCTGGTGGCGGCGCCCTACCAGCTCGCCCTGTACGACCTGCAGACGGGGCAGATCGAACAGCTGCCGAGCTTCGAGGACCAGCGGCACAACATCAACCCGCAGTGGTCCCCGGACGGTCGCAGCCTGTACTTCGTCTCCGACCACGACGGGATCTCGAACCTCTACCGGCTGGACATGGACACCCGGCAGACCTACCTCGTCACCGACCTGTGGACGGGGGTCAGCGGTCTGGCCAACCTGAGCCCCGCGATCTCCGTGGCGCGCGGCACGGGCGAGGTCGCGTTCAGCGTGAACAAAGGCGGGCCGTTCAGCTACCAGATCTTCGTGGCGGACGACCCGAAGGTCCTGGCCGGAGAGCCGGCGCCCGAGCGGCTCGTCCAGGTGGACGCGTCGGTCATTCCGCCGCGCGAGCGCGTATCCACCAACCACCTCGATCTGCTCCACAACGCGCGCCTGGGTCTGGCGGACCCGATCACGTTCGAGGACACGGACTACCACTCGTCGCTGTCGCTCGACTTCATCTCGCAGCCCACGCTGGCCTTCGGGGCGAGCGATTTCGGAGTGTTCTTCGCCGGTGGCGCCAGCCTGTACTTCAGCGATCTGCTCGGCAACCGGACGCTCCAGACGCTCGTTCAGATCAATACGGCGCTCGGCAACATCACGCAGGCGACCGCCGCGCTCGTCGGGTACGAGAACCTCTCGTCGCGCTGGAACTGGGCGTTCGTGGGCGGGCAGGTCCCGTTCATCACGCGCCAGTTCGCCTTCCAGCAGGGGCAGACGCCGGAGGGTCGCACGGTCAACCTGTTCCGCGAATACCGCTTCTTCGAGATCGATCGCGAGCTGACCGGGATCGTGGCCTATCCTTTCAACCGCGCGTCGCGGATCGAGTTCTCGGCGTCGGCCCGTCAGATCGACTTCGCGGCGGAGATCCAGGAGTTCGGGTACGACGCGTTCACCGGAGAGGTCCTGATCGACCAGAGCCAGGACCTGCCCGACTGCGCGCCGGATGCCACCCTGTTCCAGGGGTGCTCGCCCGGCGCCATGTACCTGGCGAGCGGGAGCGCCGCGCTGGTGTACGACACGTCGATCTGGGGCGGCACCAGCCCGGTCCTGGGGCAGCGCTACCGGTTCGAGGTCGAGCCCTCGGTGGGCACGCTGAACTACGTGACGCTGACCGGCGACTTCCGACGCTACTTCCGGGTCGCTCCGTTCACGCTGGCGGGGCGGGCCCTCCACTACGGCCGCTGGGCGGGGGGTTCGGACGATCCGCGGCTGGGCCGGCTGTTCCTCGGCAGGCCGTCCCTCGTCAGGGGCTACACGGACGGGTCGTTCGACATCGCCGAGTGCACCGGTGTGGGGGGGCAGGTCGGGTTCTTCAGCTGCCCGGTGTTCGAGCAGCTGATCGGGAATCGCGTCGCGGTCGGCAACGTCGAGCTCAGGCTGCCGCTCCTCGGCGGGCTGGGGGTGATCCCCGCGCCGGGCGTCCCGCCGATCGAGATCGGTGCCTTCTACGACATCGGCAAGGCGTGGACGAACGACTCGGACCCCAACTGCCAGCTCGAGAACGGCTGCGGCTTCTCGAATCGGGACTGGGTCGACAGCGCCGGGTTCCTCGCGCGCCTCAACCTGTTCGGGTTCGCGATCGGAGAGCTCGACTTCGTGCGTCCGTTCGACCGGCCGGACAAGGGGTGGATCTGGCAGTTCAGCCTCACGCCGGGCTTCTGATGGAACGGACCCGACGCGTGCGGTCGCCCTGCAGGATCATCCGAACCGGGCGGAGGGAGGCGACGAGGCCGTGACGCTGATCATCAACTGGCTCATCAACGCGGCCGCGCTGTACGTCGCGGCCTCCCTGATCCCCGGGGTCACGGTCGAGGGGACGTCGGCGCTGCTGTTCGCGGCCCTGGTCATCGGGCTGGTGAATGCGGTGATCCGCCCCATTCTCGTGTTCCTCACGCTCCCGATCACCGTGCTGACGCTCGGTCTGTTCTACTTCGTGCTCAACGGGCTCATGCTCTACCTGGCGGCGGCGCTCACCCCCGGCTTCGCGCTGGCGGGCCTCGGGAGCGCGATCGTCGGGGCGCTGGTGATGTCGATCGTCGCGACGCTCCTCCATCTGTTCGTGAAACCGCCCCGCAAGCGGGACTGACTCACCCGTCCTCGATGCGCACCCGCAGCCGGCGGTGTGCCGCGCGCAGGGCGGCCTCCACGTCCTCAGGCCCCGGGCCCCGCGCGAACACGAACCCCAGGTAGCGGTTGCCGCGCGGCAGGGTCTCGATGCGCTGGCCGGGGTGGACGGTGAGCGTGACGTCCTCGATGCCCGCCACCGCACGCGCCTCGTGGACCCCATCGAGGCCCCGGAACACCCCGGAGCGCGGGATCGGGATCATCAGCGCCCCCGAGGCCCGCCGCGCGACCGGGTCCGGCACACGTCGCCCGAGCGCGTGGAGCAGCACCAGCTCCTCGAGGGCCGTTCCGGTCCGTACCTCGAACAGTCGGGCGCACTGCCCCCCGATCGTGCGCGGCGCGATCTCGATCGGCCACACGCCGGTCTCGTCGAGCCTCAGCTCGGCATGCACGGGCCCTTCACGAAGCCCGATGTGGTTCGCCACGCGGCTCACCGTGTCGACGATCTCGCGCTGGAGGAGATCGGGGTGGCGGGAGGGCGCCACGAACATGGTCTCCTCGAAGTACGGTCCGGTGAGCGGATCGGGCTTGTCGAGGATGGCCAGCGTGCGGAGCGCGCCGTCGATCAGCAGACCTTCGAGCGCGACCTCGTCGCCCGGGATGTAGCTCTCGACGAGGAGCCACGCACCGGCGTCGTGGCCGGGGCCCGGGCGTGGCGGCGTCCCCGTCCCGCCGCCCCGTTCCGCGGAGCCTCGCGCCACACGGGCCGACTCCCGAAACGCGCGCACGAACTCCTCGGGATCGTCGGCCCGGATGACGCCCCGGCTGGCCGACATGGAGACCGGCTTGATGACGCACGGGAACTCGATCCGTGTCGCGAGGGCCTCCGGATCCTCGCCGGCATCGGCGACCAGGAATCGGGGCGAGGGAACGTCGAGGCTCGACAGGGCGGCCCGAAACCGGTCCTTGTGGCGGCAGCAGGTGACGGCTTCGACCGTGTTGCCTCGAAGCCCGAGCGCCGCGGCCAGGGTGGCCGCGAGCACGACTCCGTCATCCTCCGCGGCGACGACCGCGGCGAGCCGGCGGCGGCCGTGGAGGCGCTCCACCACCGCGCGGGAGGCCTCCACATCTTCGAAGTCGAGCGCGATCGTCGAGTCCGGAGCCTCGTCGCCGAGTGCGTTCCGATGGTCGCTTCCCACCGTCACCGCGACGCCGAGACGCCCGGCCGCCTCGAGGAAGGCGCCCGCCCGGTAGCTGGCCGAGGTGATCAGGAGCAGGATGCGGTCCGGATCCGTCATCGTCCTCCGTGTCCGATCCGACGTACGGGCCACCGCGTGCGGGTGGTGGCGTTCCGGGTGGCGGCCGCTCCACCCGCCCGGGTGCTACTTGGCGGACGTGAAGTAGGGGTTGTCGCCGGCGGCGTGGTCGGTCACGTCGCGCACATCGAGGATCTCGGGTGCCGCCTCCTTGATGAGCTGCTTGATGCCCTGCGTGAGCGTCACCGAGGCCATCCCGCAGCCCTGGCAGCCTCCGCCCATCTGCACGTAGACGATGTCGTCGCGCACGTCGACGAGCCGCACGCGTCCGCCATGCGTGGCCACGCCCGGATTGATGCGCTCGTCGATCACTCTCCGGATCCGATCCACGAGCGGCCCCTCCAGCGGCTCGGAGCCGAGCGGCTTCAGGTTGGGATTGTCGAACTGGAAGCCCGCGCCCTGGAGCGAGTCGACCCAGTCGATCCGGGTCCCGTCGAGAATCTTGGCGCTCTCCGGGTCCACCACCACGTCGAACCCACCCCCGTCCAGCAGGAGATCGCAGTCCTCGCGCTCGTGCGACTCGATGAGCGCCATCTCGTACTGCGGCGCCACCGGGCTCGCGTTCTGGACGCTGACGCGCACCGCGAGCCCGTCCACCGGGTCGTCCTCGATGAACGCCCGGATGCGCTCCCGGGCCTCGTCGGAGAAGCTGATCTGTACGCCTTCGGTCATGTAATCGCTCCCTGCCCTCGGCCGGCCCGCGTCACCCGCCCAGCACCGCCCGGGTCACGAACCACAGGTTCGCGGGACGCTCCGCCATCCTCCGCATGAAGTAGGGATACCATTCGGTACCATACGGTACGTAGATGCGAACGTGGTACCCGCCGGCGCGCAATTGGGTCTGCATCTCGCGCCGGACCCCGTACAGCATCTGGAACTCGAACCGCTCGATCTCGACCGCGTGCGATTCCACGAAGCTCCGCGTGGCCTCGATCATGGACTCGTCGTGCGTGGCGATCGCCACCGGCGGCACGCCGCCCACCAGGGGCCGGCCATCGGCGCCCTGGAGGAGCCGACGCGCCAGGTGCACGAAGTTGGCGTCTATGTCCGCCCGGCGCTGGTAGGCGACCGACGCCGGCTCCTTGTAGGCGCCCTTGCACAGCCGCACCGCGCCGCCCTCGCGGATCAGCGCCTCCACATCGCGCTCGCTCCGGTGCAGGTACGACTGGATCACGATTCCTACCCGGTCGTGATCGGCGCGCACGCGTCGAAACACCTCGAGCGTGGCTGCCGTGTGGCTCGAGCCCTCCATGTCGATGCGGACGAACGAGTCGTGCCGCTCCGCCGTCGTCAGGATGCGCTCGAGGTTCGCCACGCACGCGTCGAGGTCGATGTCCAGCCCCAACTGGGTGAGCTTGAGGCTGATCGTGGCGCTGGCCGGGCTGTCCGCGATCCGAACGATGCTCTCCTCGTACGCGGTGGCGGCCCGCTCGGCCTCATCCAGGTCGCTTACGCTCTCGCCGAGGAAGTCGAGCGTCACCCGGAACCCCTCACCGTTGAGCTCGCGAACCGCTTCCAGAGCGGCGTCGAGGCTCTCGCCCGCCACGAACCGGTGCGCCACCCGGCGGGCGGCGCGCATCCTGAGGAGTCTGTCCTTGAGCCCTTCTCGCTCACTGAGGAAGAGAAGCGCCCTACGGAGCATAGTCGTCCGGGCTCCCGGCCTCTCCACTCGCCACGCAGCGCCGCAGATCGGACGCCGTGAACAGGACGAGGGTCCGGAGGCCCTCCGCCTCGAGCGCGGTCCGACCCCCCTCCTCGCGATCGACCAGCCCCAACACGCCCAGCACCTCGCCGCGCGCCATGTTCACCGCCTCGCACGCCTTGAGGGCCGATCCACCCGTGGTGATGACGTCCTCCACCACGACCACGCGCGCCCCCGGCTCGAAGCAGCCTTCGATCAGCTGACCCCGTCCGTGCCGCTTGGCCCGCTTGCGCACGGAGAAGGCGTGGATCGGGGTGCCGTCGCGCCAGCTCTCGCCGGCGATCGCGTAGGCCAGCGGGTCGGCTCCCATGGTGAGCCCCCCGATCGCATCGGGCGCGAGCCCCGAGGCCTGGATCGCGTCCAGCCCCACGCGTCCGAGGAGGACCTGACCCTGGGCGTGCATCGTGGTCGTGCGACAGTCGATGTAGTAGTCGCTTCGCTTGCCCGACGCGAGCTCGAAGTCACCGAGGCGAAACGACCGTTCGGCCAGGAGTCGGCACAGCTGTTCTTTCGGGGAGTTCAGCCTGTCCTCGCTCTCGTTGCTGGCCCGCCACGCGTCGCCGCGGCGGGGGGTGTCAGATCGCGTGCCGCAACGCCTCGCCGGACTCCGCCTCGCAGCGCGCGCACAACCCGTACAGCTTCATCTGGCGCGTGAGGACGTGGAACCCGGTCGCACGGGCGACGTCGTCCTGCAGACGATTGAGCTCCGGCCGGTGGAACTCGACGACGTCGCCGCACCCGGTGCAGATGAGGTGATCGTGGTGGGCGGTCCCGACGCGGGTCTCGTAGCGCTTGAAGCCCTCGTCGAAATCGTGCTCGGCGGCCAGTCCGACCTCCACCAGCAGGTTGAGCGTCCGATACACGGTCGCCTTGCCGACGTGCTCGCCCGCGTCGCGCAATCGCTCGGAGACATCGTCGGCCGACAGGTGACGTCCCGATTCGAACAGGGCGCGCGCGACCGCCTCGCGCTGGTGCGTGATGGGGAGCTGCTGCTCCTGGAGCGCCGCCCGGAACAGGCCGAGCATGATCGCCGCGCACCCGAGAGGGGGGCGTGGGGTGAGAACGGGGCTCATGGACTCCGTGGCTCGTGCGTGGGTCGTTCAGGCTTCGAGGCCGTTTCTCATCACGTTGAGAAAATAACCCGCGGTCTCACGCCTGCAACCACCGGGACTGGAAGCTGTCCCGTACCTGACGCAGCACTCGGTCGACGGGCGACGCCGGCAGGGGTGTCAGGAAGCGGTCGGAGAACCCGTTCAGGGCCCGCCGCATAGGCGTGAACGAGCTGGCCGCCTCGCGGAACAGGCCGTCGAGCGATTCGCGCCGTGCGAACGGGTCGTCGGCCGCGAGCGAGAACCCGGCCTGGCCCATCTCCTCGTAGTAGTCGAGTCCCGGGCCGCCCCTGCGATTCACCCGCGTCTCGATCCAGTCGGGGAAGAAGCCGGAGAGCCACAGCGCCAGGTTCCCGAGATGCGCACGCAGCAGGAAGGCCCGTCGCCCGCGGGTCTCCGACAGCTCTGCGAGGATGTCCACCAGGTAGTGGTATTCCCGATCGTCGTACGCGGCGATCCGGTAGGGTCGGCGCATCTCGCCGAACTGGATGAACAGCGAGGCCAGGTAGTCGGCGAGCACCCGGGACTCGACGCCCGCCTCGAGCAGCCCGTGCCGGAGCAGCACGTAGGCGACGAGCGACAGCGGCAGCCTCGAGACCCCCGCTTCCTCGAGGATCCCGCGCGCCACCGCCGGGTGATCGAGAAGCGGATCGATGCCGCGTTCCGCGACGGTCCGCTCCCAGCTGGCGACATCCTCCCCCTGCCGTTCCAGCAGGTGGACGAGAATCGCCGCCTCCGGCCTCCCGAACCGGGCTCTCACGCACGGTACGATCATCGCGACCCCCTTCGCTCGCCCCCCTGCCCACCGGCGATGGTCGATCGGCCGACCGTCACCATTGCATGCACCTCCCGTGCCGCTTCCACCGACATCGTACGTTCCCGCGCCGCACCTCGTTCCTCGCCCGCGGTCGTTTCCCCGACATCGTCCGAGAGGATAGCTTCGAGGCGTGAGGGCCCGCCGGCGGTCGGGAGGGCCGTCGAGGGGTACGAGAGAAGGTCGGCGGCAGCGACGGAGGAGATACATGCATCGATCGAAGACCCCGGCGGGCGCCCGTTGTGTGGCCTGGCTCGCCGTCCTCGCATGGGGGTGCGGAGCCGCCGACGGCGCGAACAACGACGCTTCGCCGGGGGCCGCGCCGGCCGCCGGGCAGGACTCGGCGGCCGGCGACCGGACCCCGGCGCCGGCGGGGGACCTGGTCCCCATCCGGGTGGCGGGGATCGAGATCCGGGTGGAGATCGCCGACGATGACGCGGAGAGGACCCGGGGGCTCATGTTCCGGGAGTCGCTGCCCGCGGACCAGGGGATGCTGTTCGTATACACGCAGGAGCGCACGCTGTCGTTCTGGATGCGCAACACCCTCATTCCGCTCGACATCGCGTACATCGACGGGGAGGGTCGGATCGTCGACATCCAGCAGATGGAGGCGCAGGACAGCACCACGCACCCGTCACGCGGCCCCGCGATGTACGCGCTCGAGATGAACCAGGGGTGGTTCGAGGCGCACGGCGTGAAGGTCGGAGACCGGCTCGAATTCTGAACACCGCGTGCCGGGGAGGCACCGAATCGTGACACCAGAGCCAGACACGACGCCCGCGGGGAGCGGGTACCGGATCGAGCGGGACTCGATGGGCGAGATGCGGATCCCATCCGATCGGCTGTACGGGGCTCAGACGGAGCGCGCCCGCCAGAACTTCCCGATCTCCCGGCTGCGTTTCTCCCGGCGGTTCATCCAGGCGCTCGGCGCGATCAAGAAGACGGCGGCCTCGGTCAACGAGGACCTCGGTCTGCTGGACGCCGAGCGTTCGCGGGCCATCCAGCAGGCGGCCGGCGAGGTGATGGATGGAAGCCTCGATGGTCACTTCGTCCTGGACATCTTCCAGACCGGGTCGGGCACGTCGACCAACATGAACGCCAACGAGGTGATCGCGAACCGGGCCATCCAGATCCTCGGAGGCGAAGTGGGCTCGCGGGAGCCGGTGCACCCGAACGACCACGTCAACATGGGCCAGTCGTCCAACGACGTGATCCCCACCGCCGTCCACGTCTCCGCCCTCGTGGCCATCGAGCACGAGCTGCTGCCCGCGCTCGAGCTGCTGCGGGGCGCGCTGGCCGACAAGGCGCGCGAGTTCGACGGCATCCCCAAGGCGGGCCGCACGCACCTCCAGGACGCGACTCCGGTGAGGCTCGGCCAGGAGTTCGGCGGCTACGCCAGCCAGCTCGAGCACGGCATCGTTCGATTGAACTCGGTGCGCGAGTCGCTGGGCGAGCTCGCGATCGGGGGGACGGCCGTGGGCACGGGGATCAACACGCATCCCGATTTCGGCCGTCTCATGGCTTCCGGGCTCACGGAGCTTCTCGGCGTCCAGTTCACCGAGGCGCGGAACCACTTCGAGGCGCAGTCGGCGCGCGACGCGGTGGTGGAGGCCTCCGGGGCGCTCCGCACCGTGGCGGTCAGCCTCATGAAGATCGCCAACGACATCCGGTGGCTGACGTCGGGACCGCGGACGGGCCTGGGCGAGATCGAGCTACCGGCCGTGCAACCGGGCTCCTCGATCATGCCCGGGAAGGTCAACCCCGTGATGGCGGAGTCCGTGTGTCAGGTGTGCGCGCAGGTGATCGGAAACGACACGGCGATCGTGATCGGCGGTCAGGCGGGGAACTTCGAGCTCAACGTGATGATCCCCGTGATGGCCCACAACCTCCTCGAGAGCATCGAGATCCTCGGAGCGGTGTCGATCGAGTTCGCCCAGCGCTGCGTCAAGGGGATCACGGCGAACGAAGCGCGCTGTCGGCGGAACGCGGAGTCGACCGCCGCACTGGCCACGGCGCTCGCGCCCGTGATCGGCTACGACCGGGCCGCCGAGGTCGCCAAGCGCTCGCTCAGGGAGGACCGCACGCTGCGCGAGATCGTGCTCGAGGAGGAGCTCGTGGACGAGGAGGAGCTCGACGAGATCCTGGACTTCCGGGCGATGACCGAGCCGGGTCTTCCGGGCTGAGATCCGCCTCGCGGCCGCACGGGGCTCGGCGGGCGCGGCATCAGCCGTCGTCGGAGGGCCCGTCCTCGCCGAGAAGCGTCGACCGCTGGGGGAGCAGCCGGCGGGCGGTGTACGGGGCCAGGCGGTACACCTCCGGAGAGTCGGCCGGGCGCACGAGCCAGTCTCCCTGCTCCTCGTCCTGCACGAAGTGGAGCGCGATCATCAGCTGGCGACCGGTCACGTCCCCCTCGGATTCCACGAACACGTCGAGCTCTGCGTCGGGAGTCTCGAAGTCGGTGGCCGCGGCTTCCTCGTCGGTGGGAAAGCCGGAGGCGGTCAGATGCGGCAGCTGGCGGAGGAGGTCCTCGACCGCCGATGTGTCGGGCACGATCTCGCCGCCCACCCGCCAGCCTGCCTCCGTGCGGCGCAGGACGACCTCGCCGGACGGTCTGCGAATGAGGATCTCGCGTGCCATCGCCGTGTCGACCGAGGCGATCGTCCGGTCCCGCCACCCCTCCACGGCCCGACCGAGATAGCCCCCGGCGGGTCCCTCGAGGCGATACACCGGGTCCGCCCCCGGACGCCGTACGAAGTAGCCACCGGCGTGCAGGTCGCGGTGACCGAGCAGAAAGGTCATCGGTCCCCCGGATGCCGTGTATACCTCGATGCTACGGGCGCTGTCCGTCGACACCCCCATCGACGGGTGGTTGGCCGGGTTGCGTGCCACCAGGATGTCCGAGCGCAGGTCGCCGATGAGTCCGAGCAGATCGCTCACCTTGCCGGAGTCCGCCGGATGGCCGTCCACCGTCCACCCGCTCCGCCCCCGAGCCAGACGTATCGTGTCGCCCGGCTCGCCCTGGATGACATCGATGCGGGTGACGGAATCGGGCACCTCGAATGTGAAGCCCGCTCCCGCCGACACGGTTCCCGCGCGCCGGTCGTCGCGGAACAGCCGCGGCAGCAGCCAGAGCGCCACCGCTGCACCGAGCAGGATGGCGATCCACTTGAGCTGTCGGGGATTCATACGAGCGCTCCTCCCGGCTCGTACACGCGAAGTTGGTTCTTCCTCCGCCGAGCGAGCCTCAGCATCCCGAACAGCACGAACAGGATCGGGACGCCCGCGAGATTGCCGAACTTGGCGAGGTCGCGCTCGAAGTCGGATCCGAACAGGAGCCGCGGAGGCGAGCGGTCCTTCGAGCGGATCGTGATCAGGGCCTCATCCTGGGCCAGCCAGTCGACCGCGTTCTGGAAGAACACGAGACCGCCGATCCCCTGCGGCGACTGCCGGACGGTGGCGTCGGCGATGAGGTTCGGAGTGCCCGCGACCACGAGCCGCGCCCCGGAGTCGCCGATGTACGCCACCGCCAGCGTCTGGGGCTCGAGGAACTCCGGCGACACCAGATTGTCCCAATCCTGGGTCGCCTGGATCGACACCGGGGTGCGCAGCTGGCCCGCGAAGCGCGTCGTCGTGAGGAGGGGGGTCACCTGCGCGCTGTCGGCCTCGTCGACCTTGACCGGGCTCGACCAGTGCATGGGGACGCTCCCGAGGTCCTGAACGATGATGTGGTTCGAGGCGGGCTGTGCGAGCAACCACAGTGGATAGGGAGCGATCACGTACCCCCCCCCGCCGCCGGGCAGCTGGACCGCCTCGTTGGCCTGCATGTCGTACGCCAGCGTCGGCGTGACCGAGAGGCCGTGGTCCGCCAGGAGCGAGTCGAGCACCGGGTGGAAGGCCGGGCCGGCCTGCATCGCCTGGGGGTTGGGCTGTGTTCCGCCCATGAGCAGGAAGAGGCTACCACCCACGTCGAGGAACCGGCGGAGCGCATCTCCCTCCTCCTCGCGGAGCGGAGACTGCGGCCCCACGATGACCACGACCGAAACCGAGTCCGGTACGGCGTTGGTGGCCGAGTCGAGGAGCAGCGTCTCGACGCCGTACTGGGAGCCGAGCCGCTGGGCGCCGATCTGCATCTGGTTCTGTGCGGACAGCTCCCCGTGCCCCTCGAGGAGGGCCACGCGGGGCCGTTCCTCCACCACGAGCGAGCGGATCATCGAGGCGAGCCGATACTCGAGATCCTCGGCGTGCTGCACGAGGGGAATGACGTCGTTGTCCCCCGCGTACTCGACGGCGATGCCCAGGTACCCCTCCCGCGTCGTGAGCTGACCCTCGCCCACCACGTTGAAGCGCGCCGGCTCGATGTTGAGCATGCTCGCCTCCTGCTCCGCATCGGGATCATCGTCCGGAGACACCTCGACGAGGCTCACGTTCGATCCCCCCGCGGCGTCGATGTCGCGCAGCAGATCCTCGATGTCGCGTCTCAGGGGCGCGTACTCGGGCGGCAGCTGATCGGAACGGAAGAACTTGATCGTCACGAGGTCATCGAGACCCCCGAGCAGGTCCCGCATGGGCCGTGAGAGGGTGTACACCTTGCCCGGCGTCAGATCGAGACGCCCCCGGATCTGGCCGCCGGCCAGCGCCGCGAACACCGCGAGACCCACCAGACCGAGCGTTCCCACCTGCAGCCGTCGGTACGCCTCTCGCTCGCGGCTCAGGCGCGGCCGCATCAGCGACCCGTACGTGAGCGCCAGGAAGGCGGCGGTGAGGGCCGCGAAGTACAGCACGTCGCGCAGGTCGATCACCCCGCGGCCGACGTTCTCGAAGTGCCCCAGGATCCCGAGCCGCGCCGCCACAATCGCCAGGGCGCCGGGGAGGCCGAGCGACACGGCGTCGAAGCCGATCAGGAACAGCGCGAACATGATCGTCACCCCGAGGATGAACGCGGTAACCTGATTCTCGGTGAGCGACGAGGCCCACAGCCCGATGGCGGTCATCGCCGCGATCAGGAAGGCGGAGCCCACGTACTGCGCCACGATCACGCCGCTCTGCAGATCGGCGCCCATCGACAGGCCCAGCGGGACGCCGATCGTGCCCGCCATGGCGATCAGCATGAACAGGTACACGCCGAGGAACTTGCCGAGCAGGAACTCGAGCACCGAGACGGGCTGCGCGAGGATCAGCTCCAGCGTGCCGCCGTGCCGCTCCTCGGCCAGCGTGCGCATGCACACGGCCGGTATGAAGAACAGCAGGAACCAGGGCAGGAGGCCCATCATGGGCCGCAGGGATGCCTCGCCGATGAGGTACGCGTCGCGAAAGAAGAGGAAGAAGTTCAGCCCCAAGAAGACGACCAGGAGGATGTAGGCGGTCGCGTGGTCGAAGTAGCTCGACAGCTCCCGGCGGGCCACCGCCCACACGCGACCGATCATCGAGTGTCCCCGGCTTCGTGGCCCTCGCCGGCGGCGCCCGACGTCGGGTCGCCCGCCGGGTCGGGGGCCCCGGGGCCCGCGTCTTCCGCCGGGGCCCGCGTGAGCTCGTGGAACAGCTCCTCGAGGCTCTCGTGCTCGATATGGAGCTCCCACAGCGGCCAGCCGCGGGCCGCGGCGAGGCGGAAGATCTCGGGCCGCGGATCGTCGCTTCCGGCACCCTGCACCACGAACCGCGGCCGGTCGGCGGGCCCGGCCGCAATCTCCGGCTCGACCACGGACACGCCCGCGAGACCTGCGAGGGCCATGCGGGCCTCCGTCGCGGGGGCCTCCATCTCGACCGAGATCCGCACGCCCCGGCGTCCGGACTGCACCAGCGACTCGACCGATCCGTCGGCCACGATGCGACCCCGGTTGATGATCACCACGCGGGAGCACGTGCGCTGCACTTCCCCCATCACGTGCGTGCTGAGGAGCACCGTGCGGTCCTCCCCGAGCTGCGTGATCAACGAGCGGATCTCGACCCGCTGGTTGGGGTCGAGGCCCTCGGTCGGCTCATCGAGGATGAGGATCTCGGGTTCCGAGAGGATGGCCTGCGCGAGTCCCACGCGCTGCCGGTAGCCCTTCGAGAGCTGGTGAATCGGGCGGTAGTAGACATCTGCGATGCCCGTCTGCGCCACGACGTCGTCCGTCCGCGAGGAGACCTCGCCGCCGGTCATCCCGCGCAGCCGCCCCATGTAGGAGATGTACTCGCCGGCCAGCATGTCCGTGTACAGCGGATTCGTCTCGGGCAGGTAGCCGATCCGGCGCCGGAACTCGGGCGGGTGCTCCTCGAGCGGGCGGCCATCGATGTGGATCGTGCCCGCGTCCGGCTCCAGGTACTGGGTGAGGAGCCGCATGGTCGTCGTCTTGCCGGCCCCGTTCGGCCCGAGGAATCCGACGACCTCCCCGCGATCGATGGAGAAGCTCACGCCATCCACGGCGTGAACGCCATCGAACCTCTTCACCACATCTGTCAGCGCGACGAGAGACATTGGTTCCATCGACAACGTCGTGCGCGAAAGCGCGACCTGCGCGATCGCCGGTGCCTCGACTCCGATCCTCCGCGGGGCGGGAGGCGAAACTAGGGGCGGTCGGTTTCCAGTCAAGCAGCGCGGACGGGGTGGAACCGTGATCGGGACATCGCGCGCGGGGGCCCGTACATTCACCGGCGAGCCGGATGGGACAGCGAGGAGCCGGCCGGAGCAGCGAACCGAGAGGTGGGATGTGAGATCGCGGATTCGGGTCGGCGGGTGGCCCCACGGCCTTGCGGTGTGGACAGGGCTCGTCCTGGCCGCAGCGGCGGGGCTCCCCGGGCCGGCGGCCACCCGGGCCCAGGAGCCGGAGTTCACGCTTGAGAGCATCCACGGGAGCGACGACTTCTCGGCCCATGCATTCTCCGGCACGTGGATGGCGGATGGCCGCGGCTGGGTCACCATCGAGCGGGGGAGCGACGGGGCCACCTCGCTCGTGCGCACCCGGGCCGAGTCGGGCGACACCGAGGTGCTGATCGGGGGCGCCGAGCTGACGCCCCCGGGCTCCTCCTCCGCGCTCCAGGTCGAGTCGTTCACGTTCTCCGCCGACGAGCGCAAGGTCCTCCTGTTCACCAGCTCGCAGCAGGTGTGGCGCTCGCGGACGAAGGGGCTCTTCTGGGTGTACGACCTTGACACCCGCGCCCTCACGCCGGTCAGCCGCGCTCCCGGCTGGCAGATGTTCGCCAAGTTCTCGCCCGACGGCGGGCGGGTGGCGTTCGTGCGCGATCACGACCTGTTCGTCGCCGATCTGGCCACCGCTGCCGAGCGCCGGCTCACGCACGACGGCAGCGAGACGATCATCAACGGCACCACCGACTGGGTGTACGAGGAGGAGCTCGGTCTGCGCGATGCCTTCCGGTGGAGCCCGGACGGTCGACGCATCGCGTACTGGCAGCTCGACCAGAGCCCGATCCACCCGTTCCCCATCGTGGACGAGACGTCGCTGTACCCGGAGATCCAGACGCTGCGCTATCCGAAGGCGGGCACCCCAAACTCGGTCGTCCGCGTGGGGAGCCTGGATCTCGAGAGCGGCCGCACGACATGGTTCGACACCGATGCCGACGACGCCTACTACATCGCGCGCATGGAGTGGGCGTCCCCCACCGAGGTCATCATCCAGATCCTGAACCGTCACCAGAACCGGCTCGAGCTCCTCATGGGTGACGCCGGCACCGGGGCCACGCGTTCGGTCCTCGTGGAGGAGGACCCGGCCTGGGTGGACGTGAACGACGACTTCGCCTGGGTCGAGGACGGCGAGCGCTTCGTGTGGGCCAGCGATCGGGACGGGTGGCGGCACCTGTACCTGTACGAGCGCTCCGGCGAGCTCGTCCGTCAGCTCACGAGCGGACAATGGGAGGTCACGGCCATCGACGGCGTGGACACGGAGCGCGACCGCGTGTATGTCACCGCGGCGTACCGGGGACCGCGCGGTCGATCGGTGCTCGCGGTCGACCTCGACGGCGAGGTGACGCCGATCCTCGATGGAGAGCGAGGCACGTACGCCGCGGAGTTCAGCCCCGACTTCGAGCGGGTGATCCAGACGTTCTCGACCATCGCACGTCCCCCGGTCATCACGCTCGCCGACGTGCGGCGCGACGGGACGCGCGACATCCGCGTGCTGGAGGACAACGCCGAGCTTCGCGGACGCCTCGAGCGGCTGGGTCTCACGTCGCCGGAGTTCATCACCGTGGACGCGGCGGACGGGACGCCGCTCAACGGGTACCTGATCACCCCGCCGGACTTCGACGAGTCGGGATCGTACGGTCTCCTCCTGTACGTGTACGGCGGGCCCGGTTCGCAGACGGCGGCGGACGTGTGGGGAGGGTCCCGGTACGTGTGGCACCAGTATCTGGCACGGCACGGCGTGCTGGTGGCCAGCGTGGACAACCGCGGCACTGGCGCCCGCGGCCGCGAGTTCGAGAAGCAGACCTATCTCGAGCTGGGTCAGCGGGAGTCCGCCGATCAGCTCGCCGCCGCCCGGCAGTTGGGCGAACTGCCGTTCGTGGACGCCGACCGGGTCGGGATCTGGGGGTGGAGCTACGGGGGGTACATGACGCTCATGACGACCCTCCAGGGAAAGGGCGCGATCGCGGCCGGGGTATCGGTGTCCCCGGTCACCGATTGGGGGCTGTACGACACGATCTACACCGAGCGGTACATGCGCACCCCCGAGGAGAACCCGGATGGCTACCGCGTCGGTGCCCCGGTCGCCCACGCCGCCGAGCTCGAGGCGCCCCTGCTCATCATCCACGGGACCGGCGACGACAACGTGCACCCGCAGAACACGGTCAGGATGATCGACGCCCTCGAGCGCGCCGGCAAGCAGTTCGACATGCGACTGTATCCCGGCAAGCGGCACGCGATCGCGGGCGAGGGGACCCGGGTGAACCTGTTCCGTTACATCACGGACTTCGTGCTCCGGCACCTGGGTCCGGACGCCGAGCGGGCGCGGAACGCGGCCTGATCGGCATCGCGACGCGGGTGGGCCGTCCATCGATCGCCGCGAGGCCCGTTCGGTGAGCCGGTCGAATCCCCGGTCGTCGGAGGCGCGACGCGGCGCACGACGGAGCGCGGAGGGAGATCCGTCTCCGTTCGATCTGGGCCGCCGCCTCGTCGGGCTCCTGCTCGTGGCGCTGGTCGCGGCACCCGCATTCCTGATCCTCGACCCCGACGACTTCGTGCAGGGTCTCATGCGGAGCACGGGCGCACGGCAATACGGGGTCACCTGGGGCGGCGGCGCGATCGCGGTTCTCGCCGCGTCGCTCGTCGCGTTCGGGACGCGGGGGCGAGCGCAGGCGGGGTTCGCCCGGCTCGGCGGATGGCTCGCACGACCGTCGCGAACCGCGTGGGCGGTGGCGGTGGGGCTCCTGGGCGCCGGCCTGACCGTCGCCGTCGCGCTCGTGTTCTTCGATGGCCGCACGATACTGAACGATGCGAGCGTCCAGCTCGTCCAGGCGCGCTACTTCGCGGCCGGGCGGTTGTCGGGACCGGTCCTGCCCCACCCGGAGTTCTGGACCATCCAGTTCATGGTGCTCACGGCCGCGGGTTGGGTGGCGCAGTACCCGCCCATGCACGCGCTCGTGCTGGCGGGCGGCCTTCTCGTCGGACCGCCGTGGGTCGCCATGGCGGCGGTCGTGTTCGTGGTGTGTGCGGCGACCTCGGCGTGCTTCGAGCGGCTTCTTCCGGATCGCTGCGGCATAGCTCGGGGAGCGGCGCTCGCCACCGCCCTCAGCCCGCTGCTCCTGGGTCTCGCGGCCGGGTACATGAGCCACGCGACCGTGGCGGCCTTCGCGGCGCTGGCGTTGTACTCCGCCCTCCGCGCGGAGGAGGGCTCGGCCGTCTGGGCGCTGGCTGCGGGGGCGGCGATGGGCGCGGCCGTGTGCACCCGGCCGGTCACCGGGCTCGCCATCGGCGCCGCGGTCACGCTGGGCGTGTGGGGGAGCTCGGAGAAGCGGGCCAGGCCGTGGCTTCTGCGCCGCGTCGGCGCGTGGGTCCTCGGCGGGCTCCCGTTCGCGATGGCGTTCGGGTGGTTCAACGACCGCTTCTTCGGAAGTCCCACGACCCTCGGGTATGTGGCCGCTTCGGGCCCGAGCCAGGGGCTCGGGTTCCACACGGATCCGTGGGGGCGCGCGTACGGGTTCACGCAGGCGTTGGGAAACACCTCGGCGGAGCTCATCACGCTCGGTCGCGAGCTCCTCGGGACGCCGTTTCCGGTCGTGTCGGCCGTGGGCCTCTTCCTGCTCCTCGCCCGCCGGCTCACGCGTGGCGAGCGCATTCTCGTCGCCTGGGCGCTTCTCCCCGTGCTGGCGAGCGCCCTCTACTGGCACCACGACCTCGTGTTCGGCCCGCGTATGCTGGGAGAGGCGGTGCCGGCGTGGTGCGCGCTGGCCATCCTCGCGGCGGTCGCGCTGACGCGGCGCGGGGGCGGCGCCCACATCTCCGAAACGGTGGCGGTTGCCGCGCTCCTGGTATCGGCGGCCGGGCTCGCGTGGGGAGGGTGGACCCGGATCGAGCTGCACGCCGCCCGGGTGGGCCGCGATCCGGAGGCGGGGTCCGAGGGCCCGTCCCTCGTGTTCGTTCACGAGCCGTGGTCCGACCGGGTCGGGGCGCGTCTCTCCGCGCGCGGAATGCGTCTCGACAGCGTGCGGATGCTTCTCACTCGATACCATCCCTGCCAGCTCGAGGCGGCGTTTCGAGGGCGTCCGGTGGAGGAGGTCGGCGACATCTGTCGGCGCGAGCTGGCCTCCGACTCGCTGGGGGCGTTCGGGATCACGGGCATGCTGTGGCGGGGCGATCTGCCGGGACTCGCGGTGCGGGGGCCGATGTGGGTCCGCGATCTGGGCCCGGCCGCGAACCGGAGGCTGATCGCGGACCACCCCGAGCGTGCCGCCCGCTTCCTGCTGCCCGAGCGAGACCGGAGGGCGTGGCGCATCGTGTCCTACGACGAGGGGGTGCGGACGCTGTGGGGCCCGCCCGGCGAGACGGCCCCTGGCGGGGAGGACTCCGCCGGCGGTTCATGAGAGGTCCCGACGCCTCGCCGGTGTCGCGCACCCGGTTGGAAGAGGCGCGCCACGATGCGCGGGCCGCGTGGCGCCGGGATCCGGGTGCGGATCCCCTTGCCGGTGGGCCGCTCGGGCGGCACGCTCAGCGCGGCCGGCGGGGCCGCGGCCCGTCACCGATCCGAGCCTGTCGGGGAAGGGAGTCGAGGATGAAACGCCGCTCGGGGGTCTACATCGCCCCGACGAATCGCTGGTACATCGAACGGACCGTATGGCTGATCGCGGGCCTGGTCCTGCTGGTCAGCACGGCTCTGGCCCTGTGGGTGGACCCCCGCTGGATCCTGCTGGTCGTGGCGACCGGCATCGCCTCGATCACGGTGGCCTTCACCGGATTCTGCGTCGTGGGCAACGTCCTCTACCGGCTGGGCTTCGAGCCGATGCTGGGCCGCGTGGCCGACGACTCGAGGTGGTACTTCATGCAGACGGACCGCTGGTACCTCGAGCGCCGCATCTACCCCGCGGTGGGATTCAACATCTCGCTCGCTTCGGTGCTGTCGATCGTGCACAGCCCGTGGTGGCTGTGCTTCACGGGGTTCGTCGGGCTGGCGATGGTGTGGTTCGCCATCACGGGGTTCTGCATCATGGCGAACGGCTTCTACTGGGCCGGCGTGGACCCGCGGCTCACAGCGGAGGAGGGAGCGTCGTCCGCCCCCGCGGTACCCGAGCCCGCCGGCGCACAGCCCCTGGGATAGGCGCTCCCATCGGGCCGGCTCAGCCCTCCGAGAAGGCCGCGTCGAAGGCCGCTTCGGAGGGGGGGAAGGCGAGGGCCCGGATCCGGTCGCACGCCTCGCGCGCCCCGTGCTCGCGGTCCATCCCGCCATCCTCCCACTCGATCGACAGGGGGCCGTCGTATCCGATGCGGTTGAGTGTCCGGATCACCCGCTCGAACTCGATCCGGCCGCGACCGATGGAGCGGAAGTCCCAGCCGCGATCGACATCCCCGAACGGCAGGTGGCCGCCGAACACCCCCGAACGTCCCGGGGCTTCGGACCACCACACGTCCTTCATGTGGGCGTGGTAGATGCGGTCCGCGAACTCGATCAGGAAGCCGACGTAGTCCACGCCCTGATAGCCCAGATGGCTGGGGTCGTAGTTGAACCCGAAGGCCTCGCGTCGCCCGACCGCTTCGAGCGCGCTCGCGGCGCTCGCGAGGTCGAAGGCGATCTCGGTGGGGTGGACCTCGAGCGCGAAGCGGACCCCGACCTCCTCGAAGGCGTCGAGGATGGGGTTCCAACGATCGGCGAACTCTCGGAACCCCGCCTCGACGAATCCGGCCGGGTGCGGCGGAAAGGCGTACGCCGCGGCCCAGATCGGGCTCCCCGTGAAGCCGTTCACCACCGGAACGTCGAGCACGGCGGCGGCATGCGCGGTGCGCACCATCTCGTCGGCGGCCCGCCGCCGCACGTCCTCGGGCGACCCGTCGCCCCACACCCGCTCGGGGAGGATGGCACGGTGGCGCTCGTCGATCGGGTCGCACACGGCCTGCCCGACGAGGTGGTTCGAGATCGCGAACACGTCGAGACCATGTGTGGCGAGCGTCTCGCGCCGCGCTTCGACGTACCCGTCCTCCTCGGTCGCCCGCCGCACGTCGAAGTGGTCTCCCCAGCAGGCGAGCTCGAGCCCATCGTAGCCCCACGCCGCCGCCTTCTCGGCCAGGGTGGCGAGTGGCAGGTCGGCCCACTGGCCGGTGAACAGGGTGACGGGTCGGGCGCTCATGCGAGGTCTCCCGCTCGGGTCACGGCTCCGCCGGGGGCGTGTAGCGGGCCGGCACCCAGCCGCCCACCCGCGCGCTCTCGACGGCGCGCTCGAGAAAGTGGACGCCGCGCGCGCCGTCCCACACGGTGGGGAAGTCGAACGCCACGCTGTCCGTGGCCCCGGCGTCGATCGCGTCCGCCACCGCCCGATACAGGTTCGCGAACCCCTCGATGAACCCCTCCGGGTGCCCGGCCGGGATCCGCGAGCCCTTCCGCGCCGGCTCCGAGAGCCACTCGTGCCCACGGCGGCGGCGCTGCTGACGACCGTCCGGTCGTCGAAACCACAGCGTCTCGGGCTCCTCCTGCCGCCAGGCGAGGCCGCCCTCGGTCCCGTATACGCGGAGCGAGAGCGCGTTCTCCTCGCCCACGGCGATCTGGGAGGCGGTCAGCGTCCCGCGCGCCCCGCCCGACAGACGCAGGAGGAGGTTCGCGTCGTCCTCGAGCCGCCGGCCCTCCACAAACGTCGTGAGGTCGGCGCACAGCTCCTCGAGCTCGAGCCCGGTCACGTAGCGCAGGAGGTCGTGCGCGTGGGTCCCGATGTCACCCAGCGCGCCCGCCACGCCGGCACGCGCCGGGTCGGTCCGCCACGCGGCCTGCCGCTGGCCGGTCTCCTCGAGGGCCGTCGACAGCCACCCCTGCACGTACTCGACGGCGACGCGCCGGATGTCCCCCAGGCGCCCCGCTCGCACCATCGCCCGCGCCTCCTTCACCATCGGGTAGCCGGTGTAGTTGTGCGTGAGGGCGAACAGCCGCTCCGTGTCGGCCACCAGCCGGCACAACGACTCGGCGTCCTCGAGCGTGGTGGTGAGCGGCTTGTCGCACACGACGTGGAAGCCGGCCTCGAGGAAGGTCCGGGCCGCGTCGTAGTGGAGGTGGTTCGGGGTGACGATACACACGACCTCGATGCGCTCGGCCGCCGGGAGCGAGGCCTCCCATTCGGCCATTTCGGCAAAGCTCTCGTACACCCGACTCGCATCGAGACCGAGCTCGCGACCCTTGTGCCGCGAGCGCTCGGGGTCCGAGGAGAACGCCCCGGCCACGAGCCGCATGCGCCCATCGAGCCCGGCCGCCATGCGGTGGACGTCACCGATGAACGCCCCCGGGCCCCCACCCACCATGCCGTAGCGGATCATGTGGAGACGCCGGCCGGCGCCGGTCGCCCTCGCCGCCTGCGGTCAGGCGACCGCATCGATCCTCCGGGCCCGATAGCCCCCCGCCCTGCGGTCCTTGAAGTAGAGGATGCCGAACACGAGGATGAGGAGCCCCGTGAAGGGCAGGATGTAACGGAACGAGGCGCGGCCGCCGTAGTTGTCCGCCGGGCCGAGGATCGCGGTGGCGCGATCGGCGAGCCCGGCGTCGGCCCCCGACTCGATGAGCGCCCGGAGCGCATTCGCGGTCACCAGCTCGGGGAGCTCGCCACTCGCGCGCGTCCGTTCGAGGACGGTGCGGGCGGCGTCCGCGGCGGCCCGGATGTCCTCCTGGCGCTCGGGCGGGGCGGCTTCGGCCGCCGCCGGAAGCGTCTCGACGGCGTCCTCGAGGAGCGCCACCGTCTCGGCCCGGGGCAGCCGCTCGTGTCCGACCCGATCCGCGATGCGTCCCATCCACGGCGTCGTCGCCAGACCGACGGTGGCCATCCCGACCGCCCCCATGAGCCCCAGCCCCAGAGCGCCGGAGCGCGGGATGCGCTCGGAGACGAAGCCCAGCATGGTGGGCCAGAAATAGCACACCCCGACGGCGAACACCGTTGCCGAGGCGAACGCGATCGTGATCGTCTCGGCGTAGCTCAGCCACAGGAGCCCCACGAACGAGATCGCCGCGCTCGCGAACAGGACGCCGGTGGGAGACAGCCGCTCCACCGCGAAGCCCGCCCTGTATCGCATGAGGGCCATGAGCCCGTTGATCCAGGCGAGCACCAGGATGCCGGGGATCCCTCCCGCCTCGAGGACGGCCGGGACCCAGCGGTTGGGACCCAGCTCCGTGGATGCGGTGATCGCCATGCAGGCGAGCATGAGCAGCATGAGGGGAGTCGTGAAGGTGGCGCGAAACATCTCGCCCATGCTCACGCCCGCCCGCACGCCCTCGGTGGGCGGGAACGGCTCGCGCAGCATCAGGAACCCGTAGGTGATGGTGGGGATCAGGATGAGCCCGACCTTGAGCTGCCAGGCGCCGAACCCCACCTGATCGAGCCCGAAGGCCAGGATCGAGCCGATGACGATCCCGCCTGGGAACCAGACGTGGAAGCGGTTGAGCTTGACCGTCTTCTCCTCGGGAAACAGGCTCGCCACCAGCGGGTTGCAGGCCGCCTCGACGAGGCCGTTTCCGAGCGCCAGCGTGAGGGCGCCGACGAACAGCATCCAGAAGCCCCCGGCGGTGATGAGGAGCAGCGCGCCCGCCAGGTGGCAGAGGAAGGCCAGCCGGAGCAGGAACCGCATCCCGAGCGTGTCGCAGAACGGCGCGAACAGGAGCTGCGACACCGCGAACCCCCACAGCGCGGCTCCGCCGATCCAGCCCACCTGGAGGTTCGTGAGGACGAACTCGCGCTTGAGCGTGAGCATGATCGCGCCGACCACGGCGAACGTCACCGAGGTCGCGATCAGCGCGATGCAGCTGGCGAGGAACAGGCGCCGCGGCCGAACGCCGCCGGACGAGGATCCCGATCCGTCCACCGCGGATGCGCTCACGAGCCCTCTCCTCGTTGGGGTGTGGCCGCCCCTGGGGTGCGGCCGGGAGCCCACGTCGGAGGCACGCTAGCCCGCGGTCGCGAGGCTCCGCAACGCCACGCCACTCAGCGAAGCGCGAGGGCCGCGGCCCTCGCCTCGGCCCTGCGGGCGAGCTCGGGGGCATCGAGCACCCCGGCCACCACGTCGAACCCGGAGCCGGGCCCCCGCCACTCGAGCTCATCCACCGAGCGGCTCACGGGCGCATCGGTCACCAGGGTCGCGAGCCGGCGGAACAGGAGCGCCTCGTCGCGGTGCTCGACGAGGGTCGCGGCCAGCCGCTCGGCGCCCCGCACGTCGGCGTCCCAGTCGGCGCCGTCCGCCGGGATCTCCTCGATGCGGCCGTAGCGGGCGAGGAGCGCGGCGGCGGTCTTCGCGCCGAACCCGGGGAGCCCGGGAAAGCCGTCGGCCGAGTCGCCCACGAGCGCGAGCCAGTCGGGGATGGCGGCGGGCGGCACGCCGAACTTCTCGACCACCCCGGCCTCGTCCCGGACGGTCCTCTGACGCCGGTCGAGTTGCACGATTCGCTCCCCGCGCACGCACTGCGACAGGTCCTTGTCGGGCGTGCAGATGAACACGCGCTCCACGCGCTCGTCCGCCGCCGCCATCGCGGCCCCAGAGGCGAGCGCGTCGTCGGCCTCGTGCTCGACCATCGGCCACACCACGAACCCGGCCGCCTCGAGCGACTCCTCCACCAGCGAGAATTGCGCGAACAGCAGGGGGTCGATGCCGGAGCCGTCCTTGTAGCCCGGCCACAGCTCGTTCCGGAACGACTCGATCACCCGATCGGTGGCCACCGCGACGTGGGTTGCGCCGGCCTCCAGGAGGCCGATGAGCGAACCCACCACGCCGCGCGCGGCGGCCACCTCGTGGCCGCCGGCGTTCTTCGCGCCGGGCAGCGCGTAGAAGTGGCGGAAGAGCTCGTACGTCCCGTCGATCAGGTGGACCTGCACGCCTGGCGCCTCCTCCGCCTGGGGACTCGGGATCCGGGACGCCTAGCGTCGAACACCGTCGGAGGGCCGGCAAGGGGGGGCCGCGGCCCCCGTTTGAGCGTCGGCACGGCGGTGATAGCTTTGGCGCCCCCGGAGACTCACACGAGAGAGAGGCATGGGCGAGATCGCACGGCCGCAGGTCGCCGACGCACGTCGGATCGTCCTCAAGATCGGGACGCGCGTCCTCACGCACCCCGACGGGACGACGGCGCTCTCCCGTCTGTTCGGCATCGTCGAGACGGCGGCCCGACTGCGACGCGATGGGCGCCAGGTGTTGCTGGTCACCTCCGGGGCGGTGGGGCTCGGCAGGGCGGCGCTCCGAATGGACGAGCCCCCCACGACTCCCGAGATCAAGCAGCTGTGTGCTGCCGTCGGTCAGAGCCGCCTGATGGAGCTCTACCAGCAGGGCTTCGCGCGGCTGGGAGTCGTGTGCGCCCAGATCCTCATCACGTGGACGGATTTCGACGACCCGCTCCGGTACCGGAACCTCCACGAGACGCTCGAGAATCTGATCGAGTACGAGGTCGTCCCGGTCATCAACGAGAACGATGCGATCTCGCTCAACGATCGCGCATACCGGGGGACGGGCAAGCGTCCGATCTTCGACGACAACGACCGGCTGAGCGCGCTCGTCGCGAGCGAGCTGGCCGCGGACCTGCTCGTGCTGCTCACCGACGTGCCGGGCGTGATGACCGCCGACCCGCGACAGGACCGCGACGCCCGGCTCGTGGAGCGGATCGACGACCCCGACCGGCACGGCGTCGACGTGTCGTCCGAAGCCGCCCCGGAGGGTCGCGGGGGCATGGCGAGCAAGGTCGAGGCGGCGGCCGTCGCCGCCCGCGGCGGCTGCCACACGATCATCGCATCGGGGGTCGACCCCGGCGCGCTCGCCCGGGTGCTCGCCGGCGAGCCCGACGGAACCTGGATCCCGGCGCGACCCGCGCTGTCTCCACGGACGCGCTGGATCGCGTACTGCTCGCACCCGAAGGGCACGCTGTTCACGACTCGCGCGGCGAACGGCGGCCCGCGGGAGGGCGAGCCCCTCCGGGCCGTCGCCATCACGGGGGCGGAGGGCGAGTTCCGCCGCGGCGACGTGGTCGAGATCAAGGATGCCGACGGCACGCTCCTCGGACGGGGGGTCGTGGGCGTGGGGGCCGGCGTGGTGGCGGAGTGGATCCGGGCGAACGGGGAGCCCGGCCGCGCAGGCGGCGGCGAGCGCCTGCTCATCGCTGCCGAGCACCTGGTCCTCGCGGGGGGCCGGGATGGCTGACGCGCTCAGGAGACGGGTGGCCGAGGCGCGCGCCGCGCAGCGGACCCTCGGGAGCGCCCCGGCGGAGATGCGCACGGCCGCGCTTCGGGCGCTGACCGAGGTGCTCCAGCGGCGTCGGGCGGAGATCGCCGCGGCGAACGCCGAGGACGTCGAGCGGGGGGAAGCGCACGGGCTCCAGGCCCCACTCCTGAAGCGTCTGGGGCTCACCGACAGCAAGCTCGAGACGCTCGTGGAAGGGGTCGAGGTCCTGGCCCGGGACGCCGATCCGATCGGGGTCGTCGAGAGCCGGCGCGAGCTGGATGACGGGCTCGTGCTGGAGCGCGTGAACAGCCCCCTCGGGGTGCTGCTCATCATCTTCGAGAGCCGCCCCGACGCGGTGATCCAGATCGGGTCGCTGGCCATCCGGTCCGGCAACGCCGTGCTCCTCAAGGGAGGGAGCGAAGCGGCCCGCTCGAACGCGGTCCTCGTCGGTTGTCTCCAGGAGGGTCTCGAGGCGGTCGGTCTCGATGCGCGAGCCGTGCTCGGCGTCGAGGACCGATCGACCGTCGATGCGCTCCTCGAGCTCGACGATCTCATCGATCTGGTGATCCCGCGCGGGTCGGGGTCCCTCGTGCGCTCGATCCGGGAACGGAGCCGCATCCCCGTGCTCGGACACGCCGAGGGCATCTGCCACCTGTACCTGGACGCGGCGGCCGCTCCCGCCATGGCGGCCCGGCTGGCCGTCGACGGGAAGTGCGACTACCCGGCCGCCTGCAACGCCACCGAGACGCTGCTCGTCCACGAAGCGTTCCTGCCGCGTCTGCCCGTGGTGGGGGAGGCACTGAGGGATGCCGGTGTGGAGCTGCGTTGCGACGACGCGTCGCGCGCGGTCCTCCCGTGGGCCGTGCCGGCCACGGAGGACGACTGGGGGGCCGAGTTCGGGGACCTGAGGCTGGCCGTCCGCACGGTGCCGGATCTCGAGGCGGCGGTCGATCACATCCACCGCTACGGGAGCGGCCACACCGATGCGATCGTGACGGGGGACGCCGGGGCCGCCGAGCGGTTCCTGCGCGAGGTCGATTCGGCGAGCGTGTTCCACAACGCGAGCACGCGGTTCGCGGACGGATTCCGTTACGGCCTGGGGGCCGAGGTGGGGATCAGCACCTCACGCATCCATGCCCGCGGTCCCGTCGGGGTCGAGGGGCTCCTCACGACCCGCTGGATCCTGCGCGGACACGGTCAGGCCGCCTCGGACTACGGGCCCGGCAGGCGGGCGTTCACCCACCGCACGCTGCCCGCGGGGGATTGAGGGCGTACGCCCCGGGAGGCCCGCCGCGCTGGGACCCCGACGACCGTGCCGTGCCGGCCCGCTACGGCAGCCGGCGGATCCGGAGGTTGCGGTACCACACGCGGGCGCCGTGATCCTGGAGCGCGATGTGGCCCTCGTGGTGCATGCCGTAGTCGGGCCACTCCGCGAACTTCGAGGCCGCCACCAGCGACTTCCACTCGTCGTCGCCGAGCTCGTACTCGACGATCTTCATCCCGTTGAGCCAGTGCTCGACGTGGTTCCCCCGTCGGACGATGCGCACCTCGTTCCACTCTCCCACCGGCCGGGTCACATCGGCGGATGGGGCGTAGAGGCCGTAGTCGGCGCCGGCCGATGTGAGGGCGTCCCCGCCGTCCGGGTGTCCGGCGTTGTCCAGCACCTGCATCTCGGGTCCGCTGTAGTACGAGTACTCGGGTCCCTCGACGACGCCGTACATGATGCCGCTGTTCCCGCCCGGCGAGATCCTCCATTCGAGCCGGAGGTCGAAGTCCGTGAACGTGTCGCGCGTGATGATGTCGCCGCCCTCCACCTCGGGCGTGTAGGCAATCGCGCCATCCTCCGCGCTCCACCCGCCCGGCAGGTCGTCGCGCCCGTACCCCCGCCACCCGTCGAGGGCTTGGCCGTCGAACAGCAGCTCGAAGCCTTCCGACGCCTCCTGCCGGGTCAGCGAGTTGGGTGCCTCCTGCGCCGCGTCCGCATCCGCGGCTTCTTCCGTCTTCGTCTCCCCGGCACCGCCGGACCCCGCCGCCTCGGAGCGGTCGCAGGCCGCCGCGGGGATGATGAGCGCGGCCAGGACGAGAGAGTGAACGAGCGGGCGCATGGGTCGTGTTCCTCCGCTGTGGGACCGGATCGAGCCACGTACGCTACGACCGGGCGCGCCGGCCGTACAGCCCGTCCCGTGCCCGATCACGGCGACGAGCCGTCATCGCCGATGAGCTCCGCCACCAGCGCGTCGGCCTCATACACGCTCCGCAGCGCCTCGGTGATGCCCGCCGTGGCCACGCCGATCGTACGACCCGCTTCGGTCCGGAACAGGAACTCGTTCGGCAGCTGCTCGATGTTCCCGTCGAAGGCGAGCCCGACAACGTGAGCGTCACGGTCGATCATCGGGCTCCCGCTGTTGCCACCCGTGATGTCGTTGGTGGTGACGAAGTCGAGCGGCACATCCATGTCGACCGCGTCGCGTCGCTCGGCGAAGCGTGCCGGCAGCGTCCACGGCATCTCGTTCCCGAAGTCCGCCGCCCGCTCGTACATGCCGCCGATCGCCGTCCGCGGCGGCGCGATCGTGCCGTTGTAGGGATAGCGGCGCACCACCCCGTCGCTGATGCGGAGGGTGAAGGTCGCGTCGGGTGGCAGGTCGGTGCCGAAGGCCGCGAACATGGCCCGGGCCAGCCGCTCTTCCTGGACGGTCTCCGCCGCCTGGATCTCCTCCCAACGGGGCTCGAGCTCGGCGTGCGCGTCGACCATGCGGGCTGCCAGTCGGATGAGCGGATCCTCCGACGTGGCGAGGGCCGACGGGCCCTCCGCCATGAGCGCGGACCGCCGCCCCGGATCGAGGATCTCGGTCTCCGACAGCATGCGTGTGGCGGCCTCCTCCGGGGACTCGCCCGCCTTGAAGGCCACCGCGCGGAAGGGGTCGTCCGGCTCCAGCCAGCGGTCGGCCACCTCCAGACGCAGCTGGAGGAGCATGCGCGCCAGCTCCGGCGGGAGTCCGAGCGGCCCGCGCAGGGCGGCCTCGGTATCGGCCAGCTGGTCGCCCCGGAACTCCTCGTCGCGCTCTCCTTCTGGCACGGCCATCTGGCGCACGTAGCGGACCAGCAGGACGGCCATCTGGACGACGGGGTCCCCGCCGCCGAACGCCGGATCGTTGGCGTTGAGGGCGGGGCTCACCCGCATCTTGTCGTACTGGATGTCGGTGATCCGGTCCCACACGTCCCCGAACTCCGACGCGAGGTCCGGGTCGGCCGAGATTCGGCCACGAAAATCGGCCTCCCAGCGGATCTTCCGCCCCATGAGCAGCGTGTCGCGCAGCCCCGCGAGCTGCCCCCGGTAGGCCTTGAGGCTGTTCTCGACGCTGAACATCTGGTCCCGCACGCTGCGCTCCGCCTGGGGTCCGAACGACGCGATCCGCTGCAGGAGCTTCCGCTGTCCTTCGAGGAGCTGGACGATGAACGGGTGCCGGTAGGCCTGCTCGTACAGGAGCTGCCCCACCGTGGCCTGCCGGTCCGTCGATCCGGGATTGCCGGTGACGAACACGAGCTCGCCCTCATCGGCGCCCGCCGGATCCCATTCGAAGTGGTTCGGCGTCGAGCTCGGCGTCGTCCCCCCGGGCTCGTACGCGCGCACGAACGCGACATCGAGCGCATAGCGCGGGTAGGTGAAGTTGTCGGGATCGCCTCCGAAGAAGCCCGCCTGGAGCTCGGGGACGAACACGAGCTTCACGGGCTGGAAGCGCCGGTACTCGTAGAGCTGGTACTGACCGCCGTGATACAGCGTCACCACCTGGCACTCGCGCTCGGAAGCCGACTCGCACTCCTGTTCGATCTCTCCCCGCTCCTCCTCCTGCGCGGTGGCGATGTCGCGGCTCGAGCCGTCGGCGGGCGCGGCCGCGCGGACCCGGTCGGTGACGTCCGAGATCGCCACGAGCTGATCGAGGTACAGGTCGGGGCACTCCAGCTCCTCGGCGCGGGTGGTCGCGTAGAATCCGGTCTCCACGTAGTCCATCTGCGGCGTCGACACAGCCTCCGCGCAGTCGCGGGCACAGTGGTGGTTGGTCACCACGAGGCCCTCGGGCGACACGAAGGACGCCGAGCAGATCTGGCCGAAGCGCACCGAGGAGAGCCGCACGCGCTCCAGCCACTCCGGGGTCGCCTGGAAGTCGTACGTCGCCGCCCAGTAGTCGAGCGGGGGGTTCTCGAACGTCCACATGGTGCCCATCTCGGTGCCGTCGAGCTCCGTGCGGTCGGCCACCCGTCGGGCCTCCGCGGACGGGGCGAGCATCGGCTCCGCCTGTTGCGCCGCCTGCGCCACGAGGGGGAGGGTCGTTGCCCCCGGGGCCGCGAGGGGGAGGGAGCCGAAGGTGAGGATGAGGCTCGCTAGCGCGAGGGACGAGCGCCGGACTCCGCGAGACGCGGGCGACATATGTGCTTCCTTTTTCTGGACGGACGACGGGTGCCTGTCGACCGTGGCCGAGCGATCCGCTGGCGACCACGTACGCTGTCCGTGTGTACTAGACCCGCCCCGTCCGACGCACAAGTCCGCCCGATCTCCGCTAGCGACGCCCTCCTGCGAGGCGCGCAGCCTCGGGCCGTCGCCGGAGCGCGAGCATGCTCCACGTGCCGAGCGCCGGACCCAGCGCGAGGGGGGCGAACGCCCACCGCCAGCTCCAGGCCGCTTCCCACACGGGGAGCAGGCGGATGGTGGCGATCGTCAGCAGGAACCCGATCGCCGTCTGGACGGTGAGCGCCGTCCCCACGTAGGCCGGTTCCGTGAGCTCGGTCACGCAGGCGGAGAACTGTGCCGAGTCCGCGACAACGGCGATCCCCCACGAGATGCACAGGGCGCCCAGGAGCCACGGCGAGCCCTCGAACAGGAGCCCGGCGACCAGACACGCCGAGCCGCTCGCGACCATGCTGGCAGCCGTGACCGTGGTCCGGCCGATGCGGTCGGCGAGCACCCCGGCCAGCCACGCCCCCACGCCCCCGGCGGCGATGGTGGCGAACGACAGGATGGAGGCGAGCCCGCCCGAGGTGGAGGGGATGTCGTCGCCGGCGAAGCTCGCGGCGAGAAAGGCCGGGACCCAGGTCCACACCGCATACAGCTCCCACATGTGGCCGAAGTACCCGCCGTTGGCGAGCATCGTGGCCGGGTCCCGGAGGATCCGGCCCACGGCTCGTGGGTCGAACGGTGCCGCCGGCTGGGCGTGGGGACCGCGGCGCAGCGCGATGGCGGCGAGCAGGGCGGACACGCCCGCCAGCCCGGCGGCCAGGTAGAGGACCGATCGCCAGTCGCCCAGGCCGCCCAGCGGGCGCAGCAGGTGGGGGACCGCCGATCCGATCGACAGGGCCCCGATCAGCACGCCGATCGCCATCCCGCGACCCTCCCGGAACCAGCCTGCGAGGACCTTCATGCCCGGGGGGTAGACGCCGGCGAGCGCGAGCCCGGTGACGAAGCGGAGCGGCAGAGCGACCGGCGGCCCATCGGCGAAGGCGGCGATCGAAGCGGTGGCCACGGCGCCCAGCGCGGCCGAGCCGGCGATCAGCCAGCGCGGGGACCAGACATCCGACAGGGTGAGCAGGGCGGAGAGGAGCGCGCCGCAAACGAACCCGAGCTGCACGGACATGGTGAGCCAGGCGGCGCCCGCGTCCCCCACCCCCCAGGCGTCGCGCAGCTCGGGGACGACGGCCGACGCCGAGAACCACAGGCCCATGGCGAGGAGCTCGACGAGGGCCAGCACGCCGAGCTGGCGCGCGCGGCCCGCGTGTCCGGTGTCGAGCGGGCCGCGGTCGCGCGGCCCGCCGGCTCCCGCGGGCGCATCCGGCTCGGGCCGGGGGGCGTCCAACTCGGGCGCCCGCCGCTATCCTTCGGTGCCCTCGTACTGTTGCTGGAGGCTCTGGACCACCGCCGGATCGGCGAGCGTCGTCGTGTCACCCAGCGCGCGGCCCTCCGCGATGTCCCTCAGGAGCCGGCGCATGATCTTCCCGCTCCGGGTCTTGGGAAGCTCCGCGGCGAAGATCAGGTCCGAGGGCCGCGCGATCGCGCCGATCTCCTTGACCACGTGCTGCTTGAGGTCGTCGCGGAGAGCGTCGGAGATCTCGACCCCCTCCACCACGCTCACGAACGCCGCCACGGCCTGCCCCTTGAGCTCGTCGACTCGGCCGACCACGGCCGCCTCCGCGACCGCGACGTGGTGCACGAGGGCCGACTCGACCTCCATGGTCCCGATGCGGTGGCCCGCGACGTTGAGCACGTCGTCCACCCGACCCATGATCCAGTAGTAGCCGTCGTCGTCCACCCGCGCCCCATCCCCGGGAAAGTAGATGTCGGGCCACTTCGTCCAGTACGTCTCGCGGTAGCGCTCCTCATCGCCGTAAATCCCCCGCAGCATCGAGGGCCACGGGGAGGTGATCGCGAGGTATCCGGATTCGGCCTCGTTCCCGGCCTCGTCGAGGATCGCGGCCTCGATGCCGGGGAAGGGGAGGGTGGCCGTCCCCGGCTTGGTGGTGATCGCGCCGGGAAGCGGCGTGATCATGATCGCGCCGGTCTCCGTCTGCCACCACGTGTCGACGATGGGGCAGCGCTCTCCCCCGATGTGGAGGTGGTACCAGATCCAGGCCTCGGGGTTGATGGGCTCGCCCACGGTGCCGAGGAGGCGGAGCTTCGAGAGGTCGTGCCGGGCCGGCCACTCGTCGCCCCACTTCATGAACGCCCGGATGGCCGTGGGCGCGGTGTAGAAGATCGTCACGCCGTGCTTCTCGCACAGCTCCCAGAAGCGGCCCCGGTCGGGCCAGTCGGGAGCACCCTCGTACATGAGCGCGGTGGCACCGTTGGCCAGCGGGCCGTACACGATGTAGGAGTGCCCCGTGACCCACCCGACGTCGGCGGTGCACCAGTAGACGTCGTCGTCCTCGAGGTCGAACACCCACTTCGTGGTGGCGGCGACCTGCGTCAGGTAGCCGCCCGTCGTGTGCATCACCCCCTTCGGCTTCCCCGTGGTCCCCGAGGTGTACAGGATGTAGAGCAGGTCCTCGGCATCCATCACCTCGGCCGGGCAGTCGTCGGACGCCTCCGCGACCAGCTCGTGGTACCAGTGGTCGCGACCCTCCCGCATGTCGCACCCCGGCAGGTCGACGCGGTCGCCGTGCGGCCCGTCTTTCGGGTCCGACCCGGCCGCCCGCCGTACCACGACGACGCTCGTCACGTAGTCGAGGCCCTCCACCGCCTCGTCGGTGTTCTCCTTGAGCGCGACGATCCCGCCCCGCCGGTATCCGCCATCGGCGGTGATCACGCAGTTGGCGCGCGCGTCCTCGATCCGGTCGCGGAGCGACTGCGGCGAGAAGCCGCCGAACACCACCGAATGAGGGGCCCCGATCCGCGCGCAGGCCAGCATGGCGATGGCCGCTTCGGGGATCATGGGCAGATAGATGGCCACCCGATCGCCGCGGCCCACGCCGAGCCCCTTGAGGGCGTTCGCGAACCTCGACACCTCCCGATGGAGCTCGCGGTACGTGTACGTCCGGGCGTCGCCCGGCTCGCCCTCCCAGACGAGCGCCGGCTTGTCCCCATGCGTCTCGAGGTGCCGGTCGAGGCAGTTGTGCGCCGCGTTCAGCTTGCCTCCCACGAACCACTTCGCGAACGGAGGATCCCACTCCAGCACGGTCTCCCAGGGCTCGAACCAGTCCAGCTCGTCCGCCCAGCGCGCCCAGAAGCCCTCACGGTCCGCGGCGGCGTCCTCGTAGGGCCGCCGGTCGTTCACGTGCGCCCGGCGGGCAAAGGCTTCGGGGGGTGGGAAGGTCCGATCCTCGTGGAGGAGGACGTCGATCTCGCGGTGCTGCGACTGGCTCATCGTTGGTCACCCGGAGGTTGCGGAGGGAAGCGGGGCCCATGCGGGCGGCCCGCCGCGCTGGCTCGGCGGCCCGCTGGAGCCGACCTTTGCTCGGGCACCTGCGTGAACGCCCGCGAGGCGTGACATTAGACGGGACACGCGGAAGCACGCAAGAAAGATGAGCGACGATACACTCCTCCTGATCCTGTCCATTCCGGCCGGCCTCGCGTTCGCGTTCGGCATCTGGGCGGGGCTCGGATACCCCGGGCTGTACGACCGGTACGCCCGCACCGGGAGGGCACCTCGCGAGTCACCGCTGGGCTGGATCCTGCGCGGGGGCCGACGCCCGCTGACGAGCGAGTTGGACGATCCAGGTGAGGAGCAGGATTCGGAGGACGGGACCGGGCCCCGCGAGTCGACGCGACCCAGCTTCGCGCGCGGGAGACGATTCCAGCGGTGAGGCGTGGGGATTCCGGGATCGGGGCCGCCGGCCAGGGTGGATGGATGGCGGCGCGCGGCCGGCGCGAGGAGGTCCGCGGCGTCCTCCTGCGGGTGTTGGCGGCCAACGTGCTGGTCATCGTCGCCAAGCTCGCCGTCGGGATCACATCGGGCTCCATCGCCGTCCTCGGAGACGCGGCGCACTCGGGGATCGACGCGGTCAACAACCTGGTCGGGCTCGCCGCCGTGCGGCTCGCCGCGGCGCCACCCGACGACCTCCACCCGTACGGCCACGGCAAGTTCGAGACGCTCGCGGCGCTCGCCGTGGCCGCGTTCCTGTCGGTGACCTGCTTCGAGCTCGTGCGGGGGGCGTTCGAACGGCTCGTGCTCGGCGCGGAGGTACCGCGCATCGCGCCGGTCATGTTCGCGGTGCTCACGGGCGCGATGGTGGTGAGCGGCGCGGTGGCGTGGAGCGAAGCGCGTGCGGGGGAACGACTGTCGAGCGAGATCCTGTCGGCCGACGCCCGCCACACCGCCTCGGATGTGCTCGTCACCGGGGCCGTGATCGCGGGTCTGGGGATCACGAGCCTCCTGGGCTGGGCCCGCGCCGACGCGATCATGGCGCTGCTCGTGGCGGGGATCGTGGCCAGGTCGGGGTACGACATCCTGCGCGAGACGATCCCCGTGCTCGTCGATGAGCGCGCGATCGACCCCGACCACATCCGTGCCGTGGTGGACGGGGTGCCGGGCGTGGAGGCCACGAGCCAGATCCGCTCACGGGGACGGACGGGCGAGGCGTTCGCCGAGCTCACCATTCACGTGGCGCGCAGCGAGACGGTGGTGAGCGCGCACGAGATCGCGGATCGGGTCGAGCACCGGGTCGCCCGGCAGATGGGGTTCTCGCGGGTCACGGTGCACATCGAGCCGCCGCGTGCGAGGCCGGTCGATCAGCCGCCGGGGGCGGCCTCCGGGTGAGGCGGATCGAAACCGCTCGCGGGGGGCGTCTCATCGGGCTCGGCGCTTCCGTTGGTGATCATGCTCTCGAGCAGCCACTCGCAACGTCCCTCGCTGCGGCCCTCGCACCGCCGGTGCACGACCCGGAAGCCACCCGCGCGATACTCCGAGAACACGTACTGGATCGCGCCGTCGAGCAGGGCGCAGCCCACTCCCCCCCCGGCGGCCTGCGCGGGAAGACCTCGCTCCACCACGAGCGCATGCGGCTTGTGCTCCAGACGGATGCGTGCTCCCGGGCTCACAGAGCGGGCAATGTGTCGGACGCGCTCGAGCGCCCGCCGTTCGCGCAGCGCCTGCGGCAGGACGCGCAGCCCGAGTCGGGCGCCGACGCGGCGCTCCTCGAGGGCGCTCTGCGCGATCCGCTGTCCCGCCTCGACGAAGATGCGGGCCGCGTCCTCCCGCTTGCCGATGAGCGCGAACAGGCTCGCGACTTCCGCCGCCGGGAGCTCGTCGCCGCGCCGACGCTCGTAGCGGCGGATCTGATCGCCGATCACGCTCGAAAGGCCGAGCCGTCGTTGCAGGTTGAGGGGCAGGTCGGACTCCGACAGCGCCCCCCGATCGGTCGGCATGTCGACCTGGCGCAGGGATTCGAGGAGGGCGAGGGCGACCGTCGTGGAGATCCGACCCGAAAACGTCGTGACATCGACCATATGAGTGAGAAGGCTACCGGCGCCGAGCGAGCCGAGCAAGCGCGTTGACGCCCTTTCTCGTCCTGCTCGCGGCCGCGCTCGGGGCCGGGTTGTTGTGGGCGTCGTGGACGCGTCGCTGGCTCACGGCCTCCGGAAGCGTATCCGCGGCGGTCATCGGCCTCGCGCTGTGGGTCGGGCTGGGCTGGCGCGGCGTGCTGGTACTGGTGTTCTTCTTCGTGTCGTCGTCGATCCTCACACGGTGGCGGGTCCGCACGCGTGGTCCGGCGGACACGAGCGTCCAGACCGGGCGGACGGCGGGACAGGTGCTCGCCAACGGCGGAGTCGCGACGCTGGCGGCTTTGATCGCCGCCATCGACGGCCGGGCGCTCGAGGCGGCGATGGTGGCCGCCTCGGGGTCGCTGGCCACCGCCGCCGCCGACACGTGGGCGAGCGAGATCGGCGAGTGGGCCCGCCGGGACACCCGCCTCCTCACGACCTGGAGGCCGGTTCCTCCGGGCACCGATGGCGCCGTGTCGTGGCCCGGGAGCGTGGCGGGGGCGATCGGGGGGCTCGCCGTGGCGGCCGTGTCGGCCAGCGCGTGCGCGCGGCCCGACTGGCTCCTTCCGGTGGCCCTCGCCGCCGTGGGCGGCATGGGTCTGGACTCGGTCCTCGGCGCCACGGTCGAGGGCCGCTACGGGTGGCTGGGGAACGACGCCGTCAACTGGGCCGGGACGTGCACCGGCGCCCTGCTCGCGCTCATGTTGGCGTCACGGCTGACATGAGGGCCGAGGGGCGAGCCGTGAACCGGGGCCGGCGCACGGCCGGCGGAGGCGACACATGACCGAGTTTTCGACACGGGCCGTCCACGGGCCCCTCGAGCCCGATCCGGGGATGGCCCTGCCCCACGTCGCCCCCATCCAGCAGACAACCTCGTTCACCTTCCCGAGCGTGCGGGAGGGGATCGAGGCGTTCCAGGGGAGCGGGACGTACCTCTACACCCGCAAGGCGAACCCCACCATCCGCGCGCTCGAGCGTCACGTCGCGGTGCTGGAGTCGGCGCCCGTCGAGACGCCGTCCGGCTCCCGGTCCGTGGCCCGGGAGATCGACAGCCTGTTCTTCACCACCGGGATGGCGGCCATCAGCGCGACGGTCCTCGGGGTCGGGGCGGGGGGTCGCGTGGTGTGCCAGGGCGGGATCTACGGGACCACGGAGGCCATGGCGTCCGGGTTGGGGCGCTTCGGGATCACGGTGGATTTCGCGCCGGTGGGCGATGTCGGGGCCCTGGCCGATGTGGTCGCTTCCGGCCCGGCTCCCGCCCTCGTGTACATCGAGAGCCCCGCCAATCCGCTCCTTCAGGTGACCGACATCGAGCGCGCCGCCGGGCTGGCCCACGAGCGCGGCGCCATGCTCGCGGTCGACGCGACGTTCGCGACCCCGGCCCTCGAGCGGCCGCTGGCGTGGGGCGCCGATCTCGTCCTGCACAGCACGACGAAGTTCATCAGCGGTCATGGCGTCGTGCTCGGCGGGGTGGTGTCGGGGGCCTCGGAGCTGCTGGCCGCGGCTATCGAGCCGATGCGCGTCCAGTTCGGCGGCAGCGCCGATCCATTCGCCGCGTGGCTCACGCACCTCGGCCTGAAGACGCTGGCGGTGCGGATGGAGCGTCACGCCGCGAACGCCGACGCGCTGGCCGTCGCCCTGCGTGCACATCCGCGGGTGAGTCGCGTGTATCGTCCGGAACTCGACCGGATCCCCGCTGGTCAGCTCGCGGCTGGCGGCCCGATGCTGTCTTTCGAGGTCGAAGGGGGCGAGGGGGCCGCGCTCGAGACGATCGACCGCTTCGAGCTCATCACCCTCGCACCGACGCTCGGCAACCTCGACACGCTCGTGCAGCACCCGTGGAGCATGAGCCACGTGGTCGTCCCCGAGGCCCGCCGTCTCGCGATGGGGATCACGCCGGGCGTCCTGCGCCTCTCGGTGGGGCTCGAGGACGTGGACGACCTGCGCGCGGACCTCGAGCGGGCGCTGCGCTGACGCACCTCCGGCCGCCCGGCGGGCCCGGCGGGGTCGTCCTCTCGACCCGCCTCCGTCAGGGCGGCGGGCCACATCACCCACAGGAGTGGAAGGAGGCGGGATGAAGCAACCCGGTTCGATCGGTCCGATCACCCACGGACTCCTGCGCATCGTCGCGGGACTCATGTTCTGGCAACACGGGGCGCAGAAGCTGTTCGGCTGGCTCACCGAGCGCGACCCGGCGTCGTGGCTTTCCTGGCCGGTGGGAACCGCGGGCATCCTGGAGTTCTTCGGCGGGATCCTCATCATCCTCGGCGTCAAGACGCGCTGGGTGGCCTTCCTCGTCTGCGGGGAGACGGCCGTGGTCTACTGGTGGCGGCACTTTTCCCCCGACGCGTTGATGCCGATCCAGAACCGGGGGGAGGTCCCCGTCCTGCTGTGCTTCATCTTCCTCTTCCTGTGGGCGAACGGCCCCGGTCGCTTCAGCGTGGATGGAGCGCTCGAGGCGCGAGCCGCCTCCGACTGAGGCGCGGCCCGCCAGACGCACGGCATTGTTCGGCCGCGCGCGTTTCCCCATGTTTCCACGACGAGCGACGAGCGGCGGCCGCCCGGCGGGGCGCCGCCGTTCCGTATATGTGGCGACCCTCCGTGGAAGCGTCCACGCCGACGCGGCGAGAGCATGTACGACGCGAAGCGCATAGAGAAGAAGTGGCAGGCGTTCTGGGAACAGAACGCCACCAACGTGCCCGACCTGGATGCGGCCGAGCGGCCGTTCTTCAACCTCATGATGTACCCCTACCCCTCGGCCGAGGGACTGCACGTCGGAAACCTGTACGCGTTCACGGGTGCCGACATCTACGGGCGCTTCCGGCGTCTGCGCGGCGGCGACGTGTTCGAGCCCATCGGGTACGACGCGTTCGGGATCCACTCGGAGAACCACGCGCTCAAGGTCGATATCCACCCGATGGAGCTCATCCCCTCGAACATCCGGAACTTCGAGCGGATGCTCAGGGCCGCGGGGCTCATGTACGACTGGACGCGCACCGTCGATACGACCGACCCCGGGTACTACAGGTGGACGCAGTGGATCTTCGTCCAGCTGTTCGACGCCGGGCTCGCCGTGAAGAAGGAGGCGCCGGTCAACTGGTGCCCCTCGTGCCGGACCGTGCTCGCAAACGAGCAGGTCATCGCCGGGCGGTGCGAGCGTTGCGACACGCCGGTCGAGCAGCGGCTCCTGAGCCAGTGGTTCTTTCGCATCACCGAGTACGCCGAGCGGCTGCTCGACAACCTCGAATGGATCGACTGGTCGGAGTCCACCAAGACGGCGCAGCGGAACTGGATCGGACGCTCGGAGGGAGCCCGGATCCATTTTCGGCTCGCGGGCGAGGACCCCGCCGCCATCGAGGTGTTCACGACGCGGCCCGACACGCTGTACGGCGCGACCTTCATGGTGCTCGCTCCGGAGCATCCGCTCGTCGATCGGCTGACCACCGACGAACGGCGCGAGGAGGTGGAGAGCTACCGGTCCGCGGCCGCGGCGGTGGGTCTCGTCGAGCGCCGGAAGGCCGAGGAGAAGGAGAAGACCGGCGTGTTCACGGGTGGGCACGCCGTGAACCCGGCCACGGGCCGCCAGATCCCGGTGTGGATCGCCGACTACGTCCTCATGGACTACGGAACCGGCGCGATCATGGCCGTCCCGGGGCACGACCAGCGCGACTTCGAGTTCGCGCGGCGCTTCGAGCTGCCCATCGTCCCCGTCGTGACCCCCGCGCACGCGGTTCCGGAGGGCGCCGACCCGGCGAGCGTGCACTTCGGCCCCGGAGAGGCGGCGTTCGTCGCGCACTCGGACGACGAGATCCTCATCAACTCGGACCGCTTCAGCGGCATGCCGGCGGACGAGGGCGGGCGCCTGATCGTCGAGTGGCTGGCGGATAAGGGGCTCGCGGCGCCGGAGGTGAACTACCGGCTGCACGACTGGTGCATCTCGCGGCAGCGGTACTGGGGCCCGCCCATCCCGGTCATCTACTGCGAGGCGTGCGGGCCGCGCGCCGTGCCGGTGGAGGATCTGCCGGTCGTGCTGCCGTACGTGGAGGACTTCAAGCCCGACTCGTCCGGGGTGGCGCCGCTCGCCCGCTCGGAGGAGTTCCTCCACACCACCTGTCCGGAGTGCGGCGGTCCCGCCACGCGCGAGACCGACGTGTCGGACACCTTCCTCGACTCCGGCTGGTACTTCCTGCGCTACCCGTCGACCGAGTTCGACGACCGGCCGTTCGACGCACGGCGCACGGAGACCTGGCTCCCGGTGGACTCCTACATCGGCGGCGAGGAGCACGCCGTACTCCACCTGCTCTACTCGCGCTTCCTCACCATGGCGCTCCACGACCAGGGGCACCTGCCGTTCGAGGAGCCGTACGACCGCTTCCGGAAGCACGGCCTCCTCATCAAGGAGGGCGCGAAGATCTCCAAGTCGCGCGGCAACGTGATCCTCCCGGACAAGTACATCGAGCGCTTCGGTGCGGACACGTTCCGCATGTACCTCATGTTCCTCGGGCCTTTCCAGGAGGGCGGCGACTTCCGGGACTCCGGGCTCGCGGGTCCCGAGCGCTTCATGAAGAAGCTGTGGGACAGCGTGACCGGGGCCCTCGTGGAGGGCCGCTCCGGGTTCGAGGACGAGGAGATCGAGCGCGCGCTGCACGCGACGATCAAGAAGGTCGGCGAGGACCTCGAGAGCCTCGACTACAACACCGCGATCGCCGCGATGATGGACTACCTGAACACGGTGCGCGCCGGTGGTCGCACGGCATCCGTCGAAGAGGTGCGCGACCTCGTGGTCCTCGTCGCTCCGATCGCGCCGCACATCGCCGAGGAGCTCTGGGAGCGGCTGGGCGGGACCCCGAGCCTGTTCGACCACGCGGAGTGGCCGTCGTACGATCCGGCGCTCCTTCTCGTCGACGAGCTCGACATGCCCGTACAGGTGAACGGGAAGCTCCGGGCCACCATCCGGGTCGCGCGCGGAGCCTCGGAGGAGGAGGTGCGCGACGCCGCACTGGCCGAGGAGAACGTGGCCCGGCACCTCGACGACGTGCAGATCCGGAAGATCATCCACGTGCCCGACCGACTCATCAACCTGGTCGTCGGATAGACGGACGGGCGACCGACACGTCGTGCGTCAGTCGCCGGTCGCGGGCCGCTCCCACACCGAGACGTGCATCGTCGAGCCCGCGTCGAAGGGCTCCTCGTTCCAGCCTCCCCATCGGTGGATCCGCGTCAGCCCCGCCAGCCGGGCCATCAGGTCGAGCTCGGACGGAAACGCGTAGCGGACCTCGACCGGGAGCGAGCGGATCCCGGCGGGCCCGATGACGAGGTGGCGGCTCCTGGCGCGCTGGCCGACCGGGTCGTGGAGCGTCACGTCGAGCCGCACCTCGTCGTCCTCGATGGCGGTGACCGACACCCGCTGCCCGCGATCGAAGCGGCCGAGGTCGGGGACGAACGCCTCGATGAGGAACCGGCCGCCGGGTCGGAGGTGGCGGGCCACGTTCCGGAAACAGCGCACCTGGTCGTCCTGCGTGGGCAGCGCGAAGAAGGTGTTGAACACCACGAACACGAGCGAGAACGTCCCCTGCACGTCGACGTCCGCGAAGTCGCCCACCTTGACCGGCACATCGGCGCCGCCGGGCTTGGCGCGCAGACGCTCGATCATCGACGCGGAGGCGTCGATCCCGTGCACGCGCACCCCGCGCTCCACGAGCGGGAGCGCGATCCGTCCGCTGCCGATCGCGAGCTCGAGCACCGGGCCGGCGTCCGCGAGGCTCGCCAGCCGTTCGATCTGTCCGCGGAGGGGCTCCGGGTGCCACGCATCGTAGATGTCGGCAATGCGCTCGCCGTACGTCTCGGGTCCGTACTCCGCCATGTGATCTCCGGGGTCGCGGCCTACCGCGTCAGGAGCCAGGTCCCGAGGAACAGGACGGCGATCCCGGCGGCGCGCAGCGCGCCGAACGGCCTCACCTCGGCGCCCAGCCAGCCGTAGTGGTCGAGCACCGCCGCGATGAGCAGCTGTGCGGAGATGATGACCGCCATGGTGGCGGCGATCCCTATGCGTGGGATCGCGTAGCTGACCGAGGCGATGAGCGCGATGCCGAGCGCGCCCGAGCCGAGCGCCGCGGGCGGCACGTGTCGCCATTCGCCGAGCCGGCCACCCGCGAGCAGGAGCAGGGGAACCCCCGCGAGCAACGCGCCTCCGAGGTGGACGACGAAGGCACTCTCGATGATCCCCATCCTCTGGCTCATGAGGCTGGCGAGCGGGCTCTGGAAGGCGATCGCGACTCCTCCCAGGAAGCCGACCAGCAGGGCGAGGGCTACCATTCCACCGTGCCCTCCCGCGAGGGGTCGATGTCCGCCGCCGCCTCGCCCTCGCCGAACAGGAACGCCTTCATGTTGGCATACAGGAACTCGCGCGACTCGGGGTTCTGGAGCCGGAGCCCGTAGTGGTTGATGAGGAGCATCTGCCGCTCCTTCCACTCCTCCCAGCAGGCGGTGCAAATCTCGGCTCGCACCCGTGTCCCGAGCTCGGTGGGGAAAGGTGGGCTCGCCAGCCGCATGGCGTCGGCCCGCTCGCAACGCGTGCACCGGAACGACTCGCTCGTGCTCAGGTGGCCCTCCAGCCCTCGGGCGGAACCGCGAGGACGGAGCTGTTGGAGGCGCGCAGAACGCGCTCGGTGACGCTCCCGAGCAGCGCCTGCTCGGCCTTGTATCGACCCGTGCCGATGATGATGAGGTTGGCGGACTCGGCCTCGGCCGTGGCGAGGATCTGGGTCCACGGGCGGCCGCGCGTGACCACGATGCGCACGTCCAGCTCGTCGCCCACGCCCTCGGGCAGCAGTGCCTGGGCCTCCTCGCGGGCCGCGTTCATGATCGAGGCGAGCGCCTGGTCGACGACCGCGGTGTGGCTCACGCGTCTCAGATAGGCCTGGAGACCGCGCGTCACCACGTGGCACAGCACCAGCCGCGCGCCGAAGTGACGCGCGAGATCGACGGCGATCGCGACCAGCCGGCCGCTGTTCTCGTGCAGCCCGATGGCCACGAGGATCGTGCGGTCCTCCGGGTCCGCCTTGCGAGGGATCGGCCGCCACACGTAGACGGGTGGCGCATCGGGCGCCGCTGTGCGGACCGCCGTGCTCCCCGTCTCGTGGAACGACCACATCCGCTGCCGGTGCGAGCCCATCATGATCAGGTCGGCGTCCGCTTCCTGTGCCGCCAGCCGGATCTGACGCGGCGGCCAGCCCCGTCTCACCACGATTCTCGGCTCGATGCCGTGCTCGTGCGCCAGCGCTTCGAGGTTCGCGCGCGCATCCAGCTCCGTCTCGAGCACGAGGTCCACGTCCCGGTCGAGGGCGCGGGTCAGGTAGGACGGCGCGTCGAGCGACTCGAGGGAGTGGAAGAGCGTGATCTCCGCGTCCCCGAAGCGCTTGACCGTCCAGCGTAGCGCATCGAGCGATGGATCCGAGAAGTCGACGGCGACGAGAATGCGTTCGAACATGGACTCACCGAAGATGGGGACGCCTGGGAGGCGACGGCTCGCTACCGGTGACGGGAAGCTATGTCACCGGTTTCCGCCGCGCACGACCGCGTCCAGGCCTGCCCACGGATCGCCCTTCTCGGCGGCCTCGATCAGGGCGCGGACCGCGGTGCCCAGCTCCCCGTAGCGGGCGTAGGCCCGCTCGAAGTCGTCCAGCCGCGTGTAGTATAGCAGCCGGGACAGGACCCACGCGTTGTTGAGATCGCCCTCGCGGAGCGACCCGTAGCGGCCCGCGCGCAGCCTCGGCTTGACGTCGGTCTCGAACCGGGCCGCCGCGTCGGCGAAGATCGCTCGCTTGAGCCGTCGTTTGTCGTCGTCGGGGATGTCCCGCGCGTACAGCTCGCGCAGGGGGTCCCGGATCGACCCGAAGAACTCGCCGAACACGCGCGTGTCCTCCCAGCGCAGCCGCGCCCGCTCGCAGGCGGTCCCGTCGCGCACCGCGTCGCAGAAGAACGCGATCGCGCCCCGATAGCCCACGAAGTTGGCGAAGCTCTCGTTGAAGTCGGCCTGTCCGCTGGGGAAGAAGGTGGAATGCGTGATCTCGTGGATCACGGTCTCGACCAGAGACAGGCTGTCGAGCCGCAGGGTCGTCGACATGATCGGATCGGGAAACCAGCCGAGCGTCGAGAACGCCGACACGGGGCGGACCGACACGTCGTATCCTTGGGCTTCGAGCGCGGCGGCCTGCGCGAGGGCCCGATCGAAGTCGAAATACCCCTTGTAGGGGACCCGACCGACGATCGGGAACCACCAGCTCTTCCAGAAGAGCCCGAACTCGGGCGCGGCGAGGACGTTGAGCGACAGGGTGTCCCGCGTGATCCGCGCGTAGCTCTCGTAGCTCCGACCGGCCCGCAGGCCGAGGTCGCGGACGGCGAAGTCGCGCGCGTCGAGGACCAGCCGCAGCTTGTCGCGCGTCTCGCGCGACACGGAGGTGTCGTGCACGACGGCCTGAATGGGGCGGCGGGAGGAGAGGATGCGGGCCTCCTCCCAACCCGCCCGCAGCACGTACGTTGGCGAGCAGGCGGTCGAGGCGATCGCCGCCGCGAGGGATCCGGCGAGCGTGAACCGGGCGTCGTGTCGTTTCATGCCGTGATTCGAGGGTCCGTGCCGCGAGCGGGGGTGCGACGGATCCGCCACGTACCCCGGCGTGCTCGCGGCGTGCCTGCGGACCGATGAGCCGATCCGGGGGGTAGATTGCCGTCCCGCGGGGAGCAGGGAAAGCGAGGCGGCGGCTCCGCCCGCCCGCCCGCACCCTCCTCGCCCATCGCGTCGCTTCACGGCGCCGCCGAGACTCCCGGATCGAGCGAGAGGACATGACGCCCGACGAAGCGAACCAGGACCGTCGCCCCCCGACCCGCGAGCAGGTCCGTGCCGCCCTGATCGCGTTCTCGGACATGGTGCGCCGTCTCGACGCGGACGACACGCTCCTCCGCCATCTCCCGCTCCTCATGGGGCGCCTGGGGGATCTGCGACGCATGCTGTTCGAGTACGAAGTACGCGTCACCGAGCGGCTGCTGCCCAGCGAGGACCCGTCCGAACGGGAATCGCGCCGCATCGTCCGCGAGGCACGCGAGCGGGAGCGAGAGCTCCGCGAGGGCTGGTCCGAGGGGGAGACGGATGGGGCGGACGACGGGGATGGGGAGTAGGGCCGGCGGTCAGGCGCAGCGGACGTAGTGCAGATGCTCGCGGACGCGGTCGCGGGCGTAGCGCCGTCCGGGGCCGTCCGAGTCGCTGCGATACCGCTTGTACGGCCGGTCGTAGCGGACGTACGAGTCCGCGATCCCGCGCTCCCGGAGCGTCGCCTCGATCTCCTCGCGCGGGAGGAGCCCCTCGTCGTTGTAGCTCAGCAGGATGTGCCGCGCATCGCAGGCGTCGAGCACCCGGTCCAGCGCCCCCGCCACGCGGCTCCGGCGGCACCAGTCCGAGCGCAGGTCGTCGTCCGGGATGAGCCCGGTCTTGCCGCGGATCCGGGGGGGCGGTGTCCACCCCGACGCGATGAGCTCGGGGATGTGGTAGTAGGCGGGATACTGTCGCTCGTTGTACGGGGGGTCGAGATACAGGAGATCTATCGGGCCGACGCCGGCCACGCGCTCCGCGGCCGCGCCCCGGAAGGCCGTCGAGCCGCCCGATCCGTTGCGGGCCAATGTGGGCACGATCGGTCGGAGCTCGAGATCGCGGCGGGCGTTCGGCTGCAGGGTCTTCACGAACGAGGCGTATACGCCCGTGGTGTTCGCCACCCGATCGGCGGCCTCGATGAGGGTGGCGAGAACGAGCTGTGCGCGCCCGCGGTCGATGCACCCCGCGTCGCGCCAGCCGGCGACCGCCGAGCGGATCGCGTCGATGCGCCGTGCGTTCCCGGGGGAGAAGTACATGCGGCCGTGCGCCCGACCCTCCGTGCCGGCCAGCGTATAGTTCTCCGTGACGAATCCGTGCTCGCCGTCGATCGCCGCGAGATGGCGGAGCAGCGCGCGGTACGACACGGTCTTTCTCGTGCCGCGCAGCGGCGCGTCGACGGTTTCCAGCGCGTAGCGCGGCGTGCGGTCCAGCTCGACTCGGGCGACCTGCAGGGCGTAGGATGCCGCCATCAGGTCGCCGGCGTGCACGCGCCAGCCGGCCCGCTTGAGGGCGCTGGCGACGCTCGCCGTGCCGGCGAACGGGTCGCACGCGATCCCGGATTCGAGGCCCACGTCGTCGATGGTCTCGAGGATGAAGGGGACGAGCCGGGTCTTGTTGCCGAGATAGCGCACACGGGAGGATACGGGCCGATGCCGCGGACGAAAAGCGGATCGCGCGGGGGCGCGCCCCCCGGCCGGTGACGACCGCCGCCCGCCTGTCGGATGGCGCGGCGCGGCTCGTCACCGCCCTCGGTCCCGCGCTCGGATTCATGCGCCCGGGACTCGGGCGGGAGATCGCCGTCCGGCAGGCGGCGGCCGATCGGTTGTGCGCGTGGGGCGGACCCGCCGATGGCCGCCCGCTCGTATGGCTGCACGGAGCGTCGGCCGGCGAGCTGCTGGGGGCGGCTCCCGCGCTGCGCGAGCTGGCCGCCCGACGCCCGCATGCCCTGTTGGTGACGTACTTCTCGCCCTCGGGCCGCACGGCGCTGCCCCACCTCGGACCGGACTTCGCCTCGCCGGCGCCGCTCGATACCGCCTCGCACCTGGACCGCGTGCTCGGGACGCTGCGTCCCGAGCTCCTCGTGTTCGCGAAGCTGGATGTGTGGCCGGGAATGGTGGCGGCCGCCGACCGTGCCGGGGTGCCGACCGCGCTCATCAACGCGGTCGTGCGCGACGGGAGCCGCCGCTCGGGGGTCGTGGCGCGACGTCTGTTCCGACCGGTGTACGCCTCGCTGGACGGCGTGGGTGCCGCCACGGAGATCGACGCCCGCCGTCTCCGGAGGCTGGGGGTGCGGCGGGAGGCGCTCTCGTTGACGGGCGATGCCGCGTTCGATCTGGCGCTCGCGAGGGCGGACGCGGCCCTCGCGGAGGACGGGGAGAGGGAGCGGTTCGAGGCGATCCTCCCCCCGCGTCCCCCCTCCGGCGCGCGCCTCGTGGCGGGCTCTACGTGGCCTCGTGACGAGATGGCACTGCTGGACGCGCTGCGTGGGGGCGGGATGGCCATCCGCTGGCAGCCTGTGCTCGCGCCGCACCGACCCACGGAGAGCCGCGTGCGCGAGCTCCTGGGCCTGTGTCGGTCGCGCGGTCGGCCGGCGGCGCGCTGGAGCGACCTGGTCCGGACCGCCGTGGAGGGCGGCCGGGCCGGCGACGTCCCGGCCCACGCGGCGGTCGTGTTCGACGAGATGGGAAGGCTGGCGGAGCTGTACACGGCCGCCGATGCGGCCTACGTGGGTGGCGGGCTCGGCTCCGGCGGGCTCCACAACGTGCTCGAGCCGGCGGCGGCGGGGATCCCCGTGCTGTTCGGCCCGCGGCACGCGCGTGGCGACGCGGCCGCCCTCGAACGGGCCGGAGGGGGGTCGGCGTGTCCCGCCAGCCGGCTGGAGTCGCGGCTCGCCGCGTGGCTCGATCCCACCGCCCGTCGGGCGGCCGGCATCCGTGCGCGGGGCGTCGTCGAAGCGGGCGCCGGGGCGGGGGCCGCGGGGGCCACCCTGCTCGTCTCGGTGTGGGAGCGGGGCCGCCCCGGACCCCCGTCCGCCCGCGGACCCGAGGGCCGGCGTTCCGGCCCCGCACCGCCTGCGTGACGGGGGACGACGTCGTTCAGGAGCGCTCCGGGGGAAGGTGCTTGGGCCCGAACACGAACCAGAATAGACACCCGATGATCGGGCACAGGACCAGGATCCCCGTCCACAGGGCCTTCTCGCGCCGCGCCACGCTCGACAGCCACACGTGACCCAGCGACCATCCGTCGAGGATGATCAGCAGCCCGAGGAGCGTCCAGCGCGGGTCGAGGGCCGCCGCCGCGTCGGCGATACGATCGAGCGCGCTCACCGGCCCCCCGCCTCGAACCGCCTCACGCGGCCGCCGTGGGGCGCTCGAACTGAAGCCGATACAGACCGGCGTACAGGCCGCCGCGCTCGAGCAGCTCCTCGTGTGTTCCGGACTCCCGGATGACCCCGTGGTGGAGCACGACGATCTCGTCCGCTCCCTGGATGGTGGACAGTCGGTGCGCGATCACGAGGCTCGTGCGCCCCTGCATGAGGTGCTCCAGCGCCTCCTCGATCTGCGCTTCGATCTCCGAATCCACCGAGCTCGTCGCCTCGTCGAGGAGGAGGATGGGCGGATCGCCCGCCAGCGCCCGGGCGAACGAGACGAGCTGTCGCTCTCCCACCGACAGGTTGCTCCCGCGTTCCCCGATCGGGTGCTCGTACGCGGCCGGGAGACGCGCCAGGTGTCGGTCGACCCCGACCCGCTCCGCGGCGTGGCGGATCTCACGCTCCCCGACCCCCTCGCGATCGAGCGAGATGTTCCCCGCCGCCGTGCCCGAGAACAGATAGACATCCTGGAGCACGAGACCCATATGCGCCCGCAGCTCGCGGACAGGGTATTCGCGGATGTCGACGCCGTCGAGCGTGATACGGCCCTTCTGGGGCTCGTAGAACCGCATCAGGAGGTTGAACAGGGTCGTCTTGCCTGCGCCGGTCGCCCCGACCACCGCCACGCGTTCGCCTGGCTCGATCACGAGCGAGATGCCGCGCAGGACCCACCCGTCGTCCTCGGGGGCGTCGTCATCGAGCCGGCCCTCGGCGCCCTCCCACACGGCCGCCGACGCGACCGGGGTCGCCACGTCGGCCGACTCGCCGACGTAACGGAACCACACGTCTTCAAAGACGATCCGACCCGCGATGCGGGCCGGCAGTGGTCGCGGCTCGGGCCGGTCCGTGATCGCCGGCGCCTCGTCCAGCAGCCGGAAGATGCGCTCCGAGCTGGCCATCGCACCCTGCAGGATGTTGTACTTCTCCGACAGGTCCTGGATCGGCCGGAAGTAACGTCGCGCGTACTGGAGGAAGGCGGCGATCACCCCGATGGTGAGCGTACCCTCGAGGGCCTGCCCGCCTCCGTACCAGATGATGAGCGCCAGCGCCACCGAGGCGATGAGCTCGATGACGGGGAAGAAGAGGGCATAGTACGTGATCGAGCGCAGGTGCGCCTGCAGGTAGTCGTCGTTGATGTGGCGGAAACGATCGCGGGTCGGCCCTTCCTGCCGATACAGCTGCACCACCCGGATCCCCGAGATCCGCTCCTGGAGGAAGGCGTTGATGCGGGCCAGGCGGACGCGGATGTCGCGGTACGCCTCGCGGACCCGCTTCCGGAACAGCCACGCCGCCGCGAACACGACGGGCAGGACCGAGAACGTGACCAGCGCCAGGCGCCAGTCCATGGCCACCATCGCGGCCATGATGAACGCGACGGTGAACACGTCCCCGAAGATCGTCACCACGCCCGAGGTGAACATCTCGTTGAGCACCTCGACGTCGCTCGTGAGCCGCGTCATCAGACGACCGACGGGGTTGCGATCGAAGTACGCGAGCTGGAGACGCTGCAGGTGAGCGAAGATCTCGGCGCGCAGGTCGAGCATCACGTGCTGTCCGATCCACGTGGTGAGGATCGTGTTCGCGTAATCGAGCACCCCCGACAGCAGGAGCGACCCGAAGAACAGCCAGCTCAGGAACGCGAGCAGTCGGTAGTCTCCGGCCGGGATGGCCCGGTCGATCGCCTCCTTGGTCAGCCAGGGGCCGACGAGGGCCAGGCCGGAGGCCGCGATGAGCAGGAGAACCGCCGCCACCACCTTCCACCGGTATGGGCGCAGGTAGCGGAGCAACCGCCGCATGAGGCGCGCGTCGTACGCCTTGCCGAGCGCCTCCTCTTCGCGAATGGGTCCGTCCGGTGTCTGCATGTCCTCGTTCGAAGCGCGGGTGGGCGTGCGGGTGGCGACCGGATTCCCACGGGGCGCCGGGTCTCGGGCATCCCGCCGAATCGACGCCAACATAGGCCGTTCGCGCCGCCCCTTCCACACGCGCCGCTCGGTGCGGTTGCCTTCGCCCGCTTCGCGGGCTCGGCGAGCTCGCGCACTGGGGTGCGCTCGGGGCGGTTGGTGAAGCACTGTCCCCTGCGGGGGTACTGCTTCACCGAGCTCGCGCACTGGCGTGCGCTCGGGGCGGTTGGTGAAGCACTGTCCCCTGCGGGGGTACTGCTTCACCGAGCTCGCGCACTGGCGTGCGCTCGGGGCGGTTGGTGAAGCACTGTCCCCTGCGGGGGTACTGCTTCACCGAGCTCGCGCACTGGCGTGCGCTCGGTTGGCGGTGCGGAACCTTGCGCCTCATCATCCCCACATGACCGATAGCATCCGGGTGCGTGGAGCGCGCCAGCACAACCTCAAGGGCGTCGATGTCGACATCGAGCGTCGCTCGTTGACGGTGCTCACCGGACCCTCGGGATCAGGCAAGTCGAGCCTGGCGTTCGACACGATCTACGCGGAGGGGCAGCGCCGCTACGTCGAGTCGCTCTCCACGTACGCCAAGCAGTTCCTCGAGCGCATGCCGAAGCCGGATGTGGAGCTCGTGGAGGGCGTGAGTCCATCGGTTGCCATCGACCAGCGCAACCAGATCCAGTCCAGCCGCTCGACGGTCGGCACGGTCACCGAGGTCTACGACTACATGCGGCTCCTGTGGGCCCGTGTGGGCACCACCCGCTGCCCGGAGTGCGGCGCCGAGGTGCGCCCCGACACCGTCCAATCGGTCACCGACACGGTGCTGGGGTGGGGAGACGGAACCCGGGTCGTGGTGGCCTTCCCGCTCGCGCTGAGCTCCGAGATCACGCACTCGATGGCGGTGGCGAACCTCCAGTCGCAGGGCTACCTGCGCGCGATCGCGGACGGCCGGGAGCTGTACCTGCCCGACCTCGGGTCGGCCGGCGATCCGGCTGGCGACCTGACCCTCGCCCGCGATCTCCTGGTGGTGGTGGATCGCATCGCGGCCTCCGACGAGGCCCGCGAGCGTGTGGCGGATTCGATCGCCGCGGCGTTCGCGGAGGGCCACGGCGCCGCCGTCATCCTCCGCGTCGGGGAGGGCGTCCAGCCGCGGCGGCACCGGTTCGACGAATCGTTCCGCTGCTCCGCGTGCGGGCGGACGTTCCCCGAGCCGGTGCCCGGCCTGTTCAGCTTCAACAGCCCGGCAGGCGCCTGTCCGGAGTGCACGGGGTTCGGCGCCGTGCTCGAGTACGCCCGCGAGCTGATCGTCCCCGACCCGTCGCGCTCGCTCCGGAACGGCGCCCTCGATCCTTGGACCAAGCCACGCTACGAGAAGGAACGCGCCGCCGTCCTGCGGTTCGCGAGGGCGGCCGGACTGGACGCCGGGGCCCCCTGGTCGAGCCTCCCGGGGGAGGCCCGCGAGGTCCTGCTCGAAGGCGGGACGTACGACGGAGAGCGCTTCCAGGGCGTTCTCCCGTTCCTGCGCTCGCGCGAAAGGAAGCGCTACAAGGCCTATATCCGGGTGTTCCTGCGCCAGTATCAGCTTCCGCGCGTGTGTCCGACCTGTGCGGGCACCCGACTGATCCCCGACGCGCTGAACGTCCGGGTCGCGGGCGCCGACATCTCCGAGGTGTCGGCCCGCTCCATCCGCGACGTCCGCGAGTGGATCGAGGGGGATCTCGGGCTCACGCCGTTCGCCGCCAGGGTCGCGGAGACGGTGCGCGGCGAGATCCTCGACCGGCTCTCGTTCCTCGACGAGGTGGGCCTCGGATACCTCACGCTCGACCGCCAGGCGAAGACGCTCTCGGGGGGCGAGATGCAGCGCATCCGGCTCGCGAGCTGCCTCGGCAGCCGCCTGGTGGACACGCTGTACGTCCTCGACGAGCCGACGATCGGGCTCCACCCGCACGACACGGACCGATTCGTCGGTGTCCTCGAGCGCCTCGCGCGGGCGGGGAACACGGTGCTCGTCGTCGAGCACGAGCCGGCTGTGATCCGCCGGGCCGCCCGCATCGTGGAGCTCGGCCCGGGGGCGGGCGAGTCGGGGGGCGAGGTCGTGTTCGAGGGCGTTTGGGAGGGGCTCCTCGAGGCGGACACGAGCACGGGTCGCGCGCTCGCGGGGCGGGGGAAGCCGGGGGCGGTCACCCGGCGGCGCGGCATCGGCCGCGGTGGCAAGGCGGCCGCCACCCCTGGCGATCGGGGGTGGCTCGAGCTGCGCGGAGCCCGACTCCACAACGTCCGGGGGGCCGACGCGTCGATCCCCCTCGCCGCGCTCACGGCGGTGACCGGGGTGTCCGGCTCCGGGAAGTCCAGCCTCGTCCGGCACGTGCTGTTGCACGCGCTCGAGGGTGTGCTCGAGGGCGAGACCAGCGCCCGCACGCACCTCGGGGAGCCGGAGGGCACGTACGAGTCGCTGCGCGGCGCCTCGGCCCTCGAGGGCGTGGTGCTCGTCGACCAGCAGCCCATCGGCCGCACGCCGCGCTCCAACCCCGCCACCTACATCAAGGCGTTCAGCGAGATCCGGAAACTGTTCGCCGATCTGCCGGAGTCCCGGCGACGGGACTACGGACCGGCGTACTTCTCGTTCAACCGCGCCGGAGGACGCTGCGAGCGCTGCAAGGGGGCCGGACAGGAGATCGTCGAGATGGTCTTCCTGGCCGACGTGGCGGTGCCCTGCGAGGCGTGCGGCGGGGCGCGCTACAAGCCGGAGGTCCTCGAGATCGAGTATCGGGGCAGGTCGATCCTCGATGTCCTCGACCTCACCGTGGACGAGGCGATCCGCTTCTTCATCCGGCAGGACAGGATCGGCGAGGCGCTGTGGCAGCTCCAGCGGGTCGGGCTCGGCTACCTGAGGCTCGGCCAGCCCGCCACCACGCTCTCCGGGGGCGAGGCGCAGCGCCTCAAGATCGCCCGCGAGCTGGCCCGCCGGGGCAAGGGCGGCCGACGACTGTACATCCTCGACGAGCCGACCGTGGGGCTCGGGGTCGGCGAGGTCGACACCCTCGTGTCGGTCCTCCGGCAGCTCGTGGACGAGGGCCACACGGTCGTGGTCATCGAGCACGATCTCGGGGTCGTGCGCCGGGCCGACTGGATCCTCGACATGGGCCCCGGGGCCGCCGACGAGGGGGGCGAGATCGTGGTGGCCGGGCCCCCCGCCCGGGTGGCCGCGCACCCCGGCTCCCGTACGGGGGAGCACCTGCGACGCAGGGTCGAGAAGCCCGGACGGACGGTCGCCACGGTCGGCTCGTGAGCGTCCCGCCGGCGCCGCACATCTCCATCCTCCTTCCCTGTCGCGACGCCGCCCCCTTCCTCCCCGCCTGCATCGCGAGCCTCGAGGCCCAGACCGAGCCCCGCTTCGAGGCCCTCGTGCTGGATGACGGATCCGCCGATGCGACCGGCCGCCTGCTGGGCGCATGGGCCGAGCGGGATGCCCGCGTGCGCCGCGTCCCCCCGGCCGCCGGGGGGCTCGTCCCCACGCTGAACGCCCTCGCGAAGGCGGCCCGCGGCGTCCTCCTGGCACGCATGGACGCCGACGATGTCGCGCACCCGCGCCGGCTGGAGCGGCAACGCGAGCTCCTCGGGGCCCGGCCGGCGATCGCGGCGTGCGGGACACGCGTGCGGTATGTCCCGCGGAGCGACGTGGGCCCCGGGTACAGGCGCTACGAGGCGTGGCTCAACGGGCTGACCGAGCCCGAGGAGCTCGCCCGGGACCTGTTCGTGGAGTGTCCCATCTCGCACCCGACCCTGATGATCCGCCGGAGCGTGTTCGAGGAGGTCGGAGGCTACGGCGAGATCGAGGGGCCCGAGGACTACGACCTCGTCCTCCGGCTGGCCGCCGCCGGCCACGCGCTGGCCAACGTGCCCGAGGTCCTGCACGACTGGCGGCTCGGCGATCACCGCCTGTCGGGACGCTCCCCCCGCTACTCCCCGCCGGCCTTCCGCCGGCTCAAGGCGCGCTGGCTGGCCGAGCTCCTGCCCCGCGGGCGACCGCTGGTCGTCTGGGGTGCCGGCAAGGTCGGGAAGGCGTTCGCGCGCACCTGGCTCGCGGACGAGGGGCGGACGGTCGCCGCCTTCGTGGATCTCGACCCGCGCAAGATCGGCCAGGAGATCCATGGCGCCCCGGTGATCGCCCCGAGCGGATTGTGGGGGGGTGGCCCGGGAGAAGCCGGGCCGGCGGGTGCGGCGCCCGCGGGGGAGGTCCCCCCGCCCCGGCGCCCGTACGTGCTGGTGGCGGTGGGATCCCCCGGCGCCCGCGACCAGATCCGGGAGACGCTGGCTGCCTCCGGGCTCACGGAGCTCGCGGACTTTCGCGCCGTGGCGTGAGGCCCGCCCTCCGCCGCCGGCCCCGCCCCCGCCGGTCCGGACGGCTCACCGCCGCCTCCGTGTATGATGCAGGACAGCCGATCCCCGCCCGCAGCCGAAGGAGGACGACGTGCGACTCCTGCTCGTGAGCGATCTGCACCGTGACCTCGAGGCCGCCGCCTCGGTGGTCGAGCGCGCCACCGGAGTCGACGTGGTGGTCGGAGCGGGCGACTTCGCGGTCCAGCGCCGGGGGCTGGATGAGATCGTCGACGTCCTGAGCGGGATCCGGGCCCCCACCGTTCTGGTTCCCGGAAACGGAGAGTCGGCCGAAGAGCTGGACGCCGCGTGCGGGGGCTGGAGCGCCGCACACGTGCTCCATGGCACCGGCATCGAGCTCGCCGGGGTGCCGTTCTTCGGTCTGGGAGGGGGCGTGCCGGTGACTCCGTTCGGCGACTGGAGCTACGACCTCACCGAGGGGGAGGCGCGCACCCTCCTCGCCGGGTGTCCCGAGCACGCGGTGCTCGTCTCGCACTCGCCCCCCCGTGGGCACGTGGACCTCGACGGGTCGGGCCGCCACCTCGGGAGCGTCGCCGTGCGGGAGACGATCGAGCGAAGGCGGCCGCGGCTCGTCGTGTGCGGGCACGTGCACGCTTCGTGGGGCGAGCTCTCGGCGCTCGACGGCGTCCCGATCGTGAATGCAGGTCCGACCGGTTCGACCTGGGATCTCGACTGAGCCAGCCCGCGCGGGGACCCCCCGGGACCCGCGCTCGCTCATGCCCGCAACGTGCGTCCGGAGCGGCATTTGCCACGACCGGCCGTCGGTTCGAAGGGCCGGTTTGAAGGTCGCGTGACGCGGCTTGCAAGCGTAAATTGTACGGTCCCTCCGCGTCGCACCGGGACCCTCGGAAAACACCCGTTTCCCAGAGGAAGAACCGAACCGTACGGGAGTCCATGGAGACCACCGAAAATCCGGATCGTATACAGCCCCGTCTGCTTGAAGACGAGATGCGCGATTCGTTCATCGATTACTCGATGAGCGTCATCGTGCAGCGCGCCCTTCCGGACGTGCGCGACGGGCTCAAGCCGGTCCACCGCCGCATCCTGTACGCCATGCACGAGGCGGGTCTCTCCCCGACACGACCCTACAAGAAGAGCGCCACGGTCGTCGGGGACGTGCTCGGCAAGTACCACCCGCACGGCGATAGCGCCGTGTACGATTCGCTCGTCCGCATGGTGCAGGACTTCTCGCTCCGCTACCCGCTCGTCGATGGTCAGGGGAACTTCGGCTCCATCGATGGCGACTCCGCGGCGGCGTACCGGTACACGGAGGCGCGGCTGGCGGCGGTGGCGGGCGAGATGTTGTCCGACATCGACAAGGACACCGTCGACTTCGCACCCAACTTCGACGACCGGCTGCGGGAGCCGACCGTCCTGCCGTCCACCCTGCCGAACCTGCTGGTCAACGGCTCCTCGGGGATCGCGGTCGGCATGGCGACGAACATCCCGCCCCACAACCTGCGCGAGATCGTGGCCGCCTGCCGGGCGCTGATCGACGATCCAGGGACGACGATCGACGGACTCATGACGCACGTGCTGGGTCCCGATTTCCCCACGGGCGCCTTCATCTTCGGCAAACACGGGATCCGCGAGGCGTACGAGACCGGTCGGGGGCGCCTCGTTATGCGGGCGAAAGCGCACATCGAGGAACGGGCGCGGGGCGGCGAGCAGATCGTGGTGACCGAGATCCCGTTCATGGTGAACAAGACCCGCCTCATCGAGCAGGTCGCGCAGCTCGTACGCGACAAGCGGATCACGGACATCTCGGATCTCCGGGACGAGTCCGCCCGACAGGGAATCCGTCTGGTCATCGAGCTCAAGCGCGACGCGATTCCCCAGATCGTCCTCAACCAGCTCTTCAAGCACACCCAGATGCAGTCGACCTTCGGCGTGATCATGCTCGCCCTGGTCGGCGGCGTGCCGCAGGTGATGGACCTCAAGACGATGCTCGAGCACTTCCTCGAGCACCGGCACGAGGTGGTGGAGCGGCGGAGCCGTTTCGAGCTCACGGCCGCCAGGGATCGCGAGCACGTGCTCGAGGGGCTCAAGATCGCGGTCGACAACATCGACGAGGTCATCAAGCTCATCCGGGCCGCCACCGACACCGACACGGCCCGCGTCGAGCTCCAGACCCGCTTCGAGCTCAGCGAGCGCCAGGCCCAGGCGATCCTCGACATGCGGCTGGCCCGGCTCACGGGCCTCGAGATCGAGAAGCTGGAGGAGGAGCTCACGGAGGTCCGGGCCCGCCGCAAGGAGCTGGAAGCCATCCTCGCCTCGCGCGAGCGCCGCATGGCGATCGTGGGCGAGGAACTCGAGGCGGTGGCCGCCAAATACGGGGACGAGCGCCGCACGGAGATCGTGGATGTGCGGGCCGACTTCACCGAGGAGGACCTGATCGCCGAGGAGTCCATGGTGATCACGGTGTCGCACGCCGGATACATCAAGCGCATCCAGCCGGAGGTGTACCGCGCGCAACGGCGGGGCGGGCGCGGGATCGCGGGGATGGGGACGAAGGAGGAGGACTGGGTCGAGCACCTGTTCCTCGCCTCGACCCACGACTACCTGATGATATTCACCGGTCGCGGCCAGGTGTACTGGCTCAAGGTGTACGAGATCCCCCCCGCGGGGCGCACGGCGCGCGGAAAGCCGATCGTCAACCTGCTGTCGATCGACAAGGAGGAGGAGATCGCCTCCATCGTCCGCGTGCGCGAGTTCACGGACGACCGCTCGCTCATGTTCGCAACCCGACGCGGGCTGGTGAAGAAGACGAGCCTCGCCGACTACGGCAACGTGCGCTCGACCGGCATCAACGCGATCAACATCCTCGACGACGACCGCCTCATCGACGTGCAGCTCACGGACGGGACGAACGACGTGATCCTCGCCACGCGACGGGGCATGTCGATCCGCTTCGCCGAGTCGGATGTGCGCGGGATGGGGCGAGCGACGCAGGGGGTGCGGGGCATCAATCTGGGCCAGGACGACGCGGTGGTGGGCATGGTGGTCGTGCGCCGCGAGGGCACGCTGTTGACGGCCACCGAGACCGGAATGGGCAAGCGCAGTGACGTGGACGACTACCGTGTCCAGCGCCGGGGCGGGAAGGGACTCATCAACCTCAAGCTGTCGGCCAAGACCGGGCGCGTGGTCGCCGTCCGCGAGGTGACGGACGAAGACGAGCTCATGCTGGTCACGAGGAACGGCGTGATAAACCGCCAGTCGGCCGCCGAGATCCGGGTCATCGGCCGCAACACCCAGGGCGTGCGGCTCATCATGCTGGACGAGGGCGACGAGCTGGTGGATGTGGCCCGCGTGATCGACGAGGACGCCGACATCGATGAGGACGAGGAGCTCGCGGCGAACGCGGGGGAGGGCGAGGACGCCGACGATGGGGAGGTCGTCGAGGCGGAGTCCGAGGAGTGAGCGGGGACGACGGACTCGTCACGCTCTCCGACATCGAAGCCGCGCGCGACCGCCTCGGGTCGGCCGTACGGCGGACTCCGCTGCTGACCGCCCCACACCCGCGGGCCGGGGGCCGCGCATCGGGGGACGGCCCCGATGCGATGTGGCTCAAGTGCGAGAACCTCCAGTGGGTGTCGGCCTTCAAGGCGCGTGGCGCCTACCACTTCGTAAGCCGGCTGACGGCCGCCGAGCGGGACGCGGGGTTGCTCACCTACTCCTCCGGCAACCACGCCCAGGCGGTCGCGTTCGCCGCCCGGGCGTTCGGCGCGCGGGCGCGAATTGTGATGCCGGTGGACGCGCCGGCCGTGAAGCGCGAGGGAACCATGGCGTTGGGGGCGCGGGTGGAGTTCGCGGGCACTACCTCGGCGGAGCGCAAGCAGCGCGCGGAGGAGATCCAGCGCGCGGAGGGCGGGACCATGGTGCCGCCGTTCGATCACCCGCACATCATCGCCGGGCAGGGGACGACCGGGCTCGAGATCCTCGAGCAGCTGGCGCCCCGGCGCCCGGGGCTCGTGCTCGTGCCCGTCGGCGGTGGCGGACTCCTGTCGGGCGTGGCGGCGGCCGTGCGGGGCCTGTGTCCGGAGGCGACGATCGTGGGGGTGGAGCCGGAAGGTGCGGCCTCCATGCAGCGCTCGCTTGCGGAGGGCGGACCTGTCACGCTCGACTCGGTCGACACGATCGCCGACGGCCTCAAGCCCGTGAGGCCCGGCGACCTGACCTATCGTCACTGCCGCGCGCTCGTGGATCGCGTCGTCACGGTCACCGACACGGCCATCCGCGATGCGGTGGTGTGGCTGTTCGGACGCAGGCTGGTGGTCGAGCCGAGCGGGGCCGCGACCGTGGCGGCGCTGCTCGAAGGCGCCGTCGACCCGGCGGAGCACGGAGCCACCGTGGCGGTCCTCTCGGGGGGCAACATCGAGCCCGCGCTCCTCGCCGGGTGGATCGCCTAGGCCGTCCGCGTCCGGCGCCGGTGTCCCTCCTCGTCCTGTTCGACGTCGATGGCACGCTGATCGACTCGGCGGGGGCCGGCCGCGAGGCCATCGAAGGCGCTCTCCACGATGTGTACGGGACGGCGGGTCCGATCGACGAGCTCCCGTTCGACGGGCTCACGGATCCCTCGATCGCCCGCACCCTGCTGCGGGCGGGCGGGATCGCCGATGCCCGCATCGAGGCCGGGCTCGACGCCCTGTGGGCGACGTACCTGGCGCGGCTCGCCGACAGCCTCGGGGCCCGCGCCGGCCGCGTCCGTGCGCTGGACGGCGTCTCGGCGCTGCTCGATGCGCTGGCGGGCGCCGGGGCGGTGGTGGGGCTGGTCACCGGGAACATCGAGCCGGGCGCCGCCCGCAAGCTCGACGCGTGCGGGCTCGGGGGCCGGTTTTCGTTCGGCGCCTTCGGGTCCGACGCGGAGGACCGGGATGCCCTTCCGGCGATCGCGCTCGAGCGGGCCACGGCCTCCACGGGCTGCCCCTTCGCTCCCGACCGCGTATGGATCGTGGGGGATACGCCGCGCGACGTCCGCTGTGCCCGGGCGGGTGGCGTGCGGGCCCTCGCCGTGGCGTCGGGCCGCTATTCGGTCGCGCAACTGGCCGCGTGCGCCCCCGACCACGTCACGAGCTCGCTGGCCGATACGGAGTGGGTCCTCGAACGGCTGACCGGTCGCGCGGGAGCGCCCCAGTCGCGACATTCGGGACGGGCATGAGCGCACACGAGGGGGCGGTTCCGGTGTCGGTGGAAGACGTCCAGACCAGGGTGGGTAGAGGCGGACGCGGGGAGGGCGAGTCGCGCGAGTTCGTCCTCGACGTGCTGGTCGATGGCAGTCCCGTGCGACGCAACGCGAGGGTCGCGTACTCCGACGACCACCTGCGCGTGGATGACCAGCAGCTCCCGCTCGATACCGTCTTCTGGGTGTCGCGCCGCGCCGGCCTCGTACTCCTGTTCGCCCGCAAGGTCACCCTCGCCCTGCTCGGCAGGAGCGGTGATCTGGAGGAGCTGGCTCGGGCCGTGGAGCGCGGAAGCGACCGGGCCGCCCAGCGGTCGCTTCTCCAGCCGCTCACGCGGGAGGTCGTGGTGTGCACGGCCGGCACGGCGGTGAGCGGGTCGATCGGCGATACCCGGGTGTCCGGCCTCCACCTGGCGGTGTTCACCCAGCGTGCCCTCCACCTGTTCGCCGGATCGCGCAGCCACTCGATCGAATGGCCGGTGGGCCGCGTCGGCCAGCTCGGGTCGGCGCCGGGCGAGCGCGGACGCGGCGGCCTGCGCCTGACCTCCGATCGCCTGTCGCTGACGCTGCGCTACCTGTTTCCCGAGGAGATCCAGGCCGTGGCCCGCGTGGCGACGCGGCCGCCGGCGCCCCCCCCGGAGCCGGACAGCTCGCTGGAGATGTTCGCCCGGGGCGAGGTGGCCCCTCCGCCGCCACCGAAGCTCCCCGAGTTCGCCGTTTCGGCCGAGGTCCTCAGGGAGGCGTGCGAGCTCGCGACGAGCCGGGTGCGGGTCGATCCGACGCTGTCGTCGCGCTTCGACGATGGGTTCTTCGGTCGGCATTTCCAGGATCTCGGGGAGATCGCGCTCGGTCCCCTGATGCTCCGGAAGTCAGCGGCGGCCGGCGCCTCCTCGCTGGCCCGGGCGGTGGAAGCGCTCGATGCGGACCGGCTCCGGGAGGACGCCGTGGCGGCCTTCCGGGCGGCCGCCGACCACCTGTTCGATGTGTACGGCGGCGCCGTCGAACGTCTGATGACCGAGCGCCGGATCGACCGCGAGGCCACCCGGGCGATCCGCTCGAGCGTCGAGGATCGGGATCGTATCGACGCGTGCGTGGGCTCGATCGTGCGGACGCTCGACCCGACGTTCGAGCGCGTCCTGGCCCGGCAGCACCTGCTCCTGCAGCGGTTGCAGGCATACGAGCACGCGCCGCCCGACACGGACGACACGGGGGTCGAAGAGGCCGCGGACGAATGGCGCGCTGACCTCCTGGCGCTCGATCGGGCCTACGGCTCGGCCTGGAGCGCGCTGCTCGAGGAGATGGCAGAGACGTGGTCGGAACGGTTCCTGCCACGTCTCGTGGCGCTGTCCGCCATTCCGGGACGCCGCTTGTCCGAGGCCGCCCGATTGGCGATCCTCGCGGCGATCACGTTCGTTGCGGTGGCCGCGCTGGCGATCTGGGTGCTGTAGGCGGCCACGGAAGGACGACGCCGGCAGATTCGAGGCGGGCGCGGGCCCACCGGGCGCTCGCCGCCCGGCAAGACACACGGGAGGGAAGCGTTGGCTCAGCAGAAGACACCGCGGGCGCGGGGACGGCCCGCGGGCACGAAACCCGAGTCGGACGGCGGGAAGTGGCTGTTCTACGGAATCGCGGCGGTGATCGTGGTGGCCGGCATGGCCTGGCTTCTCGTAGCGCGTGACCGGGGGATCGGGCAAAGCGCGGCGCTACCCACCCCGGAGGAGTTCCAGGCGCTCGCCCAGGAGGTGGATGCGGATTCGAGCGTCGGGATCTCGGCGGGCCCGGAGACGGCGCCGGTCGAGCTCGTCGAGTTCGCCGACTACTCCTGTCCGCATTGCGCCACCTTCGCCGGCTTCGCCGGCAAGCTGCTCCGGCAGAACTACGTCGAGACCGCGAACGCCCCGGTCCACTGGGTGATGTACGACTACGTGCTGGGCAACTTCCCCAACTCGGTGCCGGCCGCGATCGCGGCCCGCTGCGCCGGTGACCAGGGCCGGTACTGGCCCATGCACGATCTCCTGTTCTCGCGTCAGAACGCGTGGTGGTCGAGCGGCGCCCCGAACCAGGTGTTCGACGATCTGGCGCAGCAGGTGGGGCTCGATATGGAGGCCTACCGCGAATGCGTGGCCGACGGCCGCCACCTGAGGGAGGTGGTGGCGTCGCGCAAGTACGGCGACCAGCTGGGGGTGTCCTCGACCCCGACCCTGTTCCTCAACGGCCGGCGACTCGACCTCGGCGGCAAGGAGCCCTACAGCTACATCGAGGGTCTCATCAAGGCCGAGCTCGAAGCGGCGGCGGGCAAGGATTCCTCCGAGGGCGGTCCGTGACCGCAGTGACTCGACGCCGTGGAATCGTCCTCCTGGCGTTGATCGGTGTGTTCCTGTCGGCCTACCTCTTCCTCCACGCGCTCGGCTTCTACGGCGAGCTCGTGTGCGGCGCCGGCGGCGGCTGCAGCCGGGTCCAGGCCTCGCGCTGGGCGACGTTCCTCGGCTTCCCGGTCGCCGGGTGGGGGCTGGGCTGGTACGCGGCGGTGCTGGCTGTATCGCTGCTCGCGATCCAGACGTCGCTGGGAGCGAAGCGGGGCGTGTCCATGACGCTCCTCGTCCTGGCCGCCGGTGGGCTGGGGTTCACGATCTACCTGAAGTCCGTCGAGATCTTCGTGATCCACGCGATCTGCAGGTGGTGCGTGGGGAGCGCCGTCCTGGCGCTCTCGATCTTCGTGCTCGCCCTGCCGGAATGGCGGCTCGTGCGGAGGGGCGCCACCGGGGTGTGATCCGGGCCGTCGGATGAGCGGTTGGGCGGGCCGCCCAACCGCGGCTGTCAGGCGGTGGCCCGCCAGAACCCTTCCAGAGCCTCGCCGTCCGGCGACGCGCGCAGCTTGTCGAACGCGCGGTTGCGGATCTGGCGAATGCGCTCGCGGGTGACGCCGAGCAGCGAGCCGATCTCCTCGAGGGTCATCTCCTCGCCGTCGTCGAGCCCGTAGTACAGAACCAGGATCTTCCGCTCGCGCTCGGTCAGGTAGCGCTCGAACATCCTCTCGAGGAACTCGCGGCGGGCCTGACCCTCCACGTCCTCCTCGATGTCCGCGTCGTCCATCCCGGCGAAGCGCTCGCCGAAGGAGGCCGAGTCGCGGTCGGACTTGTCGAGCGGTGCGTCGAGCGACAGCTCGGCGGACGCGACGCGGCGCAGGGCGCGCACCGTCTCGACCGGCTCCTCCATCGTCTCGGCGATCTCACGGTCCGTGGGGGAGCGTCCGAGCTTCTGCGTGAGGGCCGTCTCGGTGCGGGACAGCTTGACCAGATTGGAATTCTGGTTGAGCGGGATGCGCACCGAACGGGTCTGCTCCGCCAGCGCCTGGAGCACCGTCTGGCGGATCCACCACACCGCGTACGAGATGAACTTGACGCCCTTGTCGGGGTCGAACTTCTTGACCGCCTTGAGCAGTCCCTCGTTTCCAATGCAGACCAGCTCCGCGAGGTTGAGCCCACGCCCCTGGTACTTCTTCACGTACGAGATGACGAAGCGGAGGTTGGCCGTGACCAGTCGCTCCGCGGCCTCGCGATCACCGGCTCGTGCCCGGCGCGCGATCTCCCGCTCGGTCTTGGGGTCCGCGATCAGCGGATAGCGCTCGACGTCCTGCAGATACTGGTCGAACGAGTCGAGGGCACGCGAATCGAAGAACATGCGCCGCCGTCGTCCGGTATTGGCCATATCAGAATGTACGATCCGGGATGCAGGGTCCTGACCGGGACACGCGTTCCGCGTCCGGCCCAGCTTGATACAAACTTGATAACATAGGGTTCCCGTTCCGTTTCCGCACGTCCGAAACGGCTTCCGGCCCGGCGCGCGGGCCCGGTCAGCCCGTGTGTCCGGCCTCTTCGCGCCCGATGCGCCGCTCCAGACGCCGGAGACGCCACACATACCCCACGATCGATGCGAGGGTCAGGCCATAGCCGGCCACGATGAAGGGCAGGGGGTTCATCGCTCGCGCTCCGGTCCGGCCAGCTCCAGCGCGAGCTCGCGCTCGGCCAGCCTGTAACGTCGGAGGACCAGGTACGCGAAGGCGATCGTGTACGCCACCACGTTGAGGAGCAGCACGCCTCCGATGCTCGAGGCCATCGAGCGTGGCGAAGACGGGGGCTGGTGCAGGCTCCGCCACCAGAACACCGACAGGTACACGATCGGCACCTGGACGAATGCGATCACCCCGATGACCGCCGACCAGCGCGCGCGTTGATCGGGATCCTCGGTCATCGAGCGTACGATCAGGTATCCGACGTAGATGATGAGGAGGATCGCGGTGGTCGTCAGGCGCGGATCCCAGGTCCACCAGATCCCCCACGTGGGTCGGGCCCACAGCGACCCGACGACGAGCGTCACGGCCGTGCACAGGACGCCCACCTCGGCGCTCGCGAACGCCACCAGGTCCCACGCGAGCCTGCGCTGCACGAGGTACAGCGTGCTCATCAGGAAGACCACGAAGAAGGAGCACATGGCCACCCAGGCGGTGGGGACGTGCACGTACAGCAGGCGCTGCACGTCTCCCTGGAGCCGATCAGCGGGAGCCGCGAACAGCCCGAGGAGCGTTCCGGCGGCCACGCTCACGAGCGCGAGGATCCCCAGGGTTCGTTGCCAGTTCACGCCTTCATTCCTCCAGGACGATCGGGAAGATCCACACACAGACCACGAACAGTATCACGTCGTAGGCGGTGAGCAATCGAATCCACCCTCCCGCCCGTCCGAGAGCATCACCCGCCAGGACGGCGTCGGTGGCGCCCACCGCTCCGAGCACGATCGGGACGAGGGCCGGGAACAGGAGGAGCGGGAGGAGCAGCTCACGGGCCCGGAGGTGGACGGTGAGGGCCGAGAAGAAGGTGCCGACGATGGAGAAGCCCCCGGTGCCGAGGACCGCGACCGCCGCCAGCGGGAGGGCGTGCGAGCCCAGATCGGCCTGGAAGAGGATCTCGGTCGCCGGGAACAGCACGGCCTCGAGCGCGGCTAGCAGGACGAGGTTCGCCGCCAGCTTGCCGAGGTAGATGGCCCTGGGGTCCCCGGGGTAGAGTCGGAGCAGCCGGACGCCGCCCGCGAGCTCCTCGCTCTGGAACGCCCGACCCAACGCCAGGGTGCCGGTGAATACGATGGCCACCCACAGGAGCCCGCCCGCCAGCCGGGCCAGGAGCTCGGTCTCGGGGCCGATCGCGAAGCTGAACAGGAAGAGGACCAGGGCGGCGAACGACAGCATGGCGCTGAACCCCTGCCGGGTGCGGAGCTCCGTCAAGAGGTCTTTCCACAGGATCGCGCCCGCGCGCCGCATGATCCCGCTCACGCCGACCCGCCTTCCGCCATGACCGAGCCGCGTTCCAGACGCACGACGCGGTCGGCCTGCCGACGGGCGTCGTCCACGCGGTGCGAGGCCAGGATCACCGCGGCACCCGCCGCCTTCCAGTCGGCGATCGCCTCCTGCACGAGGGCGACTCCGGCCTCGTCGAGGCTCGTGAACGGCTCGTCGAGCAGGACCAGATCGAGCCGCCTGAGGCCCACGCGCGCGAGCTCGAGCCGCTTCCGCATTCCGGTGGAGTAGGAGCGTGTCGGCTGGTCGGCCACGTCGGCGAGGCCCACCCTCGCGAGCGCCTCGCGCACCCCCTCCGTCGCGAGCGTGCCCCCCGCCATACGGGCGGCGAAGCGGAGGTTCTCGGCCCCCGTGAGCTCCTCGTACGTGTGCCCCGCCGGCGTCATGAGCGCCGCGCGTCCACGGATGGAGTCTCCCCCGCGCCGGACATCCACCCCGAGCACCTCGACCGTCCCCGCCGTGGGCCGGAGCAGTGTGGCCAGGACCCGGAGGAGCGTGGTCTTTCCGGTGCCGTTCGCGCCCAGTAGCGCACACACCTCGCCCCTCGCCACCTCGAGGTCGATGCCGCGCAGCGCCCAGCGCCGTCCGAAGCGGCGGGTGAGCCCGGCGGTCCGCACGGCCGGCCCGCTCACCGGCGGGCGCTCGCTGGCCGGGGGCGGAGTCCGCTCATACGTTGGCGCGCATGCGACTCGACCTCATCCGCGGGCTGGCGCAGCCGGCCGACACCAAGGTCCTCCTGTTCGTCCTCGACGGTCTCGGGGGGCTTCCGCTCGAGCCCGGTGGACCGACGGAGCTCGAGGCCGCCCGGACCCCCCACCTGGACGAGCTCGCCCGCGTTGGCACGTGCGGGCTCCACGAGCCCGTTGCCGCCGGGATCACTCCCGGCTCCGGTCCCGGTCACCTCGCGCTGTTCGGGTACGACCCGCTCGTGTACGAGACCGGTCGCGGCGTGCTGGAAGCGCTGGGGATCGAGTTCCCGCTCGAGCCGAACGACATCGCGCTGCGCGCCAACTTCTGCACGGTCGACGCGGACGGCATCATCACCGACCGACGCGCCGGCCGCATCTCGACGGAGGAGGCGGCGCCGCTCGCCGAGCTGCTCGACGGCATCGAGTGCTCGGGGGCCGAGTGCTTCGTCCGGCACGTGAAGGAGCACCGATTCCTGCTCGTGCTCCGCCCCGACCAGGCGCTCGGGGCCGCGGTCCACGACACGGATCCGGGACGCCCCGGCGAAGCGCCGCTCGAGCCGCGGGCGCTGGACGCCGCGTCCGAGCCGGCGGCGCGGCTGATGTCGTCGTGGCTGAAGGCGGCCCGCGAGCGGCTGGCCGACCAGCCGCGGGCCAACATGGCCCTCCTGCGCGGCGCTTCGCGCCTCCCGGAGTGGCCGCGCTTCGGGGACGTGTTCGGCATGCGCGCCTCGGCCACGGCCGCGTACCCCATGTACCGCGGGGTGGCGCGTCTGGTCGGGATGGACGCCGGTTCGGTGCCCGAAGGCGCCGACAGCCTCGCCGCCGAGTACCGCCGCCGGTTCGACGACTTCGACTTCCACTTCCTCCACTTCAAGCCGCCCGACAAGGCGGGCGAGGACGGGGACTTCGATCGCAAGGTGGCCGCGATCGAGGAGGCGGACCGTATCGTCCCGGCGCTCATGGAGTTGGGCCCCGACGTGGTGATCGTGACCGGCGACCACTCCACTCCGGCGCTCCTCCGCAGCCACAGCTGGCACCCCGTGCCGTTTCTCGTACACGGCGGCGCGGCGCGCAACGACGACGCCGGCTCGTTCGGTGAGACGGCCTGCGCCGGCGGGGCGCTCGGCCTCAGGCGCGGTCGCGAGCTCCTGCCGCTCGCGGCGGCGCGGGCCGGCCGGCTGGCCAAGTTCGGGGCCTGACGCGCGAACGGCCCGACCGTCCGCAGGGCGGACGACCGGGCCGCGAAGGACAGGGCCGGGTCGGGGCTTCAAGCCGTCGAGCGGGCCTCGTCGGCGTACTCGATGCCGGCGCCTCCCATGGCGACCCCCGTGCCGACCGTGATGACTCCGAACACGAGGTCGTTGAACAGCCCCTGCGCGTTCGACAGGTATCCGTGCAGGAAGGGCGAGAACATGCTGTAGGCGCCCACGGCGATCAGGAACCAGCCGCTGAACCGGTTGATCCCCAGGTTGAACGAGATCGTAACCACGATGATGGCCGCGCCGAGCACGACGCTGTGCCACCACAGGAACCCGACCGGATAGCCCCAGATGAACGGGGCCGCCATGTACCACAGCCCCAGCCCGATTCCAATGAAACGTGACGCCATCGGCCTCTCTCGGGTGCGCGTGCCGCCCCGCGGCACGTCGCCGCGAGGTCGATCGATGCTCGACGCACATGATGCGCCGCCCCACGGCGGCCCGCAAACGGCGGGGTCGGACCGTCGCGCCCGGGGCGACGAAGCGTTTCACCCCGGAGAGGGTGAGCGCGTCCATCGCGGTCGCACGCCGGCCCGCCGGCGTCAGATCTTCGCCCGCCGCAGCCGATTGGCGTTTCCCACCACCGTGATCGAGCTCAGGGCCATCGCCGTCTCGGCGATCGCCGGGTGGAGGAGGCCCAGGAAGGCCACCGGGATGGCCACCACGTTGTAGAAGTATGCCCAGAACAGGTTCTGGCGGATCTTCCGGAACGTGGCGCGCGCGAGCCGCGTGGCGCGCAGGACGGCGGCCAGATCGCCGCGCACCAGGGTGATGTCGGCCGACTCGATCGCGATGTCCGTCCCCGTGCCCACCGCGATCCCCACGTTCGCGCTCTTGAGCGCCGGGGCATCGTTGATGCCGTCCCCGATGAACGCCACCGTGCGGCCGCGCGCCTGAAGGTCGCGCACGATCTCCACCTTCTGCTCCGGGAGGAGTCGGGCCCGGTAATCGTCGATCCCGAGCCTGTCGGCCACCGCCGCCGCGGTGCGCTCGTTGTCGCCGGTGAGCATGACGGTGCGGTACCCCAGGTCGCGCAGCTCGGCGAGGGTCCGGGCCGCGTCCTCCTTCACCGGGTCCGCGATGGCGAGTAGGGCGAGCGGCTCGCGGTCGGCGGCCACGAACACGACCGTGTGCCCGGAAGTCTCGAGCGCGCCCGCCCGCTCGAGGGCCGGCCCGAGCTCGACCCCTTCGTCGGCGAACAGCCGCTCGCTTCCCACGAGGACTCGTCGGCCATCGACCCGTCCCCGCACGCCGCGGCCGACCACCGCTTCCACGTCATCGGCCCCCGGCACATCGATGCCCCGCTCGCGGGCCTCGGTGACCACCGCGCGGGCGAGGGGGTGCTCCGACAGGCGCTCGAGCGCGGCCGCCAGTCGCAGGGCCTCCAGGGTCCCGCGATCCGCATCGCCGTCGGGGTCCTGCGCCACGCCGGCCGCGCGTCCCGGGCCGGCGGCGTGGCCGCTCGCGACCGTCTCGATCGTCCGGCCCGCGGACACGGCGTGCACCTCGATCACGCGCGGCTCGCCCCGCGTCAGCGTGCCCGTCTTGTCGAAAACCAGCGTGTCCGCCGACTCGAGCGTCTGGATCGCGGCGCCGTCGCGGATGAGGATCCCGCGCTGCGCTCCCAGCCCCGTTCCGACCATGAGGGCCGTCGGCGTGGCCAACCCCAGTGCGCAGGGACAGGCGATCACCAGCACGGCCACGGCCGCGAACACGGCCAGCGACACAGGGCCGATACCGGGGTTCACCCACGGGAGGAACGCGGCGGCCCACCCGGCCACCGCGCCCAACGCGGACGGGAACGCGAGCCAACTCACCAGCGCGACCGCCGCCACGACGAGGATCGTGGGGACGAAGATCGCCGTCACCCGATCGGCAAACTCCTGAATGGGGACCTTGCTCGCCTGCGCCTCCTCGACCATGCGGACCACGTTGGCCAGGAACGTGTCCTCGCCGACGCCCGTGGCCCGCACGCGCAGCACCCCCTGCCGGTTGACGGTGGCCCCGATGACCTCATCCCCGGGCTCCTTCTCCACCGGGAGGGACTCACCCGTGGCCAGCGACTCGTCGACCGCGCTGTGGCCCTCGACGACCTCGCCGTCGGTGGGAATCCTCTCGCCCGGCCGCACGACCATCACGTCGCCGACGCGGACCTCGGACGTGGGCATCTGTCGCTCGTCGCCGTCCCGCTCCACGCGCGCGGTCGGCGCCTCGAGCGACATCAGGGCCTGGATGGCGGACGACGTGCGGCCTCGTGCCTTCGTCTCGATGAAGCGGCCGGTTAGGTGGATGGCCACGATCATGGCACCGATCCCGGCGAAGTCCATCACCGGCGGCGCGACGCCCGCCGCGTGGAGGACCGCCCACGCGCCGGTGAGCACGGCGACCCCCGAGCCCATTGCGATGAGCACGTCCATGTTTGGAGTCCCGCTCCGGGCCGAGCGGAGGGCGCTCGCCATCGTCTCGCTCCCGGGACCCGCCAGCACCAGGAGGCCCCCCAGCGTCATCGCGATGTCGAACACGAGCGCGCTCGGCCATACGACCCCGAACGCCATCTCCGGGATCATCCACAACATCAGGGGAACCGTGATCGCCCACGCGCTCCACATGAGCCGTCTGGCCCGCGCGACCTTGCGCTCCGACTCCCTCAGGCGCTCCCGCTCGGCCGCGGCGCGGCTCCCGCCGGGCGCCTCCGGCTCCAGAAGCTCGTAGCCGGCCCCCTCGACGGCCGCCCGCAGGTCCTCGAACGTCACCGTCTCCTCCGGATAGGTGACCGTGGCGGACTCGGCCGGAAGGCTCACGCTCGCGCTGACCCCCTCGATGCGCTGGAGGCTCTTCTCCACGGCGGACGAGCACCCGGCGCAGTGCATTCCCTCTACTCGAAAGACTCTCTTCATGTCGGTCATGGGCTCATCGTCCTCGACCCGCCCAACCGCGAGGCGGGTGGCGGTTCTCGAGATCTTCCATGCCTCGGCGCACGCACGAGTGGTGGGATCAACGCAGGAAACGGTGGAACAGGTCCACGACCTCGCGACGGACCTCGGCCGCGGCCTCGCCGCCCTCCTCGATGGCGTGCGTGGCGCAGCGCTCCAGGTGGTTGGTGAGCAGGATCCTCTCGGCCGAACGCAGGGCGGAATGGACCGCGGCGAACTGGTGGAGGATGTCGGGACAGTAGCGGTCCTCCTCGACCATGCGCGACAGCCCCTCCACCTGTCCACGGATTCGGGCCAGGCGCCGGCCGAGGTCCGTCTTGGTGGGCTCCGCGATCCCCATCGCGTGTGAGTGGGCCGTGTCGCTCATCGTGGTCATCGTGTCTCCCCGCGTCCGTCGTGGACGATCCGGCTCGTTCCGCCCCGTGCAGCTTGCATATACTATACCCATGTATGGTATGTCGGATCCAGCGCCCGGGGACGCCGCGGAGGCCGGCCCCTGGCGCTGGACGGGCGGGACCGGCGGCCCGTAAACTTCCCGCCATGTTCGAACGCATCAGGCGCATGCTCGACCAGGCCCTCGACCACCTGGAGTCGAAGATCGACGACGTGTCGGATGACGACGTCGACCGGCTGATCCGGGCCATGCGCGACGAGCTGGTCGAGACGAAGGCGCGGGTGCCCGAGCTCGAGTCGCTGCTCCAGTCGCAGATCCGGCAGGCGGACCGCGAGAAGGAGCAGGCGCGGGTGGCGGATCGCCGCGCCGCGCAGGCGGAGGAGATCGGCGACACGGAGACGGTGGAGGTGGCGCGGCGCTTCGCGGCGCAGCACCGGCAGCGTCTCGAGGTGCTGGTCATGAAGGCCGAGACGACCCGCGCCGACATCCTCCAGACGCGCGACGAAGTGGGTCAGATGACCGAGCAGCTCAAGGAGGCCATGGCGCGGCGCGACTCGCTCGGCGTCCAGCAGCGGCGCGCGAAGGCGATCGAGAACCGCGGCTCGCGCTTCGACTCGGTCGACGCCTTCGATCGCATGGCCGAGAAGATGGAGGGCGCCTCCGACGTCGACGAGGCCCGCCGCGAGCTCGATAGGGATCTCGACCCGCTCTCCGAGCCTCCCCGCCGGGACTACAACACGGAGCGCGGGATCCGGGAGGCGAACGCGGAGGAGATGCTCCGCGAGCTCAAGCGTCGCATGGGCGCGGACGAGTAGCCTGGACCGCACGGGGGCCCTCCGGCCCCGATCGCGCCCGCGCCGCCGCGGGTCGCGGGGGTACGCGAGCCACTCCGGCGCGCCGCACGTGGGCCCCGACACGCGAGGATCGGAGATTCCATGAACCTGCTCGTCGCCGCGGTCATCCTCTACCCACTCGTGCTCATCGCGATCGGGGTCTGGCGCTCGCGCTCGGTCAAGAGCCACGAGGACTTCATGGTCGCGGGCCGCAACGTTCCCGTGACGCTCCTCGTCGGCACCCTGGTGTGCACGTGGATCGGCTCGGGGTCGCTGTTCGGGGGCGCGGGACTCGCATACCGGTCGGGGATCGCGGAGCTGTGGTTCTCCTCGGGCGGCTGGATCGGCCTCCTGGTGGCCTTCTACCTCGCCCCCCGCGTCCGCTCGATCGCCAAGTACACCGTCCCGGACCTGCTCGAGCAGCGCTACAACGCGACCGCGCGCGTCCTCGGGACGGTGGCCATCATACTCGCCTACGTCACCATCGCCGCGTACCAGTTTCGCGGCGGCGGCTGGATCCTCACCATCGTGACCGACGGGGCCATCTCGCCCACCCTCGGGATGCTCATCACGGCAGGAGTGGTCATCCTGTTCACGGCCCTCGCCGGGATGGTGTCGATCGTCACCGTGGACGTGTTCAATGGCATCATCATCACGCTCGGCGTCCTGTTCGCGCTCCCGTACATGGTGTTCTCCAACGGGGGGGTGGGGGCGGTCGCCGCGGCCCTGCCGGCCGGTCACACCTCGGTGCTCGGGGGCCACAACGTCCTGTGGGTCCTGGGCGTCGCCATGCCGACGTTCCTCCTCATCCTGGGGGAGAGCGGCATGTACCAGAAGTTCTTCTCCGCGAAGGACGAGTCGGCGGCCCGGAAGGCGGTGGTGGGGATGCTCGCGGGCATCGTGATCATCGAGACGGCGATCGCCCTCATCGGCGTGGTGGGCGCCGCCGTGTACCCCGAGCTGGCCAGCGCGACCTGGATGGGGGGCCGCGACGCCTCGGAGACGGTGGTCCTCCACCTGGCCCGCAACGGGCTTCCCATCGCCGGCGGCGCCATCCTGCTCTCCTCTGCCATCGCGATCGTGCTGTCGACCGGGAACACCTTCCTGCTCGTCCCGTCGACGAACGTCAGCCGCGACATCTACGAGCGCTTCATCGACCCCGAGGCATCCGAGTCGCGCAAGCTCCTCTTCCAGCGCGTGTTCGTGCTGCTGTTCGGCGCCCTGGGGCTCGTGCTGCTCACGCAGTTCAACAGCGTGCTCGCCATGGCGCTGTACGCGTACTCGCTCGTGGGGGCCAGCCTCACTCCGGCCCTGCTGGCGGCGTTCCTGTGGAAGCGTGTCACGCCGCAGGGCGGCGTGGCGTGCATCGCGGGCGGGCTGGGGAGCATCGTCGGCGTGAAGCTCCTCTCGAGTCTCGGGGTGAGCTTCAGCGCCACCATCGGGGGGACGGCGTTCGACTTCGCGTCCAGCGACTACATCGTCATCCCGGGCGTGCTGATCTCGATGACTCTCCTCGTGGTCGTGAGCCTCGCGACGGCGCCCTCGCCCGAGGAGAAGTGGGCCCCGTTCTTCCAGCGGCGCCCCGAGCCCCTGTAGGGGGCGCCGTCAGGGTGTCGCGGGTCTCCACAGGGAGCGGATGAGGCCCTCCCGGAAGCTGGACCCCGGGGCGAAGTAGGCTCCGAGGAGGGCGAGGACGTGCTGTCGCCCCACGTCGGTCTGATCGAGCAGCACCTGACCGGAGGGGTCCGAGTACACGGTGCGCAGGCTGTCCCCCTCGACGTGATACGAGATCCGGTCCCCATCCCGGATGCCCCGCGCGCGCAGGAAGTCGAACCACACCGGGAGCCCATCGCTGACCACCTCGTACCCCCCGGGCTCGAGCCACCCTGCGGCCACCGCCTTCCGCATGTCCTCGTCGACGGCATCGAGGAACTGCTCCAGGCTTACATTTCGGAGGAACTCGATGGAGGCCACCGCTTCCGAAGCCCGGATCGCCCGTTCCGCGATCGTGGGAGCGACGTTCCGATCGTAGTCGGACTCCGCGGCCACCACCGAGTCGAGCCCAGCCGCCGTCTCCGGATCGACCCGGACGCTCAGCATGAGCACGTCCACCTTGAAGATCGTCTTCTCGAGCTTCATGGCCATCGTCGCGTGGGCCACCTCGGGCAGGAGCCCGAGGCGGGGGATCCCGTCCTGCGCCCACAGGGTGGCGAGCGACCCGATCCCCGCCACGGGCGTGAGCGTCGCGCCGCACAGCGCGAACAGGCTCGCCAGAGCACCACGACGGCGCCCGGCCGTCGCGCACCGTGCCGGGAGATCAGTGCCGGGAGCGCGATCGACCGCGACCCGGTCCGATCCGATCGAGCCCCGGGGTCCCACGTGAAAGCGTGTCCGCATATGTGGTGTCCGTCCGCATCGTGTCGGTCCGTATCGCGCCCGTGCGCGACGTGTCGCTCGGCACGGTGTCCGCCGCCGACGTGTCGAACGGCACCGTGTCCACCCCTGCGCCATCCGCCGTCCTCGCCTCCGCTTCCGCCGTATCTCCCGCGGCCCTCCCGAACGAGTCGGGCAGGGTGGGCGGCACGACCTCGATGGTGTCCGGCGGCGGCCCCAGCGTGTCGATCTCGACGCCCCCGAAGGCGCGCGCGTATGCCAGCCGGGAGCGCCATTGGAACGAGCGAGTACGTGTCGCCGGGTTGTTACCCCTCGGAGAGGGGATGGTGGCGGCGAGTTCCGCGGCCTCGCGGCGGGTCACGGCCGACACCGACGTCCCGAAGTAGGAACGCGCGGCCGCCTCGACCCCGTACAGGCCGCGGCCGAACTCGATGACGTTCAGATAGAGCTCGAGGATCCGGTTCTTCGACAGACGGGACTCGAGCCGTCGCGTGATGAGCGCCTCGCGCAGCTTGCGGATCGGGCTGCGGGAGGGGGAAAGATACAGGTTCCGCGCCAGCTGCTGGCTGATCGTGCTCGCCCCGCGCGGGAGCTCGCGCCGGCCCCACGCCTCGCGGATGGCGGCCCCGATCTCGTGCCAGTCGAACCCGTGGTGACCGTAGAACCCGGCGTCCTCGGAGACGAGCACGGCCCGACGCACCGATTCCGGAATGCGCGACAGGGGCACGGGATCGTACTGGATGCCGCGCTCGCCAGCGTTCCCGCCGGAGAGCCAGCGCTCCATGTAGGCGGTACGCTCGGGCCACGCCGTGGCATACACGCGCGGGTCGGGGAGGGTGAGCCACACGAGCCCGAGGACGACCACCAGCCCTCCGAGCGGGATCCCGAGCCGCAGCCCCCAGCGACGCGCCGCCGAGCCCCCCGTCGGGGCCCGGCGCACCAGCCGTCGCCAGCGGCGGTCGGGCGGCCCGGCGTCCCGCTCCTGTTCCAGGGACATCTCAGGCCAGCGTGGCCCGCAGCAGGTCCATCTGCTCCGGCCGGCCGAGCACGATGAGCGTATCGCCCGAGCGCACCTGCTCGTTGGGACCGGGGTTGTAGATGAACGGCTGCCGCCGCTGCTCGCCGTGCTTGATCGCCAGCACGATGAGTCCGGTCTTGCGGGGGATCTCGGCCCGCGCGAGCGGTACCCCGTCGAGCGGCGAGTCCGGAGGGACCGGGATCTGCTCGAGCATCAGCTCCAGGTCCTCGCTCCGCGTGACCACGTCGAGGAAGCTCATCACCTGAGGTCGCAGGAGGACCGATGCCATGCGGATCCCGCCGGAGATGTGCGGGCTCACGACGTGGTTGGCCCCCGCCTTGCGGAGCTTGGCTCCGGCGTCCTCGTCGTAGGCGCGGCTGACGATGGTCAGCGCGGGCTGGAGGTCCCGGGCCGTGAGGCACACGAACAGGTTGTCCGTGTCGGCGCTGAGCGCCGCGACGAGCCCGCGCGCCTGACCGATGCGAGCCTCGACGAGCAAGTCGTCGTGGGTGGCGTCGCCCTCGAGGATGAGCCCCTCGGGATCGATCTCTCGCACCTGCTCGGCCCGCCCCGCATCGAGCTCTATGACCACGTACGGCATGCGGGACTTCACGAGCTCCTTGATCACCTGGCGCCCCATGCGACCGGCGCCACACACGATGATGTGGTTCTTGAGCTTCTCGATGGCCTTCATCGTCCGGCGCCTTCGAAACGCGTGAGCGAGGTCCATCTCGACCAGGGTCGAGGTGATGAGCGCGAACCAGATCCCGAGCGCGGCCACCCCGCCCACCACCAGGACGGTGGCGAACAGCCGTCCCCCCACGTCGTCCAGCGGCCGTACCTCCTCGTACCCCACGGACGAGAGCGTGATGACCGTCATGTAGAACCCGTCCGACAGGGTCCAGCCGGGCATGACCGAAAAGCCCACCGTGCCGACGGTGACCAGCGCCACGGTGAACGCGGACGCAGCGAGGAAGCGCTGGCGGAAACGGGTCTCGGGGGACGCCTGCAGCGCCGACACCTTCAGCCGTCCCGATCCAGCCTGGCCGCCACGTCGCGACCCTTGATCCGGGTCTCGTTGAGACCCCGGATCACGTCCTCGACGATCATCGAGTCGATGTCGATGAGCGAGAACCGCGGCCGGATCTCGATCTTCCCGATCTGCGCGGCCGCGGCGCTCGTCTCGCCGGTGATCGCCCCCACGAAGTCGCCGGGCGCCGCGCCGTCCTGCTTGCCGACGTTGACGAACACGCGTGTCCACGTAGGGCGCGTCGCGCGCGCTGCGTCCGAGCTCGCCGGCGCCGGTGCACCGGCGGCCGGCGTGGCCGCCGCCGATGACGGCCGTTCGGAGGCTCGTCCGGTTTCGCGCAGCAGCCCGGCGAGCGCGGCGGCCACCGCGTGGGTTCCGTGTCGTTCGATCAGGGGTTCGATGAGCAGGGTGGACGAGGCGAGGTCTCCGTGCTCGATAGCGCCCTCCACGAGCGCGCGAAAGCCCGCGATCTCGTCACGGTGAGCGTCGACCCGGTCGCCCAGGAGGCGCGAGGGCCACCCCAGCCGCTCGGCGAGGATCTCGAGCTGGCGCAGGTGCCGCGGCGCCACGATGGCCGCGCGCCGGCGGGCCGCTCCGGCTACCCGCTCGAGGTCGGCGGCCCGCCGGGGGAGCCCGAGGAGGATGACCGCCGGGGCGCCGGCGGCGGCGTTTGCCTCCATCCCGGCAACGCGGACGCCGGCCTCGTCGCCGGCGACCTCGAACCCCTCGACGGCGAGCGCCGTCCTCACGGGCTCCACCTCGCCCTCCCCGACGCAGCGCACCACGACGCGGTCGACCCCACCCGGCTCGGCCATCTCGTGCAGGAGCTCGATCGCGCGCCCGATCCGTTGCTCCCGGGTTGGCGCGCTCCCAAGCAGCAGGGGTGGGCCGTGGGGGGCAGCGCGCGGGCTGGTCTCTCCAGACCCTTCCACGCCGGCGAGCTCCGGGGGCCAGCGACGCGCCCGGTGCAGCCGGCGCTGCACGAGGTCGTCGAACGCGGCGTCGCGACGGTGCGTGACGGCGATCAGCCGCGTGTCCTGTGCGGCGATCTGGAGCAGCGCCTCGACGGCCGCGCGGTCCGGATCGAGGGCGCGCACGTCGTCGAGCACGAGCGTCCGAACCGTGGGCAGTGACAGGCGTCCGGCCCGCAGGTCGGTGAGCAGACGAGAGGGCGTCCCGATCACGATGTCCCCGCCCGCCCCGACGTGTCCGCTCCACGCGACCGTCTCGAGACCGCGGTCCCCGATCTCCGACTGGATCGTGCGGGCCACGCGGCGAGCCCGCTCCTCCGTGGCGGCGATGATCAGCGCCCGGCCGCCCGGCTCCCCGCCGAGGTCGTGCGCCACGGCGGCTGCGTACAGGCGGCCGAGACCCGCGCCCTCGGACGCCACCAGCGCGAGGTGGTGTCCGCGCTCCACGCCACTCGACAGGGCCTCGAGGGCCTCGGGAGGGGGTTCCGTCACCCGCCCCTCCAGGATCGGCGGGCGGGTGAGCGCGTCGCTCGTCGCATGCTGGGACCGTTCGCGAGGAACAGGAAAGGATCGGCGCGCCTCCGGCCGGGCCGGTGCCGGCCGGCGGCCCGGGAGATCGCGTGTGTACCAGCTTGACGGTTAGCGCCCCCCGGGGGCCCAGTCAAACGTTGACGGCCGTGCCGGTCGATTCCTAACCTGACGCCCGCTCCCGACCCGGCTCCCGGTAGACAACGATCGGTCTGAATGGGCGACATCCTGCGACAGATCCACCGCCTGGTCTGGGGGCCGCCGCTCGTCGTCCTGCTGCTGCTCGCCGGTCTCAACTTCACGATCCTGCTCCGCGGTCTCCAGCTCCGGAGACTCCCGACCGCACTGTGGCTGGCGTTCGTGAGACGTCGCGAGCCCGACGGGGAGGGGGACATCTCCCACTTCGAGGCCCTGATGACGGCGCTCTCCGCCACCGTCGGGACCGGCAACATCGTGGGGGTGGCGACGGCGATCGGTGCGGGCGGGCCGGGTGCCCTGTTCTGGATGTGGATCGCCGGGCTCCTCGGTATGGCCACCAAATATGCGGAGGCGGTGCTCGGCGTCCGATTCCGCGAGACCGACCAGCGCGGGGAGAAGGCCGGCGGCCCCATGTACTACCTGGAGCACGGTCTGGGCGGCGGGAAGCTCGGACGCGGGCTGGCCGTCTCCTTCGCCGTGCTCGCGGTCGCCGCGACCTTCGGAGTCGGCAACGGCATCCAGGCGCAGGCCGTGGCCGACGCGCTCCACGGGTCCTTCGGCACGCCCCACTGGCTCGTCGGCATCATCGTCGCGGCGGGCGTCGGAGCCGTCATCCTGGGTGGCATCCGCTCCATCGGCCGCTACGCGGGCGCCTTCGTCCCGCTCATGATCCTGATCTACATCGCGGCAGCGGGGGCCCTGTTGATCGCGCGCCGGGAGGAAGTGCCGAACGCCCTGCACCTCGTGTTCGACAGCGCGTTCGGGGGGCGCGCCGTCGGGGGCGGCGCCCTCGGCTACACGGTCCTCCAGTCGATGCGCTTCGGGCTGGCGCGCGGCGCCTTCTCGAGCCAGTCGGGGCTCGGGACCGGCGGCATCGCGGCCGCCGCTGCGCAGACGCGGGAGCCCGTGCGGCAAGCCCTCGTGTCGATGACGCAGACATTCATCGACACGATCGTGGTATGCACGCTCACGGGCCTCGCGATCCTCGTCACCGGGACGTGGACCGGGGGGGCGGACGGCACCTCCATGGCCCGACTCGCGTTCGAGGCCGGTCTCCCGGGCCGGTGGGGCGGCCTCGCGGTCACGGCCAGTCTGGCCCTGTTCGCGTTCTCCACCATGCTGGGGTGGTCGTACTACGGCGAGCGCAGCCTCGCCTATCTGGGGGGCGACCGCGTCATCCGTCCGTACCGCGTGGCGTTCGTGCTCGTGGGCGGGCTGTCGGCCCTCCTGCGGACCGATGTCGTGTGGCTGCTGTCCGACGTTCTGAACGGGCTGATGGCGATCCCGAACCTCATCGGGCTCGTCCTCCTGGCCGGTATCGTGAGGCGGGAGACCCGTCTGTACTTCGAGCGCCGGCTTTGGGAGCGGGAGGGCGGGGAGAGGGAGTCCGGCGATGGTTCCGCCGCCCGGCGGGGTCCCGGAGGCGCTACCCGTTGAAGCGCGGGTAGTGTCCCAGGTCGTACGCGCGGATGGAGAGCACGTCGCGAGGGCGGATGCCGAGGTCCGCCAGGGTGCACGACTCGTCGACGATCTCGCGCTCGGCGTACTCGGTGTAGTAGGCCGCGGGGTCGTCGGAGGACCGCTGCAGCATCTCGCGCAGCCCGAGGAGCTTCGCCTGGGCGATCGTCGTCTCCATCGGGAGATCGGCCACATGCTCGAGCCACCGATCCGGCATGATCAGCCGGACGGTGATCGCCCCTGCCGCCTCCCGCGTCGCCTCGGCGCTCATCGCGCCCGCAGCGTGTACAGGAAGCGCTTCGCGAGGTCCGTCACGTCGAGCCCCGCCACCCGATCTGTCTCCACGTGAACGTTGGTGTGCCCGCCGTCGCGGTCCACGACGAAGCGCGCGAGGCCGATCTCGCCGGCGAATGTGATCGAGTGATCGGACTCTTCGTGCACCCGGAGCCTCGAGTGCTCGTCGAAAAAGCGGCGCGCCCGCGTGAGCACCTCCTCCGGCGAGACCTCTGTGATGGTGACGTATCGCATGGCACACGCGGGAATCGGGAGACGGACAATGGGATCGCGGCGGAAGATCAGTCGCTCCCGCGGGTCCGTCAACCGCGACGCACCTGTCGGGGCGGCCCCTCCCGCCTTCGAGCAGGCATGGCCGGATCGCCCCTCCTCTGATACCATCCCGGCTTCGCGGACCGGGGCGCCGGTCCATCGCGCCGCACGAGATCCGAGCGCCGCACAACGGATGTCTCACGACAACGCATTCGGTCGCTTCTTCCTCCCGGGGCCCACCGAGGTCCCGTCGGAGCTGTTCGAGGCCATGCATCGGCCCGTGGTGGGCCACCGCAGCGCCGAAGCCTCCGCGCTTATCGCCGCCCTCGAGCCGGGGCTGTCGAGGCTGTTCGCGACGGCCCGACCCGTGTACCTGTCGACCTCGTCGGCTACGGGGATGATGGAGGCGGCGATCACCAACCTCACGCGCCGCCGCGTCTTGTGTCTGAGCTGTGGCGCGTTCAGCCACCGCTTTCACGGGATCGCGAAGGCCACCGGACGCTCCGCCGACCTCCTCGAAGTCGAGTGGGGAGAGCCCAATCTGCCCGACCGGCTGCACGAGGTCCTGGCAGCCAACCCGGGCCGCTACGACCTGGTGACACTCGTCCATTCGGAGAGCTCCACGGGGGTGCTCAACCCCGTGCCCGAGCTCGCCCGCGTGGTGCACGAATCCGAGGACGTCCTGCTGGCCGTGGATGCGGTCTCCTCGCTGGCCGGGGCGCCCGTGCTCACGGATGCGTGGGGGCTCGATTTCGTGCTCACCGGGTCCCAGAAGGCCCTCGCCGTACCTCCCGGTCTCGCGCTGGCCGTCGCCTCCGAACGGGCGCTCGAGCGCGCACGGGAGGTGGAGGCGCGGGGATTCTACTTCGATCTGCTTTCGTTCGAGACGAACCTGGCACAGCGCTCGCAGACCCCCAACACGCCCGCGGTGTCGTTGCTGTACGCCCTCGAGCGTCAGATGGCCCGCATCCTCGACGAGGGCATCGAGGCGCGCTGGGCCCGGCACGCCGCGATGGCGCAGCGCACGTACGAGTGGGTCGACGCGACGGCGGATCGCACGGGACTCCCGGTTCGCGTCCTCGCCCCCGAGGGGTATCGATCGCCGTGCGTGACCGTCATCATGCTACCGGACGGAAAGACCGGTCCGGAGGTCGTCGCCGCCGCCAGATCGCGCGGCTACACGATCGCTGCCGGATACGGCAAGCTGAAGGAGCGTTCGTTCCGAATCGGTCACATGGGCGAGCATACGGTGGGAGAGCTGGACGCCCTGCTGGGCGTCCTCGACGGGGCGTTGTGAACAGACCGGCGAACGGCTCGGGCGGACGCAAACGCCTGATCCTCGCGGATCCGCTTCTCCCGGAGGGGCTCGATGTCCTCGAGGCGGGTGGGGCTCTCGCGGTGGAGGACCACACCCAGGACGACCGGGCGGCGTTGGCCGGGGCCCTGCGGGGCGCCTCCGGTCTCATCGTGCGCAGCCGCACGCGGGTCGACGCCGAGCTGATCGACGCATCGGATGCGCTGGAGGTGATCGGCCGGGCGGGCGCTGGCGTCGACAACATCGACATGGAGGCCGCCACGCGCCGCGGGATCGCGGTGCTCAACGCGCCGGCTGCGAACACCTACTCCACCGCCGAGCTGGCCTTCGCGCTGCTGCTCGCCGCGGCGCGGCGCATCCCGGAGGCCGACCGCAACGTGCGCGCGGGCGAGTGGAATCGGAAGGGGCTCCGGGGCACGCAGCTGCGCGGCAAGACGCTCGGCGTGCTGGGGGCAGGACGGATCGGTTCGGAGGTGATCCGGCGCGGGAGGGCGTTCGGGATGAAGGTGGTCGCCCACGACCCGTACCTCGGTGCCGAGCGTGCCAACGATCTGGGCGTCGAGCTCCTGCCGTTCGAGGACCTGCTGGCCGCCGCCGAGGTGCTCACCTTGCACGTTCCGCTCACCGACGAGAGCCGGGGGCTCATCGGGGCGGCGCAACTCGAGCGCATGCCGCGGGGCGCCATCCTCATCAACGCGGCCCGTGGCGGCCTGGTGGATGAACGGGCGCTGGCGGCGGCCCTCGTCTCCGGGCGGCTCGCCGCCGCCGGTCTCGACGTGTACGAGCGCGAGCCCCTCCCGACGGACAGCCCGCTGCGCTCGGCCCCCAACCTCGTGTTCACGCCGCACATCGGGGCCTCGACCGCGGAGGCGCAGCGCGAAGTGTCCCGCCAGATCGCCCTCGCGGTGCGCGATGCCCTCCTGTCGGCGGACTACCAGGCGGCCCTCAACGCGCCCTACGAGTCCGGCGAGCGCGGGCGGATCGCCCCGGTCATGGACCTCGGACGGCGGCTGGGAGTGCTGCTCGCCGAGCTCGACGACGGACGCTGCCGGCGGGTCGAAGTTCGCTACGGCGGGAGCGTCGCGGGCGTCCTCCGCCCGCTCGCGGCCGCCGCGCTCGAGGGGTTCCTGAGCCGGCGGGTCGAGCCGCCGATCAACGTGGTGAACGCCCTCTCGATCGCGGCCGAGCGCGGGATCGAGGTGGCCCGCGTCCGCACGGGTCAGGTGGGAGACTACACGAATCACGTGGAGCTCAAGGCCTCCACGGGAGGCGAGGCAGGCGTCACCGTCGGCGGGGCCCTGCTCGGCGATGGCCAGCACGCGCGGATCGTCCGCATGGGTCAGTTCCACGTGGACACCGTGCCGCGCGGCACCGTGCTGCTGGTGCGGAACCGGGACGTCCCCGGGGTCATCGGCGAGGTGGGAACCAAGCTGGGTCGGGTCGGGGTAAACATCGCCGAGTATCACCAGGCGAGGACCGTCGCCGGGGGCGATGCGCTCGGGGTGGTGACCGTGGACGGAGAGGTCCCCGCCGGGGTCCTCGATGACCTCCGGAGCCTGCCCGCCGTCGAGAGCGTGCGTCAGGTGGTGTTTCCCGACTGACGGGGCCGGGCGGGATCCCGCGCCGGTCGCGAGGGATCCCGCCGGTGATCGAGGCGCGATTCATCGGTCGCCGGCACCCCCGGCCACTCCGGTCCATTCCCCATGAGCCCGTTTCCCGGGCGCTCCTGTCATCCACGGTGGTCGAGAGGATGCGGGAGAGAGACGCATGATGAGCAAGCGTACGGTACTGATGTCGGTCGCCTGGGGCGGGCTCCTCGTCGGCGTGGCCGCGTGGAGCCAGGCGCCGGTGATCGACGAATCCGTGTTCGTGAAGGGCCTTCGCGCCAATGAGCGCGAGCGCGTCCTATATGTCTGGACTCGCGATGCGGATGGGGCGGACAGCGATTTCCTGTCCGTGGTTGACGTCGATCCGGGGTCCGCCACCTTCGGGACCCTGATCGCGACGGCCGCAACGGGTTCCGCGGGGAACGAGGCGCACCACTTCGGCTACACGCGGGACGCGGGGCGCATCTTCGGAGGCGGTCTGTTCTCGAACCGTCTGTTCATCTACGACGTGCACACCGACAGCCGGCGGCCGCGGCTGCTGCGCACGGTCAACCTCGACGTCACGGGATACAGCGGTCCGCACACGCTGTACGCGGTGCCCGACGGGATGCTGATCGCCATGCTGGGGGCCCTCGACGGGAGCGGACCGAGCGGGATCATCAAGGTCGACGACGACGGCGATTTCGTAGAAGCCTACCCGGCCAAGGCCGAGCACGACGGCGCGCCCATCTACATGTACGACGTGGGCGTGAAACCGGAGATGAACCTCATGCTGTCGTCGAGCTGGGCCCACCCCGATCACGCGCGCACGCCGGGGGGCGCCCCGGCCGAGCACATCGGCAGCGAGGTCGTCGTGTGGGACTGGACCACGAAGCGGATCCTGCAGGTCGAGACGCTCGACCGGGCGCCGCTCGAGGTGCGCTGGCTGCACGGATCCGGGCCCGAGGCGCGCGGCGGGTTCATCAACTGCGCGTACGGAGGGTCCATCTGGTACTGGGAGGACGCCGATCGTGACGGGCTTCTCGAGTTCTATCGCGTCGTGAGGCTTGCGGAGGGCTCGGTCCCGGCCGATCTCCGCATCTCGTACGACAACCGCTTCCTGTACGTGACGTTGTGGGGACAGGACCTGGTGCGGCAGTACGACATCGCCGACCGGCGCCGACCCCGCTTGGTGAGCGAGGTGTCGATCCCGCAGCCCAACATGATGAAGCTGTCGCCGGACTCGAAGCGGCTCTACGTGACGAACTCGATGCTGTCGACCGTGGACGGAGGTGTGGAGTTCGGCGTGTGGCTGGTGCACGTGGAGCACGACGGGCTGCGGATCGATCCCGGCTTCGCACCGGACTTCATGGGTCTCAAGACCGGTCCGGCCGGTCCGCACGACATGCTGCTCAAGTAGCGGCGATCTCGCGCTTCGAAGGAGTCCAGGCGACCGCGGCGGCCGCATCGGGAGCGGGCCGGCGTTCGGGGTGAAAGAGGCCCGCGAGGATCTCGATCCCGGTCACGAAGCGGGGGCCGGAACGATTGAAGTAGGACGAGCCGTCCACCACCCACGCGCGTCGCGTCTCCAACGCCCGCGGGGCGCAGCGGACGAGCCGCGCCGCGTGGGCGTCCGCGTCGCGCTGCGCGTCGTCGAGCCCGTACCCGCACGGCATGATGACGAGCGCGTCGGGGTCGAGACCCTCGATCTCGTCCCACCCCACCTGTCGCGAGGGACGTCCGGCCTCTCCGAGCACGCACTCGCCGCCGGCGCGCTCGATCATCTCCGGCACCCAGTGCCCCGGCGCGAACGGCGGGTCGAGCCACTCGATCGCCAGGACGCGGGGCCGCCGGCCGTCCGCGACGTCGCCCGCCACCCGTTCCATGCGCGTCCGGAGGTCCGCCACCAGCGTCTCGGCCGCGCCGTGGGCGCCCGCCGCCCGCCCGACCTGGACGATGGAGGCGAGGATGTCGCCGATCGTGTGCGCGTCGAGCGACAAGATGCGCGGCGACAGACCGAGCCCCGCGATCGCCTCTTCCACCCCGCCCGTCGGCACGGCGCACACCTCGCACACCGCCTGGGTCAGGATCAGGTCGGGATCGAGCCTGGCGAGCAGCTCCGTGTCGAGGGAGTACACGCTCCCGTGCTCGAGCATCGCGGCGCGTACCGCGCGGTCGATCTCTCCGCTTCCGAGCGCGGCCGGATCGAACCGGGGCCGGCTGACGCGAGGCCGGTCGAGCGCCGGTGCCGGGTGGTCGCACTCGTGCGAGATCCCCACCAGGCAGTCATCGAGACCGAGCGCGGCCACGATCTCGGTCCCCGAGGCGAGCAGCGAGACGATGCGCGGGTGCGCACGGGCCGTCGAAGACACCACGTCTCCTAGTAGACGGGCATCTCGGGGTCGATCTCCTCGGCCCACGCGAGGATCCCGCCCGCCAGGTTGACGGCGTTCTCGTACCCCATCGTGCGCAGGTAGGCCACCGCGTTGGTGCCGCGCGGCCCCGAGCGGCAGTGGATGATCAGCGGACGCTCGCGGTCGAGCGAGCCGAGCTGCTCGGGCAGCGTGCCGAGGGGGACGAGGCGCGCGCCGGCTTCCGCCAGGTTGCAGATATCCCACTCGTAGTCCTCGCGCACATCGATGAGCTGGAAGTCAGCGCCCTCGTCCCAGCGACGCTTGAGCTCGTGGACGTCGATCTCGGGGTGCTGCACGCGTTCCTCCGGCGCCCGCCCGCCCGGTGTGACCTCCGGGGAGCCTCCGCAAAACACTTCGTAGTCGATGAGCCCGGTGACGGTCGGGTGCTCACCGCACACCGGACAGCCCGGATCCGGCGAGATGTTCAGGGTGCGAAACTCCATGCGCAAGGCGTCGATGAGGAGCAGCCGGCCGGCCAGCGTCTCCCCGGCACCGATCAGGAACTTGATCGCCTCGGTGGCCTGGATCGCGCCCACGATCCCCGGCAGGACGCCGAGGACCCCCGCCTCCGCGCAGCTCGGGACGAGCCCCGCGGGCGGGGGCTCGCGGAACAGACAGCGATAGCAGGGCCCATCGGGCGCCGCGAACAGCGAGGCCTGCCCCTCGAAGCGCAGGATGGCGCCGTACGCGAACGGGATCCCCTTGAGCACGCAGGCATCGTTCACGAGGTAGCGGGTGGGAAAGTTGTCGCTGCCGTCCACGACCACATCCCAGCCGTCGAGGATGTCGAGCGCGTTCGAAGATTCGAGCCGGGTTTCGAACGTCTCGATCTCGACGTGCGGGTTGAGCGCGGCGAGGCGCTCGCGGGCGGACTCGAGCTTGGATCGGCCCACCGAGCGCGTGTCGTGCAGGATCTGGCGCTGGAGGTTCGACACATCCACGGCGTCGTGGTCGACGAGACCGAGCCGCCCCACACCGGCGGCCGCCAGGTAGAGCGCCGCCGGCGAGCCGAGCCCCCCGGCGCCGACGAGCAGGACGCTCCCCTGCTTGAGCCGTCGCTGTCCTGCCGCTCCCACCTCCGGGATCGACAGGTGCCGGCCGTAGCGCCGGATCTCGTCGCGGTCCAGCCCCGGCGAGCCTTCCGTATGGACGTCGCTCATCTCAGCCTCCCGCGATCGACGGCACGATCCGGAGCTCCTCGTCCCGCCCGATGCGCACGTCGCCGGCGGGATCTCCGCTCACCTGCCGGTCTCCGAGAAACAGGTGGATGTGGGGCCGCACTCGCTCGTCGGGCCCGTGGATCATGGACCCGACCTCGGGGTGACGCGCGCGAAGCGCGTGCAGCGCTTCCTGGACGGTCGCGGCCTCGACCGTCACCGAGGAGCGGCCGCCGGCCAGCGCTTCGAGCGCCGTGGGCAGACGAATCGTCACGCAAGGCATGACGGACTCTACCCTGGAGGGCGGGCCGAGGTCACCGGTGCCGGCGCTTACCCGGGGCAGGCGACCGCGTCGCGCAGCGCCCGGAGGGAAGCCCCGATCCCGGCCGGGCGCCGGAACACGGACGAGCCCGCCACGAACACGCGGGCGCCGGCGGCGGCGGCCAGGGGAGCCGTGTGCGGGTCGATCCCGCCGTCCACCTGGACGGGGATCGGGTCGAGCCCGCGCTCGGCGAGCATCGCGCGCACGCGCTCGATCTTGGGCAGCGCCTCGGGGATGAACGACTGCCCCCCGAACCCGGGATCGACCGTCATGACGAGCACCAGATCGACGTATCCCAGCACCTCGGACAGGGTATCCGCCGGAGTGGCCGGGTTGAGCGCCACGCCCGCGTGGCACCCGAGGTCACGGATGCGGTGCAGGTCGCGGTGCAGGTGCGTCGAGGCCTCCACGTGGATGGTCACGAGGTCCGCCCCAGCCTCCGCGAACGGGTCGATGAACGACTCGGGATTGTCGATCATGAGGTGGACGTCGAGGTACGTGTCGGTCACCGCGCGCAGGGACTCGAGCACCGGAAGTCCGATGCTGATATTCGGGACGTAGTGCCCGTCCATGACGTCGATCTGGAACCACTCCGCGCCGGCCGCCTCCGCCTCGGCCACCTGCTCGCCGAGTCGCGCGTAGTCCGCGGCCAGGATGGAGGGGGCGACCACCAGGCCCCCCGGCATGGGCCGCGCCGGACCCCGGGTGTCTTCACTCACGTGCGACGCTCCTTGGCAAGCCTTCGGCGGACTCGAGTCGGTCGGCCGCCCGTCAGATCAGTCCGAGACGCGTGCCGACCTTCTTCAGGGCGGCGAGCGCCGCGTCGAGATGCTGCCGCTCGTGACCCGCGGAGATCTGGCAGCGGATCCTCGCCTGTCCCTGCGGCACGACCGGAAAGCCGAACCCGATCACGAACACGCCCTCGTCGAGGAGCTGGCGGCTGAGCCCGATCGCATCCGCCGTCTCGCCGATGATGACGGGGACGATCGGCGTCTCGCCGGGGATCGGCCGGTAGCCGAGGGCCTCGAGCCCTTCGCGGAAATAGGCCGTGTTGTCGCGCAGACGGGTGACGAGCTCGGGGTGCTCCTCGAGGTGCTGGATGGCCGCCAGCGCCCCGCAGCACGAGTGGGGCGGCATGGCGTTCGTGAACAGCTGCGTGCGGGATGTCTGCACCAGGTAGTCGACGACGGGGCGCGAGCTGGCGGTGAACCCGCCGGCCATGCCGCCGAGGGCCTTCCCGAGCGTCGAGGTGATGATGTCGACCTCGCCGTGCATGCCGTAGTGCTCCGGGGTGCCGCGTCCGGTGTCGCCGAGCACGCCGGTGGCGTGCGAGTCGTCGATGGCGAGAATCGCGTCGTAGCGGTCGCACAGCTCGCGGATGTCCGGAAGCGGTGCGATCTCTCCCTCCATCGAGAACACGCCGTCGGTGATCACCAGCCGGTGGCGCGCATCCCGCGAAGACTCGAGCGTCTCGCGCAGCGAGTCCATGTCCATGTGCCGGTAGATCTTCCGCTCGGCCTTGCACAGCCGGATCCCGTCGATGATCGAGGCGTGGTTGAGCGCGTCCGAGATGAGGGTGTCCTCGGGTCCGAGCAGCGGGGCGAACAGCCCCTCGTTGGCGTTCCAGCACGAGGTGTAGGTGACCGAGGCCGGAACCTCGAGGAAATCCGCGATCGCTGCCTCGAGACGACGGTGGATGTCGAACGTGCCGCAGATGAAGCGCACCGACGAGGTGCCGGCGCCGTACCGATCGGCGCCGTCCTTGACCGCCTGCATCACCGGGGGCTCGTCGCACAGCCCGAGGTAGTTGTTGGAGCACAGGTTGATGGTGTCCCCGTACCCATCGATGTCGACCACGGCGGACTGCCGGCCCATGATGTGGAGGAGCTCCTTGTGCACGCCGTGCTCACGCATGTCGTCGAGCTCGGCGGTCAGGCGCTCCTCGAGCCCGCGGTTCACGCTGGAGGTGGTCACGTCGCCCTCGTCGTACAGTGTCATCGAACCTCCGCTCGGTTCCGCGCCCGAGGGTGCGGTGTCAGGAGGAGCTCTCGCTCCGGTACCAGTCCTTGCCAGTCCGCCCCGTTACCCATGCCGTGTCGACCCGGATCCTCGGGCGGGAACCCCAGTTCCCACAATCGCTGAATCCGTGCAGGCGGCCCTCGACGTGCACGATGCGGTCGCTGCCCGCCACCTCGCGCACCGCGGCGGGAGCGCCGGAGAGCGAGAACACGCGCTGGCTCCCGATCCACCCCGGACCGAACAGCCAGCACCCCGCCGCCTCGCGCACCGTGCCATCGCCGATCGTCCACATGCCCGAGAACGACCCCGAATCCGTGGCGATCAAGGCGCCCAGCGAGCGCCCCTCGGCCGTGCGCACGGAATACCGGCCGCCGCGCGGGATCGACAGGGGCCGGGCCTCGTAGAAGCTGATCTTCTGTGGGGCGCACACGGCGGTAAACGTGCTCCGCCGGGCGGCGAGCTCGATCGACGTGTCGGTCACCGCGAGGGTCGCCGTGTCCAGACGACCGCAGGCGGTGGGGGACACGGGCCCGCCGAACTCGAACGAGAACGTCTCGCCGACCCGTACCGTATCCGGATACGCGGCCCACGTCACGAGCGCGGGGCCCGGCGTCGGCTCGCCCGTTCGCCAGCAGGCCGAGACCGCGGCGGCGAGGGCCGCCGCGATCGCCACCTCCCGTCTCCGGATCCCGGACGCACCCGGCAAGGGCGGGTCAGTCGAGCGAGAGGACGACCTTCGCCGCCTCTCCCTCCTCCATCGCCGCGATGCCCTCCTCGAAGCGCTCGATCGGGAGCCGGTGCGTGATCACGGGCTCGATGTCGAGCAGCCCGGCCGCGAGGAAGTTCCGCATCTCGATCCACGTGTCGTACATGCGCCGCCCGATGACGCCGTACACGTGGAGCCCCTTGAAGATGACGTCCCTGGCCAGGTCGACCTCGACGGAGCCCTTCGGGAGGCCGAGCAGCCGGACGTGCCCGCCGTTGCGGCAGATCCGGAACGCCGTCCGCACCCCGTCGGGGTGACCGCTCATCTCGCACACGACGTCCGCGCCGTACCCGCGCGTCAGATCCGCGATCGCGGTTTCGACATCCCCCGAGCCGGGGTCGAGACACAGGTGTGCCCCCATCCGCGCGGCCAGCTCGCGCCGATCCTCGTGCGGCTCGATGGCGATCACGGTAGCCGCGCCCGCCGCCCGGGCGATCCCGACGGCGAACAGGCCGATGGGCCCGCACCCGACGATCGCCACCACGCGCCCGGCGACCTCCGAGTGGAGCACGGTGTGGAACGCGTTCCCGAGCGGGTCGAACAGCGCGGCGTGGTCGTCGCTGATCGAGCCCGGAATGGGGATGATGTTGGTCGCGGGGATGGCGACGAAGTCGGCGAACGCGCCATCCCGATCGACCCCGATGATCTGCGTCTCCGGACACACGTGGGAGTTCCCCGTGCGGCACAGCTCGCAGTGACCGCACACCAGGTGCCCCTCCGCGGACACGCGGTCTCCGGCGCCCACGTTCTCGACCAGGCCTCCGACCTCCGTGACCTCGCCCATGAACTCGTGTCCGAGCACGAGCGGGGGCTGGATCCGTCCCCGGGACCACTCGTCCCAGTGGAAGATGTGGAGATCGGTCCCGCAGATCCCGGCCCGGCGCACGCGGATCAGGACTTCGTTCGGGCCGATGTCCGGACGGGGCACGTCGGCGAGCGAAAGACCGGGGGCGGCGTCCGGCTTGAGGATGGCTCTCATGGTCGACGTGGATCTCCCGTGGTTCCGTCGCAGGCCTCGGGGGCCGCGCGCGGTGGGCCGGGGCCGGTGGCCGTGGCGCTCGGGCGGCGGCGGGAACGCGGCGCACAATCTGCCGGGGCTTCCGGCGGGCGGGCAAGCACCGAAGGCGCGCGCGCCGCGCGGGAACCCGGCGCGCTCGCCAGTCGTAGGATGGATGGAGGCAGGCGATGGGCTCGGGCCGACCCCCGATCCGCGAGAGGGTGGCGTGTGGTGACAGCCGACGGGAACCGTGACACGAGCGAGGTGCCTTCCGTTCGTCACGCTCGCCGCCAACGGGCCGCGTGGCGGATGGGCATGATTGCGTCGGTGCTCCTGCACGGCCTCGTGTTCCTGTTGTGGCGCGTGCCCGTGAGCGTGCCCCTCGCCTCGACGTCCGGACCTCCCGCCGCGCGCCCCGCCGCGGGAGGCGGGGCCCTGCGGGCGATAGCGGTGCGGGTCCCTGCGACACGCGAGATCCCGCCGCCTCCGCGACCCGTGCTGGCGGTCGACCTGCCCGAGGTCGAGATCGAGGAGTTCGAGACGGCGGTGTCGGGCCCCGTGCTCGCTCCCGTGTCGCAGGTCGCGCTCGTCCCCGGCGTCGACGGGGGGAACCGGGGTGGGGCGGGTGGGGCGGGGGACGGGGGGGATGGCTTCGTGCCTCCCATGCCGCGGTCGGTCATCCCGCACTGGGATCCGCCGGAATCGGTCCGTGGCCTCGAGGTCACGGTCCGCGTCCACGTGGACGCCCAGGGCCGACCCACGGGGGAGGTCGAGCTCCTCCCGCCGACGCCCGACCGCGGGTTCAACCGCGAGATCATCGATCGCGTCCACGACATGGAGTACCACCCCGCGTCGCGGAACGGCAGGGCCGTGTCGGGCTGGGCGGAGATCACGTTCATCTTCTGACGTCTCCGGACATCACTGCGCCACGAGGCTCCCGGGCGCAGGCCCTGCCGACCGTCGAGCCCTCCGGGGGCGATCGCCGGTCGGCCCCGCTCCCGTCCCCCGTTGAGCGCCGGTTGATCCGGCACCCCACCGTGCGCGTGTCCCGGCGGGCCGCGATGCGGGTGCGCGGCCGCCGATCCTCCCCGATCCGACGGAGCGACCGAGCGTGTGGGACCTCAACCGTGCCGAGCGTCGCGCCCTGTCGGCCTCGCTCCTGCTCGTCGGCTTGGCGGGAATCGGCCGCGTGTGGTGGACCCCCCGGCCCGCGGAGCTCGCGTGGCACGACCTCGAGGCATCGGCGCCGCCGCTCGATGCCGTCGAGCGTGCGCTGGCCGCAGAGGTCCGGGCCCAGACGCCGCTCGGTCAGGACGAGCGGATCGACGTGAACTCCGCGGGGCTCGACGAGCTCCGCAGGCTGCCCGGTGTGGGGCCGGAGGTCGCGGCCGCCATCGTGCGGGAGCGGGAGGAAGGGCCATTCGTCTCCGCTGCCGACCTCGAGCGCGTTCCCGGGATCGGCCCGGTCACGCGCCGTCGGCTGGAGTCCCATCTGGCACTGGGGGATGCGCCGGGGCTGCCGCGCACGGGTCCGGGGTCCGGCGGGAGCCCGGGGAGCGCGGCCTGCGGCGCAGGGCGTGTCGATGTGAACCACGCCGGTGCGGAGGAGCTCGAGGCGCTCCCCGGGATCGGTCCCGCGCTCGCGGCTCGCCTCGTGGCACTGCGCACCGAGCGCGGACGCCTCGCGCGTCCCCAGGACATCACCGCGGTTCGCGGCATCGGTCCGCGGGCCCTCGAGCGCCTCCTGCCGCGAATCTGCACCGGGTGAGGGTGGATCGACCCGAGGCATGCTTCTTGACCCCCGAAGCGCGCAAACCACGCGGAATTCGCGACGTACGAGCAACCGCACAGCCGCCGGGGCAAGCAGGGTATAGATGACGCCCGACACGCAGACGGTACGAGAGCAGCCTTACCTGCGCGGAGCCGACGAGTTCACCGCGGCCGAGCGCCGTGTCATCAAGCGGCTCCTGGCGGAAGACCTCATCGGGGCGCCCGATCTCGAAAAGGCCCGCGGCGAGCGTCGCCAGTCGGGGATGAGCATCGGGTACTGCCTCGTGGCGCTCGACCTGCTCGAGGAGAACGACCTGACTCGCATCGCGGGTCAGGAGCTGCGGGTCCCGGCGATCGATCTGAGACAGGTCACGGTCGATCCCAAGATCCTCGGATTGCTGCCGGCGGATTTTGCAACCAAGCACCTCGTTTTGCCGCTTCGCCGCAGCGGGCGCACGCTCACCGTCGCGATGGCGGACCCGACCGACCTCAACATCGTCGACGACCTGAAGTTCATCACGCGCTTCGACATCGAGCCCGTGGTGGCGGGAGAGTACACGCTCCGCAAGTACCTCGAGAAGCACTATCAGGCGAGTCAGGCGCGACTCGGGGAGCTGCTCTCCGAGCTCGAGGAGCAGGACATCGAGCTCCTCGAGGACAAGGAGGAGCAGGAGATCAACGACGCGGCGCTCCGCGCGCAGGTCGACGACGCGCCGGTCGTGAAGCTGATCAACGGGATCCTGGGCGACGGGGTCCGGCGCGGAGCCTCCGACATCCACGTGGAGCCCTACGAGCACGAGCTCCGCGTCCGGTACCGTATCGACGGTGCGCTCCAGGAGATCATGCAGCCCCCCAAGCGCATGACCGCGGCGCTCACCTCACGGCTCAAGATCCTCGCGGATCTGAACATCGCCGAACGGCGCATCCCGCAGGACGGCCGCATCAAGATGAAGATCGGCCAGCGGGTGATCGACTTCCGCGTCTCGACCCTTCCGACCCTGTTCGGAGAGAAGATCGTGCTCCGAATCCTCGACCGGGGCAACCTGACGCTCGATCTCGAGGCGTTCGGGATGGAGGAGCGTGCCGAGCGGGCGTTCATCGACGCGATCGCGAACCCGTACGGAATGGTGCTCGTCACCGGGCCGACGGGATCGGGGAAGACCACCACCCTGTACAGCGCGCTGAGCCGGATCAACACCGACGAAGTGAACATCATGACAGCCGAGGATCCGGTCGAGTACAACCTGCGGGGAATCAACCAGGTCCAGGTGCGGCCCGACATCGGGCTCACCTTCGCCTCGGCCCTGCGCGCGTTTCTCCGTCAAGACCCGAACGTCATCATGGTCGGTGAGATCCGCGACCTCGAAACGGGCGGCATCGCCGTCAAGGCGGCCCTCACCGGACACCTCGTCCTGTCCACCCTGCACACCAACGACGCCGCGTCGACCATCACGCGGCTCGTTGACATGGGCATCGAGCCGTTCAACGTGGCCGCGGCCGTGAGCCTCATTACGGCCCAGCGGCTCGTGAGGCGCATCTGTCCGAACTGCAAGGTGGAAGCGAGCTACCTGCCAGAGATGATCCGCGCGGCCGGGATCCCGGGGTCGGAGCTCGATCAGTACACCTTCTACCGGGGAGAAGGGTGTGACTCGTGCTCCGGCTCGGGCTACGCCGGCCGGCAGGGTCTGTACGAGGTCCTGCCGATGACCCTCACGCTCCGCCGCATGGTCCTCCAGGGCGCCTCCTCCGATGAGCTCAAGGAGCAGGCGGTGTCGGATGGGATGATCACCCTTCGACAGGACGGGATGATCAAGGTGAAGCGCGGCATCACCACGCTCGACGAAGTCCTGAAGGAAACCGCGGCCTGAGGCCGCGCACGCGTCGTCCCGACGAACCATACCGAAGCAGCGGGGGAATGAGCCAAATGGAGACCATGCCCACCAACATCAGCCTGCGGGCGCTCCTCGACGAGATGATCAAGAGGAACGCGTCGGACCTCCACCTCACGGTGGGCGAACGTCCCAAGCTGCGGGTCGACGGCCAACTCGTGGACGCCTCCGTTGACACCATCTTGAAGCCCAAGGACACGATGTCGCTGTCCTATTCCGTGCTCACCGAGCAACAGAAGAAGCGCTTCGAGCAGGAGGACGAGCTGGACTTCAGCTTCTCGATCGAAAACGTATCCCGCTTCCGCGCGAACATGTTCAAGCAGCGGGGGAGCATCGGGTGCGCGATCCGACAGATCCCGTTCGAGATCAAGAGCTTCCAGGAGCTCGGAGTGCCTCCGATCATCTCGAAGCTGGCCGAGAAGCCGCGCGGTCTGGTGCTGGTCACGGGGCCGACCGGCTCCGGCAAGTCGACGACGCTGGCCGCGATGATCGACAAGATCAACGGGGAGCGGGCGTCGCACATCATGACGATCGAGGACCCGATCGAGTTCGTTCACTTCCACAAGCGCTCGGTGGTCAACCAGCGCGAGGTCGGGAGCGACACGCGGAGCTTCCCCACGGCGCTCAAGTACGTGCTGCGGCAGGACCCCGACGTGATCCTGATCGGCGAGATGCGCGACCTGGAGACCATCCAGGCCGCCCTCACGATCGCGGAGACCGGACACCTCGCGTTCGCCACGCTGCACACGAACTCCGCCGCCGAATCGATCAACCGCGTGATCGATGTGTTTCCGGCTCACCAGCAGGAACAGGTGCGCGCCCAGCTCGCGTTCGTGCTCGAGGGGGTGGTCACCCAGACGCTGCTTCCGAAGGCGAGCGGCAAGGGTCGCGTGGTGGCGTGCGAGATCCTCGTGGCCACGCCCGCGATCCGCGCGCTCATCCGCGAGGAGAAGGTGCACCAGATCTACTCGGCCATGCAGGCCGGCAAGAAGTTCGGCATGCAGACGCTGAACGACGCGCTGTACCAGCTCTATGTGCAGCGTCAGGTGTCGCTCGAAGAGTGTCTGCGCGTGAGCTCGGATCCGAACGAGCTCAAGCGCATGGTCGGCGCCCCCGTACAGGCCGCCGGCTAGCGAATCGCGCCGCGGCTCGCGTTTCGCGACGGGCGTTGCCCGGCGCGGACGGGCCGCTGCGGGCCGAAGGTGGTGCTTAAGTACGGTGCTCGAAACGGGTTAGGCCCTCCCCGGCCCGTTGCCGGGACGGGGCACCGTGCTTGCACCTCGAGGGTGGGCCCGCTTCGGCGGGACCTCTGAGTGCTGAGACCGGCCGCCGGCGGTCGACGTGGGTGGATGATGAGGGGGCTGGCGGCCGGTCTTCTCTTCCAAGAGACGAGAGAACACGGATTCCGGGAGTAGCCCGATGCCCGTCTGGACGTACAGCGCTCGCACGGTCGGCGGGGACATTCGCCGCGCCGAGGTGGATCTACCCTCAAAAGATCACGTCATCGCCTATCTGCGAAGGCAGAAGCTGATCCCTGTCGCGGTGCGCGAGAAGCCGAAGGATCTCTCCTTCGGAAAGCGCAAGCGGGTGAAGGCGCGCGAGCTGGTGATCTTCACGCGACAGTTCTCGACCATGATCAACGCGGGGCTCCCGCTGGTCCAGGCGCTCGATATCCTCGCGCGGCAGACCGAGAGTCCGATGCTCAAGAAGGCCGTCCAGGACACGCTGCACGACGTGGAGGCCGGCAACACGCTGGCGGACGCCCTCAAGCAGCACCCGAAGGTGTTCTCTCAGCTGTTCGTGAACATGGTGTCGGCGGGTGAGTCGGGCGGTCTGCTCGACACGATCCTGCTGCGGCTCGCGACCTTCCTCGAGAAGAGCGAGCAGCTGCAGCGCAAGGTCAAGGGCGCGATGATCTATCCGGGCGTCGTGCTGAGCGTCGCGGTGATCGCGATCTCGATCCTGCTCCTGTTCGTCATTCCCACGTTCGAGTCGGTGTTCTCGAGCTTCAACCAGACGCTCCCGCTGCCGACCCGGATCGTGATCGGTCTCTCGAACCTGCTCCAGTCGTACTGGTGGATGATGGGTATCGCGATCGTGGCCTTCATCTTCCTCTTCCGGCGCTGGGTCGCGACGAGCACGGGGCGCCTGAAGTTCGATCGCTTCCTGCTCCGCGTTCCGGTCCTCGGGCCGCTGGTCCGCAAGGCGGCGATCGCGCGCTTCACGCGCACGCTGGGGACGATGCTGGCGTCGGGAGTCACGATCCTCGATGGTCTCGAGATCACCGCTCGCACGGCCGGGAACCGCGTGATCCACGACGCCGTGATGCAGAGCCGGACGGCGATCGCGGGCGGCAAGTCGATCGCCGAGCCGCTCAAGGAGACCGAGGTGTTCCCGCCCATGGTCACCCAGATGATCCACGTGGGTGAGGAGACGGGCGACCTGGACGGCATGCTCTCCAAGATCGCCGACTTCTACGATGACGAGGTCGACGTGGCCGTCGAGAACCTGCTCAAGGTGCTCGAGCCGGCGCTGATCGTGATCCTCGGAACGGTCGTGGGCGGAATGATCGTGGCGATGTACCTCCCGATCTTCGGGCTGGTGAACGCGATCCAGTAGACGGTGACTCCCCTCGCGCAGCCGTCTGGGCGGCGCGGTCCCTGACCAGGGGTCGCGCCGCCGTTTCGTTTCGGTCCCGGTTGCCGCGCCTGCCGGCCCGGCGGCGGTAGCATCGCGCCACGTCCCTCGCGAAACGAGACACTCCCGCTGTGGCGGTCGGACGACAGCGCCGCGACTCCGATTGCCTATGTGGATCGCGCGGCTCCGCTTAGCCCCGATGGCCGTCCAGGGCCGGGGATTGCCCCCATGTCGTACAGGCTGTGAAAGGCGTGCCCGATCTCGATCAGTCCGGTTCCCGGGGCGATGGAAGATCACAGGTTGGGTCCGGCGGGGTCGGGGCGCCCACAGCTGTTCGTCGGACGCGAATCGTTTCAGGGGGGAGTGCAGAAGTGTGAACCCGGTATCCCCACGGGCGCAGGGTGCGGCCCCCTCCGTGACCGATGGCAAGTCGTTCGGGCACGGGTGGTTGAAAGCCGTCGCCGGATGGGCTCCGCGGGGTGGGCTTGGGCGTTGCAGCCCCATGAATCCCGGCCCGCGCGATTGCGCGGCTCGAGAGTCCGGGAGAGAGAAGTCGAGGTCGACGGGATGAGCAGGCGACATGGGAGGTTGGCGCCGCGCGGTGGAGGGTTCGCTCTCCGCGCGCCGGACGCACACGCGGGGTTCACCCTGGTCGAGATGCTCATCGTCGTCGCGCTCGTCGGCGCGGCGGTCGGCGTCGGGATCGAGGGGCTCCGGACGTATCGGGAGGCCCAGCGCGCTCGCGCGGGCGCGGTCCAGGTCGTCACGGTGCTCAACCTGGCGAAGTCGCGGGCCGTCACCACGAACCAGACCGTCGTGGTCGATCTCGCCCCCGGGGGTCTGGGCCCGGGCGAGGGCTTCTTCCAGGTGTACGTGGACCGCGATGGAGACGCCGTCCAGGACACCGGGGAGGTCGCGGCCGCGCATCTGGTCGAGACCACCGAGCGGGCCGGGATGATCGGATTCCAGCTCCCCTCGGGTATGGGCTTCGGGCAGCCGGCGGGCGCCTCGACGGGACCGTTGGGACTCGTGGCCGCCTCCGACGGGGTCTCCTTCACGAACGATCAGGTGTCTCTGTTCCCGGATGGCACGGCGAGCGAGGCCGGTCACTTCATGCTGTTCGACGATGACAACCGAGCGTACGCGGTCACGCTGACGGCCGGCGGTGCCGTCCGCATGTACCGCTTCGACGGGAGCGGCTGGCGATGAGCCTCCGGCACGAGCGGCGCCCGCCACGCCGGCGGGTCCCGGCTCGAGGCGGCTTTACGCTCATCGAGGTCGGCGTCTCGATCGCGCTGTTCTCGATCGTCCTCCTCGCGGCGGGTGGCCTGATCACCGCTCTCTCGATGGGCACGCGGAACAGCTCCGTCCGCACGACGGCCACGTTCCACCTTCAGCGTCAGATCGAGCGGCTGTACGAGATGGACTACGACAACCTGGCCACCGGCCAGGCCGACACGACGCTCGCCAACGGCCAGGTGATCCGCGCGGCGTGGACGGTGACCGAGCTCGTGCCCGATCGGCTGGCCCGGATCGACTTGTCGGTCGGCAGCCTGTCTCCCATGCCCGGAGGCAGCGAGCGCGCCGTGCGGCTGTTCATCGCGAATCGAGATCCCTGATGAGCGCGACGAGACCGACAGGAGACACGGGCATGGCTGCTTCGATGCGTAGCCGCCCGTGGGCGCGCGCCGGGGGCTTCACGCTGATCGAGATGATCATCTCGCTGGCGTTGTTCTCCGCGGTGGGGCTCGTCGCGGTGGCCTTCATGATGAAGCAGGGGGCCGCGCTGATCCGCTCCACGGAGGTCACCGCCGCACAGCAGGGCGTGCGGGCGGCGCTGGAACGCATCGCGGCGGACATCCGGGTCGTGGGGCAGGGACTCAACTTCTACGATGTCCAGGTCCCCGACATGATCGTCCCGAACGACGGCTCGGTGGGCGTCGGCACGTTCAGGGACAACGCGATCAGCCTCATCGCCATCCCCGATCCGACGGACCCCTCCAACCAGCTCACGCTGGACCCGACGGTGATCGGAAACGGCGACGTGGGGAACACCGACATCCAGGTGACCGTCGGCTCGGATCTCACGGGCCTGGCCGCGGGCGAGCGCCTCATCCTGTTCGACCCGAATACGGGCAACAGCCAGGTGGTGGCGCTCACCGGGATCGCGGGGCAGGTCCTCCAGTTCGGAGCCGACCCGCTCACGTACCAGTTCTCGGCCAGCGGCTCCACTCCGTCCGCGGCCATCAAGCTCAACGAGGTACGCTACCGCGCCCGGGTGGTGGGCGGCGTGCAGTTCCTCGAGCGCAAGGTCAACCGGGGGGCGTGGGTGCGGTTCATCGAGGGCATCAGCCGCCTCCAGTTCACCTACTTCGATCCGAACGGAAACGTGTTCACGCCGGCGACGCAGGCGCAGCGAAGGGACATCCGGCGCGTGTCGATCGAGGTGGAGGGCATCCAGTTGCGCCTCGCGGCCGGGGGGGAGCGGCGCGCGCACGTGACGCTCACCACCAGCGCCGTGCCCCGGAACATGCTGCCCGCACCCTGATGGCCGGCGACCGCCGGCGCGGGAGGGCTGCCATCTCGACCGGAAGACGATGCATGAAGATGTGGAGAACGCGGCATACGACGAAGGGGTCGGACGCCCCGATCGGGCGCGCGCTGGCCCGCGCTCGCGACCAGCGCGGCGGCGCGATCATCATAGCCATCCTCGTGTCCATGGTCGTCATGGGGATGGGCGCCGTGGCGCTCGCCATGTCACGGGGCGAGATGCGGGTGGCGGCCAACCACGGCCGCGGAGTCATGGCGCGCTATCACGCGGAGGCGGGCATCCAGCGTGCGGTCGGCCTCCAGAACGACCTCACGCAGTCGCCGCGCCACTTGTTCACGCAGTCGAACTACAGCCACCGGGCCACCAGCGCCGCGGACACGTCGGTCATGACGCTCTCCAACGCGGATTCGCCCCTGAGCGGCGGCACGCAGACGGAAGGCACCGTCGAGCTGCGGATCCTCGGGAAGGACCCCGTCACCCAGACCCCGCCGTACGTCGTCCAGTCCACCTCGCGGCTCGCCGACGGGAGCTCGGCCACCTACCAGGCGGTCGTGGATGTCGTGAGCCTGCTCGACTTCGCGGTGTTCTCCGACGACGACATCCACATCGCGCCCAACATCACGATCTCGGGTCGGGTGTACAGCGGACAGGACATCGATCTCACGGGACCGACGGCGACGTTCCTGCAGCGCGTAGAGTACGCGGGCGGCCTCCAGAACCCGGGCAACGGCGTGTTTCTGCAGGGGCACAAGAAGGTCTCCCCGCTGCCGTCCATCCCCGCGCTCGTCAACCTCACGTTCTTCGAGAACGCGTCGAAGAACACGGGGGTGTGCTCGACCGGGCGGGGCATCTACATCGGCTACGACGGCCCCTCGTCGATCGACACCCAGACCTCGACCCTGTTCCGTGCGTACGAGGGCGGGGCGCCGGCCGGCGCGAGCGGGAGCTGGGGGAACCCCGGGTGCCGGTCGGGCTCTTCCTGCTTCGCCATCGACATGTCGCTGTTCGACTTCACCGCCAGTCCAGTCACGTACGGCGGCACGACCGTGCTCGGCTACGACGGGCAGCCGCTGACCAACTTCAACGGCGTGATCTGGGCCGATGGAGAGGTTCATGTGTGGGGCCACCTGGGTGGTCGTTCTCCCGAGGAGAACACCGTGACGGACGCGCGCGGGTATCTCACGCCGCCGTTCATGGCCGCGAACGAGTACAGCAACAACCAGCTCGATGCGGGAGAGGACGGAAACAACGGTGGCGTGGTGAACGGCGAGCTGGACACGGCCAATCGCGGCGTCAGTCTGGGGATCTACTCCAACACGCACATCGCGATCGACCACAACATCTTCGCGGGAGCGGACAGCATCGGGAACCCCGTGCGCATGGCGCTGGTGTCCCGCAACC